>Ga0206683_10000402_pt1 | contig 32140 bp, 28 predicted proteins | sample M280m12015metaG_FD_155483 | JGI IMG/M metagenome (GOLD analysis project Ga0206683, IMG submission 155483) | Ammonia-oxidizing marine archaeal communities from Monterey Bay, California, United States - M2 80m 12015 | ecosystem: Environmental > Aquatic > Marine > Intertidal zone | place: USA...
AGAAGAACTAGATAAGGTAGGAAAATATATAAGTCCTGATCCAACTCCAGAAAAAGGCTCTTTTTACAGATCAGATCATATAAGTTTAGCAAAAAAAGGTGTGCCTGTACTTTATGCTGATGGCGGAATTGATAAAATTGAAGGGGGCGTTGAAGCTGGTCTTAAATTAACTCAAGAATATACAAAGACTAATTATCATCAACCTTCAGATGAATATAGATCTGATTGGGACCTTAGCGGTTTTACTGAGAATCTAATGATAACTTCAAGAATGGTTAAAAGGCTAGCTAATTCAGAGGAATGGCCAAAATGGTATGATGACAGTGAATTTAGGTCGGTAAGAGAATCTAGTAAAAATAATAAAAATTAATTCATATTTAATTTAAAAAAGAAAAATGATAACTAAGCACAATGGATAAATCTTTTCTTATATTTTTAGCAATTCCTATATTCTTTTTAATGATTGGAATTGAGTTAACTTATGGTCTCTTAAAAGGAAGAAATACTTACCGATTAAATGATACCATAACAAGTATTAATATTGGCCTTATTAGTAGATTCCCAACAATCTTAAATCTGGGATTTCAGGGAGTTGTTTTTTCTTATGCGGCAAAAAACCTAAATCTTTTTCAACTTCCAATTAATTCACCTTTTACCTGGATACTAGCTTTTGTTCTTTATGATTTTTTATATTATTGGATGCACAGACTTCATCACGAATATAAATTCCTTTGGGCTACTCATGTTGTGCATCACCATGGGGAAGAATTTAATCTTTCGACAGCGTTAAGGCAAACAAGTTCAGGTTTTCTATGGAAATGGATATTTTTCGTTCCAATTTTACTGATAGGCATTCCCTCATTAGTATTTATAGCAGTTGGAGGCCTTAATTTAATTTACCAGTTTTGGGTTCACACTGAACATATTGGGAAACTAGGATGGTATGAGAAATATTTTATATCTCCATCAAATCATAGAATTCATCACGCAAAGAATCCTGAATATATTGATAAAAATTATGGTGGTGTTTTCATCTTATGGGACAGATTTTTTGGAACATATTGTGAAGAAAAAGATGAAATTAAACCTACCTACGGCACTGTTAAAGCTCTGAGAAGTTGGAATCCTGTTTGGGCAAATATTGAAGTCTTCATAAGTATGTTCAAAGACTCCTACCATACAAAAAATTGGAAAGATAAAATTAAAGTTTGGTTTGCCCGAACAACTTGGCGACCTAAAGATGTAGAATTGAGATTCCCAAATAAAGAATTTGAACAGAATGAAAAATTCAATCCGGATATGTCTTCAATATTTTCAAAATTCGTTTGGTTACAATTAATGTTTATACCAGCTCTTACTATGGTGGTATTTTTTACCTTGAATAATCAAATCTTTATAGAAACTGTGTCTTTTGGATTATTTCTTATAGCATCCTCATTAATAATTTCATTTGCTTTAAGTAATAAGGATTTTGTTATGTATTTAGAAATACTTAGATCGTTAATAATAATCTTATCTATTATGTATTTAAATATTTTATCTTTAAACCTTTTGGCAACTCAAATTTTATTAATTCATTCAATAATTAATCTATTGGTGATCATTCCAATGATAATCCTAACAAAAAACAAAAATAAAATTATTCATAATTAAATTTTAAAAAAAGGGGTCATATGCCCACTGAAGAAGAGCTTGTCTTTGTCTTGCCCTACACCAAATATCACCCTCCTCACAGTTTTTTTTAATTCCGCCAATATGTCTAGGACCAAAAGCTTTCCATCTTTTGATTTGAAATTCATCTATATTAGAAATTCTTCTTCCCAAAAAATATCTACAATACCATTGGAACCAACCTAAGGGATCTTCAGGAGTAATCCATCCTTTTTTTTGCCAAACATTTAATGGTTGCCCTGATGCTATTCTAAAATAATTTAACTCAGTTTTAAAACCGTCATTACTAATTTTAGCTTTTTTAAACCAATCATTAGGATATTCAGAAATATTTTTTTGGAAGTACCAACCGCCAAAAATACCTAACTCTAACATGTCTTTTGGAGTTAATTGTGGAGAAAAACACACATTAATCATCTTTATTTTTACAAGTAGGAGGAAGATTTATTGTAGGATTTTTATCAAAAAAACCAACAGGTATAAGATGGAACCCACAATACTCTACTGGCATTACCGGCCAATCTTCTGGTCTAGGTACATGAGTGAGACCAAATGTATGCCACATAACAAGGTCACAATTACTTATATCCCTATCATTAGAGGTAATATCTTCTAAACCTCCTTGTCCGTTATGCATTACTGGATAGGCACCTCCCGCAGATTGCTCTTCTTCATTAAATGGAGTTGCCCATAAATTATGTTTAGCGAAAGACGCTCTTATACCTGGCGGTGAATCTGGATGAGCTAAAAGACTCGGTGTATTCCCAGGTAAAAGCTTATATCCCACTGGAAGCCCTAAGGAATTAATTTTTTCAGGATTTGTAATTTTCCAAACTCTACTCGAAGAAGGTGAAATATCCCTCTTAGCTTCATTCTCTTTTTTTAGATGTGTAATTACATTTTTTAATTGCATGCCATTAGGATTATCTTTGCTTATAGGCAGCGCAACAACTTCGCTCTCATGCAATTGATTGGTGCCTCCATCTAAATCCCAATCCAGTCTAATACAAAACAAATGCTGGTGTAATGGTGATACTAATTCTTCGGTAATCTTTAAGTCTTGTTCTGGATTATGAATCTTTTCATCGAAAGCACTTATGCCGACTATTCCAGTAAGTTTCATTTCAACTTGAATCGTGCCATCTAAATACAGATACCAAAATATTCCATAATCATAGTTTCCTATAGTAGAAATAGAACTCACAACTAATCTTCTTGACCTCCTTACTTCAGTCGGAATGAATCCATTGAAATCCGTATGTTTCCATTGGATTCCAAAATCTTCTTCATGAATACAAATAGCATTCTTAATAAGATTTACAGATCCATCAAACATAAGCATATTTGCATCTAAATAAGTAATTTCTCCTAAACAATCACACCCTAGAGTTAAAGAATTTGTTAAACTCCCAACTCCATATTCAGTTCCATCATGAACAGCTTTCCAGCTATGCATGGGGTCAGATGAACCATAAGGAACTACCATATCGGATAGAGATGCACGATAAAGGATAGGTCTTTCATTTAATGAAACCTGATGCAGAACAGGGCCTTCAACTTGATGAGTAGATACCCTAAGTTGCCACCCTTCCCATGAAATTTGGTTATCTTTCACTTCAAATCCCGCACCTTCGGGTTGAGTTACTTCAATTAGCTTAGGATGCTCTCTAAGTTCTGATTGAGAATCAGCATCATACCTTGCATGTGCTTTAGGAACTGAAACCACACCAAAATCCTCGACACATGTAACTTCTTCGAGAGTTAAATCAACATGTGATATAACCCCCTGTATTGGTTTTGCGTAGGCGTTATCTGTTTCATTTTCTTTAAGAAAAGAAATAGTTTTCATTGCTCTATGTCCTGGCTTAATGGATTCGTGAACCACCCCTCCGCCGGGCCAAGGATCTATCTGGACAAGGTCTAAATTCGTGATACCCCTTTTCTTAAGAGCATCTTGATAATCTTTATTTTCTTTAGTTAGGCTAGTTACTAAACCAACCTCTGCAAAATTATAAGTTGACTGAGCATCATTAGGCAATCTCTCAATTCCAGTGACCTTTTCTTTTTTTAGATCTATAGAGGAAACAAAACCTCCATCAGGGTTAGAATCAACTCCAACAATTCTCACTAACCTATCAAATTCTTCTCCTTCCTTATAGCCTTTGATGGTTTCTTTGCTTGGCTCAACTAAAGTAATATTTGTAAATAAAGAATTATCATCTGATTTACTATGTGATCTAAATATTTCTACAGCTTTATTTATCTCGTCAAATGACAAAATACTTAGTGGATGTTCTGTTTTCATTTTTCCTCTCTAACCTTCAAACTTAATTACTTTAACCTAAACCTATCAATCTGAATATCTTCATCCCCAATATCACTGTAGTTATCATTAACTCTACCTCGTATATATTCTTTCCATGTGAAGGGTCTGAATTTAGGCTTGCTTTTAGGTAATGTTTGTAAGGGCTGTATAACTGAATCATTAGAAGGATTAAAAAAATATGGAGTGCTATATCTTGTCGAAGAAACCCTACTTGTTACCCTATGTACTGCTGCAACATATTTGTCATTTGTCCATACTTGCATCGCGTCACCTAAATTAACTACAATTGTATCCTTCTCTGGAGGTATATCAATCCAACCACTTTCTTTTGAATATGTTTGAAGGCCTCCCGACATATCTTGTAAAAGAAGGGTTAATATACCAGGATCAGTATGGTGATGAAGAGCCATATCTCCAAGTGCAAGAGTATTATCCTGCTCTTTTAGATTTAAAGGATCATCTACTGGATAATAATTCAATCTAACAGTACTTGTTCTCTTATCGCCAATAGGGGAATGTAAAGAATTAGTTTTTATGGATTTAAAAATAAGATTTAAAGTTGCATCCGCAACATCTGAAGCCTTTTCAAAAAAATCAATCATTGTTTGTTGAAATTTTTTGTTATTTGGCCATTGATTATAATCCTTTGAATCTCTTCTAGGTCTCATAAAATCAAATACCTCCTTAAGATCTCTTTTTCTTTTGGTTAATTCTCTATCATAGAATCCAAGTGGATTATCATCAGTTCTAATAATTTTTAATTTTTCTTCTCTTGATAGATTAAAAAAAGCCTTAGATTCTTTCCACATTTCAGAGATTTCTTTTTCTATTCCATGGTTTTTTAAAAAGAAAAATCCATGATCTTCACAAGCATAACTCAATTGCTCAATTTGATTATAATTTTCAGCTTTTTCTAAATCTATAATTGGTACTTTTGCCATATTTTTCTATTTACTTTTTTCATTCGATAAAAATAAAGGTATTAATAAATCTGATAAAAAAACCATTTCTTCACTTGCATGATTTTTTAAATCTTCAGCGCCCTTTTTATCAATAGCAAAGAATCTTACTATAGCTATATTAGCTATAAAACTAGTTATAGAAAATACAGTTTCATTTCCTTTGCGTTTATCAACATGCCCAAGCCAAAATCGGGATCTCATCTCAGCTCCATCTGTAGTATTTACAACAACATGACACATTTTTGCTATATTTAGATCTCTTTCAAGCTCACCTACCCTTGCGCAAATTGCAAAAGTATTTTCATCATTCACATCATAACCAAAAAACTCAGAAGAATTAACAAACTGTATTCTAAGTTTTCTTAAATTTTCTCCAATATATTCATGAACAAGATGTGAAGCACCAACTATCTTTCCTTGTTCCTTACTTTCCCAATCCATCCATACATGATCCTTAGGATGCCATAATTTATAATGTTCACTTGTTTTGAGAAAATCAGCAAACCACCACCTAACCATATTTGCCTTAACTTCAGGCATTGATGTTCTAACAGACACTAAATAAGTTCCATCAGATAATCTATAGCTGGTAGTTGGATACTGATCTAACTCTTTCATTAAAGTTATTTCACTATCCAATGTATTCTTAAAGGGTTTTAAACCAAATAAGATAATAATAATGATTGAAGAAAATAAAATACTACAAATTATGATACGAAAAGTTTTCATTTTTATACTTTATATTATTAGAATATAATAAAGTATAATACAGAGGTTATAAATTATGAAAAAAATTCTTATTACTAAATTAATACTAGTGGTTTTCCTTTTCTCTAGCAGTGCTTTTGCAGGAAATAATCATGCATCTGATGAATGGCAGATAGACGCTTATTCTAGCGCCGCTCCTTCATTTATAGGAGACTTTGCTACAATAATTGGTGGAGATGGTAAAGTAATAAGAGAAGGCTCAAATGGATGGACATGTCAGGCAGGAAACCCGAGGCCATTCCCTGAAAATGGATGGAAAGATGTTCACGAAGCTATGCCTGCATGCTCTGATAAAGATGCAGTTAAATGGATGATGGCTTATATGGCTGGAAAAAAACCTCAATTAGATAATGATGGATGGATGTGGATGCTTCATGGCGATGTCGGAGAGGATAATCTTAAGGCAGGAGTTCTTAATAAAGAAGATAGCACCCCAGGACAATGGATTGAGTCAGGCCCTCATCTTATGTTAATGCCCAAGGATCCATCATCACTTGATAATATGAATGCAAATTTCTCAAATGGCGCACCTTATGTAATGTTTCCAAAAACAATTTGGGCCCATGTTATGATTCCTGTAAGTGGATATTATAAATATCAAAAAGAGTCTAAACCTATAAAATAACTTTAAGAGAATTATCCTAAAAAAGTTCTTTTAATTCATTAATCTGATCATCATTGAGTTTACCTTTTTCTTCAGCATATACACATTCCTTCAACTCTTCCCGATTTTTAATCCCCAGTATTACTGAACTAACTTTCTCAATACTTAAAGCGAATCTATGTGCTAAAGACGCAGGCGTCTCTCCCCATTTTTCTGAAAGTTCTCTAAAAGGTAATGCTTTATCAAAATCATCAAAATCTACTTTATCCAAACCAGATGGATTTGGTTTTCTATCCATATTTGAAGTGAGCGCTCCAGCTTGAACCGCTCTTATTGCAAGTATTGGTATATTTTTGTTCTGACATTCTTCAAGAATTATATTTGGATTAGGTTTTTTACTTATATAACCAATTGCTCCGTTAGAATTTAGAATATTTACAACACATTGCATAGCTTCTGGAGGATGCTCATGATTTATTGCCCTTATTAAAGCTTCTTCTTGACCTAAACCAATACCCCAATGATCAATTTTTCCTTCTTTTTTTAGTTTTTCAAAGGCCGGAATAACTGCATTGTAGTAACTGGATAAAGGAGTTGTGTTTGTTGCCTTAAATTCTTTTAAATTAGGCAATTCATAATCATCCTCAATAAGTTGTGAATGAAGAATAAACAAATTTACCTTTTCAACGCCTATTGTTTGTAAGCTTCTACAAAGAGAACTGTTTAATCGTTCATAAACATCAGAATCTGGGAGTGTGCCCAACCTACATTTAGTTGTTAAATTAATTGACGAAATATCTTCTTCCTTTAAAGCTTCACCAACAACTCTTTCGGCCTCACCCTTTCCATAACTAGGAGCAACATCAAGGTGATTAATACCTAAATCAATTGCCAATTTGACTGATAATACAGATTCCTCTCTTGTGGTTTCCCCCCAAATATTTCCTATTCCTCCACCTCCAAGAGTTAATGCGCTTATTGTTCCAAAAGGTTTGAATTCTCTTTTTTCCATTATTTTTCCTACTAATAAAATTCTTTAACTGTTTCGTGAGCTATCTTTTGAAGAAACAATTTATCTTCTAAGTTAACAGAACCAAAATAATCATACTTTATTCCTATAGGGTTATCCTTATAAATACTTGCATAAACTACACACGCTGCCAAATATGTTCCAAGTAAATTAGGATGTGTTCCATCTTCTTTATGTAATTTTAGATATGGATCTTTTTTATAAGAATTTTCAAAAGCTAACCCAACTGGTATTACTAAAGCGTTATTTTTTTTTCCAGCTTCCACATACATTTTTTCTATAACCCTAATAAGATTTGGGTCGAAATTCTTATGCGTTTCAGCATACGCATGAATCATATACAAAGCTGTCTCAGAACCTTTTAATTTTATTTTACTTGTAAGTTCTTTCACTTTTTCAGAAAAAACCATTCTTTCTTTTTTTGATTGAGATTCTCCACTTCCACCCTGTAGAATAACAAGATCAAATTTTTTCACTAAGCTTATGGCTTTTGGTGTTAGTAAATGATCTAGGTTATGATGCTTTAATCTTGAACCTCCTATTGTTGCGGATTTAACATTTCTGCCGCCATCATAATTTGGGTTTTTTTCTTCTACTATCCTTTTAAAATGATTATGAAGACTATCGTTGTAATAAAGATAGCTATTTCCAATAAATAAGATTTTCTGCGGGTTAGTATTTTCTAATTTTCCAAATTTTGTAGAAAAATCAGATGCATGGATATTAGATATTGTAACAATCAGAAATAGAATGAAGGTAAAAATAATTACCACTATAAATTTTTTATTATCTTTAATGAAATTCATGAAATGATTTTATAAAAACAATAGCGCACTTTTATATTTTGGCTTTATTTCATCTTTAATGTGAAATCAATGTAGTAATTTCTTCCATAATCCTGATGAGCATCGGCATAGTATCCATAATATCTATCTGCCGTAGGAGCTCTTTCATCATCAAGATTTCTTACTGCAAATCTAACCCTTGCATCATGATCGTTTAATTCAAAGTCATAAGACATTGTTAGATTCCATGTTGTCATCGATGGAACAAGGTAAGCTACGCCATCCTTTAAACCCAATGAGGTTTGTACAAATGAACCTTTCCTAAGCCCATATAAACTAACTCCGTAAGGACCTTTATCCCAAGACAATCTAAGCGTGTGTTTGTTGTCATATATTCCGTCTTTTCCCAGTAGATCACCAAAACCTTTTAAAGGAATTGAATCTGGAATTTCTCCAGCATCTTTTTTGGCCTGAAGATCAGCAAACTGTCCGCTCGCTTTTTGCTCAAACTTATCAAGAAATGTGCCAATATATCGAAAATCAAAATTACCCACTTGGCTTTCAAAATTATAGTAGATCCCAACATCAATTCCTTCAATAATTCTTTCAGCCATATTGGTGTAGTTATTTTTGATATATTTGATGTCACCAAACGGACATACACCTGCTGCTGCAAAACCTGCTAAATCACCATCATCAGGGGTTTCTCTTACTACCAAAGGATCTCCTGCAAAGGTTGCACAATTGTTTGTTCCATTAGCAAACCGTAAAAGCATGTCATTAACTGTTTGGTTTTCACGACCAAATAAGCCAATGGTTTTATCTTTTTCAATACTCCAAGCATCAACAGTAACAATTAAATTATCTGTCGGAGTTAACACAACACCAAATGAAATGTTGTCTGATTCTTCAGCTTCAAGATTTTCTGCTCCCGTTGCCATTCTTTGTATGGTGTAGCGTGAATCAGAATCAATTACATTTTCAACACTTTGCACAGCATTAACTTGAAATGCTGCTCGGTCATATCTTGTTCCAGACCTCACAACAGTCTTTTCATTAACCTGAACGATGTTTGGTGCTCTAAAAGCTGATGATATTGAACCCCTAAAATCAATCCATGAAGCTGCTTGCCAACCTAATGCAAGCTTCCCTACTGTTGATGAGCCATAATCAGAGAAATCTTCAGTTCGAATTGCTGCTTGTAAATCAATTGAATCGGTTACTGGGATTTGTAATTCAGCAAAGAAAGAAACAACATCTCTTGAGCCTGAAACATCCCCTGTTGGTGATGAATTCAAAACATCTGAAACTAAAGGATAGGTATCTCCTTCGTAGTCAGTATAAGTAATGGTGCCATTTAGTCTTGGATCTCTGTTATCAGTTATTTCCTCATCACGATACTCAAACCCCAACAAGAGAGCTACATCTCCTGCAGGAAGCGTCCATAAGGAATTATTTGATACTTTAAAATCAAACATCGTGAGTTCACTCGAGCCTTTTCTATAGACATCAATCAAAGTTCTCTCGATATTTGAATCTACACCTGCACTAAATGGGTTGTAAGCTGCTGGGGTAGAGTCGTACAAAGCTTCTTTTAAAAGATTATTAGACATTCTTTGGCTTGTTACATCATCAGATGTAGCTTTAGAAGTTACAAAAGCTGTTTCCCAATCCCAGTCATTGATTGAACCTCTGAAGCCTTGAAGAAATCTGTAAGTTTCTTTTTTCACATTTACTAATCTCGGCACCTCCATGTAACGATAGTTATCTATATAAAGATTTTTACCTGCAAATATAGCTGTTGGGATACCATCTACATCTACTTTTAATTGATTTAAGTAGTAATTATCTGGACCCACTCTATGCTTCGAGGAAGAAAATGCATAAGAAGCATGGGCAATTCTGTCACTATCTGATTCGTAGTAAGAAAACTCTGTGAATGATTCAATACCATTACCCATATCATGATTGATAAACATCATGATATTGGTTCTAACCAGCTCAGATCTAACATCTGTCTTGCCCCAAAAATTGCTTCTTAAAGCACCATTCCCATCTTGAGCAATACAAGTTCCATATCCTGTATCAAATAAGGGATGACCTCTATTGGTGCATTTAGCATCACCTAAAGGAAAAATCTCAAATTCTCCATTGGAGTCAGTCCATACATGATTGTAACTCTCTCCAGCATGTTCCTTTGAGTTTACCATATCAAATTGACCATACAGAGAGTGTGAGCTTAAGTTTCTAAAGGAAGTACTTGTTTTCCAAGGCGATTCATCATCAACAAAAGGTCTGTGATCTCCTGCACCCCATCTTGGATCTTCTTGTGCATTAATACTTTCTCGATCGTAGTAGTCAAAAAATACACTTACATTTGTAGCTCCCTCATTAAAGAACGATCCCCATTTAGCGGTTATTTTTGTATCATTTGCATTAAAATGTTCGTATCCATTAACTCTAGCTGTAAAGTTAAAACCTTCAAAATCTGTTTGAAGTACATTGTTTATTACGCCAGCCACAGCATCTGCACCGTAAATAGCTGAAGCACCATCTCTTAAAATTTCTAATCTTTCGAGTCCAGATACTGGAATTATATTGGCATTTACACTTACGGTTGGGACATAATCCCCACCAATTAACTCAGTTTGATAACCAGGTGAATTTACTAATCTTCTTCCATTAAGAAGGGTAAGAGAGTTACCAACGCCCAAATTTCTTAAGTTATAAGCACCGACATCACCACGAGATGCATTTACACCACCAGAAGCGTCTTCAGCTTCAGTAAAATAGTTTTGCCCTTGTTCTGCTATGTGCTCTAGCAAGTCATCGCCAGAAACAGATGCAATCGCCTCAATGTCTATGCCTGTAATAACTGAAACATTTAACGATCCAGTTATCTTCGCACCTTTTATTTGTGATCCAATTACTATAATTTCTTCAATTTCTCTTGATGAATTATTTACAGAACCCTCTTGTGCCAAAACTAAATTAGTTGATAATATCAACAATAAAGTTGCATAAAAAGACTTAGATGACATAGCTCCCCCTTTTTTTAGATTTAAAACTTAATTTTTGTTAATGTTAATCATAACCTAAAGGAAAAAATATGAAACCAGTTTGTTTAGTTTTAGGTGCTGGAGCAGGTATAGGCGGAACCGTTGCGGCAAAGTTTGCAAAAGAAGGTTATCATTCCTACTTATGCAGAAGGAGTGATAAAGAGGGCTTAGATAGGTTAATAGGTAATATTGAAAAAGAAGGTAATAGCGCTTCTGGTTGCTTGTTAAATGCTACGGATGATAATGTTCTAGAAGATTTAGTTGTTTCCATAGAAAAAAATATTGGACCAATTGAAGTCCTTATTTACAATTTGGGCGCACAAACTGGTATGAAGCTTCTTCATGAAACATCTTATAAAGAATTTGAATTAGGCTGGAGAATGGCAAGTTTCGGTCTATTTCGAACAGCAAAAACATTATGTCCACTGATGGTTGAAAGAGGTAAAGGAGCTATTTTAGTGACATCTGCAACTGCCGCAATGAGAGGAAATAAAACACAACATTCTCATGCAGCTGCAATGGGGGCTAGAAGAATGCTTTGCCAATCATTAAATGCTGAATTTTCTTCAAAAGGAATACATGTTGCCCATATTGTAGTAGATGGAGCGGTTGATGCCCCTGATACTTTGGGAAAAATATTAGGACCGGAACTTTATCAGAAAATGAGGGAAACTAAAGGAATGGAGCATGATGGCCTTATATTGCCTGAAAAAATTGCTGAAACTTATTTTCATCTTGCCTCACAACATAGATCAACTTGGACTCATGAGATTGACATAAGAGCTTTTTCTGATCAAGCTTGGTGGAATCACGACACTATGTTAGATAAAGATTAAAATTTAGTGGAGCAATTCATAAATTAATTACTCCACCAATAAATTTAATTGAGTATTGAAAGATCAGCATTCATTACTTTGTTCCAAGCAGAAATAAAATCTGAAACAAATTTTTCTTTTGAATCTTCTTGAGCATAAATTTCTGCTATTGCTCTAAGTTGAGAATTAGAACCAAAAACTAGGTCTACTCTAGTTGCCGTTCTTACTTTTTCACCTGAAGAACGATCACATCCATTATAATAAGCGCCCCCATTAGGTTTCCACTCAATATTCATATCTAGAAGATTTGAAAAGAAATCATTTGTTAATGTTCCAGGAGTTTCAGTAAATATTCCATGACCATCTTCACTTATTCCTAATGATCTCATACCCCCAACAAGAACAGTCATTTCTGGAGCTGTTAATCCTAGCAACTGAGCTTTATCAAGTAATAACTCTTCAGGAAATACATTTGAACCAGATTTTTGATAATTCCTAAAACCATCCGCAAATGGTTCAAGAACCGAAAAGGAATCAGAATCTGTTTGCTCTTCACTTGCATCACCTCTTCCAGGTGTAAAAGGAACACTTACTCCAGATGCTAGCTCTATTCCAACATTACCTGCAAGAACGATAACATCTGCGACTGATGCACCAGTATCCTTAGCAATTTCTTCTAACACATTTAAAACTTTAGCTAATTGCTCTGGTTTATTCGCTTCCCAATTTTTTTGTGGAGAAAGACGAACACGAGCACCATTAGCTCCTCCTCGCATATCAGAGCCTCTATATGTCGAAGCACTTGCCCAAGCAGTCTCAATCATTTCTTGAGAACTTAAACCGCTATCAGCAATACGACTTTTAACAGCTTCTATATCATAATCAGTGCTTCCTTTAGGTATAGGGTCTTGCCAAATAAGGTCTTCTTCAGGTACCTCAGGCCCTAAATACCTGCTTTTAGGCCCCATATCCCTATGTAATAACTTAAACCAAGCACGAGCAAATGCATCAGCAAATTCATCTGGGTTTTCATGAAAGCGTTTAGAAATTTTATTATAAATTGGATCTTCGCGCATAGCTAAATCAGCAGTTGTCATCATAGTTGGTACCTTAACAGAAGCATCTTCTGCATCAGGAGCAAGATCCTCATCATCAGGGTTTTTTGCGTGCCATTGATTTGCACCTGCTGGACTTTTTACAAGCTCCCATTCATACTTAAACAATAAATCAAAATATCCGTTATCCCACTGTGTAGGATTAGCCGTCCAAGCACCTTCAATACCGCTTGTAATTGCATCTCTACCTAGACCTGAACCATGCGAATTTTTCCATCCAAAGCCCATTTGCTCTATTTCGGCTCCTTCTGGTTCAGTACCAACATTATCTTCTAAACCTGCTCCATGAGCTTTACCAAAAGTATGACCTCCGGCTACTAGAGCTACTGTTTCTTCATCATTCATTGCCATTCGAGCAAATGTCTCCCTGATATCTTTTCCACTAGCTACAGGATCAGGGTTCCCATCAGGTCCTTGTGGATTTACATATATCAAACCCATCTGAACAGCCCCAAGAGGATTATCAAGATCGCGTTCACCACTATAACGCTCATTACCAAGCCATTCATTTTCAGTGCCCCAAAAGATATCTTCTTCAGGCGCCCAAATATCTGGACGACCCCCACCAAAACCAAAAGTTTTTCCTCCCATGGATTCAATAGCTACATTGCCAGCTAAAATTAATAGGTCTGCCCAACTAATTTTATTTCCGTATTTTTGTTTTATTGGCCATAATAGTCTTCTTGCCTTATCTAAATTTCCATTATCTGGCCAACTATTAAGAGGAGCGAATCTTTGAGCTCCAGTTCCTCCGCCTCCACGGCCATCCGCAATTCTATATGTTCCTGCTGCATGCCAAGTCATACGAATAAAGAAACCTCCATAATGACCGTAATCAGCTGGCCACCAGTCTTGAGAATCCGTCATTAAATCATTAAGGTCTTTCTTAAGAGCTTTATAATCAATCTTGTTAAATTCTTCTGTATAGTTGAAATCCTCACCTAAAGGATTAGATTTTTTATCGTGTTGATGAAGAATATTTATATTTAATTGATTAGGCCACCATTGCTTATTCGATGTTGATCCTAAAGTATGATTAGATTCAGCCATAACTGGGCATTTACTTTCATTATCTTTACTCATAATAATTATCTCCTAAATTCATTTATTAGACCTAAATTGCGAAAATTATATAAAAAATTTAAATAATATTGTAGATTCGGGCATATAATATTATTAACTTTTTTCTAGTGTATTTCAATATAAACTAGAAATTTTATCTTTAAAAAAACTTAGGAGATAATTCTTTATGAGTAATGTAAAAGGAATTCTCGTATGCTTATCAATATTGTTCGTTAGTTGCTCTATAGAAGAAAGCAATAATACAAAAAAAAATTCTTTTGCCCAAAAATTTTGGGTTGAAGATTATGTCAAAAATCTTAGTTTCCCATGGGCAATTGCTTGGCTACCGAACGGGGATTTACTTCTTACCGAGCGATTAGGAAATATTAAATTAATTCGTAATGGAAAAGTTATTACTGAACTAGAAGGTGTTCCAGATGTAATGTCTGCAAGCCCTTTTGATGGATTATTAGATATAAAGGTTGATCCAGATTTTAATACAAAACCCTATATTTATCTTACTTATACAAAAGGTTCAGCAACTTCTAGAGTAGGGGTAATTTATAAAGCAAAAATTGATGGTAATCGATTAATAGAAGGTAAAGAAATTTACAATACATATCCTGCTGCACCTACCGGGGGACCAAATATAACTCGTATTCAATTTCTTAAGGATAAGTCATTAGTTGCTGCAGTAGGATCTAGCGGACAACATGCTTATGGAATGGTGCAAAGACTGGATGGGGACATAGGAAAAATAATTCGAATCTATAGCGATGGATCGATTCCAAATGATAATGCTTTAGCTATTGTAAACAAAGGTGCAAAACCAGAATTATGGGCTACTGGTTTAAGATCTGTAGGCGGATTAACATTAGATAAAGATTATCGTTTGTGGGGCGTAGATATGGGACCTCAAGGAGGTGATGAATTAAATCTTATACAACCTGGAGGAAATTACGGTTTTCCATTAATTAGCTGGGGTTTTGACTATTCTGGTCGTGCGTTATCAGATAAACAAACTGCTCCTGGATTTATAGACCCTATATTAACATGGAGTCCTGCAATTTCTCCCTTCGGTCTTACTTACTATCAAGGGGAAGCATTTCCAAATTGGTCAGGTGATTTCTTTATGGGTGTCTTAGGGGATCAAACAATATTAAGGATGAAAATTAAAAACGGTAAACTGTTGGAACAACAAAACATATTACCTGATCTAAACGAAAGAATTCGTTCTATTGAAACCGGTCCAGACGGATTTTTATATGCTGTAACAGATTCTTCTAATGGTAAAATTTTACGTATAAGACCTGGAAAACCTTCAGCAAAAGACCTTTTGAATGTAGCAAAGCCTTTTGATATGCCAAAAAGTAGTGATATTGGCGAAAGATTAAAAAGACATGGAGTTATGCAAAATGAAGAAACTATGCTTGCTTTACAAGCAGCTTATGATCCAACAAAAGCAGAATTCCTATATAATCAAAATTGTGTAAGTTGTCATAACCTAAAGGCAATTGACGGTAATAATATAGGCCCCCATTTAGAAGCTATTGCTGGTAGGAGATCGGGCTCTTTACCAAATTACTCATATTCTTCCGCTATGAAGATAAATAATCGGACTAGTGTTATATGGGATTCTAGAACAATTACTGCTTTCCTTACCAATCCACAAGCTATCTTTCCTGGCACTAAAATGACATCATCATCACTTAGCTTTGAAGATGCGCTTTTGGTAAGCACTTACTTAACTAGAGTAAAAAATGAAGAATAATAAAATTTCTAGAAGGTTCTTTTTAACTGGCACTGCTGCCGCTACCGCATTAGCACTTACCCCTAAATCATTTGCTCTAACCGAAAATGTTATATCTCCGAGAAGCAGATATGGTCCACCATTAGGAATTACAAAACTTAATGGTAATGAGAATCCATATGGACCAAGTCAAAAAGCGTTAAACGCTATAAATGAAGCTTCCAAAAAAGGAAGTTACTATGTTCATCATTCTGGAAAAAAACTACGATCTATGATTGCAGAAAGACATGGACTAACGCCTAATCATATTGCCTTGAGTTCAGGATCTACAGTAGTTTTAACAAATGTAGCCTTAGCATCACTTAAGAAAGGAAATATTTTAGCTCCTGATCTTTTTTGGGATAGCACAGCCAAATTGGCTTCAAAAGTAAGTAATTATGATTTAAAAAGACTTCCAAGTAATAAAATGCATGAGATAGATCTTGAGGCTATGAAAAGATCTATTTCAGATAAAATTTCATTAATTCAAATAACAAACCCGAATAATCCGACTGGGTCTGTATTAGAAAGTATTAAGCTAAAAGAATTTTGTAGAGAGGTTTCTAAAAGTTGTAATATTTTAATTGATGAAGCTTATAATGAGCTTACCGATAACCCTGAAACTTCAACTATGATCCCCCTTATTAAAGAAGGAAAAAAAATTATCATAACTCGTACATTTTCAAAGATCCACGGTCTTGCTGGTATGCGTATTGGATATATAGTAGCTAGGCCTGACTTGTTGGAAGAAATTAAGAAATTTGGAATTATTGGAGACTGGACAACCAATCAGGCTGGTATTGCAGCAGCAATAGCTAGTTACAATGATAAAGATTTTCTAAACTACTCAAAATCTAGAATTATAGAGGGCAAAGAAATGGTTATGGAAGCCGTTAAAAGTAATGGTCTTTCAGCTTTGCCTTCAAAAGCAAATTTTGTTTTTGTAAATCTTGGATCACTAAATGCCGAAAAATATAAAATTGCTATGGCTAAAAGAAATATAATAATCTCAGGAATTTATCGCAATCATAAGAATTGGTCACGAGTGAGTATGGGTAAAATTGAAGATGTTAAAAGATATATTGAAGCTATGCCAAAAGTCTTAGATGAAATTAGTTAGATTTAATTTTGAGCTCTTAGATCCTTAAAAACCAGACAACCCATTAATACCAAACCAACATAACCTATTGAAGGATAGATTAAATTTATAAGCTGTCCAAAAGGTAATAAATTTCCGCCAAGTAAACATACTAGAGTAAGCCCTATTGCTAATAACCGGAAACGAATACTGTGTTCCTCAGAAAATCTTCTACATATTGTCCACATTAGTGGCGTGACTGTCGTATAAATTCCAAGAAAGATAACTATAGCAAAAATTGATCCGTAAGCTGGAAAAACTTTAGTGGCTAAAACAAGTATTGGAACCTCAACATCATAAACTGATTTTACATTTCCCATAAGCGCTAATACCACTATTGCCATTGCCCCAATAAAGAGTAATGGGCCTAATAAAGATACTCCTCTAGCCTCAAAATTACTTTTAGTAGTTGCTCCAACTAAAGGTAAAAATCCATATAAACCTGGAAGAGAAAAAACAGCATATAAAATGGCAGAAAAAAACCAATTATCAGAAACTTTTAATATATCCAATTCATTAACTGAACGAACACCTTCTTCAATATTTAGTGACCCATCAAATAAAGAGGTAATTGCTGTAAATAATGTAAGCAATACTATTATAGGTCCAATAATTCCAAGAACTTCTATAATTCGATTCAAACCAAGAAGAAGCGTAATAGTTGCGCAAATTGCCATAAGGCTTGACCCAACAATTACAGGTAATCCGTATGCCTGTTCTAATGTTGCCCCAACACCGCCGAGCATAACCCCATAAACAACAACAATCATAATCATTGTGTACCATGTCATAAAAACACCTAACCAATTACCGCAAAAATATCGGAATACATCCTCATTAGTACTAAGATTATTATTTCTTCCAGCTCTCAAAAGTGAAAAGCATGTATAAATCATAATTAGGCCACAAATAAGTAAACCTATAAAACCCTTACTTCCAAAACCAACAAAGAACTGCATAGCTTCTTGTCCAGTTGCAAAAGCACCTCCAATTAGCAATGCCATATAAGCACCAGAAATACTTGCAATTCTGATCCATTGTTTATTCATAAAGGTTATAAAGCCACATAACTGATCTTCCATGATCAATGAATCCAGTATCCTTTGAAACTTCAGGATCCGAAAGAGTTTCTAAAAATTTATCAATATCCGAATAATAACCCTCAGCAGTGCCTTCAAAATCATAAATCTGAAGACCAGTTACTTCAGCCGCCTTACAAGAAGTCTCTTCATCAGCATGAAATTGTCTATATCCTTGTAAACCAGCCACATTTTCACGTACTTCAGCAGCATGATGGTCTAACCAATGTTCGTGCCAATCCTTCTTAGACCATTTTTTAGGTCGTCTTAATATCATATTTAAAAAAAGAGGCTGGGTTCCTGGAACAATCATATGTTCGGTACCCACAAGAACAGCAGAATTAGATTTATCTATTAATAATCCAAATTTATCCCCTATACCATCTACAGCTTTAATAAGGGTTTCAAAATTTACTTCTTCCCCACGAAGTTCAAACATAACATCAAAAGGTGGTTGTTCAGGTAAATCATCTGGTTGACCATCTTGAGGAACGCTTGCAGTGGGGTCGTTAGGCACTCTAATTGCACGGCGATGACTTATATCAGGAAATTTTTTATTAATAGAATTCCATTCATCAACTATTAAATCAGAAACCTTATCTCTATTTAAAGGATTTTCTGCACTAAACAATAATTGTATTTTTTTAATCATAAGATTACTTAATGTGAATAAGGAACCAATGGGCCAGTACGATATGTGCCTCTTGATAATTCTGTAGCTACACTCGGTGCTATTGGTAACCATTCTAATTCGCTTCGAGCACGATCTGATGTAATAATACATTCAATACAAGATAAATCAGCTAATTCACCAAGCTCTTCCCTAGCCTCTTCAAGCGGCCAGCAAACAACTTCTATATCAGGTCCAAAATAATCTGCAATAAGAGTTGCATAATCCTTACTACAAGTTACCTCGTCAGAAGCAGCATTATATATTCCTTGCGCATTCTCATTAGTAACTATTTTAAGATAAAGCTCCGATAAAGCATCAACATGTATTGTGCTGACTAGATTTGTTCCTTCGCCAATATGAAGAGATTTACCTGATTCTTGAGCTCTAAAAATAAGACCAGTTAACCAACCCCCTGCATGACCATAAATAAGTCCAGGTCTAACACTTGCCCCACGGATACCTTTTTCAGAAAGCCCAACAACTTCTAAATCGTGACGAGCCCTCCATGCTCTTAAGGGGTGAGGGTTTTCAATAGGCTCGCTTTCATCTCGCGGTACACCTTTTGTATCATTATAAACAACGCTGGCGCTCGTTGTGACAAAAACTTTTCCGGACTTGTCAAAAGCTGCCTCAACTGCAGAAATAAAATTAGTATCAAGCTTTTCCATTTCTTCGTCATGAGAAGCTCCAATGTGCACTACTGCATCACATTCGTAAGCAGTATCACTAATTATTTCTGTATCAGCGAAACCTCCCGCAACCCATTTAACATTCTCACGCTCTTCAAGATTTGGAATATGATGCGGTCTTACAAGCGCATGAACTTCATGACCATTTCTAACAAAATGATTTAAAGCATGACTACCTGCATGCCCAGTACAACCTGTCATTAATACCTTCATAAATATCCTCCTTTTATAGTTTTCAATATAACACTAAACTGCATAATTATTATTTCACAAGGATTTTATTATCCAGAAAATTGCTCACATCACATTATGCTCACTAGAAAATAAGAGATAGGTATAACTAATAACCATAAACTTGATGTAAATAATAACCTATCAGTTGTAAAATTTTTTAGGGTTTCTCTTGATATCTGCGACCCTATAGAAAATAATCCCAATAAAAGAAAAACTTGGCTTAATTTCTTAATTTCTAAACTATTAAAAGGTAAATCAATGAAAGAACCTGCGATTATGGCTATAATAAAGAAAATAACAAATACAGGTAATTGAAACTTCTTTTCCTCACTTTTCATTTTAAATGTCAAAAATATCATTAAAGGTATTAACCAGAGAGTTCTTGCTAATTTTAATGTTGCAGCAGTCTCTACTGAATAAGATCCATAATTTAGTGAGGCACCAATAACTGCACTTGTATCATGAATAGCTGTAGCAACCCATGCACCAAATTGAACCTCAGATAAATTAAGGGCTTGTCCAATTATGGGAAAGAAAATAATTCCAACTGCATTTAATATAAAAATAATAGATATACCTGCTGCTAAATCTTCAGGTTTAGCCTTAATAATTGGAGTTATCGCAGCCATAGCAGTTCCGCCACATATTGATGTACCAGCTGCAATTAAAAGGGTAAAACGCTTATCTATGCCTATTATTTTTCCTAGAATTAAAGCAAGAATGAAAACAAATAAAACAAAAATAGAAATAATAGGTAAATAAATTTTTGTTACCGTTAATGCCTCTGTAAAGTTGATCGATAAACCCATCAATACGATTCCTGTTTGAAGTAATCTTGTTCCAATTTTTTTTGTATAAAAATCTTTATGAATATTAAAAATCAGAGACAAACCAATGCCAAAAGCTAATGCAACTACAGGAAACCCTGAATAAATTGATAAAATCATAAGAAATAAAGAAAATGCAATTAACATATGTAACCTAATTTTGTTATTTTAATTTTTACTATTTAATAAATGGAATATAATAGATTTCGTCAAGGAGTATGATTTTCGTGCGAATTGGAATTTTAAATACAGACACCATTAAACCTAAATTTTCTGAAAAGTATGGACAGTATCCTGCTATGTTCAGTAAAATAATTCTACAAACTGATCAAAATATTCAACTTTCTAATTATGAAGCACATAATGGTGAATATCCAAAAAATATTGATGAATGTGATTCTTATTTAATTACTGGTAGTAAAGTTAGTGCATATGATGATATACCCTGGGTTAAAGAACTCAAAAATTTTATTCAATTCTTAAATAGTAAAAAGAAAAATATAATTGGTATTTGTTTTGGGCATCAAATTATTGCTGCGGCTTTAGGTGGCTCAGTGGTAAAATCTTCAAAAGGTTGGCATGTGGGAACTGATTCAGCTCAACTTAATAAAAATGCCGCATTATTTGGTCGCAACGATGAAAAATTTAATCTTATTTATAATCACCAAGATGAGGTTCAAAAACTCCCGATAAATGGAAAATTATTAGCTAGCTCTTCATCATGTCCAATTGCAATGATGTCTATTGATAATCATATTCTTACTTTTCAAGGTCATATTGAATTCAAAAAAGACTTTGCAAAAGATTTACTAGATATGCGAAAAGATATTTTTGGCAAAACTTTATATCGACAAGCATGTAAATCTTTAGATACACCAACAGATGAATTAAAAGTTACTAAGTGGATTTTAAAATTTCTTAAAAGTAATTAATAAGGTTTATCACCATCAATTGCTATCCTTTCAAGTAGGCGATGAGCTGGAAAATAATCATTTATGGGTTTGTGTTGAGTGCTTCGATTATCCCAAATTGCTATTGAATTAGGCTCCCAATGAAATCGGCATGTATATTCTTGCTTTATAATATGATCATAAAGAAAATTTAAAGTTTCTGTACTTTCTTTTTCAGGTAAACCTATGATTTTGGTAGTAAAAAGAGTATTGACAAAAATTACTTTTTTTCCACTTTCCGGATGAATACGTATGACAGGATGATTAACTGGTGGATTATCTAAAACTGCCTGAGCTAATCTTTCTCTTCCTTTCTTTTCTGATAAACTTTCTTTAAATCCAAAACTAAAATCATGCTCGGCTGAAAGATCAGATAAAAAATCTTGCATTGATTTTGTTAACCCTTCATAGGCAACTGTCATACTTGACCACATAGTATCACCGCCTTTAGGTGGGCATATTCTTGAACGTAAAACTGATCCTAATGGTGGATGCTCACGAAAAGTCATATCTGAGTGCCACTTCTCAATCTTTGAAGGTTTTTCGGCTGTACTCTCAAGAACAGTAATTTCTGGATAACCTGGGACTGTATTGTACACTGGGTGGCTTTGAATAGGGCCAAAAGATTCTGCTAAAGCTTTATAATGCGCAAAACTGATATTTTGATCTCTGAAAAAGATTACTTGGTGTTTTACAAGTAATCTTCTAATTTCCGAGTAAATATCTTTTGAAAGATTTTGACATAAATCAACACCGTGGAGCTCTACTCCTAAAGCTTTCGCTATTGGTTGAACTCTAAACATTTTATCTCACCTTCTAATTTAGACACTTAATAATATTGTTACTGTAATAAACCTATTAATTTAAATAATTAATTGTATTCTATATTGTTGGACATTAAAAATTGAAACTTAAAAGATCAATATTATTTTATTATAGCTTGGCCGAGATGCCAATAAATATAGCTCTTTTCCCTATATTAGTTTTTATTCCTAAATTCTATACTGGTGAGATGGGTGTTCCTCTTGCTATTGCAGCTAATATCATACTAGTAGTCCGTATATTTGATGTCATAACTGACCCAATTTTTGGTTATATTAATGATCGAACCAATACAAGATGGGGCAGAAGGAGACCATGGATAGCTATCGCAACTCCTTTAATGATGTTGAGTGTATTTATGCTATTTATACCCCCTGAAGGATCTGGAGCGAGCCATCTATTTTTATGGATGTTTCTTCTCTCAATAGCCACAACCATGCTTATTATCCCTTACTATGCCTGGGGCGCAGAACTATCTACTGATTATAATGAAAGATCTAGGATTACTGGATGGCGATCTGTTTCTGGAGTGGTTGGAAGTTTAAGCGCACAGTTAATACCTGCAATAGCATTAATATTCTTTGGTTTTGGAGGAAGCACAAATGTTCTCTACATTGTTGGAATTGCTAGTGTAATCATTATGCCTATTTGCATCTTTCTAACGGTAACGCAAGTTCCAGAATCTAAAGATTATATTCAATCGAATATTTCTCCAATAAAAGGTTTTAAAATAATGCTAGAGAATTCTCCTTTTAAGAGATTAATTATGGCATTTATGGTCGGGGGAATAGCTTTCTCTATAACAATACCATTATATCTTTTCTTCATTACCTATGTCCTTAAAGCAGAAGATATGGCCATTTATATGCTTACTTTCTTCTATCTTACCAACATTGTAGCTGTCCCTTTTTGGGTTTGGTTATCAAAAAAAATTGGGAAACATAAAGCATATATATTTAGCTTTTCAATGATAGCTATTGCTCACCCTTTTTATCTGTTTTTAGGTGAAGGAGATTTCTGGTGGATGTTACCAATTACTATTACAACAGGATTTGCAGCAGGAGGTTTTGCTGCATTACCTAATTCAATGAAAGCAGATGTTATCGATCTTGATACTCTAAAAAGTGGAGAAAACAGATCTGGCTTATTCTTTTCATCATGGTCATTTACTTCAAAACTAGCTGGCTCAATAGGTACATGGCTTGCGCTAACAGCATTATCTTGGATAAGTTTTAATACAGGTGCTGATACCTATAACAGTCCAAGTCAATTATTTGGGCTTAAGTTTTTATTTTCTACCTTACCCTCTTTGTTTTTCTTAATTGCAATAATCATTATATGGAAATATCCTATTACAGAAGAAATGCATTCAAAAATTCAGGCTCAACTAAAAAAACAAAATCAATAAATGAATAAAAAAGTTACAAACAATACCTTACATCTATATTCACTCGGTTCAACGGCTGTGGGAGTTAAAAATATCTTATTTGGATCTTGGCTTCTTGTTTATTTTAACCAAATCCTAGGACTTGAACCTTTACTTGCCTCTTATGCACTTGCCATTGCATTGGTATTTGATGCAATTTCAGATCCTTTGGCAGGAGCTTGGTCTGATCGTTTTAAATCAAGATGGGGAAGAAGACATCCATTTGTATATCTTGCTATAATTCCTTTTGGTCTAAGTGCTTATTATCTATATTCCGTTCCCTCCGATACTTCACAAACTAATCTTTTTATAAAATTATTAGTAGCTTCAATCCTTCTAAGAACAATGTTTACTTTTTATGAAACCCCCAGAGCAGCAATTGGCCCTGAATTGATAACTGACTATGAACGCAGAAATACTTTAAGTGGCTATGGAGTTCTATATGGAAACATGGGCTTAGGGATTATGAGTTATATAATGCTAGCGTACTTTCTTGTTGAAACTGAAACATTTTCAGGCCCTCAAGCTTTCTTAAACCCTGACGCATACCCTAAATTTGGTCTTTTGGCATGTTTTCTAATTTTAGTATTTGGTTTTATATCTGCATCCTCAACACATAAATATATCCCTGACATGGTTAAACCTGAATCAAAGACCTTTAATTTCTCTCAATTTTGGAAAGAAATAATTGAATCACTCTCTAACAGAAATTGGTTAGTTCTTTTTATTGGCGGGGTTATTTTAGCCCTAAATATTGGAATATTTTCAAGCTTAGATACATATTTTAGTATTTATTTTTGGCAATGGACACCTGAAGAAATTAAATTATTTCCTATTATTATTGCCCTTCCGGTTGTTCTTGCCGGATTTATTGCAGCGCCTTTAGCCAAAGGAAGAAGTAAGAAAAATTTTGCTATAGGGGTATTTTTGGTAAATCTTATTATAGAACCCATGCCCATATGGTTAAGATTATTAGACCCTTATTTTCCCATTCAATTGTTCCCTGAGAATGGAACAGATAGTCTCTGGTGGGCAATAATTCTTTTTTTATCTGTAGGTTATTTTTTACGAACAGTCGGTTGGATTTTGGTTATCTCTATGGTTTACGATGTTGTAGAAGATGGTCAACTCTCTACTGGAAGAAGAGATGAAGGACTTTACTTATCAGCTAATGGATTTATTCAAAAAATAATAAGTGGTTTAGGGGTGGTAATTGTCGGTTTACTTTTAGAAATTGTAGGATTTGATGTAAAGAATCCTACTGTCTTAGAAATGCAACAACCTATTTACCGTTTGGCATATATTCAAGCAATTTTAAGCCCTCTTTTAGGTCTTGCATCTATTTCATGCATGTTCTTTTATAATATTTCAAAATCTTCTCATGATGAAGCACTTGGCACTTTAAATATTGATAAAGATTAAGAAAATATTTATTTTTATTAAGTTGTTATAATTTTTTTAAAAATATCTGAATACCCATAAGAAATTTCCATTCTATCTAAATATCCTTTTTCTTTAAGCATCTGATGGGCCTTAGGTAAATTATACCACGGACAAAAAGTAAATAGATGGTGCTCTACATGATAATTAACATTCAATGGTGACAAAAAATATTTTAAGAACCAAGGAACAATGGTAGTTCTTGTATTGTTAAAATCATCATCCCCTAAAACACCCGAATGTTCGGTTATACTTCTTATTCTATAGAAAAGACTAAAGAAAGTAAGCAAAGGAACCCACCAAAGAATTAGGTAAAGCCATCCATTTTCTGAAATGATAAGGATACCAAAAATTAAAAAATTAGTAATCAAGAAACCTTTAGTTTTTTTAAAAAAGCGTTTTATATGATCTTTAAAAGTTAAATCTCTTCCCCAAATAGATACAAAAATATTTTTATATCGTCTCAAGCCAGCAACACCAGTCATATCTCTTATAACTTTCCTCATTAAGCTCCTTTTTGTAGTTGGAAAGGCTTTAGTTAGTCCTAAATCTGGATCATTTTCTGTCTCTGTGTATTTATGATGTTGTAAGTGAATGTTTCTGTAGGAATATGTATCAGTCAAAACAGGATAAGCACAAAACCATTGTGAAACAAAGTCATTCAATTTTCTGTTTTTAAAAATTAAACCATGCGCACCATCATGCATAAATATAACCATCTGAAATTGTTTTGATGCAACAATTAGGGCAGATAATAAAAAAGTGATAACACCAGGGGAAAAAATGAAAAGAGCCATAGCCGCAAATACTTGGAACCACATCAAAGCTATAGCAAGGATGTTAATCCAACTCTTACGCTTCCGTAAAATTGCTACTTCATTTTCGTTTAATAATGTATTTGCTTTTATTAAGGGTCTTACATCCATATTTTTACCTTTTTATTTCTTTATAATTCTTTCTCTAATTATAAAAAGCCTCAAAGTGTTTTTCTCTTTCATCTTTTGACATTCCAGTAGTTTCACCCATAAACTTGTTTCTATCTTCTTTTGTTTTAAAAATCCAAATACAAATACTATCACTACTATGATAAATTGCCTTTAACTCGTCATCAATATCACAAATTTCCTGAGGTATATCTGTTTTGATGCAAATCATCATATTTTCACTATATAATTATCCTAGATTAATTCCAGATACATATTCATGAAAATTAAACGCTAATAAAGTAAAAAGAATACTTAATACTACAGACAAAATATCGAAATATATTTTCGGATTAATTTCTTCAGACCGAGAATTATTGTTTAATTCTAATATTAAAACCGAAATAACTGAATAAATTAAAAACGATCCAAACAAAACAACGGAATATATATCAGGATTCACCATTAAATGTATAACAGCCCATATTGCTATTCCTAAAGACATAGGGTGTTTAATAACCTTTTTAATATATGTTGGCATGTTAGCCGCTATCAACAAAGTAAAGGAAATAAACATTATATACTTAGAATATAAATAGGCTTTCTCATTTACTGAATAAAGAAAGTTTGAATTGCTTTCATAGCCAAATATTATCAAAAATAGTCCTGTGAGGCTTATTAAAGAAAATAAACCTTTATAAGCGTTTTCACCTAATTTTTTTTGCAAAAGGAACTTTAATTTCTTAATAAATGGAATTAAATGAACTCCAAAAAAAATACTTATGCCTGCTTCAAACATAACTTTCTCCTATCTATAATAAGTTATAATAGTGACTAATTTATTCCCTTTCAATAGTTGGGTGAAAAATAGATATAAGAGGTTTCGTTAAATTAACTACGCAGGAATTGCAATCTCACAATGAGTTATTATTTTGGCACCACATCAAATGCTAGAACTATTCGTTCTTCTTCTGCTTCAAATGGAATCGTGTAATGAAGTAAAGAGGATGGAAATAGGCACAAACTACCAGTAACTACATCGATAATTTTTTTTTGGTTTTTGTTTTTACCTTCTTCATTTTCTTTATCATCTATACACAATACAAGATTACCACTATCAGTTTTTGATTTTGGAGGTACATTAATATAAATACTACCAGAAATCCAACCAGTGTCATGCATATGGGGATTCAATTTACTGCCACTCTTCATACTGATAAGCCATCCATAAAGATAATAATCAGTAGGCCAACTCCTTATTAGGCCTTCACTGCTACCCTTAAAATAAATCCTATATTTTTCCAATTCTGAATGGATAATTTTTTTAATTTCATCTATGAGAATACCTTCTAAATCAAATAAATTACCCGCAGTTTGGTAACCATTAGTTAAATAACCTTGATTCCTATATAAAACCTTATCATCATTTAAGATATTTTTTGCGGCCTTCACAAAGATATTTTGGAAATTACATCCCTCAGTTAAATCAGTTTTTAAAATATATTTCAATGGATCGTTGCAAAACGGATTCGATCTTTTAAGTCCGTATTTAATTTCTGAATGCGAAATAAGTGAACCAATCACAGCATTAATCTCACCTTGGTTTAACAAATCATCTAAATGCTCATAAAAAAGTGGCTTATCGCCTAGAAGGTAAAGAGAGCGGAGGAGGTAATTTTTACTTTTTTTGGTATCACATAGTTTAAAATGCTGTGCAGCCTCTAAAAACTTATGTTGTTCTAACAATATAGTTCCTAAATTGTGATGAGCATTATCAAAGTTCGGCTTAAGTTCTAACGCTTTTTTGAAACTGGATATAGCCTCTTCAAATCTGTAGAGTTCTTTTAATGCATTACCTAAATTGTTATGAGCTTCGACAAAGTCTGGTTTCAGCTCTATAGCTTTTTTGTAACTCATTTCAGCCTCATCTAATCTGCCGATTTCTATCAATAAGTTACCTAGATTGTTATGGGTTTGGGCATCTAACGAGTCTATTTCCACTGCTTTTTGGTTTACAGCTAATGCTTCACGAATCCTCCCTGTTTTCTTGAGTACCGGTCCAAGAATTTTCCAGCTAAATGGATGATTAGGAAATTGTTGAGTAATCGATTTGGCTAACTTCTCGGCATCTTCATATCTACCGTTTTGATAATGCTCCAGCAAGATCTTTAATTCAGTGTGTGATGGCTTTTTCTCCTTCATATTTTCTGACATAATTATTCTTCCTCAAAAACTCTATCAAGAAACTTTATCATTATATCAATTGCTTGGGGAGCATCTTCTTCGAAGTTGGAACCTAAGAAAAAGTTAGAGCCAGAATCTAAAAAAGCGTGACTTTTATCTTCGTATTCCCAATATTCCGTTTTGTGATTCAATGATTTCAGTTTTTTAATGTATTGTTTTACAGAAGCTGGCGTAGTTAAGTTATCCTTCGATCCAACTATAAAGAATTGAGGAGGTAGGACTCTATCTTCTCTTTTAGGAATATTATAAATAGGAGAAAGGGCTTGATACATATTTGAGTTCTTTTCTGCATTATATTGATTTCCAAATATACCCCGAGCTTTTGATCTGGATAACAACCAAAAAGGGTTCTTAAAGGTTTCAAATCCTTCAAGACTAGCCTTATAAATATCAAAAGAGCCATAGCTTAGTATTGCCGCCTGTACTTTGAGATCGTTTTCTTTTACCGCTAGTTCTGCGGTCTTCCCTTTTGGCAAAAAAGTAGGTGTAAAACTTAGATTTTCTTCAAATTTCGTATCTGAACTAAGCTTTTTTCCTGAATTCACAATCATTGCTGATAAATGGGCTCCGGCACTATCTCCTGTAATAGCTATTCTTGTATTATCACCTTTATATTTAAAAATGTTATTTTTAATCCAAATTACTGCTCCAAATGCATCTTCTACAATTTCATCTAGCGTTACAGTATTGTTTTGATCGGACAATAATCGATAATTTACATTACAGATTACATACTTTCCATTTGTAGCAAGATACTGTGACATTTGATCCATAATAGAATTATCATTTATTAACCATCCACCTCCGTGAAAAATAATTAAAACAGGATAAGATTCTTTTTTTAATGCTGGAATATATATATCTAGAGTTAAGTCTACCCCATCAGGAGATGCCCAAACAATATCTTCTAATAATGTATACTTACTAGGGTCATTGTTAGATAATAATTCTAAATTTTTAGAAGTATCATTAAAGAAAAATGAAATAAGTGAAGAAAATAAAACAATCGAAAGAACTATAATTAATTTTTTCATAACTTTATGGAACAACTAACTTACCGTCATCAATCAACTTTTTTTGAGTTGATTTATCATAACCTAGAGAGGTCAGAATTTCAGACCCATGTTCTCCAAGTTTTGGTGCAGGTCTTAAAATTTCACTAGGAGTTTTTTCAAAATGTGCTGCCGGTCTAGCTTGGCGCACTTCACCAAATCCTTCATGATTATCTCGCCATATAGATTCATTAGCTACGATCTGTTCATGTTCCATCAATTCCATGCGATCAAGTAATGGGGCGCATGGAACCCCTTCTTCCTGAAAACGAGAAAGAATATCTTCACTATTCCATTTAGATATTTCAGTACCCGTTAATTCTTTTCTCTCTTGAGCATTAACCATGCGTAAAGAGGGTGTTAAAAAACGATCATCTTCAAGCCAGTCTTCTCGATTTAATGCTCTACACATACCTCTCCATTCAGAATCTGATATAGCCCCAGCAGTTATATAGCGATCTTTGGCTTTATAAATCAGATCTTGTGTACCCTGAATCTTTCTTACATCAAATTCATTTTCTCCATAAACTAAACCTGCCATTCCCTCAGGCCAAAAAAAAGCTAACATACTATCAAGCATTGATAATCGAATATGTTGTCCAACTCCCGACTTTTCACGCGCATATAATGCAGAAGAAACAGCCTGGGCGGCTGTCAAAGCAGTTGTCTTGTCAGCAATAATAATACGAAACATTTTTGGTTGACCTGAATCTCGATCAGCTTGGATATCGGTTGCACCCGAAAGCGCCTGAATAACTGGATCATAAACACGTGACTGTGAATAAGGTCCTTTTTCACCAAACCCACTTATCGAAACATAAATCATATTTTTATTAAGTTTACGTAAAGTTTTTTCTCCAAACCCCATACGATCTATAGCTCCAGGACGAAAGTTTTGCATAAATACATCGGTTTCTTCCGCTAATTTCAATAAAATCTCCTTCCCTTCATCTGATTTTAAATCAATAGCCAATGATTTCTTTCCTCTATTAAGCGAATAAAATGCTGCATTAACACCATTATGAGGTGTTGCCATGCGGCGGACCTGATCACCATTCACTGGTTCAACCTTAATAACCTCAGCTCCTTGATCAGCCAGCATCATTGCTCCCATTGGTCCAGAGACCATACTTGTCAAATCCAAGACTTTTATACCTTTAAGAGGCCCCATTAATTACCTCCTTTAGAAGAATTATAATTTATATCTCTAGCTTTCAAATAAGCAGGTCTTTTAATTATATGATTACGATAATTCATAATATTCTCAGGTAATTTAAACTTATAAAATATCGCCCAGTCAAGACATGAAATCAGCATAATATCAGCTAAACCAAATCCATCTTTCAACAATGTTTTATTTTGCTTCAAATATTCATCAATAACAGCAAAGTGATGATTTAAGTGGTTACGACAAACCTCAACCGCTATAGGTGCATCACCATAGATCTCTGTTAAGTCATAATGGCGTCGCATAACATAAAGAGCGGTCTCATCAATTTCTCCATAAATATAATTACACCACTCATCTTCCTTTGCTTGTGTTATCAAATCTTTTGGAGAAGAAAATTTTTCTGAAGGAAAGGCATTTTGTAAATAACGACAAATTGTTAGGCTTTCAGATAATTTTACATCATCATGTTCCAAAAAAGGAATTTTTTGTTTTGGATTCAAGTCAGTAAATTCATCAGTTTGTGTTTCTCCAGTACGTGGACCAATCGGATATAATTTATAATCTAAACCCAATTCTTCAGCGACCCATATAGGCCTTAAGGTTCTTACAGTTCCCGCCCCCCAAATTTTTAGATCATTTTTTTTCAAAGTGTTTCCTTAAATTTGTCGGTTATAAATTTCTTGCTTTAAAAGACCACAAATTAATAAGCTTTTACTTTTTATTCCCAATTAATTACCATCCTACCTCTTGTTCCGCCGGCATCTAGTCTTTTATGGGCTTCAGAAGCATTTTCTGGTGCTACAGTATCAGCAACTCGTAACGAAACTAGACCATCTTCAACTTGCTGACGAAGTGTATCTAATTTCTCGTAATCACAATTATAAGCCACCACCCAAGTTGCTGAAAAATTAATATCTCTTTGAGGTTCACCTTTAAAACCTCTTATAGATGTAAAAGACCCGCCATCCTTAACTGCATCGATAGCTAATTCATTTAATAATGCCCCATCAGCTATTCCGTCTACTCCGTCAGGATATATTTCTCTTATAACTTCTGAAAAGTTGTTACCTCTTTGGATAATATGATCAACTCCAAGATCATTTAGTAGCTCTTTATCATTTTCGTTTGAATCAGCTATTACAATCAGACCATCAGCTTTAGCAAGTTGAATAACATACCCTCCATAGGCACCAGGCCCTCCAGTAACAGCTATTACTTGTCCTGGTTTTAAGTCTAATAAATCTAGAGATAGACGAGCAGTTAAACCATTCATAGGAAGCGTGCAAGCTTCTAAATGTGAGGCATTCTTAGGAGATTTTACCACAGCATATTGGTCAAGTATTATCTGCTCGCGATAGGCTCCGGAATCACCCTTTGGAACAACCATACCCATAACATTATCGCCAACTTTTATACCAGTCTCGACCCCTTCACCAACTTGATCAACAACACCAGAAATATCCATTCCTGGAACGCAAGGTAAAAC
>Ga0206683_10000404_pt1 | contig 31922 bp, 24 predicted proteins | sample M280m12015metaG_FD_155483 | JGI IMG/M metagenome (GOLD analysis project Ga0206683, IMG submission 155483) | Ammonia-oxidizing marine archaeal communities from Monterey Bay, California, United States - M2 80m 12015 | ecosystem: Environmental > Aquatic > Marine > Intertidal zone | place: USA...
GGTAGTGCTCTTGATACACATCCAACAACATTGTCTGGTGGTGAAAGACTTGTAGCTACTGCATCTGCGGCTGCTGTAACTGAAATCATGACACTTATTGGTGGTGGTTTTAGTGACTCACTAACAGGTGGTCTTGCTGCTGATACACTAACTGGTAATGGTGGTGCTGATACACTAATTGGTGGCGGCGGTAATGATGTTATTACTGGTGGTGCTGGTGGTGATGCTATAACACCTGGAGCCGGAATTGATAATGCTTCTGGTGGTGCTGGTAACGATACATTTACAGTATCAACTTTTACAGACTTTAAAACTTCTGGCGGAGCTGAAACTTTAGATGGTGGTGCTGGTACAGATACTATTACCTTTACTGAAGCTGCTGCTTTAACTCTTACAGCTCCAGAAATGGAATCTTTAGTTGGAATTGAAACACTTGATGCAGCTGATACTATAGCATCTGCTCAAACAACTATTACATTAGGCAATGGTTTCTTCACAAGCAACGGTTCATCTTCTATAACGATTGATGGTAATGATACTGATAATGTAGCTGCTGATCACTATATAGATCTTTCAGCTGTAAGTAATGGTGCTGTTACTTTCTATGCAAACGATACCTCTACTGCTGCAAATGACTCACTCTATGGTGGTTCTGGTGATGATACTTGGATGGTTGTAGGCACTGCCGCAGCCAGTCTTGAAGCTACTGATACGTTTAACGGAAATGGTGGTACAGACCAATTTACTATTGTTAACACAACAGCAATTACCGCTGTAATTGATTTCTCATTGGTTACAAATGTTGAAAAAGCAGTTGTGCTTTACAATTCAACAGGTGCTGTCGATCTAGACTTAGGTGCTGTTGCTTCAACAGATGCCGAACCAGCTACATTTACAGTGGATGGTTCAGCTGTTGTATCTTCTACAGGTACATTGAAGTTTAACAAAACAGAAACTGAAACCAATCTAACAACCAAGTTTACTATTAAAGGTGGCCTAAATAATGATACCTTATATGGTGCTGGCGGTGCTGATACTATAACAACTGGTGCTGGTGTAAATACAGCTGGTGGTAATGGTGGTGCTGATACTATAACAGGTGGTTCAGGTATAGATACTCTAGCTGGTGATGCTGGTGCTGATAGTATAACAGGTGCTGGTGGTGCAGATGTAATTACTGGTGGTTCTGGAAATGATACAATCTCAGGTGGTGATGGTGCAGATACAATTACTCCTGGATCAGGTGCAGATAATGTTACTGGTGGTGCTGGTATTGATACCTTCATCTACTCAGCTGCAACAGATTCACGCGGTGCAACTGCAGACACAATCACTGACTTCGTAAGTGGTTCAGATAACATTAGATTGACTCATACATTCCCAACAACACAGAATGGTACATTTACTCTAGTTGATAGAGGCGATGCTGCTTCAGCTGGTGTAGTTCCAGGTATTATGGGTAATGTTGCTGGTGATACTGCGTTTATTACTGATGAAGCTGCTCTAGCTATTGATTTGACTGCTGATGGTATTGTTAATGCTAATGACTTTAAAGTTATCTTAACAGGTGCTACAGGATTAACAGTTAATGATATTGATGTTTATCTAACTACTACAGAAGCATCATCTGTAACAACTGCTGGTGGTAGTGATAGTATTACTGGTGCGAGTGCTGTTGTTCATACTGTATACACTTATAGTGGTAATGATACTATTACATTAGCTGGTGATGCGGATGACTTTATTTGGGCTGGTAACGGTAGCAATACAATTAATCTTGGTGCTACTGCAGGTTCTGATAGTCTTTACCTTAATGGTGGTACTGGTAAAGCGCATGTTACTGCCTTTACACCTGGTACATCCGATATACTTTATCTTAATATGGATCTGACAACTGTTGCTACGGGAACAGGCGTTAACGCTGTAGTTGGTACTCCGACTGCTGATGCTGTTGCAGATGATGGTGCATACGACTTCACAATTGGTATGGCTAATACAAATACTATTGATGTTGTTGAGTTAGATGAAGCTGGTTCTAAGCTGCCTAACCAAGCGAATGCTGCTTTATTAGGTGACTACACTAACAATAATGCTACACAATTGTTTAAAGCGATGGCAAATGCTGGTGCTAACAACAATATCGGAAGTATTACTGTTGATAATGCGGGTGATAAGTTCTATATCGTTGCTTATGATGATGACGATCAAGGTGCTCACATTTACTATGCAAACTCAGCTGCTGTACTTTCAGATACTTCAATTACAGTTGGCGAAGTTCAGTATGTAGCCTTTATTGATGCTGCTGTAGATGATACTTTTGTCCAAGGCGCATTACTTAAAATGTTTGACTTTACAACAATAAATTCTGGATACTAATATTGATGTAAATATAAAATTGAGGGGGACATTAAGTCCCCCTTTTTTTTACTATGAATGAAAAAGAACTTATAAAATTTAGTGACACTTACCCTTTACCAAGTGCTATTGATGTACCTGATTTTATTAAAAAGGGTATGCGGGAAACTTTTGATTTAGATTCAGACAAAAATCTTATATATCCTGAAGATCCATCATTTAAAGTTAAAAAGGTACTTATAGTTGGTTGTGGTTATAATGAAGCCATCTATCATGCTTTAAGAAACCCTAAAATAACTTTCTTAGCATGTGATATTTCAAAGAAAGTTATCGATTATAATGAAATAACATGTAAGAAATTAGGTTTAAAAAATATTGAATTTATACAAAGCGATATTCTTAAAATTAAAAACGATCTGTTCGATGCTATTTTTGCTAAGAATGTCTTAACATATATGAGTAAACCAAAAGTTGCTTTAAAAAACCTTAAATCGTTGTTAGTAGAAAATGGATCAATATTATTAAGTGTTCCTAATGGTTATCATTTTCAATTTTTTGACATATTAAAACCACTAATAAAAAACATTAATATTGATATTTTTGATTTAAAAAGTGTTGATTATGCTTTTAAACTTGTTCAAGGACTAGATAATTTTCATCCTTCGAAAATACTAATTACTGATAAAGATAAATTTATGTCTATTGAAAATTTTATTTGCTATTATTTATCACCAGTTTTCAACCATTTTACAATCGATGATATTTTAACTTTATGCGACCAAACTGGTTTATCCTTTCAAAATTGGTTTGATAATTCTTTATATTTTCCATCTGCCACTATTAGATCTAATGAGTTAGATCATCAATCTTTTTATGAAAATTTAAATACTCTTAAATTAGAAGATAAATGGGATGGTGTATGTAGATTGTTTGGACCGAGAAGACAACATTTCTTTCATAGTTTTAGTTTAAGAAAAAACAATAAATTTAAGTACTTTTCTTATAATTTATTAGATAATAATGATGCAATACTATCGATCAACCCTAATCAAAGAATTATATTTGATGAAGCTACTTCTTCTAAGTATGTCCATAGGGCTAATATAAGGGTTATAATAAATGAATTACAGGAAAAGTTACTCGATGCTCTAAAAAATCCATTAAAGCTCTCTCAAGTTGTTAAAAAGCTTAATACTAGTAATGAGATTGCCTTAAGTGAAATTAATAAATTACTAGAATCTTCAGTTCTCAGGATTAGTTTATAATATATTTTAATCAAGAATTCTATATAATGTTTTCAGCTTATCTTTATAATTCTTCCATTTATTAATAGAAGATTTATACAATGGATTTCTAACTTGATTAGAGCTTAAGGTATTGATAAATCTTTTATTTTCATAAAATTTCAGACATTTATCCTCCCAGGGGAGATCACAATATTCTAAAATATTCTTAACTGTTTTTGTAGGAGTTTTAATTATATCTTCATAATTAACGATATGGATTTTATCTTCAAAGATGTCTAAATAATGATCTTGTAATATAGTATGATTGTTATAATAAATAGCTAATTCTTTTTCGTCATATGCATAAGGATGATTAAATCCTTCAAATTTTTGTTGATAAATAGATAAACAATGATCTTTTGAATTTCTTTTGCATACAATAATTTTAGCATTGGGCAGAGCAAGATTAATAAAACCTAATCTATCAAGGATAAGGGCCTTATCTGTTATATATTTATTTTTCCCTATTATATTTTTAATTCCATCATAATATGCTTCACCAATTTCGGAAAAGAACTCTTTTTTAACATTATAGATATCATTTAAGCTTGATAAGTCCCACTTTTTTGATTTTTCATTTAAGATATTAGGAAAATCATCTTTTTCTCCTAAGGGTAAAACTTCACTATGATTCCCTATAATTTGCTCAACCAAAGTTGATCCCGAACGAGGTAAACCTAATATAAAAATAATATTTGGATTTTTAAATCCACTATTCTTATTTTTATCAAGAAATTCTTCTGAAAAAATATTTTTATAATTTTCCATAGTTGTTAGAAGATGCTCAAGATTAAAATCAATCATATTTCTCTGTAGTAAATTAGATTCATTTAAATATTTTACTGATTGAGAATAATCAGCAATATCATCCATGCCCTTAGCTAAGTTAAATAATAAATCTGTTTTATCACTATCTGGTATATTATTTTTTAGTAATCTTTCCATATGTGCGATATGAGGATCATTTTTCTTAAATGTCTTTATTTTGGATATGATATTAAAAATGGGATAGTAATCTTCTTTTTCTTCGAGAATTTCATTTACCAATACTTCTATTTTACTTTTAGCGCCTATCTTAGAATAAAACCTGCATAGGTAGTATTTTATATCAATGTTATTTGGATTTTCATTTGCTAATTCTTCTATTATTCTTCTAGCTTCATCTGTTTTATCTTGATCTGTATACTTTTTAATTAAACTATCAAGTATAGCTATATTTAAGTCATTGTATTTTAATGACTTTTTAAATATATCAATGGCTTCTTGTATTTTGTTAAGATTTATTAAAGATTGAACAAGAAGAATTAAAGCATTTGTATATCCCTCATTTATTTTAATGAGTTGGTTAATATATTCGCAAGTTTTTTCATACTCAGTTAGATAGTAAAATGATAGACTTAAATTATAAAGACTATTTAAATCATCATTCTTAATTTCATATGCCTTAAGATAGTTTTTCTTAGCTTCTTGGGGTTTATTTAATTGAAGATAAGCAAAACCTAATGTACTTAATAGATTATTATCATCTCTGTTATCTTTAATAAGTTCTTCACAAAGGTTGGTTAATTGCAAATATTCTTTTTTATTGTAAAGTTCTTGTATCCTTTCTATTTGTTCTCTTTGCAGCATAATATAATATATTATTTTTCAAAAAGATTTGGTAAATAGTTTTCATAATTCTTCCAAGAATTAATTGAACCTTTATAAAGAGGTTTTTTTACCTGTGAGGAGCTAATAGTATTTACATATCTTTCTTTCTGGTAGAATTTTAAACAAGATTCTTCCCAATCTACACCTATAAATTTAAGAATCTTTGCGATCTCTGTTTTTGGATTTTCTATAATGTCTTCATAATTAATTGTTATAAGGTCATCAGCTAGGATTTTTTCCCAATGCTTCATTAACTTTTCATAATAATCATAATATTCATTTAATAATTCGTCATTATAAGCATAAGCATGATAATCTTTTTCAAATTTATTTTTATAAATTGATAGAATTTGATCATATCTATTTCTCTTACAATGAATAATTTTAGAATTAGGAAGCGCAAGCTTAATAAACCCAATTTTGTCAAATATTAGAGCTTTATCTATAAATAAATCATTTATTTTGTATTCCCTATTTATAGAATTTATATAATTTTCTCCAAGTTGATTAAAAAAAGATAAATCAACATTTTCTAATTCTCCTATATCAGATTTACCTATACCCAAATTAAACATTTCATTACTAAAGTTAAGTAATTCACCTAATCCACGCATTTTCGAATGAGAAGATAATATTTGCTCTATTAAGCTAGATCCACATCTTGGCATCCCAATGATAAAGATAGATTGTGAGTCCTTATATCCTTCATTTTTATGTTTTTGGTAGTATTTATTATCGTAAAAATTAATTATTTTCTCGAAAGTTCCAAAAGTAAGATCATTATCAAATTTTAGCTGTTTAAATTTTAGATTATTGGCTTGTAACATAGATTTAGCTGAGCTTTTATAATCTTTTATATCTTCATAGGCTTTTGACAAAGCAAATAAAAGTTCACTTTTTGATAGAGGGTCTAAATTATTTTCTTTGAGAATACTTTCCATTAATTTCAGATCTAGATCATCTTTAGAAAATTTTTTCGTTTGTGTAAGCGCGGTATATAGGAGAGTAAAGTTCTTATTAATTTGAATTCCGTCTTTAATTCTTTTTTGAGCTTCCTTATTTCTCCCCATCCGAATTAGAAAAGCTATATAATTATATAATATCTTGATATTCTTGGTATCAATCATTACCGCCTCTCTATATTTTTTTTCTGCAAGATCTACTCTTCTCAATGAAGAATAACAATTACCCAGGTTATTCATTGCTAATGCATATGAGGTATTAATTTTTAGACTATCTTCGTAAAATTGAATTGCTTTAGGAAAGTCTTGAAGTTTTTCATAAACCAACCCTATGTTAAAATATGAATGATGATCATTTGGAAAACTATCTTTCATTAAATTTGCAACTTTTAATGCATCATCAGTAAAATTAAATTTTAAACAGAAATCAATTATATTAGTGAATATTGGCGGCTCATCAATTCCAAGTTTTATACATTTATTAAAAACTTTTATAGCTTCTCGAATATTCCCTGTTTGTCCAAGAATTATACCTAAATTATGTGTATTTAAGGGAGTAGCTTTTAATTGAATTGATTTATTTTGGTGCTTAATAGATTCTTTATATTTACTTTCATAAAAATATGCCATTCCAATAATGGTATAGATAAACCAATTATTATTTAGGCTATTCCTATTTTCTTCTGCATACTCAACAATCTTGGAATAGTTTGCTTGAGAGTAAAGCTTTTGCAAAGTAATTAATTGATTATCGTCATTCATATAAAAAAACTTTTTTATTAATTAAAATATATATAAATTAGTTATTTAATGATAATTTTGCAAAACAAATATCGAGTAGGTTTTAATGAAAAAACTTTTACATGTAGGTAGTGGTCCAAAAAATAAATTTGATACAACCAAAGTTTTTTTTGGGGATGATTGGGAAGAAACTCGCTTGGATATTGATGAAGAAGTTAAGCCAGATATTATTGCTTCGATGACAGATATGTCAGTGATTAAGAATGAAGAATTTGATGCTATTTTTTCTTCCCATAATATAGAGCATCTATTTGCTTACGAAGTTGAATTAGCTTTAAATGAATTTCATCGAGTTATGAAAAAGGGTGCTGAAGTACTTATAACTTGCCCAGATTTGGAAAGGGTAGCAAAAGAAATAGTTGAAGGAAGATATTTAGAGACTTTATATAAATCACGAGCCGGTCCAATAGCGCCTATTGATATTTTGTATGGACATCGAGAGAGCCTAAAGGAAGGAAAACATTATATGGCTCATAGAGTAGGATTTACTCTTAAAATCTTATTAGGATTATTAAAAGGTAAAGGCTTTGAAACTGTAGTAGGCACTACTGACCAATTAAATTTATATGTTCTTGGTATAAAAGAAGGAAATAAAGATAGATACGCTGAACAAAGATTACGAGAACATCTTGAAGGTATGAATGTAATTAATAAATCCAATGTCTAATATTAATTTAAAATTAAAAGCTCCTTGGTGTGTACTGTATAATGATGATGCCTTTTATCCGAAGGATGGCCGCCTTATGGGAAGGCATGCAGCTGGTTCTTCTTATTTAAGAGCATTAGCTCAAAAAAACTTTAATGAAGTAGGTGTCTTGATAAGAAATACTTCAGAAAAAGCTAATTTTGTTAAATTATTTAAAAGTTTTATCGGAAATAATGAAACAATTGACCTTAAGGTAATTCCTTGGACAAACCATGAATTAACAGAAGATTTTGGAGGTATTTTCCTAGGTGATCCTCAAATAGGGAATTACTCTATTTTAAGATCAAAATTTGGTCATGATAAATATAGTATCGTTGGTATAACTCACACAACTTTTTCATCAGGAACAATTGATTTACTTAATCAATTATTTTTTAAACCTGTTCAAGAGTGGGATGCATTAATTTGCACTTCTCAATGCGTTAAAGATACAGTCGATAAGGTTATAGAGAATAATAAAGAATTTCTAAAAGAAAGGTATAATATTAATCAATTTACTTTTCCCCAATTACCTATCATTCCCTTAGGTGTGCACCCAGAAGATTATAACTTACCAGATAAAGAAAAGAATACATTCAGACAAGAAATAGGTGCTCAAGATGAAGATGTAGTTTTAATTTTTGTTGGGAGATTGTCCTTTCATGCAAAGGCACATTATTATCCAATGTATAAGTCTTTAGAAGAAATACACAAAGAACTTGGAAAGCAAAGAAATATCCATTTGGTACAAGTAGGGTGGTTTGCAAATGAATTTATTAAAAATTCTTTCGAAAAAGATGCCAAAGAAATTTGTCCAAATATTACTTGCCATTTTATGAATGGTTTAGATCAAGATTTAAAAAATCGTGCTTTATTAGGATCAGATATTTTTATTTCATTAACTGATAATTTTCAGGAAACATTTGGGTTAACTCCCCTAGAAGGAATGGCAGCAGGTTTACCTGTTATAGCCACTGATTGGAATGGGTATCGGGACACGGTAAGACATTCTAAAGATGGTTTTCTTGTTCCAACAACTACTTTAAATAAAGGATCTGGTGAAGATTTTTATTACTATTATTTATCCGAAATTATTAATTATGACCAATATCTTTCTTTTTCTAGTCAGACAGTATCAATAGATATGGATGTTTGTATTAATTATTTGAGAGAACTTATAACAAATAAAGATTTAAGAATTAAATTAGGTGAGTCAGGAAAAAAGAGAGCTAAAAATAAATTCTCATGGGAGCACATTATAGATGAATACAGTAAATTAGAAGAAGAGCTCAGTTTAATCAGAAAATCTAGTAAAAATGTTGATAAATTTAATTTTCTAAAAGCCTATGAGCCGTATAATCTTTTTTCTTCATATCCAACAAGAAAAATTAAAAAGAATACAAATTTTTGTTTAACAGAAAATAAAAATATAGATAAAAATAGTTATATATTTCAATCAGATAGTATAAATATAGCCAAAGATAATAACTTTCTGAATGTATCCAAATTAGAATTAAAAATAGATTTTAATGATGCCAATTTAGTCGTAGATGTGATGAAAGATAATATTAAGAGTTTTCAGGAAATAAAGGATGAAACTAGTATTTCTGTTTCTCGACTTAATAGAATATTATCTACTATGTTAAAGTTTCATGTTGTTAAAATTGTGGAAAAAAAATAATGAAAAAAAATATTTTATTTATCCATCAAAATTTTCCTGGGCAATTTAAACATTTAGCTCCAGAACTTGCAAAAAATCATAATGTTCATTCATTATCTATGTTTGATATTGAGGTAAATGGAGTTAAACATCATAAATATATTCCCTATAGAAATAGTTCAAATAAAATTCATAATCTTGCGATAGAATTTGAGACAAAGATTATAAGAGCTGAAGCATGTGCAGATATGGCATATGAATTAAAGGAAGAGGGTTTTAATCCAGATCTAATAATTGGCCATACAGGTTGGGGCGAATTACTTTTTCTTAAAGAGATTTGGCCAGATGCTAAAATGCTAGGTTATGTTGAATTTCATTATAATTTAGACAACAGTGATATTGATTTTGATTTAGAACACCAAAAAGGTGATGATAATTTATTCCTAAGAAGGAAGCTTGTCAGTAGGAATACTTCTGGCTTTTCTCAATATCATGATAGCGATTATCTGATTTCACCTACTCACTTTCAAAAATCCACTTTTCCTGATGATATTAAACATAAGATTCAGGTTATTCATGAAGGAATAGATACTAGTAGATTTGTACCCAACAGCGATATGAAATTAAATATTGATGGCCAAAATATAAGTAAGGAAGATAAAATAATTCTTTTTGTTAATAGGAACTTGGAACCGTATAGAGGTTACCACATATTTTTAAAATCTCTTCCATTGATACAAAAAAAACATCCTGATGCTTTAATTTTTATTGTTGGTGGTGAAGGTACTTCATATGGAAAAAAACCTCCAAAAGGGAAAACTTGGAAAAATATTTTTTTGAAAGATGTTGAGAATGATTTAGATATGTCAAAGATCTTTTTTACTGGCTATTTACCAGAACATAAGAGCTTAACAGCTTTAATGCAGGTTGCGAGTGTACAGGTTTATCTAACTTACCCTTTTGTGCTTTCTTGGTCTTTGTTGGAATCTCTTTCCTGCGGTGTTTTGGTGATTGGCTCTAAGACTGGGCCTGTAGAAGAAGTTATAGAAGATAAAAAAAGTGGTTTATTGGTAGATTTTTTCGATTTTAAAGATATTGCAAACAAGGTAAATAAAGTTTTAGACGAGCCAGAGAAATTTTCTAAATTAACTAAAGCCGCAAGAAATGAAATGATAAAGAAATTTGATTTAAACACAGTTTGTCTACCTAAAAATATAAAATTTATTGAAAAAATTTTATCGGAGGAGAAATAATGAAGATTAAAAATATTTTTTCTGATGTTCATTTTATAGAATTTGAAAATCATAATGATGATAGAGGGTATTTTAGAGAAAATTTTAACTACAAAACTCTTTTAAAGAATCAATTAGATTTTACTTCAGTTCAAGACAATTTCTCTTTTTCTAAAAAAAAGGGTACTATAAGAGGTTTACATTTTCAGACTTCTCCATATCAACAAGCAAAAATTATATATGTTTTGTCAGGATGTATTTTTGATGTTTTTGTTGATATAAGAAAGGATTCTTCTACATTTGGCCAATATGGAAGTGTTGAGTTAAATTCAGAAAATGGATATGTATTTATTCCCAATGGTTTTGCGCATGGTTTTTGTACATTAGAAGATAATACTCAAGTTTTCTACAAAGTTGATAATTACTACAACAGTGAGAATGATTCAGGAATATTATGGAACGATGTAGATCTAGGTATTGAATGGCCTTTAGATAAAGGAGATTATGTTTTGTCTGAAAAAGATTCAACTTTACAAAATTTTCTTCAATTTAAAGAAGGGATTAATCTTAAATCGTGACTAATAAAAAACATACTTATCTCATAACAGGAGGTTGTGGATTTATAGGATCTTGTTTAATTCGGAATTTGGCAAAAAAGAATAACTATTTAATAAATATAGATAAAATTTCTTATGCCTCTAATGAAAAATCAGTTGGAAATGTTAATAAGTCTAACTATCTTTTAATAAAAAAGGATATTAGAGACCCTATATTTTTGAAGAATGTTTTTAATAAATATAAACCTAATTATGTAATTCATCTTGCAGCAGAATCGCATGTTGATAGATCAATAGATAGACCAGAAGATTTTATTTTTACTAATATAGTCGGTACTTACAACCTTTTAAATTCTGCTTATGATTATTGGAATAAGACTAATAGAGATAAGAATTTTAGATTTCTTTATGTATCCACTGATGAGGTTTATGGAAGTTTAAAATCAAAAGATAAGAGTTTTAAAGAAAATAGTTTGATAAAACCTAATAGTCCGTATGCAGCTTCAAAGGCATCTGGAGATTTACTTGCTTATTCTTGGTTTAAAACTTATGGATTACCTATCATTATGACTAATAGCTCAAATAATTATGGAATTTGGCAATTTCCTGAGAAATTAATTCCCTTAGTAATTCAGAAGTGCTTAAGAAATAAAAATATCCCTATTTATGGTAAGGGAAAGCAAATTAGAGATTGGATTAATGTTGAAGACCATGTTGATGGAATAATAAAAGTTCTAGCAAAAGGAATTTCAGGAGAAAAATATAATATTGGAGCAAATAATGAGATTTCAAATTTAGATTTAGTTAAATTAATTTGTTCTTTAATGGATAAACTTAAGCCAAAAAGTGATGGAAAATATTCCAATTTAATTACTTTTGTCGAAGATAGGCCTGGACATGATTTTCGATACTCTTTGGATACTCGAAAGATAAATAGACAATTATCATGGAAAGCAAGGATTAATTTCAAGAAAGGCTTAAACGAAACTATTAAGTGGTATCTATCAAATAAAGATTGGCTGAATAGTATTGAAGAGTCAAAATATGATGGAAAGAGATTAGGTCGTTTAAGAAAATGAGAGTTTTATTTGTAGGTTCATCTGGCCAATTAGGGCAAGAATTATTGGCCTTGATTAATGGCGACATGGATCTTGATATATTAAATCCTAATTCTAATGAATTTAATATTTTAAATGATAAATTGATGATAAATTACATTAATTCAAATAAACCTGATTTAGTTGTTAATCTATCTGCTTATACTAATGTAGATCTTGCCGAGCAGAAATCTAATTTGGTTATGAAGATAAATTTTGAAGGAGTTAAATCACTAGGAGATATATGTAGCTCATCTCTAATCCCTTTGATTCATATTTCAACAGATTATGTTTTTGGTGATAAATCTAAGGCACCGCATAAGATAAATGATATTCATGATCCAAAGAATTTGTATGGTAAATCTAAAAGTTTAGGGGAAAAATATTTATCAGAGAACTGCCAAAGAATAATTATAATAAGAACAGCTTCTTTATATGGGTTATACAGAAAAAATTTCTTTAAAACATTCATAGATATATTAAGTAATAAAAAGAAAATTGATGTTGTTGATGATCAAAAAATTTCTTTAACATGGACTTATGATCTAGCGTTATCTATTTACCAAATAATTAATATGATTAAGGAAAATTATAGTTTAAAGAATATGGATAATTCTACTACACTTCATCTGGTAAATAGCGGCTTTACTAATTGGTATGATGTGGTCCATAGAATAGCCAATTTTATGTCAAAAATTAATAAAGATTATAGCAAATTAGTTGTTAATCCTGTGAGTTCAGAAGAATGGGATGCCATTGCTCTAAGGTCAAACGATTCAAGGTTAGAATTTTATGGTATGATTTTTGGAGAAGAGTTGGTAATACCTGAATGGGATGTTTCGCTTAATAATGCTTTAGATTTATATTTTTCAGGAGAAGATATTGTCAAAAAAATATAAAGGTATAATTCTAGCTGGAGGGGAGGGGACTCGATTGTATCCCTTAACTAAAGCTACTTCTAAACAGCTTTTACCTATATATGATTTACCGATGGTTTTATACCCTTTAAATACTTTAATTGAAGCAGGTATAGAAGATTTATTAATTATCACAAATAGAAAATATCAAAATAATTATATAGATTTACTGAGAGATGGTAGGGATTATGGTGTTAACATTGATTTTCTAATTCAAGATAAACCAGAGGGAATTGCTCAAGCTTTTGATCTTTCTCGGGAGTGGCTATCAGATTCACCTAGTGTTTTAATTCTTGGCGACAACCTGTTTTTAGCTGGGAATACTTCGCAAATTTTGAAAAAAGCTATGAGTAAAAATAATGGAGCAACAATTTTCGGATATAAAGTTGAGGATCCAAGTAGATACGGGGTTGTTGTACTTGATGAAAGAAATACTATCACTAATATTGAAGAAAAACCTGTTAATCCAAAGAGTAATTTGGCGGTCACAGGTTTATATGTTTATGATAATAAAGTTTGTGACTATGTTAAATTGCTTGAGCCTTCAGATAGAGGGGAGTTAGAGATTACAGATCTAAACAACATATATTTAAGTAACAAATCATTAAAATTAGAAAAATTAGACGATAAAGGTTTTTGGTTGGATGCAGGGACAAAAGAATCATTATTAGAAGCTTCTATTAAGGTAAAAGAATTGAAAGAAGGAAATAAAAAACTATTCTAGTTTATTCTCTTAAAGCAGTTTTTGATAATTTTGTAATTGGATTAAAAAGATAACTCAATACGGTTCTTTCTTGTCCAATGATTGAAACTGATGCCTGCATTCCACTTTGAATTTCAATATTCTTTATCCTTTGTATTTCTTTCTTATCAACTTCTACAATAGCTGTGTAATATGGAGTAGGGTCATCCCCTAAAGTTGATGTACTGGCAGACACAGTTTTTACAATTCCATCAAATTGCCCGTAAATAGCCATATCGAAGGACATGAAGGCTATTTTAGCTTTTTGGTTAGGCTTTACATAAGCTATGTCCTTAGTTTGTACCATTGCATTAAGTCGAAGATTGGATTCATCAGGTACTATTTCTGCTAAATTTGCACCCAAGTTAACTACTTGTCCTATATTTTTTGAGTGTACTTTACTTACTACCCCGTTAACTGAAGATTTGATTTCAGAATAATCTAAAGCTGTTTTTGCATTTGCTAATCTTCTTCTTGCATCAAGTAATGAAAGTTTTTCATCTATAAGTCTTATTTCAGATTCCGCTCCTTTATTGAAAAGATCTTGAAGAATATTAACTTTCCTTTTTCTAGCATCTACTTCTGATAAAGATGTTTTGTAATTCTCTAAATGTTGGGAATTAGCAATTAAAAAAAGAGTTTCGTCTTTTTTTATTTTATCACCGAGGTTAATATTAATAAGTTCAACTGGTCCAGCCAAAGGACTTTGTATAAAGTGAACCTGCGATTCAGGTGTGACCTCACCATTTGCTACGACAACTTGATTAATATTAGCCACAGAAGCCCAAAAAACTATTAAAATAGTAAAAATCATAATAAGCCAAAGCAAGACCAATGATTTTTTTATTTCTAAAACTTCTCTAACTTTAAATAATTTTAAAATTGGATCTAATTTTATAGATTTGAAAAAGGACAATAATTTTTTAATTAATTTATCCATATCTAAGCCTGTTGCTTAATTATTTCATTAGTTGGACCATAAGCTCCTAGAGATCCATTAATTAAGACGGCTATGTTATCACATTTTGTTAGAATACCAAGCTTATGGCTAGTTATGATTATTGTTGGTTTGTGTGCAAGTAAATATAAATTTTCCATTACCGTGGCTTCTGTTTCCATATCCATAGAACTTGTAGGTTCGTCAAGAACAAGTATTTTTGGTTTTTTAATTAATGCTCGCGCAAGTGATATTGCTTGTCTTTGTCCTCCAGATAAATTGGCGCCATTTTCTTTTAATATATAATTATAGCCACCTGGTAAAGCTGATATAAAATTATGAGCTAAAGATTCTTTTGCGGCATTAATCACATCTTCTTCAGTAGCATCATCTAGTCCACAAGCGATATTTTGAAATATTGTTCCTGAGAATAATTGTATAGTCTGAGGGCAGTATCCAATCTCTTTTCTTAAAATTTCTGAAGGAATATTATTAATATCGTAACCATCAAGTTTTACCATGCCTAATTTAGGCAAGTGATAACCTATTATACTTCTAAGGAAAGTAGATTTTCCAGATCCTAAGTTACCCGCAATACCAATCTTTTGGCCACTTTCAATATTAAGGTTAATATTTTCAATAATGTTTTTGTCGTCAAAAGCAAAATTTAATTTTTCAATATTTATTTTTCCTGATTCCAAAGCAACAGCAGTGACATCATCAAATTTATCATCTCTAGCTTCAGATTTCATTAATTGATTAACTTTTTTATATGAAGAAAATGCTAAATTAGCTCTTGTAAGTAATTGTGAGGCCTGAATCAGAGGTGAGAGTGTTCTTCCAGATAATATTACACAAGCTATTAAAGCTCCTGATGAAATTTCTAGATTTGATATAAGTATTACTCCGTAAACTATAATAGCAGTTTGGCTTATTTGAAGGCCTGTTTGTCCAAAAGTTACTGAAATATTTGAAGAAATTCTAGATGTAATAGAAGTATCATTTTGTTTATCTACCGCATCTGTCCATCTTTTTTTAAGAAAATCACCTCCAGCTACTGTTCTTACGCTTTCCAGATTATTTGTTAATTCAGATAATACTTTCGCTTTTCCCATTCTATAATTTAAATCTTTTTCACTAAATCTTTTTAAGAAAGGTTGAACAAGACCTGAAACGCCTAAAACTAATGGAACAATTAAAAGTGGGACTATACCTAAAGGTCCAGCTATACTAAAAATAACACCAATAAATAAAAACATAAATGGCAAATCAACCAAAGCCATCAAACTTGCCGAAGTGAAAAATTCTCTTACTGATTCAAATTCCCTAATAGTGCTAGTTATTTCACTAGGTGACTCTATTATTTTTTCATCATGACTCAATAGTTTATTAATTAATTTTTCACTTACATTCTTGTCAAGATCTTTGTTAGCAATGTCTGAAAAATAGGATCTCGTCATTTTAAGAATAAAATCAAAAATAATAACAATCGCCATACCGATTGTAAGGGCAATCAGTGAGTTTATCGCGTAATTTGGTAATACTCTGTCATATACAGTCATAATGTAAAAAGCGCTCACAAATCCAAAAATATTTATAAATATTGATGCTAAAAATACTTGTACATAAACTGCCTTATTGAGAATAATTATTCCCCAAAACCAGTGCTTACTGAGATCCTGCTTTATTTCTTTTTCTTCTGTTGTCATAATATGAATCTTAATTTGTTAAGTAAGCCTCTGTTTTGGTGAAGAAGATTGTAGTACCCAGTTAACAACTTATACTCACTTTCTAGTAACATCTGTAGTTGAATAAGTTCATTTTCTGAAGCATCAACAAGAGCTGAAGCTGAAAAACCACTATACATGATCCTATCTTGAATTATTTGCCTTTGTTTTTTTGTGTCTTCAAAAACCTCTTTCAGCCTTAAATTGGCTTTAAAGGAACTTTCTATTACTGTTATAATTTCATTTTCAGTTACATCATTACTTTTTTTCTCAATATCTATATCTATATGAGCAGATTTTGCTTTAGCTTTAGACGCATTAATTTTAGCTTTTCCTCTTCCAAAATCAAAAATAGGAAATGTTAAATAGATTCCTCCTCTGATGTCAGTATCAGTATTATCCTTATCAATATCATATTCAGTATATCGAGCTTGAATTCCTATCTGCGGTCTGTAATCACTTTTAGTGATCTTTACATTTTCTAAACTTGCAAGATATTTGCTTTCTTTCGATAATAGTTCCAGGGATTTTTCCCTATATACGGCATCAGTTACATCTATAGTAACTTTTGGAAAACCTTTAAAATTGAAAGTCTTTTCGAAAGTATTTTCAAAATTAGCCAAACTCTTTTTAGATGTTGCTTCTAAAGTATAAATAGAAGATCTGAATTTATTTAGTTTTGCTTGAAATACCGCATATTCTACTGGGTCTATTGCCCCAGAATCAGATCTATCTTTCATTTTCTCTCTAAACGGCTCAAGTATCTCAATCAATTCGTTTGCGTATTGATAAAGATGAAAATAAATTACTGCTGATAAATAAATATCATTAGCCTCTAATATTAATTTTGATGTAGCTATTTCTCTTTGAACATTAGCCATAGTAGATTCGTGATAAGCATAATTAATTTGCCCATTGATCTTTCCACCTAAATATAAAGGTTGGTTTATTTCTAAAACTGCATCAAAGCTATCATCTTGCCTCTTTCTTATTGAGGATTTATCTTCAACATTTCTATCAAAACTTTCATCATTAATTACTCTACCAGAAAGAGTTGGGAATCTCTCTCTTTTAGCGCTTTTTAATAAAAGATCTTTTTCATTTTTAATTGCTGATGCATATTTGAATTCAGGTTGTGAAAATATATGTTCTCTTAAAAAATCAATATAACTTTGTTCATCAAGAAATTCATCATGATACAGAATTGAGTTAAAAGATATGGCATTAATATTTGTTTTTAAGTCATCAGTTTGACTAAATAGTTGTTCTGATATCATAAAAAATATTAATAAAATCCATACTCGATTTTTAAGTGATATGAACATTTTCTTATTTATTAATTCTTTTTTGTAGTTTTTTTGTCTTTTTCTTTATCTTTTTTACCATTTGAGGAAGGTGATGGCTCTTCTTCATTTATTTGTGTCAGTTTATCAGAAATATCACTCGCAGCAGATGATAGTTGGTTTATTATTGAGGCCACTAATCCGCCAGGTATTTCTAAAGTACCTGAATCTACCCATTCCCCTTTTCCATTTGTAGTTCCAATTTCAATTCTAAGAATTCCATTTGCAAATGAGGCAGCATTAATTTTTTCAATTAACATAATATTACTCCTTTAATTTAAGATTAGATATAATTACTAATTTGTGTTTTTCAACCTTTGCCTAAAATTTAATTTATTCTAACAGATTCGATATTTGATATTTACTTTATTTTATCTGTGAAATAATGCCTAAATGGTGGGCGTGATTGGGATTGAACCAATGACCCCTACGATGTCACCGTAGTGCTCTACCACTGAGCTACACGCCCTGAGGTTCTTGTTAACACAATTATTAGTCTGATAAAACTAATTAAACTATGAGTTATAAAAACTTCTTTCATCAATATTCATTAGCAATTCATCAAGACTATTTTCATAATTTTTCCATCTATTTATTGAAGTATTCGTCATTTTTTCTCTAACTTGATGATTACTGGCAGTTCTTACATTATTAGTATTTAGATCAAATCTTTCCATGCCTTCTGTATAATCAAGTTGACAATAATCCATGATAATTTTTGTTTGTTCAACTGTGTTATAAACTAGATCTTCATATCGAATAGTTAGGATGCTTTCGTATTCGGAATGTAAATTTTCAGGAAATATTTCTTTCCAAAAATCCATAAGATTAAAATACATATTATAATATTTACCTAAGTTCTCCAAATTATGAGAATATCTATGTGTTCCAAAAAGCTTTAACATATAAATTGATAAACATGTATCTCTGGAATCACGAACTATATTAATAATTTTGCAAGAAGGGAAAAGTGAACGAATTAATCCTATATAAAGAAAATTATATGGCATTTTATCAGTAAATCTTTTTTTAATATCAGGTGTTATCTGTTTTACGGCTTGAATATAATCAGCCCTTATTTTTGTATAATCCTCTTCAGTGAGATTATTTAAAATTTCAGGAAATCCTATCTCCCCTTTTTTTATTCTTAATGCTATGGAAGATATTGTAGTAAGTTCTCCAAGAGCATCAACATTCTTGTTATTCGAGATAATTCTTTCAAGCATTGTAGTGCCAGATCTTGGCATACCAACTATAAATATAGGTGAAATATCTATTTCTTTATCAGAGAAAGGTAATTTGTTTTTTTTATAAATCTCCTTCATTTTATTAACTTCATTTTTAACTTTTTCAATATTATAATTGTATTTTCTTTCATAAAAATCATGGGAATTCTTTAAATAATTGAATGCTTTAGTGAACTCCTTTTCTTTGTCAAAAATGAATCCAAGACCAAAACCTAATTCAGCCTTGTCTTGAGGTTTAATCATTTCGTTTTCGTAATAAGCCATCATATTTCTTGTTATTTGAGAGTCTTTCTTTAAAAGGCCAGTTGTTGCATAATGACGATATACTTTAAAATTTTCAGGATCTATCTCTAAGGATTTTTCATACATTTCTTTGGCTAATAGTTTTTCACCAAATTCACCATAAGCTGTTCCAATATTATTATATAATTCTGAGTTATTTGGAATTATTTCCTTCGCTTTTGAATAATATTCTAGAGTTTTTTCTTTATGACCCAAAGCTTGATACATAGAAGCAAAATTTAAATTTGCAAAAGGATCATTAGGTTTAATTTCTAAAGCTTTCTTATAATTTTTCTTTGCTTCAACGTACATATGAGTTTTTTGAAGCGATAAAGCGAGATTTGTGCATAGATCAAAAGATTCTGGATTAATTTTTATTGCTTTACGATAAATTTCAATACTCTCCTCATATTTTTGTACTGATGCAAGTGCTACACCATATGAATTCATTATTTCAGGAACATTTGGTTGTAATTCATATACTTTTTTAAAAAGTGGAAGCGCTTCTTCGAATTCACTTTTTTGTTTATGTGCAACTGCTTTCAGATAAAAAGGTTTTGGATCATTGCTGTTCATATCTATCGATTTTTCGAGAAGACTAATAGCCATATCAACTTCATTGATCATAAGATAATATCTTCCTGCAGTATTATAATATTCGGCCATGGGAAAATCGGTGGATAAGAATCTTTCTATATGTAATCTAGCTTCTTGGACTTTATTTTCTCGAATTAGAATGATCGCAAGATTATGATTTGCGTCCGGGTTATCAGGATAATCTTCAAGAATTTTGAAATACAATATTTTTGCTTCTTCATTTTTACCTTGATTATTTAAATTATTAGCTTCAGTTAATATTTTTTTTATATCAGTATTCATTTTTAAAACTTTTTTTAGTTTGTTTGGTTTATCCAAATTTCTTTTAAATTATACTTAAGATCATCGCAGAAAAATTTTCCATCTAACAGGCATGAATTTAAGAGTTTTTCCCTTATATCTTCATTATCAAAAGATTTAATTGTTTTACTTAAATCAATAGCTTTTTTTATATATTCATCCTTATTATTTGCAACAAGATAATCTAATTTTGCATTTAACATAATATTTTGGCCATTTCTTGATAAAAAACTATCTCCTTTCAAGGTTATTGTTGGTTTTCCCATGTATAAAGCTTCAAATGTTGTTGTACCTCCTGGGTAAGGAAAAGGGTCAAGACAAATATCAATCAGGTTATAGCTTTTTAAATATTCGTCTCTTTCAGAAGGACCTAAAAATTCTATCCGAAAGGGGTCTATTTTATTTTTAAGAAAACATTTTTTAATATCGTTTTGTAGATTTTCATCTCTATATAATTTGTTTTTTAGAATCAATTTACTTTTCGGTATTGAATATAAGACTTTGCTCCAAATATTTATAACATCATCGCTAATTTTTTTTGGATTATTGAAACAACCAAAAATTGTTACATCTTCTCTAGGTTTTTTTATTTCAATTTTTTGGGCGCTAGATCTTTCAAAACAATAATAACTTTTTTTCATTCTTAATGGTTTTTCTACAAACCATTTTTCGTCTTCTTTAGGCAGGGATATTTTATCACATACGATATAATCAATTTCTTTTATACCTGTTGTTGAAGAGTACCCTAGCCAAGTTAACTGAATAGGTGCAGGCTTAAATTTAAATATACGAAGCCTATTGTTAGCTGTGTGCCCTGAAAGATCAATTAAGATATCAATTTTTTGATCAATAATTGTTTTAATTAATACTTCATCTGATAGGTGGAAAATATCTATCCATTGACTAAAAGTATCTTTTAATTCTTTGGTCATAGAATCATTTAATTTTGAATTATTAAATGCAATAGATTCAAAATCTTTATCATTGAAAAATTTTAAAGGATTAGTAAGAAAATATGATACAGGATGTTCATAAAAATCACCTGACACAAACCCAACTCTTAATTTTTTATTTTTAATATTATTTCTATTGAGTTTAATTTTTTCTATTTTTTCATTTTCACCATATTCTATAGCTAATTTTAATTTTTCTTCATTAGTAAAATTACACAAATATGTTGCACAAAAAATAATGTTAGAATGACTAATTGACTTATTAGGTGCCTTTTTCAAAGATTTTTTAAATGAATCATATGCTTTATATGGTTTTCTTAAAGAGGCAAAAACTTCCCCCAGCCCATTATGAGCACTTGAAAAATCATTACTTATTTTTATAGCTTCTTCATAGTATTTTTTAGCCTTCAAAAATTGATTAGTTTTATTAAATATATGACCATACGAAGTATATATATCTGGTAGATTTTGAGAGTCACTAGAGGTAATTTTCGTTCCTCCGATTTTCAAAATTTCTAAAGCATCGTTATATTCTCTTAATTCGAAATAGGTTAAGGCAAGATTGGAATATATTTCTACTGTATCAGGAGATTTTTCTAATGCATTTTTTAGAAATTCTAAGGATTCTTCATATTTTCCTAAGTTTCTTAAAGTGTTACCAAGATTATTCATGCTTATAATTAAATTAGGATTTAATTTAAGGGCATACCGAAAATTTTTTTCTGCATTGACATGATCATTTATTGAGGCATATGCGGTTCCTAAAGTATCAAATGCTGCTGGACTTTTATTATTTATTTTTACCGCTTTTTTTGCGTGATCTAATGCCTTCATAAATTCTTGATCTTTTCTTAATATATCTGAATAAACTCTATGTGCCTCCCCATATTCAGGGTTTATTTCTAGAGTTTTTATAATGGCTTCCTCAGCTTTATTTATATTCCCTATTAAGTTTTCATAAACAGCATAAAAGAGCCATGATGTTGATCCTCCAGGAAAATCGCTAAGCATCTTTTCTACAACAAATTTAAATTCTTTTATGTTATTCGAATTAATATTTTCAATTGCCTTATTAAGCAAATTTAAATCTGGTTCTTTTTCAGTTGTATTTTTATCTTGTTTGGACATTTATTTTCTTGATGCCCAAAAGATATACATTGATGAAAATATTAGGTGTTGATTCTTTTCAATCTCATTCCAATTTAGTAAATTTGACGCGGTTAAATCTTCAGGGTGAAGATTTCTATAATAATTTTTTAAATCAAGATACTTATTATCAAATTCTAAAAATTTTAATCCATTTTCTTCCAGTAAATTCTTTACCTCGAGTAGATCATAATTAATTTCTCTTGGATGAAATAATAAATCTCGTAACTCACTTGCGGAATAAAAATCAGCAGAATTCTCTATATCTTTCTTATATTTACTATCAATATAAACTTCTTTATTTTTTATTACTTTTCTTAGTTTTCTTATGTCATCTATTTGATTTGTTAAATTATTATTTTCAATATACTCCTTAATAAATTTAAGCCCTCTTCTTGCGTAAGAACTGTAAAGGGCAAGTTTAATTACCCCTCCTTCAGCTAACAACGATACTAACTTATTAAGCCCTTCACTTGGGTTTTGCATATGATGCAAAACTCCACAGCATGTAATAATATCAAATTTTTGTTCTATCTCATCTAAATTTAGTATATCAGATTGTAAAAAAGTAATATTATTTATATCGTTATATTTTGCTTTCAGAGAGGCATATGCAAGGCTTTTAAAACTTAAATCAATAGCTGTAATATTTGAATTCTGATATATTGTAGCCATTCCTAAAGGCTCTTGTCCTGTTCCACACCCTGCAATTAAAATATTATATTTTTTTAATCTATCAATTTTATTCAAAGCTTCTGTTGAGAAGTTAACTTTTGCAATATTGCTAAAATGTTCTTTGGTAAAATTATGTTTCCACAAGGGGTAAGGGAATTCTTCATATTGGTTCCTAACATTAATTGAGGTAACATCTTCGATTGCTTTTAGCGATGGTATTTTTTTTGCTTCTTCTTCTAGTTTTATAGGTTGATCTATTTGAATTTTAACTATTTCTTTAATTTCTCCAAGATAATCAAGATTTTCTTTAAATATTTTTATAATTTCATCATATTCATTTATTCTAAAATAACAGCTATAAATCAAACATTCTTTAAGAGCTTTGCCATTATCATTACTTATTATTTTATTTATTAATTTATCTAATAATTCCTTCTCTTTCTCGCTAACCTCCCATATATATCCGTTATATTCACATTGTATTGATAGAGCGCAAAGTAATTTTAAATAATCTTGAGATGTTTCATTTTTTTCAAATATATTAAACAGAATAAATTTCCTTATTTTCGTGAAAATATTCTCTAAATATTTACTCGTGATGATGTTTTTTGATAAATATAATAAAAAAATTTCTGAATTAATTAACTGACTAAATTTTTTACATTCAAAAATTGAATCATCATTTTTAGTAAGATCCGAAATTAATTTCGCATCAATAAGAGTTGTTTCAGTAAGATTATTTTGATTAAAAATATCTTTATTAAAGTAATCTTTGAATATTAGTTTTACGAAATTATCGTTCAATGTTGGTTTTTCTGAATCTATCTTTAATATCAATTCAAGAGAATTTAATATTTCTCTATTTTCTTTTGGATATTCATCCTTTTTAATTCTATTAAGGGCCTTACAAAAGGTTACTACAGGGGATATACTAAATTTATCGCTAATTTTAAACGCCATGCTAGAATATTCTAGTGCTTCTAAATTAGATCCTAAGATTAATAAATAATTACTTAAATTTGATAGAACGGACAAATTTAATTCAGTTGTTACACATTTCTTTAAACAGTCTACTGCTAATTCCCTCTCTCCTTTATTCCAGTAAATGAAAGATATATTATTGAAAGCACCAAGGGTTGGTTTTAAATTAATAGAATTATTATAACTAATTATTGCTTGATCGACATTTTCCAATTGCTGATAAACAAATCCTAAATGAAAATGCAGTAAGTGGTCATCATCTTTGATTTCTAAAGCTTTTTTTAGATAAGATTTAGAGGATTCTAATTTATTTTTCTTTAAATTTATAATTCCTAAGAATGAGAGGGATTCGTAGCAATTTGGATCATTAGATAGAATTTGATTATATAATTTCTCAGCATTTATTAAGTCATTGTTTTTATAACTTTCTCTTGCCTTATCCTTTATTTGAGAGCTGTTTTTTTTGGGCATTATTCAATAATTTAATCTTTTTCAGGTTTTGGAAAGTGAAACCAGCCAGTAATTATATATTTTTCACTATTAACCGGATTTCCTTTGTGAGCATGTGTCCATTCTGCAGGCCAAATTATTGTTTTTCCTTTTTCTGGTTTTATACTTAAGTCAAAGTGTAAGAAGTCAGTATGCCCCCCGTCCTCAACATCATTAAGATATGTCATCCAAGCTAAAGCCCTATGAGATGTTGCAAGGTTTTCTTTTTCTGTATGCCAAGTATTATAATGTCCTCCAGTATGATATTTTTGTATATTGAAAGGACCAACATACATATCATTCCATCTACCTTTAATAAATGGCCAACATTCAAGATAGTCGTGATAGCACTCATTTAACAATTCAAAATAGTCAATAAAGCATTTATTACCTTTATCATTTATATTTTTTGGTAAAATTGTAAGATCTGTAGAATTCTTTTTATTAATATCTACTTTGCCGTATCCCGCTACTCCAATATCATGTTTGTCTTTATTAATTTCGTAGTTTTTAATTAATTCTTCCATTAATTCATCAGTATTAGTCTTCCAACAACCAATAAAATTTATTTTTTCTTTTCCATCTATTTGGATTCTTTCTATCATAATTAATTTTTTACCTCATATGGTTCAATATTATTACTATTTTTAAAGACTATAACGCCTGCTGTACTCTTTGATAACTCTACTGCTTTATTAGTTTCGCCGATCCTATAATAATAAATTGATAAATTTTGTTTAGTTCCTTCATGATCTGGGTCAAATTCTAATGCTTTAGTTAAATATTCAAAAGCTTCTTTATATTCTAATTTAATAAGTTTAATTGCTGCTAGCCCCCTATAACCTGCTGGGTGATTTGTGTTAATTTCAATTATTTTTTTATAATAAGATTCTGAATTATTTAAATCATTATTTTCTTTATATAATTTAGCTAGATTGAGATAAGCTGAAATGAAACTTGGATTTAAATCTATCGTTTTTAATAAATCTTTTTCTGCTTCTTTAAAATGATTCAATTCAATATAAGAATTTGCGCAATTGTAAAATATTAAGTAATCATCAGAGAATATTTTTTTTGCTGAATTTAAGATGTCGATAGATTTTTGAATCTGACCATTTCTTTTGTAGATAATACCTAGATTTATAATAACCTCAATATCGTCAATTTTTATCTTTAAAGATTTTTCATAAAGAGAAATGATTTCTTCATAAGATATTTTTATGGATTTAATATCTTCTTTAATAATAGTTAGTAGTTGAGCGTAAATTGATAATAAGAAAGGTTCCTCTTCATGTAGATTTATAGATTTTTCTAACCTTGATTTGAGCGTATTAATTTTTTGATTAATAGAATCTCCATCTGAAAAATTTAATCCTTTCTCAGTATCATTTTTTTGTTTTTTTAGAAGTTTGTTAATATTATCTCTTTCTTGTTTAATTTCATTAAATTCGATAAATTTTTTTAAATTAATTGTTATTTTATTTTTATTTTCTTCATCAATTATTGAATTAAATTCATCATATACTTTTTCTGCTTCTTCGATCTTTTCGGAAAAGAGATAGGATTCAATTAATGAAGATAGGTATTGTGAAGACTGGTTTAATTCAAAAGCTTTTCTGAAATATTTTGAACTCTGCAGATATTTTTTTTTAGTAAAAGATATTACGCCTAGATTGTAAATTGCTTGATAATTCTTTTTATCTAAATCATAAATTTTTTTATAAAAGTCTATGGCTTGATTATATTCTTTTTTGACAAAAAGATTTAAGGCTTCTTTATGATATTCATCAATTTTTTTAGACATTTTCAATAGCTTTTCTTTGTTATTTATCTTTATATTATAGTTAATAAATAAAAAACATGAATTGGAAATTTAATGCATCCCCATTTTATAGATAAAAACAGTGAAATAACCATAAATTATTTTGATGAAACTGAATTTCCACTCATTCTCTCCCTTCCTCATAGCGGTAGAAATTATAAAAAAAATTTTCTTTCTCAAATTAATATCGATATAGATGAATTAAGAATTTCTGAAGATATTTATTTAGATAAATTATTTTCCGAATGTTTAAAAATGCCCGTAAATTCAATGTTTGCTGAATTCCCTAGGGTTTATGTTGATGTAAATAGAGAGAGGTTTGAGATTAGTAATGAAATTTTTAATAATTACCCAGAGAAAATAAATTTCTTAAATTCTGATTTAGCGAATTCAGGAATTGGGGTGATTCACACTAATTCTTCAAATGGGACTTTTTTTTATAATAAGAAAATTAATTGGGAGAGTTATATGGCTCGTTTAGAGAGTAAATATGATCCTTGGTACGAATCTTTGGATAAGATAGCTTTAAAGATGCTAGAAAAATTTTCTAAAATCTTAATCCTAGATTGCCACTCAATGCCAACTCAATTATTTAATAATGGGAAGAAAACCAATTTTGAATTTGCAATTGGTGATTATAATGGCTCTTCATGTAGTTCGCCAATAGTTAATTTTTTGAAAGAATATGTTACAAAAGAAGGTTTTAAAGTGGGATATAATGAACCTTTTTCAGGAAAAAATATTCTAAAAACTTTTGGTAAACCTAATAATGGTGTAAATGCTATTCAGCTTGAGATTAGTAAGGGACTATACATAGATGAAAAGAATTTTCACCTAGATAATATTAAAGAATTACAATTTTTTTTAAAAAACTTAATATCCGCATTAAGTGAGTTTATAATTTTAAATGAAGAATTTTTAAATGTCGCAGAATAAGAAGAATAATTATATTTATAAAGAAAATGAGATTGATATCTTTATAAACACTTTACTTGATAAAATATCAGTGGAATCTTTAAATTTTTTTAATTCTGAATTAGATATTAAAAATAAAGGAATTGATAATTTTGATCCTGTTACCAATGCGGATATTGAAATTGAAAAAACTATTAGAAACGAAATAAAGAAAGAATTTCCCAATGTATCTATTTATGGAGAAGAATTAGATTCTAAGTTAAGAGAAGATGAAACTTATTTTGTTATCGACCCTATAGATGGTACAAAATCTTTTATTTCTGGAATACCTACCTGGTCAACTTTAATTGGTTTTATTATAGAAAAAAAACCGACAATAGGATTTGCTGACTATCCAGCACTAAAAGAAAGATATATAGGAATTACAAATGGTTCTTTTTTAATAAAAAATAAAAGTAAAAAGAAGATCTCTACTAGTAACAAGTCTATTTTAAAAGATTGTGTTTTATCAGCAACGGATCCAATTACAATGTTTAAAGATAATTTTAACTTATTTAAAAAAGTAGAAGATGCTGTTTCATTGTCTAGATATGGTTTGGATTCATATGCTTATTGCCTTTTAGCATCTGGACTAATTGATATTATAGTAGAAAGTGAATTAAAAATTTATGATATTCAACCCTTAGTGCCTATTATTAGGTCTGCAGGAGGATATATTGCAACTTGGGAAGGTGACGAACATATTTTAGGCGGTAGGGTTATAGCCGCTGCAAATAAAGATTTATTTTTGCAAACCCAAAAAGTTTTACTAGGATAATAAAAGGAAATTAATTATGGCTTTTTTTACACCATCACCAAGATTTGTTTTTGGAGGAGCGCAAAAATTAAAGGATTGGCTTTATAAATTAGGTGAAATTCATAAAATAAATCAAAAAGATTCTGGGGTTTTTGCGGCTGATAATCTAATAACTTTTGGAAGAATTACTGGATTTCTTGAAGAAGAAAAATTTGCAACCATTGCAAGTAAAATTTTCTTTTCAGATGATTTACATGCCTCAATAATTTGGAGAATACATGTTTTGGCATGGGCTGTTGAACATTGTAAGCACTTGGACGGTGATATGATAGAATTCGGATGTTATGATGCTAAGGTCGCAGAGTTTTTAATAGAATATACAAATTTAGATCAAGCCAATAAAAAATTGTATCTTTATGATATCTTTGATGACCCTCCAACAGAAAAGGGACCTATGCATTCTCCTGAGCTCTATAATGAAGTTGTCGAAAGGTTATCAAAATATAGCAATATCAATGTTGAAAAAGGATTATTACCCAATAGTTTTGACCACAAAAAATTTGATAAACTTTCTTTTGTGCATATGGATTTGAATTCTGCTGAAACTGAAATGTCTTTATTGGAATTATTTTTCGATAAAATTGTTCCTGGAGGAATTCTAATTTTAGATGATTTTGGACAAAGCGCTTATAAAGAACAACATATTCAAGAAACTGATTTTTTTAATAAAATTGATTATAGTGTTGTTGAAATTCCAACAGGACAAGGTATGGTATTTAAAAGGTAGATGAATTTAGGAATTCATCAATCTTTTTCCACATTTTTTTACGATTTTCGTCATTTTCCATGAATATTTCATGCTTGCTTTTCTCAAATTTTAAAACATCACAATTTTTTATTCTAGATGAGATTTCTAAAATTTTATTTGAATCAACAACTTTATCTTCAAGGTTATTTATAATTAAAACATTGGTTTTAATATTTTCTAACCATTTGTTTTTCCTTATATAAAGTAACCTTTTTAATACGGCTTTTGCCCAAGTGTTAGTTACGCCCCAAAGTCTAATTTCAGGCAATAGTTTGACTAAATTTTGTGTTCTCTTATATCTTATAGGATCAGTTGTTAGATCATTATTTTTAAAAGATGTCTCTTTGCCGTAATTAGGTTTTGATCCGATAAGAAAGTCATCACCTTTTCTAAAAAATGAAGATAATCTTATTAATAAATTTAATAATCTTTCATTTTTAAATCCCAGCATTGGTGCAGATAGTATTACAGCTTTAAAATCTTGATCATGATTAACTAGTGAAGATAAAATTATACAACCCCCCATCGAATGTCCAATTCCTATCAACGGTTTTGGTAAATTAGGTTTTATTATTTTTTCTATAATAAAACTTAAATCTAGATCATGAATATTAAAATCTTCAATAAATTGTTTTCTTTTATCATCTATCATTCTTTCAGACATTCCTTGCCCACGCCAATCGAAACAGACAACACAAAAACCTCTATCAATAAATTCTTGTATCGATTCATAATATTTTTCAATAAATTCGTTGTGCCCTTGTTGAAGAAGTATTGTTCCTTTACATGAATCTTTTTCTGAGGGATTTTTCCAAAAAGCCAATCTTATTCTTTTCCCATCTTCCATGGAAACGAAGATTGAAGAAATTCCTTTAGGTGCTTTGTAATTATCTAGCTCTAAATAAGGAGCCTTTTGATATTCTAACATTTTATATACATTGAATAATTATTTTTCTTATTTATCATAGCAAAAAAATGAAGAGAAAAACAATGTCTTGGGAAAAAGATGTAAAAGAAATAAAAAAAAGAGAAAAACTTGCCTTAAATCAAGGTGGAAAAGAATCTATAAGAATTCAGCATGAAAAAGGAAGAAAAACTTTAAGAGAAAGACTTAATATTATTCTTGATAAAGATTCTTTTAATGAGATAGGTAAAATCTCAGGTTCACCAAAATATAATGATAATGGCGATCTTGAAGATTTTGTACCTGGTAATTTTCTTCTTGGATTTGGAAAAATAAATAATAGGCAAATAATAATAGGCGGAGAAGATTTTACCCTCAAAGGAGGGTCTCCTAATCCAGCAGGTTTAAGAAAAAGTATTTATATTGAAGAATTAGCATTAAAATACAAACTCCCTTTGATAAGGTTACATGAGGGTGGGGGAGGATCTGTCACTGGCTCAGGTGGGTCTGCAAAAAAGCCAAAGATTCCTAATAGCGAGCCCGTCTTTTCAAAAAATAGATTTCAAACACTTGCACAATGTTTAGGTGTTGTTCCTGTTGCTACTGCTGCTTTAGGTCCCGTAGCAGGACTTCCAGCAGCAAGGTTGGTAGCTTCTCATTTTTCTGTGATGACAAAGGATTCCCAAGTTTTAATTGCTGGTCCTGCTGTAGTTAAAAGAGCTTTAGGAGTAGAAACCTCAAAAGAGGAACTTGGTGGTCACGATGTTCATCTTCGTTCTGGGGTTGTAGATAATCTTGCAGATAATGAAGAAGATGCTCTTCATCAAATACAGATATTTCTTTCTTATCTACCTGATAATTATATGAATTTACCTCCTTCGATATCACCAAAATATAAAATGGATCGGAAAGAATTATTATTATCTATAATACCTGAAAGCAGAAGAAAAACTTACAATATGCGTAAGTTGCTTAATCTAGTTCTTGATGATAATACATTTTTTGAAATGGGTAGAATGTATGGATCAAGTTTGATTACAGGTCTTGCAAGATTAAATGGGCATTCAGTAGGAATATTAGCTAATGATTGTATGTTTTATGCGGGAGCTATGACATCTGAAGCCTCTCAAAAATTAAGAAGGTTTATAGATTTTGTTAATACATTTAATGTACCGGTCCTTAGCTTTGTTGATGAACCAGGCTTTATGATAGGGCCGGACTCAGAAAAGGCTGGTACTATTAGACACGGAACAGCTGCAATCTCTTCTTTAATGCAATCAAAAGTTCCATGGGCCAGTGTTATTGTTAGAAAAGTATATGGAGTGGCAGGTGCAGCCCATTTTGCTCCTGATGGATATGTTTTATCTTGGCCAAGCGCTGAAAGTGGAGCTCTTCCTGTAGAAGGTGGGGTTGCTATTGCTTTTAAAAAAGAGATTGAGAATGCAGATAACCCTGAACAAAAAAGAAAGGAATTGGAAGAATTGTTATCTAAAAGATCTTCCCCTTTTCCTCGTTCAGAAAATTTCTCAGTACATGAATTAATTGATCCAAGGGAAACAAGACCTAAATTAATTTTTTGGCTAGAACTAGCTATTCGCTCTCAGATACAACCAACTGAAACTTATAAAACAACAATGTTACCTTAATCAAATACGTCCGAAATCATCTTCTATTCGTTCGATATCTTCTTCAGAAATTTTATTACCTATCTGGATTTCTACTAAAGTTAAAATATGATCTTCTGTATTTTCCATTCTATGTAGATTACCTTTAGGTATAAAGATATTATCATTTTTTTCTAATTTACATTTAGAATCTTCTAAATACACCATTCCTTTCCCTGAAATTATTTGCCAATATTCAGATCTATGTTTGTGCCTCTGAAGAGATTGTTTTTTTCCAGGATTAATATTGATTTCTTTAATTTGATAACCTTTACCTTTTGCGATTATATGAAAATTTCCCCATGGCCTAGTTTCCAGATCTGATAAATGATTTTTTGTTAAATTAGAGCTGCTTTCAAGTTTATGAATTCCACCTATACCAAATTCTAAAT
>Ga0206683_10000406_pt1 | contig 31873 bp, 42 predicted proteins | sample M280m12015metaG_FD_155483 | JGI IMG/M metagenome (GOLD analysis project Ga0206683, IMG submission 155483) | Ammonia-oxidizing marine archaeal communities from Monterey Bay, California, United States - M2 80m 12015 | ecosystem: Environmental > Aquatic > Marine > Intertidal zone | place: USA...
GCCTCATAATAATGCAGCTTTGATTAGCATAGCTGGAGTTATGAGAAGAGGGGGAGAGTTGGAGATGGCAACGAATGTAATAAGAATGGTTAATAAAATGAACAAATATTCCTCATCAAATCTTCATTATTTAGGAAAGGTTGGAATGAAAAAGATGGCCATATTCGATAAAGAAGGGAAAAGATTAGTTGATAAAATGCGATTACGTATAAAGAATTATGAAACTCAACTGAAAAATGATCCGGAATTACAAAGAATACTAGATGAAACTCAAGGGAAGAACGGTAAACATGATAAGTTCAAACCTCTTATAGCAACGGTAAATAACTTAATTGAGAAACTAGAAAAAACAGCAAAGCAAAAACCACACAGAAAATGGCGTAGCATAGAAAAAGAAATTGGGGATTTAATTAAGTTAAAAAGATATTACCCAGAGGTGGAAAATCTTTTAAAAACAGCAGGGCCAAATGGGGATGCTTTGATTGTCAGAGCAGGGACAAGGCTTGAGGATGTTATAAAGGAAGCAAAAAAACTAATTAATAAAAATATAAAAGTTAGTAAAAAGCAAATGGAATTTGTAATAAGGTTACAACAGGCAAGAAGAATATTTGATTTAAAAATACCCCGAAAAGCATATGCTCCAACAGGAAGGTACGGAGAACCAGCCGGAACTCCGTCAACAAAAAGACAAGAGGAAGGGGTAATTGATCCCAAAACAAGAGTTGATCCTGAGACAGGGCAGATGGATATGGGGGCTATATATGGAGTTACAAAAGCAGACCCTTCATGGTATCAGATATCAACTTTGTTTCGTCGCCCCAGGGGAAGAGGAAGACCAAAAGCAGACCAACCTCAGGAATATGTGGCTGTCCTTAAAGACTTAATTGATCCTGACAAAGAACAAGTTATTAATAACATCATGAGCAAGGTAGTAAAGTATGGATGGGACGCCCCACAGGGAAAAGAGATAGATGAAGCAATAAAAATACTGGATGAACAAATGAGTATATTGAGGTTTGGAGAAACAGGGAAACACCAAAGACTCCCTATAACTCAGGAAGACTGGAGAAGAGCAGCTCAAACAATTAATAAAAACGGATACCAACAGGTAAGAGAGCAATTTGATAAAATGTTTGGGGATCATGTTTTCATTAAAGAATTTACTGATAGTGACTGGGAAGGACTGACCAAAATGCTATTAGGTGCAAGAAATGATTTGATAGATAAAAAATTGGCATATGAAAAAAGAATGTTTGATATAGCAAAATATCATACAGTACACCATAGAACTATGAGAGACATTAATAGCCCTTTATTTAAAAATGAAACGTTCGCAGTTAAAGACCCTCAATATGAACAAGAATTGCTAGATTTCAAAGCAGAGATGGAAGGAATTATGGAGAGGTGGAAACCCAATTCTATTTTAAGAGGAATAGAACAGATAAACAAAATACAAAGATTAAACGCTTTAGCATTTGACGGAAGCATATTTATGATACAGCTATTACCTATTATGTTTAACTATCCTGGCATAATCCCAGGTGCAGCAAAAAGGTTTGGGGTAGCTGTTTATAAAGGACTTAGAGATCCTGAGTCTGTAAAAGAATGGAGAGCAAATTATTTGTCTCAGGATGAGAATGTTAAGATACTGAAAAAATCAAGTATGATAATGTCTACAGATCCATCAACAGGGCAAAGAACACTGGAGTCTATTGAAGCTTTAGACAAGTCAGGGGTTTTAGAAAAAACATTTGGAAGATTACCTGGGTATTCAAGACTTGCAACAGCATTTGGAGATGGAATCGCAGCAACTATGGATTTTGCAGGGCTTGAGTTAAGAAAAGGATTAGACCCTTTGGCAAAAAATGCTAAAGACGCAGCAGGGCTGGATAAATTTGTAGACTCTATAAGAGGACTTGCCAGTTCACAGTCCTCTGGTGTCAGCTTTAAACAAAGGACAATAGAGTCAGCCTTATTACTTGCTCCTCGTTACAGAAGAGCTATGTTTGCTTTATACACCATGGCATTAAAAGGTGGTCCTGAAGGATATCTTGCAAGAAAAGCTATTGTTAATCTGACAGCAGGAGTTGCAATGGCAGCTATAGGGATACAGGGAATGAGGTCTGTAATAGAAGGAGATTCAGAAGAAGAAGCTTCAGAAAAAATAATAAGAATGCTTGATCCAACGAAAGGGGACTTTATGTTATTTGATGTACAGGGGCAAAAAGTTGGTCCAGGTTCTAAAATAATATCAGACGCAAAAATAATAACAAAAGCCCTTGGGTACACAACTAAGAAGGCTACCGGAGAAGATGTGAAAGACTGGGAAAACTTTATGAAATTTGACAGAGATAATCCAGCTTTAAAATGGGTAAGAGCACAGTCAGCAGCAGCTCCCTCTGAAGCAATAGATATTGCATTGGGATCTAATTTTATAGGAGAACCTGCTTTCTTACATGGAGAAAGTATAAAGGACAATATACTGATAGCAGGAAGAAGTGTAAGAGAAAACACCTTGCCTTTGTGGATAGAATCGGCTTTATGGTCAGATTCAAATGATGGATTAAATTGGGAAGAAGATGTAAAAGGAAGAGTTACAAGGGGTACAGCAGAGTTTTTTGGATTGAGATCATGGCCTCAGGGACCAGGTAGTATATTAAGGCAGGAGTCTTTTGAAACGATGGGGGAAGCTTATGATAAATTGGAACCACACGAAAGAGCTTTGTTATCTCACGAATTAACAGACAGACTTACCCCTTTACAGCAACAACAAGCTGAAAGAGGAACAAGTGATTTCGCTGTTTACTTTGAAAGGAAAAAACAAATAAGTGAGGAATTTGTTAACGGGCTGATGGAACTTATACAGAGATACCCTAACACAAAAGAAGGAAACAGAGATCTGTATTTTGCTTATAGGCAATTAAAAGGATTCAAAAGAGGAAGAGAATATCAGGAAATGCTGGACATAGAATGGGAAGAACATGATTTGGAACATAGTGATCCTATAAAAAGAGCATTAGCTCAGGCTCATGCTTTGTATGACGATCCTGAAATTGCTATAGCACCAGGTGTTATAGACTGGGATGTATGGGAAATCAAGAATGATGCTTTGTTAAGGACCTTTACCCCGGAGCAAAGAATAGCTGTAAAGAGAAACCAAAGAAAAGATCCTATTCCTCAGCCAGTTTTATTTAGATTAAGAGATGTTGCTAAAAAAGAATATAAAGCAATAATGGAAAATCAGGCATTAAGAGAGAAACATCTGACAGATAAAGGAAGAGAAGACTTAGCTCAGGCGTCAAGAGACAGATTTATGATGACAGAGTTCCTTCTAAATCTTGACAATGCACAACAATAATTATATTTTATATATGTGAAATACCAATTAGGAGGGCAATTTGGTAAACGAAAATAACGAAACACAATTAAGTTTGAACACGGAAACAGAACCTACAGCTCCGGCTGAGGCACCTGTTACTGAGCAAACAGAAGTTCCGTCTACAGAGCAGACAGATGTCCAGTCAGAACCTTCTCAGGGAGGAGATGCACAGGCTACAACTGAGGCTACAACTGAGGCTACAACTGAGGCACAAACTACAGAGACTTCTAATTATCCTGGGCAAGAAACAGAAACTCCTGTTGATACAAGTTCTTTACAGAAACAACTTGAAGATCAGCAAAACAGAATGGCACAGCTTGAGCAGGAAAGAACTCAAAATTTAGTAAAGCAACAGGCTGAACAATATAGAAGTCATTTGATAAACCAGGGGTATACTCCGGAACAGGCACAGGCAAATGCAGAGTCACAGTACAGACAACAGGTACAACAAATGCAAACTGCTGAACAATATAAACAAACATTAGATTTCAAGGAAGGTCAATACAGAGCGTCTTTACATTATGGTAAACAATTTAATATAGATCCTGAACAGCTGTTGAGATACAGCACTCCTCAGGAAATGGAACAGGCTGCGAAACATCAGTCAGAACTTAGGTCACTCAAAGAGGAAAACGCTAAGTTAAAAAAGCAACAAGTTCCTGCACAGAGCTTTGACAACAACACAGCTCCGGCAGAAGCTAGTTCCAGCGAGGAAAGATTATTGGATCTTTACAATCAGGGTGTTCGTAACTCTGATACTAATGCAGCAGCTCGTAGAGCAGCAGGTGTTGGTTAAATTTATTTACCTTAAAATAAGGAGATGTCGAAATGGCACAGACAGCGACAACAGGTAATCTGGAAAATGCGAGTAAGATAATTATCGCAGCAGCTAGGTATACCGAGGAGCACAATGCTCCTGCTATGGCTCTAATAGAGAGCTTCAGCCTTCCTAAAGGAGCTAAACAAGTAACAGTTCCCAAGGTAGGGCAAATGACAGTATCTGACTTAACAGATGGTATTGACATTGTTGATGAGGAAGAAATCGGAATGACAACAGTTGATCTTACTGCAAGTGAAGTAGGAGCAAAGGTTATCTTGACTGATAAACTTGTTCGTGAACAACAAAACAATGTATTCACTATAATTGGTAAACAGTTAGGTGATGCAATGGCAAGAAAGAAAGATACAGATGTTCATTCATTGTATAGTTCTTTAAATGGTAGTACCACTCTTGGTGCAGCAGCAGCTACAGCAAGTTTGGCTAACGTTGCAGGTGCAATAGCATACGCAAAGGCAAACAAGTTTGGAAGTAATATTTATATACTACATCACCCAAATACTGTTTTTGATATTGCTAATACAGCAGTAACAGCTTCTTCAACTTACCCTGTACCAAAGGGTTGGTCTGAAGATTTACTTGGAAATTTCTTTAGTGGTCTAAGACCATTAAATGGAGTTCCTATTTTTGAAGATGGAAACTTGTCAGTTGATTCAAGCGATGATGCTATTGGTGTTATTGCTGAAAAATCAGCTATGGCAGTTCTTAATTCAGTAGAAACCAGAACAGAGAGGCAGCGGGATATTAGTTTGAGAGCCACAGAACTCGTGATAACTTCAGACTATGGGGTGTTTGAACTGGATGATTCAAGAGGTGCTCCATTAACTTTTGATGCAGCAGCTCCTTCAACGTCAGCGTAATAAATAAAAGTGGAGGTATCAATTGGTTAATCATTATTATGGACATCAAGGAAAAGTTAAGAAAAAAGAAATTAACGATCAAAGGGAAGCTATGGGAATAGATCAATTCGAAGGATTACTGCCTGAATGGCAGGCTAAAACTTCATATTGGAATCACATTCCTAAGTTTAACGTTGATGGTGATTTGTTTAAGCCTTGTGGGTCTGAATATCCTAACCAACCAAGTGATCACCAGACACAAAGAAGACGAGGAAACATTGGTTTGTTTCCTATAGAATGGGATGGCAAATGTAGACTTGAAGCCAAAGGTGAAAAGTGTATATGCAATCCTAAAAATGAAAAAGTAGAGGAAGTTAAGAAGGAATCAAAAACTTCTTAACTCCTCCTTTTAGTATAAGTGTAATCTTTGACCGAGCTTATACGACTTTTTAATAATCGGTTAAAGGCGGGGTGTATAAGAAACCCGAATTAAATAAGGAGGAAAGTGTAATGGCTTTTTCAAACGTAATTAACGGAACGTATGGCCAGGAGAAAAAAGAGACTTCAAGTCAGAAACTTGAGCTTGGAACTCGAATGGTATTTCGTGACGGAAGAGAATATAGATATGCCCATAATGGGGCGTCAGCAGTTGGAGAAGGATTAATTGTAGCAGCAGAAGCTTTAGTTGCACATCATGGTTCAGACGGAGACCTAGCAGTTGCAACAACTGCAGCAGGTTCCAGAACTATTGATGTAACAGTTGAAGGTACAGCAGCAGCAAAAAATCTTTACAAAGAAGGTTATCTATGGTTTAACTTAGCAGCCACATCAGTACATGAGTTTTATAAGATTAAAGAACATGATGCTTTTGGAAGTGGTGGTGCAGCTACAGTAACAATAGAGGATGAAGATGGCTTACATCAGGCAGTTACTAATGGAACTGATACAGTAGGAATGATGAAGAATCCTTACGATAATATAATTGTAGCTACAGCAGCAGTTGCTGAAAGACCTATTGGTGTAACAGTAAATGCTTTTACTGCTAACTATTATGGCTGGGTTCAGACCAGGGGACTATCTGTTATAAAAATAGACGGAACTCCTGCAATAGGAAGTCCTATAGGAACTAGCTCAAACCATGCAGGTCAAGGATTAGTAGTCGGAGCAGATACCACAGGTGGTGTTGCAAGAGTACATAGCTTGGCAGGTATTGATAACGAGTATGCAGTAGTTGTTCTACAAAACTTAGACTAACTATGCAGAATGTAGGTTCGGAAACTTACGATAGAAGATTAATACTACCTATTGGAGTTACTCTTTTAGGAGAGTATGGGATGGGTAGTATTAAATCATTGTCGTTTAGGTTTTATGATTCAGTTACAGAAAGAACATCAGTACTACATAATGTTCCTTTTACTCCATATGATCCTTACTCTCACAATGCTATTGAAACTATGATAGGAGAGGCTCATGAAACATGGGTAAGAGAAGTAAGAGCACAGGGTAAGAAGAACCCTAAGATGACAGTACAGGAAAGACAGGATGCTGGTAAAGTATTAGATGAAATAAGAATTAATAAATTAAAAAGAACTGAAAGTTCAACAGGTAAAATTTATTTTGGAGGTACAAAAATTGACAGAAAGAAACTCAACAGGAAATTTAAACGGAAAGCAAGAGCAAACCGACGATAATGTAGTTGTACTACAGAGTGACATAGCAGAAGCTATGAATGAAGACGAGTTGTTCAGACTTAAGGTTATAAATAAAGCTCTTACCAGAGAAAACAAACAATTAAAAGAACAGGTAAGAATTATGGGGGAAGCAGGAGTTAATAAAGCAAAGGAGAAAGCGAATGCCAAGAGTAGGTAAAAAGAAATTTCCTTATACTAAAAAGGGAAAGTCTGCAGCTAAGAAAGCTGCTAAACGCACAGGCAAAAAAATGCGTAAGGGTTATTAATGGCAGTAACACAGGCTAAAACATTAGAAGATTTAAGAAAAGCTGTAGGTAGAAACCTAGGCAAGATGATAACAGGAGTTACATCAGGAGGAGGTTCTTCTACTACAGCATTAGATACCAAGTTATTTGGTGGAGATGACGAATACAATGGAAGTTATATTCGTTTTACTTCAGGAACTAATGATGGAGAAACAACACGAATAACTGATTATACATCTTCTTCAGGCACTATGACATTTGCTGCAGTAACAGGGACAGTTACAGTAGGAGTTGGTTATGAGTTATGGAATGATGGATTTAATCCTGATGTAATTGATGAGTTTATCAATCAGTCTATATGGGAAGTAACAGGAAGAGTATACGATCCGGTAGAAAACCTTGATACACACACAGACAGAATTAACACCAGGTGGGAAATCCCCAGTGGGTTGGCTATGATACAGGATGTTTATTACAGAGATAAGGTTACTCAAAAATTATTACATAATTGTAATTCAGTTTTTGATGATAGTGTTGATTCTGATTTTACTATAACAGCAGATACAGAAGATTATAAAACAGGATCTGCTTCTAATAAAATAGTAATTTCAGTTAATGCAACAGGTGGAGAAACTGCTTCAGACACCATCACTTCAGTTGATATATCTAAGTATGATTATATAGAATTTTGGATTAAGTCTTCAGTAGCTACAAGTGCAGGTAATTTAAAAATACATTTAGTAGATGCAGGTGGTATTGAAGAATCATTAGATGTTCCTGCTTTGACAGCTAATGTGTGGAAATATTGTAGGAAAGAATTGGTTGCTCCTTATGACAACACTGCTATTACACAGGTAAGATTTGAATATGACTCTGATTTAGGAGCTTGTGTAGTTCATTTAGATGACATTAAAGTAGTGAAGAATGATACTGCAGCATGGGAAAAACTAGCCAGAAACACATGGAGAATAGATAAACAAGGTACTGTGCAAGGAGCTAGCACTGCTGACTTAGTATTATCAGACAGAGGAAGAGCATTGGCTGGGTACAGAATGATTAAATTAGTAGGAGGAAATGTTCCTACAGAGTTTTCAGCAGACACAACAGTAACAGAAGTACCAGAAAGATATGTAGTGGCTTATGCAACAGCATTGGCTGCACAGGCTGGTTCAACAAGAAGTGATATGGATACAGACGGCATGAGAACACTTGCAGGATTTTGGCATAACAAAGCATCAGAAGCAAGAAATGCCCTACCCTTTTTGTCTAATGTCAGAATGGTCAGGTAATGGCTAATAAAGTAGTAAAAAAAAATGAAGTTTTTCTTAACGGAAAATATTATCCGATAACTAGACCGGTGCAACAGGTACTTGCCTCCATTTACCCTGCTAAGGTTGTTATTGGCGATACCACTCAGGATTCGCAGATTAGAGCAAGTGTAATATCTTGGTCTGACTTCAGGGGTGGTATAGGTGTAGAGAGAATGGAAGGGGCAAAAGACGTAGACAGAGCGTGGTGGAGTACCTGTAGCCTTCGCTACAAAAGACACCTAGTATTACCTGCTAAAACAAAATCAGTAACCAACGGAGACAGTGATACCACTAGTCAGTCATTAGACATCTTACAAGAATTTAATGGTTCATTGTATGGAGTATGGGCAAATAAAAAAGTATATAAGTTCAACCCCGGAGCAGCTTCTAGTGGAGGTTTTGGATCTGCCTTAGACACTTTACCTGACACTGCAACAGACGCTTTAGAAGTAAGAATGGGTGGTACTTTATATTTAGTTATAGCTCACACAGGAGGATATACTTATACATCTGACCCTTCGAGTAGCTTTACTGATGATACTAAAGATACTAAATATCTTACATTTTGGGAAGATAAACTATGGGGAATAGATAATACTGGGCAGCTTTGGCACGCAGCAACTTTAGGTTCGGAAACTAATGATGCTAAATTACCATTACCAGACGGATTTGTAACTGATTTATTTATTGCCAGAAACGCAAGTGGTGATCCCATAATATATGCCATGACCAAAGAAGGATTGTTTGCACATGATGCTTCAAATTCAAGATTTGTAGAAACACAGTTAGCCTTACCCTTCCATAATGAGAATGGTAAAGGTTCTGTAAGATGGAGAGATTCTGTATACATACCAGCAGGGTTAAGTCTGTATAAATATATTAACGGATCTAATTCTGCTGTTGTAACAGTAGTGGGTCCTGACAAAGATCATGGATTACCTTCTGATTATAGAGGTGGTATATCTACATTACTTGGGACACATAATGATTTAATAGCTGTGGTAGATGGGTCTTTATCACCTGGGTATGCAGATATGTTTGCTACAGGAGAATCTTCTGTAATAGGAGATTCAACAGGTTACAGTACAATATTGGGATGGAATGAAATAGGATGGGAAGTTAAATGGGCAGCAACAACTTCCGGTGAAAGCATTACTTCAGCTTTTGTTACAGATGTAGGAGGAGATATCTCTTCTACAGATCCTTATAGATTATATTGGGGATATGACAGTAAGCTTTACTACCAACAATTGCAGAAAGATGTAATAAATCCAACACAGGTAGTTAATTACAGTTATGAAGATGACGTAGATGGAACATTTGAAACTCCATGGTTTAATGCAGATCAGATAGAAGTAGATAAACTGGCATTAAAACTTAAAGTAGAAACAGATGATTGTAGTTCAAATCAAACTGTTGTGGCAACTTATGCAACTGATTACACAGAATCGTATACATCTTTGGGGACTATTACTAGTGACGGAGTAACTGAATACACCTTCGGAAGTAATTTAGGAACTACGTTTAGAGCTATAAAGTTTAAACTAACTTTAACTACTACTGTTGTTACAGCGTCACCGGATGTTATCAGCTTAACACTAGAGTATCGAAAGAAATTAGATACAAAATTTGGATGGGCTCTGAATTTAGATATAACCAAACCTTATAAAGGAAGAAGTTCAAAAGATATGAGGTCTGACTTATTATCAGCAATAGAAAGTAACACATTACTTGAATTTACATATAGGGATGACTCTACAACTAACAGAAATTATTATGTTGACATACAGTCAGCACAAGGACTTGAAAACACAGCGACAGATGAACGTGGAACAACTCAATTAGTAGTAACGGAGCCGTAATGACTACTCAGGCAGAACAATTAGGAGTCCCAAGTGACTGGACAGGTAGTGTACCAGAGTATTTAGTGTATTCTTCATTAATATCTAAGCAAGGGAAACTAGAAGGAATAGACTTTACTTATCAATCACCATTGATGGGGGGTAGGTTAAACAAGGGAGGGGTAGTAATTGACTTCTTATTTACTGACCCACCGGATCTTGCAATAAACGTGCAGGGAGAGTATTATCATTATGGATTGGGTGCGACATTTATGCAAAATGACATAATTATCAGAGCACAAATGGCGAGTGAAGGGATAACTTTAATTTTTATTGACGAAAGTGATATATTAGAAGACGTAGATTACTATGTCAGACAGGCATTAAACTACAGAGATCATTCTCAATTAGCAGGAGGGCGATAAATGGCAAATATAGTAAATGCAGGATATGTATTTAAAGATAATGGAGATGTTGTATCAGGAGCAACAGTAACTGTATTACAGGCTGATACTTCTACTTCAGTGGCAACTGGCACGACTAATTCAAGTGGATATTATTCAGTAACTACAACTACAGAAAACGCAAACGGATATGATGTAAAGGTAGAATCAGGAGCTTCTGTAAGATACCGAAGAGGTAAGGACAGAGTTCAGATGATGGAATTAGATATACGAAATCCAACCGGTGCTACCCAAGGTGGCTTACTTGTAGCTAACACAACCAATGCTGTCAGTAATAAAGTAGCAACATTTGCAGGAAGAAATAGCACAGGTGCTACCAATGATGAGATATATTTAACTTTTGAAATACATAATGCAGCAGAGGAAGTAACTGAATATGCTCGTATGACAGTAGTTGCAACGGATGCAACTAACGGATCAGAAGATGGAGAAATTCAATTTGATGTAATGAAAGCTGGTACTAGAACAAAGGTATGGTCTGTTAGTTCCTCATCATCAGGAGCTACTTCTTTTGATATAGAAACAAGTACAGTTACTATGGCAGTAGATGACTTTACTATTAAATCTGAAGATGACGGATCGGCAGCTATATTATATATGTTCGCAGATCAGGGCGATGACAACGCAGATAAGTGGAGATTGCAGGTAGCTGATGGTGGAGTAATGACTTATGCCAGTTTAATAAGTAGTAGTTATGTAACACATATGACGATAACTCCTCATGCCACAGTAGCAAGTAGCACAGTAGCCTTTGCTGGTGGTGTAACTATTGCAGCAGATTTAACTATAACAGGCGATGATCTTACTATGGGAACTAACACAAGTGGTCATATTCTTGTAGCTGACGGCACAAATTATAACCCTGTAGCAGCAGGTGGAGATATAACAATAGCTGCAAATGGTACTGTTACTATAGCTAATGATGCAATAACCTCAGCTAAAATAGCAGATGATGCTATAACAAGTGCCTTAATTGCAGATGATGCTATAACTTCTGCTCTAATAGCAGACGATGCAATTACTACAGCACTAATAGCTGATGATGCAATTACATCTGCATTGATAGCAGACGGAGCAATAACTACTGCTTTAATAGGAGCAGATGCAGTAACAGGAGCTAAGATTGCAGACGATGCTATAGATAGTGAGCATTATACAGATGGAAGTATAGACAATGCTCATCTTGCAGACAATGCTGTTGGATTAGACGAGATGGCAGGTATAGCAAGAGGTAAAATTATATACGGAGATGCAAGTGGAAACCCTGCCGTGCTAACAGCAGGTTCTGCTAACTATGTTTTAACAAGTGATGGTACTGATATATCATGGGCATCTAGTACAGGTACTATAACAGCATTAAATAATGCTACTGCAAATGAATTGGTAACAGTAGGAAGTACGACAACGGAGCTTGATGCAGAGTCAAACTTGACATTTAATGGATCAACTTTAACAGTTGCCGGAGTTGTGGATATTACAGATGCTACAGATGCTTCTGATGCGACAGGAGATACAGGAGCTTTACGAACAGAAGGTGGAGCAAGTATAGCTAAAAAACTATATGTAGGTACAGACCTAGATGTAGATGGTACTGCCGAATTAGATAATATAACTATTGGTGGGGCACAAGGTTCTGATGGACAGGTCTTAACTTCCACAGGTAGTGCAGTAGCATGGGAAGATGCAGGTGGTGGAGATACTTTAGCAGCAACTACTACTCCTTCAGATGAAGCTGTATCAGGAATTACAGCATCTTTTACAGCAGGAGAAGCCTTAGTAAGAGGTGAAGTAGTATATTTCAAACAAGCTGATTCCAAAATGTGGAAAGCAGTTGCTTCAGCAGAAGCAACATCAAGATGTGTTGCTATGGCAGCAGCAGATATCTCAGCAGATGCTAGTGGATTATTTTTAATGCAGGGATTTGTTACAGACAATGGTTCATTCCCAGATTATTCAGCATCCAGTGGAGTAGGCAAACCTGTTTACACTCCTGAAGCTGAAACAAGTAGTGAAAATGTACCTGAGAAAACCCCACCAGATAGTGATGGAGATTTTGTACAGGTTATAGGATTTGTAGTAGCAGCTAATACTCTTTATTTTAATCCAAGTCAGGATATAATAGAACACGCATAATGGTCAATAAATTAATAGACAATAAAACTTGGAATGCAAGGAAAGTAAGTTCTACCCAAACTGATTTTCATGTAGGGTGGGTAAACTACCTTGACGAGAACGATGATTGGCAGGAAATTGATTGTATAGTTATAAAAACTGATACTAATTTTACTGTAACAAAAGCTCCCTTTAACTTCACAGCTCCTTTATTTTCTGACGGAGAGGCTTTCTTTGAATCAGATAATAAATTTGATATAACAAATAAAACAAAGATTACTGCTGACAATTACGGCTTGTATCTTACTGCAAGGAATGTAACCAGAGTGGCAGGAGAATTGTTTGACATCAATGGAGATGGAAGATTAGATGCAGTTATATATAAACAGGCATACCCTAGTATAGATGCTGACTTAATTTACTATGTTAAACATGGCAAAGCACCAAGATTAGAAAAGCTAGTAAGATTTAATTCAGCTATATCTGAAGATGTGGATATAGAATTTGGATTAAGATACACAGCAACACCTGCAATAACTCCTTCAACATTAGATGTTAGTAAAGACAGAGATGATGAAGCTACTGCTAACAGGACTAAACTTTCAGATGGGGAAACTATATCACAGGACAAAGGTTTTCATATTAAACCATTTAGTGTATCAGAAAATCGTGGATTAGGAATGAAAGAAATTAAAATATGGGATAGCACAGCAACAAATGTAAATGCAGGAACTACAAAAAAGATTGAATCTGTAAGTACAGATATCAAATCTGATGGTAGTGGCAACTCAATACTAACCAAACATATTAAGGTAGCATTTTTTAGTGGTGTAACTTACCCTGTATTTACTGATACAGTTACTTCCTTTTATCCTGATGCTCATACAGAAAGTACAAGTGTTGATGGATATGTCAAAAGATATAATGGTGAAAATGTTTCAGCTTGGGACACCTTCCATGACAATACAGCAGGGAATCTTTTTGATGATGACCAAGGTTTATCAGAAGGTGGAGAAGATATAGGGACAATAAGAACAAATGTTGGTGCTTCAAACAATATAGGAATAGCTAGAAATTTCTTTTTATTTGATACAAGTGGACTTGATAGTTCTAATAAAATAACTTCAGCTACCCTTTCTATTTATGTACAGGGTAATGGAGAAGACAGTTCTGCTGGTGGGTCGGCTTCTATAAGTGGAACAGCAGTTGCAGATTGGACAGTAGTTCAAACAAATCCTTCAGATAATGTTTCATTAGAATTAGATGATTGGAATAATTGTGGTGATGTTGACGATCCAACTGAAGGAACTGATACTGCATTTGAACCTGGTGCTGACTGGACTAATAGCCAATATAACGATATTGTTTTAAATGCCTATGGTTTGGGTTGGATTGAAACTGATGGAATAACTAAATTAGGGATAAGGTCACAGGATGATTGTACTGATGATGTTATTGCTTCTCAAAAACACGCAAATGGAAAAAGATATTATGGGTCAGAACAATCAGGAACAAGTAACGATCCTAAATTATCAGTAACACATGAAGCTAAAGGAGTAAAATCAATAAATGGAGTAGGGATATCTGATATTCAAAAAGTAAATGGGGTTGAAGAGTCAACTTCAAATCAAAATATACAGGCAGTAAATAGTTCTGCATATTCTTTTGGTGGAATAACTGTTGAAAATGAAATACCTTATTCAGCAGAAATTGAATTTACAAATAATGATGAAAGCTACACTTATGATTCAGTTTATCAGAGAATTAAAACACTTACAGATAATCGTGCTTTAATCACATGGACAGCAGGAAGTGGTGCGACAGGTGGAAAATCATATGCTCGTATTGCCACAGTATCAAGGGCATCTCATTCACCTGCTATAACTTTTGGAACTGCTGTAGAAATACAATCTTCAGGATATGGATCACAAGGTGGTTTGGCAGTAGATACTGTTACAGATAACAAAGCATTATATGCTGCACCTGATGAAGATGATAGTAGTAAAGGAAAAGCATGGGTATTATCAGTTAGTGGAACAGGTATTACAGTAAACTCTGCTGCAACTTTTGAAGCAGATACTATTTATAGCCATGTTTCAGTTGCTAACGATCCTTTTACAGCAGACAAATATATAATAATTTATGACCATACAGGCGATCAGCAGATACAGGCTAAAATATGTACTGTTTCAGGCACAACTCCTTCGTTTGGTAGTATGGTAGTAATAGGTGATATGGATGATTATACAGGAGTTACTGATGCTTTTTATCCTTATATTGAAGCAGACCCATTTAATACAGGAAGGTATGCAATAGCATGGAATACTCATAAGAGTGGTGATGGAGATTTTGACCAACGATTATCAATAATACAAGTAACAGGAACTACTATAACTGTAGGAACTTCAGTTGAAATTCAAAGTGGAAGTTCACAACAGGGAGTAGCATGGGATAAAAACACAAAGAACAGATTATTTTGTGTAGTTACAGATAATAATGATAGTGGTAAATGTAAAATAACTCCTTGTTCAGTAGAAGATAATGTAAATGGAGATGGATTAACCATAACAAAAGGTGGAACTCAATATACTTATTATTCTACAGCAGGTGCAGAAGAAGCGAATGTTATAACTGATTTTTGGATTCCTAATAAAGTTCTTATGCTTAGAGGAAGAGGAAGTAGTGATGAAGCAGGTGGAGTATATTCAGCACCAGCTACAGGATTAACTCTTGGTACTATTGCAACTGAAGATGCTGACTTTATATCAGTTGGTAATTATGCAGCAGGATTAGCATCTGCATCTGACCCTAATCATGCAGGATTGTTTTGGGTAGCAGGTAGATTTACAGAAGGATTTTTAAGAGCAGGAAAAATGGGGGGAAGTTATTAATGTCAAAGGTTATAAAGTTTACATCACATTCAAATTCTGCTGATGTCAACAGAGTTTGTTGGTCATTTCCAGATGATACTGTAATAAATGCTTCTTCTACAAAGATAGAGATAGGGAGTCCTGCAACAGAAGTTATACTAGATATGAATACATCTAATGCCGAAGTTGTAACAGGAGTTACACTTCCTAGTGGATATGTAAACTGCAAGTTTCATTTAGTAGATGGAAGTTTTGTAGAGGATGAAAACTATGTTGCACCTCGTGATCCAAGATCAGGACCTTAATAATTCTAGGGAGGTTTCCATGAAGCCGAAGAAAGAAATCACAGAACAGGACTTACAGATTTTAGAAAGAGCTGTTAATGGTATAAACTTACGATTAATAGATATAGATAATCGATTTAAAAAATCATTAGGCAGGATGAGAGGTACTTTATTATTGTACTTCATCATACTTGCAATCGGTTTAACAATAGGGTATATAATATGATATGAAAATAAAGAAACCAAGTATAAAAAAAATCTTAAAAGGCTTTGGAAAGTTTATCTTAAATACCTTTACTGTGATTACCATCACTATTGGTACTATGGGATTATTTATATCTTATATAAATCCAATCCCTTATATCGCTGAGTATTATCCTGCATTACAGGTAGGGTATTATACACTTGAAACTTTATTTGTAGACATACAGTATTGGCAATCATTTCAATATTATAACTATGGTATATCAGGTGGGTTAATTGTATTTGGTTTAGCTACCCATATAAGAAGTATAGGTAGATTATGGAGAGGAATTAAAGCTACTCCACGAGCTTGTTTAAACGCTCCTGTAAATACATACAGAAAGTTAAGAGCAGGAAGAGATTGGTTATTTGACAAGATAGAATATCTTAACAGCGAAAGTAAGAAATGGAAGATGGCTTTTAATATAGCTAAATCTCCTTACAGTTTGCTTCGAGCTATGGGGTTCAGCCCGCAGATGGCTTTAGGTTTAATCACAATAGGGGGGTCTGTCGGTGGAGGTGTGGTTGTAAATGAAACACTCTTAGCAGAGAGGAATTTTACTGCGGGGGATGCGGGCATATATGCAGCTCCTAACAATATACCAGACACTACCTTAGAAGAAACAATGCAATGGAGAGAAGAGAATAAAGAAGATAACACTCTTAGAATTGTACTTGCAGCTACTCCTGTATCTGAAATCAGAATCGAAAATGTGTCCGTGGGAACAGCTTACACAGGGTCAGCATTGCCAAGTGGTAAAACTGAAACTATCTTAATAGAAGGTACTGATGTGTCAGGTGGCACAGCTACGAGGCTTCTTGTTGGAGAGCTACTCTTCGAGAAATCACGCTGCAAGTCTTTGACATTTGCAGATATAAATGCACATACAATTAATATCATAGGTAATGCAAGTGATGGACAGAGTATAAATCAGACAGCAGGTACTGCACGAATGAGAGCAGTAGGTGGAGGTCATCATCAGGCAGAAGCTATGGTAACAAGTGGAGGCACATATGACAGGATATGGATTGATGCTCCTACAAGTGCTGTGAATGGGAAGATTGATAAATTAATTTTATCCAATTTATTTACTAAGGGTGGTACTTGTGTCCTGCAACAGATGGATATAGGTACACTTACTATTAGATTAAATGAAGTAGGAGATGGCAATGGATTTGCCACTAAGGAATTTGTTATAGCAACAACAGTAACAGCAGCGAATTGGAATGTTACTGACAATGTAGAAGTAACTGTTGCTGAACCTACAACACAATAAAACATAAAATACGGGGAGGGTTTTAATCCTTCATGAGTCCTAACTAATGGTTTGTTTTGCTCTCCCCTAAAAATATGGAGGCATATGAAAAAGAAATTTAAAATAGGGATGAGTACTATCATCCTTACAGCAACTGTCAGTTATCTTGTTCAGTACTGGTTTAAACAATCCGGTATACAGGACAGAGTCCTCAACACTTATGATGAAATTAAAGACACGTTTAAAGGAGGTAAGTAATGGGATGGATGGCAAAGATTAGACCACAGATATTCCTAGCGATTATTATACTGGGAACTATTGCAGTATATGCTTTGAAGGTAGGTCATGTAGAAGTGGCGACAGCTACTATAGGTGGCTTGATTGCATTAGGCATGAAAGTCTTGGAGAATGATTAATGTTTACTTATAATTGTGAAGTTACTTATATAGTTGATGGAGATACTTGCGATGTTAAGATTGATTTGGGATTTAATATATTTCATACGGCACGTGTTAGGCTTTACGGGATCAATGCCCCTGAGTCAAGAACTAGAGATAAAGAAGAAAAGTATCGGGGCCTTCAGGCGAAGTCTAGACTTAGCGAACTTGTCAGAGAAAAGAACATACGACTTGTCAGCCATGATAAAGGCAAATACGGAAGAGTCCTTGGAGAAATACTCGTTGAACGAGGAGAAGAATGGGTAAGTGCGAACAAGCAGCTTGTTAAAGAAGGTCATGCAGTAGAATACTTTGGAGGTAAAAGAAGATGAAAAATCTCATGCAGGCTTACAATTTAGTTAAAAGATATGGTCATGTTATAGGCATGGTTGTAGAGCTCCTGGTGATAGTAGAAGAGAGCGGGAAGGATAAGAAACTTTCCAAGCAAGAGCGAAGTAAAATCATGAAGAAGCTTTGGCAAATTGTAAACACAGTTAAAAAAAATATGAAGTAGAGTAGTGGAGGGCGATCTACTACTCTACCTCATTGACAAAGACTAGTCTTTATATCTGTGCACAAATTCCTGCAAGTACAAGAATAAGTGTAATAGTAAAGAACAATTCTTTGTTTATTGTCTGTGGTTGTTTTCTTTTATTTTTTTTCACTCGTCTTTTCATTTTCCTCTTTCAACTTTTCTAACCACTCTGTATGTTTCTCAGCTCGTTTAAGGACATCCGGCACTTGACATCCTGTACCACAGGGGATACCACATGAGAGTGCGTGCTCTAAAGCATCTGCTATTCGCTTTAAATTTTTGTATATATCAAAAAGTCCTTCTATTTTTTGTTCATTTATTGATCTTGGCATTTATGCCTCCATTTCTTTGATTGTTATTATTGTTTTACGTTCGCCTTTTTTACATATTGTAAATTCAGCTTCTAGTTTTACGTTGGATGGTTTGTCGTCTTCAATTAAACCTGAATCAACTATTCCGTCTAACGTAGGTTTCATTCCTATAATTAGATTGTCTAGATCTATCTCTCTGGTATTATAGAAATGATAATGTACAAGTACTCTGGCTTTTAAGCCATCTATACCTGCCTCCTGCATTTCACTTAATGCAAGATATTTAGCAGTTTCTCTACGTTCTCTGCTAACGCTTCTCATTGTCCTGTAATGTGCTCTAGAGTTTCCTCTTATTTCTGGTGGTGGCACATCATACAGTTCAATTGTTAGCTGTTTATTTAAGTCGTTTTTTTTCAAGACGTTCTTTCGCTCTAGCCATACGTTTTCGAATACGTTCTGAAGAGCGTTTGATTGCGTATTCATGGGTCAAACCGGTAACGTCACACCACCATTGTGCGTCCTTGGATTTTATCCATACCCCTCCGTCCTGGTCATTAAAGTCTATGACATGACCAATGAATCTAAGTAAGGTGTTTTCGTCACACAGCTTACCTATAACCTTTTTACGGGGGTGGGCTTGTCTCCATGTTTTAGTGCTACTGTATTTAACTACAGGTGTAAATCCACGTTGTTTAGCGGGCACTAATTACCTCCATTTTTTTGTACGAGGGTGCGTACCGTAACTGCCGGTTTCCGACACGCACCCTCTGTTGTTTATGTTACTCAGGTATGTACTTATCCCAATCGGGTCCATGATGATGTCCATCATGTTCGCATTGTTGACACGCCTTCCAGCCATCTTCAACTATCATTTTAGCAATTGTTTTAGCAATTATCAAAATCAAGTTGTCTCCGTGAAAGAATGCTGCTATTTCCTCACCTGTGTTTTTATCGTACCCAAACACAACTTCTAAGTGTCTATCATTTAGAGACTCAGTAAATTCTAATATTGGGAATGTAGTTTTAAAAGGTCCTTTTTGATTCAATTTCTTTCCTTTAAGTACAACTGAGTTAGCCATAAAGGATCAAGCCCCTTAAGCTCAGGAAACATATTTCCTTTTTTCAAGTCAGATCGTATTATTTCTTCCTCGAAAAACGTAAGCCATTTTTCAGTTGTTCTAGAAGTTTTAGGATGAAATCTTTTCATGCCTTTTGACACACTAGTAGTAAACTTGGCGTTATCAATTAACTCTATATCAAAGACAAACCACAAAGCTGAAATGTACCCTGCTGTTCTAACCTGGTCTGTTTTAAGTGCACCTATTGGGGCAGTATTACGCATACAAGCATCAATAAAAGTTGCAAGATGCACGCTTCGTTCGTAATCCGGAGATTCAAGTACTCCTGATTTAAAGTCTTCCCGCACCTTACCCCCTCCTCTCTGCAAGGTAAAGTAATTTATCGCTTGTGTATCCGACAATTCAAAATGATCTTTAAATTCTTCAAACTGTGGATAGTTTCGATACTGTGAGTTATTTGTTTTAGTAAAAAGTTTAGCGTAAAATCGTGCGTATTCTGGGTACGTCCAATTCCTTCGCTTTACATTTAATAACGTAACATCTTCGAGCTCAAGGTCAGGGTGATTTACATAGTAAATAGGTAAACCTAATTCCTTCCTAGCTTTGAACCTGTGATGTCCATCGAAAATCTCACCCTCGTTATTTACAATTATTGGAACGCTTTTACCTAGATCTCTAAGCTTTATAGCATCCTTTAATCCTTTTAAATGAGATTCGATTATAACTCGGTTTTCATCGATTGGTGAAAACTGGTCATAGTTATTAGTTTCAAAGATTTGTTTTGATTTTTTGCCAGTAATTCTGGTCATTTGTTTAACCTTTGTTTTAGTCTGCATTCTCCCGTGTCGCCACGTATGTCAGTGAGGTCTGCAATTTTTAGTAATTTGAGGATAACACCTCCTCGAACTCTCTCTGCTTTTTTGCTGTTCAGAACTTGTTCGCTTCTTATCTGATAACAACCAGGAAAGGGTTGATCTCCGTGCTTATTCTTGTAAGTAATATGCACGTGCAGATAAGGATGACTCCTTGCTCTAAACTCAGCTATCCCTATGGTTTCTTCGCCTTGTCTTCCCATCCATTTGGGGGCCTTGATTTCATAGTAATAACCTGGCATTCTATTAGAGCTACCCGAGCGGGCAGCCCTAATGTTTTGTGCTATTTTAGAAATGTCGTGTGAATTATGCATCCCACGGCATCCCTTCTTTTCCTTCATCAGCCTCTTCAAGTAACCTTGCAACAGTTTCCTGATTTTCCTGAGGGTTGATGTTTTGTTTCATGTTTGTATATGGCAACAGAAACGCCATGTAATACTCCATGCGTCCAATTAGATCGTGCCCCGCTATAGGTTTTTTAGTTTCGTTATAGTGGGTTTTGAGTACAGTATCATGAGCTAGGTTAATTACCTGTCCCAATGAAATACTTTCTTGCCTTGTTGGACAGGAACAGTAGTGATTACAATCGGAATTGGATACCGGTGCATCATCTCCTTCCTGTTCGTCATCAAACAAGCCTACTTCTAGGGGGCTATTCAAAATGTAATTCAAATACCCCGTATCTGTTTTTTGCGAGTAGTACTCAAAGCTAACTGTTTTTCCTTTGAGGTAATCGGCTACCGACTGGTAGTTTCCTGTATCAACCTCATCTGAAAAGTACTCAAAGGGATTTAACTTTTTGTTATTTCCCCATACAGTTAGCTGTGTACCATAGTCTCCTCCATTTGCCTCCATGTCTCCTTTAAGGCACTCGCCATTTAACTTTATGAACGGTGCTCCTTGTGAACCTTTGGCTCTTGGATCGAAACTACTCACAACTTTTAATGTCGCCATGGTGTCATCTTTCTGACTCATAGCTTTAAAGTTTACGGACATATGTCCTCCAATGAATTTGGGTTTTTAATTAGTTGCAGAGTTGACCATAAATTCCACTAGCTGATCCTTTGTGAATCTCCAGTGGTGCCTATCGCCTTCCCCTGTTTTAAATCCTTTTAACCTTCCTGACTGTGCGTACTTCCTTACTGTCTGCGGGTCTACCCGTAACAGTTCAGCTACCTCACTGACAGTCATAGTCTTGGGATTAAATCCTTCCTCCATATGCTTCTCCTCAATTTGATTTGTTCCAATGCCTTAATAAAATGGAAGCTGAATGGTCTATGAAAACCAACACAGCTACCTGCTCTGAAACAATTGACAAATAATTGAACGCATAACCTTCGTCATGGAAATCATTTAAGGTTGTCTGAATAGCATGGTTTAATTCTTCTATGCTATCTTCCATACAAACAACAGTTTGGTAAGTCTGCTTCATAACACTCCTTATGCTACTTCTCTTGGGTAACGTTCTTCTAGTGCTTGAACTAACTTATCTGACTTGTCGAGTGTATGGTCTATTCCTTTTGTACTTTCTACAGTACAGTCGTAGGTGTGTACACCTTTGACAGAAACAGAAACATTGATCCTCACACGATCGTTGCCGATAGATTCGCTAGCTAACTCTTGCACAGTCTCAGCAATTGTTTTAAGCTTGTCCACGTTTGACATGATTCCTCCTTTATTTTTTTTTGATTGTTTATAAAGTCTGTTAGTATATTATAACACATCTTGATATGTGCCTGCAACTGGTGTATCAATCTCTTTGTTTTTAAGAAAAAGTTTCCAATGTTTGGCAACAGTTTTATGATCTAGTTTTAGTTCTTTACCTATTTGGGTATTGTATTCCCCTTCTAATTTTTTTCTAATAATAGCTCTAATTTTAGAAGGTGATGTTGTTCTTCCTTGAATCCCTTTGGCATAAGCAGGCGAAAGTTTTTTGTTTAATTCTTTATTCAAGATTGTTTTCAACACAAGTACTAAATCATGGATACATCTAATCGTCATATCATTTATTCCTCTCCTTAATTCTCTCTGCTTAAATTATTTAGCAGCAATGCGAATGCAAATGCTGCCTGTTGTGGTACTACTCCATTACCGAGTAGTCTTAGTCTGTCCGTACGGTAGGGACTGACCAATTCGGTAAGATCCCCATCATGTACTCTACAAACATAGGGTTTAACCTCCGGTCTCTCACGGAGCAGTTCTCCCCACAGTTTTGAATTTGGTCCGGGAGGGAAGTCGTAGGTGACTCCTTCCAAGTCCTTGCCTCTCCCTCCAAAGCTTTCTGAGCCTTGCCCGATTCGTTCGCCCCCTGCTTGTGTGGGCTCGCATCTGGTGTCGGCCAATGGATTGCCTGATAGGGTAGTCTTTGTATCAGCCCCTTGTGTGAATCTCCCTTCCAATCTCTCGCTGTTGGTGTCTTCCAATTGGCAGCATGATCTCTGAGTTTCAGTCGTGCGTCCGATCCTTCCCTTATCTCCATTGTTCCTCCCATCCCATCCGAGGCCATCGGTGAACGCCAAAATGAATACTCTTTCCCTTTGGTGAGATGCTCCGACATCTGACGCTTTGACACTACACCACTCTGCATCGAACCCCACTTCGGCCAACGACCCGAGTACGTGTTCGAGTCCTCCATTAATGAGACCTGTGACGTTTTCCAAGAAGACGTAGCTTGGTTGTACCTCGCAAACAATTCGGAAGATGTCCTCCCAAATCCATCGATCATCTTCAATACCCTTTTGTCTGCCGGCAACGGACCATGGTTGACATGGGAAACCGGCAGTGATGAGATCCACTTTTCCACGCCACGGTTTGCCGTCGAACGTTGTAAGATCGTCCCATATAGGAGCTTTATCCAAGGTCGATTCTTCCATCCTCGCCACGAGAGTTGCCTGTGCGTAGGCTTCCCACTCAACATAAGCAACAGTTTTGTTTCTGCCTTGGGTTGCGAGATTGACTCCCAACTCAAGCCCTCCATATCCTGAGCAAAGCGATAGTGTGTTAATGGTTCGTATATCCACATTATTCCTCCTTAAAAGAATGACTGTGCTAAAAGTTTTGTGGCAAATTCTTTATCCTTTTTATTTGCCCATTGGTGTGTGTTCAGATCTCTGATTATACCGGTAGCTTTTACTACGGTTATCTTATCTGTATCGATCATGTACATTCTTCCAAACACCGTGATCGTCTGAGTTCTAAACTCTCTTTTCTCTGCCATGCGACCTCCTAATTAACATCAATAACAGGAAATAATTCTTCTTTAACTTTGGCGTGTACCTTAGGATTAAAGCATCCGTAGGCTAATGCACCTGCGTTGTTACCCTCATCATCCATTTGTGGGAATAGGTAGTAGGTATCAGGATCGTTAGGCTTCCCAAGTATTAACATTGGAGCCTTGCTGTACCATCCAAATTCCTTTGCCTCCCTATCTGTCATGTATCTTACCTCATTAATAGTGGCACCCACTAATGACAGCATTAATTCTTTTTCCCAATAATGTGAAGTTCTAATTGTATCTCCTGCCATTATTCAGCCCTTAATTCTAACATAGTAAACGGAGCACTCACAGTTTGACCTTTGTAATGCCCATCTTCCATTAAGACTTTTGCTCTGGTGTAATTCATTTTATTGATAACACCTTTTGATCTTTTAGTTTTTTGTATTACCCAAACTGTATCTCCTTCTTGGAAGACGCTTCCTGCTATTCGCCTCTTTCTTCTTTTAGCAACATCAATTGCTTCAGCAACAAGACTTAAATGAACTGCATCCTCCATGGATTCTATGGTTTGTATAATTTCTTGTAAGTCTACCATTTTTTTTCCTCCTTATTAATGGTATATATAAACGACTTCTTTCACATCCTTATCCCAACAATTCCTACAGTCTCCACACTTGCGTGGATTACCCGGCACAGTAGCAGGGCATACCTTTGCTCCACTCTGTACCTCACCTAGCCTGTCTTTCTTGTAGATAGATGAATTAGCATAATCTACGAAAACATTACTAGGGTAGGAACTATTAAGTTTGGGATGAGATATTCTGATGTTCAGATTAGGTGCCACCTCTTTACTGTAGTTCTTTATCACTACATATTCTTTGGTGGGTAACCAAAACCTAACATCCCCCGATCTCCATGCTATCTCATTGATATCATCCAACATCACTTCTCCCTGAAGATCACCGGAATCAAACCATCGGAACACCTTGGTCTCTTGTATGACCTTGTTGTTCTCCATGATATAGCACATAGCATCAACCCATTTCTTTCTGTTCTCTTTCCACCTCTGAAACCTTCTCTCCATAGCATCCTGTACATTAGGGAAAGGATACCTTCCCTTTAATGCATAGCAGCCATAGCACGCTGATCCTTCTTGTTGTGCTAGTTTGGATCCGACGTTACAACGGGCAGCAGATATACTCCATCCATGCGTGGGCATCTTACCCGGATTGGACAGACCACCTACTGTGTCGTAAGCTTGTTTCAGAGATTTAAACTTGGTAGTTGTTACCATGTTTCCTCTTCTTTACTCTCTGCTTTATTTCTTTATAGTTTCCTATCAAATATAGGGTATCCACGTTCGTGATCTTCGTCTGTGTAATCACTGACAGTTTCTGCCCCATCTCTCCATGTCCCATAATACCCAACACCAGGTTCATCAAAGGTAGCCTCGATTGAACACTTGAAGTTGTCGTATATGTGACGATAAACTGCTGTGGGTGGCGACCATGCTGTAGGAAAGTACATCTCTATATATTTTCCTTCACGATCTATCACATTCACATCGCCATGCACATCCCATTTCGTATCCCATTTTGCGTTTGCCCAATCACGCCAGTTATCTGCACCATACTTTCTTCGCAGTTGGTCTAGTACCACGTTGGAGATACCAATTTCTTTTCCATTCTTTTCAATCCAATGCGAGTATCTTTTCCCACCTATTGTTATAGCCCCATTATGAAGGTCTTTTAACCTTTTAGGCATGGGGATAAGTGCGTCGAAAGAAAATCCTTTCCCTCTACTCCCTATGAATTTCTTACTTGATTCTTTAATGAATCTTTTCTTTTCTTTTACTGTAGGAAACGTTATCCCTACAGTATTGTCACACCAATTTGGCATTACTTTTCTCTCTTTACTCTCTACTTTTTTATTAACCTACGTCTTCAAGACTCCATCCATCTAGGTCTGTGACCGAGTTAACTTCGTCATGTACTTCAAACTCGTCTAGATTCTCATAATCTTCTATGACTATTTCCATGTCTATATCTAGTTTTTTCAGAGCATCTCTGAGTGCAGCTTGTGCGATACCTGTTACACCTAATGGTCCTAGGTTTAACTTCTCTCGTGCTCTCTTTGAGTTCTGCCCATTAACTTGCTCGTCTCTTGCTTCATCTACTTTAGTCTTTATGTATATAAAGTCAGCAGAGTCTTCGCCTAAATGATCAGCTAACATCTGCATTACCTGTCCAAGTGTTACATCTACTGTAAAGTACACTTCTTTTTGTCCTTCAATAGCGTAAACAATGTCAGTTTCTTTATACACATCGTACAAGTCCATAAACTTTTCATTGAACATATCCTATCTCACCCCCTTTAATAAGTGAACTTGGATTAATAAAATTATTCAGGCCAATGTTTATCACAGCAACTCCAATCCGTACCCGGACAGCTAGTGCTGTCTTGTGTTTCATCCCTCTTTTTCTTAGCTTTAGGCATTGGTAACTCTATAACGGGTATGTCATTTAGTCCTCTGCCAAAAAACTTGTCGTTCTCTTCTGCGACTCCATTGTAAACACGTGCTTGGCGTTCACCACTTGGGTCTGTCTCTTCGTAACTCGGATCATTCCTTCTTCTGCCTACTATTTCCCAGTTGGAAATTTCGTAGATCCCATGATCTCCGTCCGTATCTAGTCTGTCTATGTTACCTACCCCGATTGACAACGTGCCACCAAAGTAATTACAGATGATCTGAACTAGCCTTGCTAATCCGTAGTCATCATCTCTAACACCTTGGTCTTTGGCATACTTCAGAAAAGCTTCTATTGAAGGTCTTCCTCCGTCCCAATGGACATAAATTGCCACATCTCTCCATGCCTCTCGGTTAGATATTACAGCTCTGTTTCCCATAACTTATCTCACCCCCTCTATTCTGTGAACGTGGGTTATTAACTAACTATGTTATAAGAATCTTTATTGTGTTCCATTACCCAATATCTCAACGTGTCATATAGTCTGACTGTGTATTTTGGATAGTTTCCCGACTCGTACCTTGCGTACAGCTTTCTAGACATACTTACAGCAGCCCACTCTTGAGCTGTGAATGTAACTGGTGTCCCATAAAGATCTTCTACTGTAACTTCGTCGGGTAGGTTATCACTACTCAACTCTAGCTCATCTTTACTGTACCTTTTTACTTGCTCTTGTAATTTCTCAAAGGTTTTAAGTTTCGCCATCTCTTCCCTCCTTTAATTTGAACCTGGGTTAATAAAGTTTCGGTTAATTTTTCAATAAACAACCTGTCAAATAACAATTGTGTTTTTCTTGATCGGCGTGAAACATTCATATCATTCCTCCCGTGGATATCGTTTCTCCATGTCGCTAACCAGTAGGTCTGATTCGTCGACTGTGTGCTTCCGCCCTTGTAAGCTTTTGACAGTTACATCGTAGGTGTGAACACCCTTGGTGGAAACAGACACGTTGATTCTCACATAGTCTTTCTTTAAAAGACCAATCAGTTCTCTTATGGATTCTAATATTGAGTCCAACATAAGTCCTCCTCTTTTCTCTCTGTTTAATTTAAGTGGATAGAGAGGAGAGCAGCAGAGAGAATAACTCTCCTCTTATCCATAATCTGCGACAATTTCTACACCAGTCTAACACAACAGATACTTTTAAATCTATCCTTGTGTTTCTGTGGGCTGTATTTCATCTCATCAACCCTCCCTATCAGGGATGTATGCGTGTCGCATATTTAATTGACATATAGAGAGAGTAGCTATGTTCTGTGACACTACCTAAGTAGCTATGAAGCTATGACACTACTCTCTCTTTAAGAGCTCCCACCTTCCTGTCGTTTCTAGTGGGCATTAAGCTGTTTATAAAGTTCACACTGATCAAGTGTTCTAACCCAAGTGAGTATCAAGTTGTGTAGATTCCACTTAGGTACTAACAGGAACACCACTCTTATTTTATTTATTCATCTTCGCACTCAAATCCATAAGTGCAATTATCATAATCATCGTAATAATTTAAGTTATGTATAGAGGTGCCAATCCCCAGGAGCGAGTATGTTTCCCGGGAGTATTTTTCTTTCCATCCATCATCTTCCAAGTTATGTTTATCACACCATGCCATACTCCACAGCCTCCCCGAAAGCTTGTCTGTAAGGTTAAATAAGAACATATCGTGATAGTCTTTTTGCTTACGATATTTCTCGGGGCTAATTGTTCTCATCTTGTGATTATGGTCTAACCATTTCTCACCTCTCCGAACAACTGTCCTTGCCTTGTCAAATTTCCGTGCTTTCTTTTCTGACATTTTGATTTCAACATCAAATGTTACACGAACATATTTATCAGGCATGATCTCACCTCCTCTTTGAATCGGTAAATAAACCACATCCTTATCTTACCATTCCGCACCTCTCCAACAATGTTTATCATTGCTGACCTCCTTTTTGAATGGTGTTCGCCGTGGCGAACACTAAAAATAAAACATCATTTCTCTTCTTTGGCATAATGCCAGGCACCACCACACCTATGCTTATGAAACCAGGTTTGTGGCATAAATCATATGTATAAGTATAAAAAATAAAGTGGGTAAAATATTGACCACTTGAAATTAATTATTGAATTGAATTATAAACAAATAATAAAACCGATTAGAAATTAATCTAATCGGTTTTATTTTTAATTTATAAATTTACAGATTTATTAAATGGGTATTTTTAGAATTTATTTATTTATTTATTTAGTTGAATTTTTTGTTGATAAAACTTGTTCGCCATTTACCATAGTATTTTTATTATTGGATGCATCAACAATATTTTTAACAACTTGATCTTGTTGATCATCTGTATTAACTACAGCATTTGGGTTTTTTACCTTTGAAGCTTTAGGATCATTTAATTTCTTAGATAATGTTACTTTAGTATCATCAGCTAATAATTTAGCCCATTCACCCAAAGGTAATTTAGTTAATGTAGGTTCTGTTGCTTCAATTGATTTAACTTTATCAGCTGTCATGTATTGCCATTTTTTACCCGATAATTGCACCATATAAGCCTTTGGAGTCTTTTCAGAAGCTTTGGGCTTACTAGATGTATTATCAGCTGAAATATTAGCAACAAATTCAATTGAATCAGCAATCAATTTATCAAAATCTGTTTTGAAGTATTTATATATATTTTCATACATTGCATACACTTCAGATGTAACAGAATTTTTGATATTTATTAATGAAGGTAAATAACCCCTTCTGTTATGTCTCTCAACTTTAGGATCAATTTTGAAGCCTTTAGTTATGAAAACCTTTTCAGTATCTTTAAGATTTAAAGCACCATTAACATTGGGTTTTACTTCATTTAATAAAGAAGCATTTGCACCAATTAAACCTTCATAAATAAAGTGAATTATTGAAATTGATTTTTCTTTATCAGTTCCTTTAGCTTCACTTAAATAAACCAATACACCACGATTAATTATAAAAGTTCTATGTATTGAATTTCCTTCGCTAACAAAATCTAAATTATCATTTGTTACAGAAGGATATTTATAAAAGTTATTGGCAATATTTCCTTTAACATAATCATCAGAATTCCTTGCAACATTAATGTTGTTATCTGATAATCTTGTATTCATTTTTATTGCCATATTAGGTGCAATACCTACAGTTGAATTAACAACATAATTTCCATCTATGATATCAAAGTTATAGGCGGTCTTATCCAATACATTTGTTAGCCTATTGAATAAGCTAACATCATCAGAATAAAATCTTCCTATCTCTAATTTCTCAGATAAAAGAATGTTATTAATTTGTATTTTATTATTTGGTTTTTCAGTATTTTTGTTCATTGTTTTATGAGTCTCCAAACTCAAAACCATTTAATAAATCTGTTATAACTATTATACCAAATACAAGTATCTCAACACCTAATTTCAAGTATATTTTATTAAGAATTATTATTATATTTGCTTAGTGTTCGCCGTGGCGAACAGTAGAGTTGATAATGATTGCACTAGTTAGGATCACTAATAATAATAAATTTTTGTATGGTTGGTAATCCTAAAAAACAAATAATATAATCGGCATCGGCAGCACGACCCCCCAATTCCCTACCGATATCAGCAAACGATAGTGCGATATTGTTGATATCGGTCGACGGAGGGGTACGGCTTGGGTTGGCGGAGTCGATATAGGCACCTACCCTTGACAGAGTTTTTTTACAAAAAGGTCGCCCCTGGTAAGTTGTGTGTGTGAGTTTAAGGGGGTTTGTTATATATGAACATCAGACTCATAATCAAAAGGAGTACAAACCCCGGATATAGTATATCGGAATTAATACGGGTTTAATAGCCCCCCCTACCCCCCAAAAAGGGATTTTAGGGGTGGAATTAACTGTTTAAGAACGATTCCCCCTTCTGACTGAGACTTCTTGTTACCCTTTGTCCAGTGTAACGTGATCAGATTCGACAACTAGTTCTGTATCCTGTAGTCATTGTTTTGCAATATTCGTTTTGCCCCACTACATTTTTCGAGGGATACTTCACGCAGTTTTTGTTAAGTCAGACATACGCAATGGAGGTCTGATGTTTTGCTATTAAGCAAATTTGTAGTAATATAATACAAGTATTATTTATATTTTGCAAGATTTTATGTCAGATACGCTTGAAAATCATAAGAGTAAAAAGAATATTGAAATATTTTTTGAGAGTTTATCAAAAACAGGGAATATAACTAAGTCAGCCAGGATTTCAAGGCTTGGAAATGGAACTATTTATAACTATAAAGAGAAGTATGAGTGGTTCAGGATTGGAATGGCTGAGTCTATGTCTGAGTTTGCAGACAAATTAGAGGGAGATGCCTTTGATTTAATACAGAAACAGGTCAAAGCGAATGATTATAAGTCTAATCCAGCCCTGTTTATCTTCCTTTTGAAGGGAGCCAAGCCCGAAAAGTATCAGGAACATATAAAGCCAGACACTACAGCCATGCAGCTGATAGATGAAATAAAGAATCTGAATAAAAAAGCATCTAATAAAACGAAAAAGAAAAAAAAGTCTATGTCCCAGGTGGCTATAGACGAGGCTAATGAAATATTAAAAGATAAAGGAATAGAAAAATGACTACCGGATCCTCTATGGCAACGGAATTTTTGTTTGATAAGGTAGGATTTTCGGCAACTGATGCACAGAAACCTATAATCTATTCAGATAAAAGGTTTGTTCTGGTGGCCGGAGGTGAACAGGCAGGGAAAAGTATGATAGCCAGCAAGTTCCTGCTTTCAAAATGGCCTGAACTGGAAGGTAAAGGTTTGTACTGGCTTGTAGCTGCAGACTATGAAAGAACAAGGGCAGAGTTTGAATACCTTGTTGAGGACTTTGCAGCACTTGGAGTATTAAAAAAAGCCTCTAAAAGAGTAGATCCAGGGCGGATTGAACTTGCAGACGGCACTGTTATTGAAACAAAATCAGCTAAAGATCCCCGTACTCTTGCTATGAGAGCCCCCAACGGAATCATAGGATGTGAAGCCAGTCAGTTAGACCTTGAAACTTTCTATAGAATCAGAGGTAGGTGTGCTCCGAAAGCAGCATGGATGTTTCTTGCGGGAACTTTTGAGGGGTCACTTGGATGGTACCCACAATTATTTTTAGCATGGCAGCACGGGAGTGACATAGAACAGTCTTACTCACTACCCTCATTTACAAATTATCATTTATATCCGGGAGGAGAAGATGATCCAGAAATACAAAGACTCCAGGAAGATGCCTCAGACGACTTCTTTAAAGAAAGAATTATGGGAATCCCTAGTCCTCCACGCGGCCTTGTATTCCCGGAGTTCAGAGCAGACTACCATGTTAGAGAAATTGAATACGTTCCTGAGGAACCTGTCCACTTATGGATTGACCCGGGATACGCCGGAGGGTACGCCGTTGAAGTTATACAGATACTTGACGGGCAGGTATGCGTGGTTGATGAAATATATGAAAAAACTCTTATCACAGAAGAGATTGTAGACATGGCTATGGACAGGCCGTGGTGGAAAGAT
>Ga0206683_10000407_pt1 | contig 31821 bp, 34 predicted proteins | sample M280m12015metaG_FD_155483 | JGI IMG/M metagenome (GOLD analysis project Ga0206683, IMG submission 155483) | Ammonia-oxidizing marine archaeal communities from Monterey Bay, California, United States - M2 80m 12015 | ecosystem: Environmental > Aquatic > Marine > Intertidal zone | place: USA...
CATCACCGCCAAAAAAGAAGAAAGCTTCATCCAAGAGAAAACAACAATCAAAAAGAAAACAGCCTGAAAAGAGATCAAGAAAGCAGTCATCCCCACAAAGACGAAAACAAAACTCTAACAGAAGAGGCAAACCTAATACATCGAGAACTGAAAAAGAAACACCGAAGCAAAAAAGTAAGAATGCAAAAGGGAATAGAAAACCGTCTAAAAAGCAATCTCAGTCAAAAAAGGTAAAGTCTGATGAGAAAGAGAATCAGAAGAAAACAAGTAGGCAAACAGGGAATAAACCAGAAAAGAAAGATGTAAAAAATAATCCTGATTCTGAAAAAAAACCTACAAAAAAGGTCGAGGAGAAAAAAACCAGGAAGAGAACGCCAAAGAATGAGAAAAGCTCACCTGTAAAGAAGCAACAAGGCAAAACAAAAGAAGCTAAAAAAAGCAATGATTCTGAATCAAAGAAATCATCAAAAACGAACAAAGGTTCAGAGGGTAAAAAATCAACAAAGACTAAGAAGTCTCCAAAGGCCGATTCTAAAATGAGCAAGGTCTCGACAGATAAAGTCCTGCCTTGGGAAGATATCGTTCCTCCTAAATAGTTAACTTATATCCTCGTAGACGGCTTCAATGGCCTCTTCGAGGATATCAAATACCTCATCAAATCCCTGATCAACGCCGTAATATGGATCAGGAACTTCCTCTAGAATTTGATCCGGTAACGCCGTAATATGGATCAGGAACTTCCTCTAGAATTTGATCCGGTAAGTAATCAAGTATCAGCTTAATTTTGCATCTATATTCATTTGGGCAAAGGCTTATTAAGTGTTTTTGATTCAATTTATCCATTGCTAAAATTAAATCATAATACTCAAAATCGGTCTGCTTAATCTTCCTGGATATCAAATATGAAAGATCAATGCTTCTTAGTGCAGCAGTCTCCTGTGCTCTTAAATCAGGGGAATGCCCCAGATGATAATCATGAGTTCCGCAAGAATCTATTTCAAATCTATCTGCTGAATTCTCTGCATTCACTTTATGGATCAATAAACCTTCAGCAGTGGGTGAACGACAGATATTACCCATACAAACAAAAAGTATTCGATATTTATTTTCAGTCATTCTGTAATATGGCTTGAACTAATTTTAGATCATCAGAGGTATCTACATCTGGTCCTGGAATCGATTGAGCCTCCTCAACCTTTATTCTCATATTTAATGAATAGGCCCTGAGTTGTTCAAGCTTTTCTTTTTTCTCATCTTCGCTCTGAGGAGACAAACTAAATCTTTTCAAGCTTGCAACATTGTATGCGTATATACCAATATGTCTGCCCAAGCTTTCTTTAGAATCATCACTATTGATATTTCTTTTGAAAAAAATTGCTGTTTTAGAGCTTGGATCCGTCGACACTTTAACAACATTTGGGTCGATCATTTCATGATCCTGAATGGGTGCTGACAGAGTTGCTATATCACAATCATTCATCATTTGTGCGATTTGATTGATATTCTCAGGTGGCATTAAGGGATTATCTCCTTGTAAGTTCACAACGACCCGATCATCATCCCATTTAAGGCGATCACATACCTCAAATATGCGGTCAGTGCCGGATTTATGATCTTCATTCGTCATCTCTACAATTGCACCAAACGATCTTGCGACTGACGCAATTTCCTTAGAATCAGTTGCAATGAGAACATTCTTAGCCTTACTAGCTATGGCTCTTTGATAGACCCATTGAATCAGTGGTTTACCATCTATCAATGCCAAAGCCTTTCTGGCCAATCTCTTTGAGTCCAATCTTGAAGGTATTACGACGTAAAAATCATTCATTGGATAATCTCTAATATTTTTTTCATCATTACCTTTTCCTGCGATTGGTCAATCATGATTTCTGGAATCAATTCCCATGTTTCTTGCGGAAGATCATCTTTTGAATATTTTACCAAGTCCTTTGGCGTTAGAAATAATGATCTGTTTTGAAGATTTTTTATTTCTAATGAATCAATTGCTTCATGATCTGCAACCTCTATGTGGTTAATATTGATTCCTAATTTGATCAGTTTCTGAATCAAGACATTAGGATCACCAATGCCTGCAATGAGATTGATATCATCATTCATAAAACTATCAATCGGTCGAATTTGACCATTATGTATATTCTTTACTGTCTTGTTTGCAATCTCAAAACCAATCGTGTTTTCAAAATTAAGATCATCATCAATTGTTTTGCCATTGAGGCAAATGAAATCAAGTGTATGGAGTCGATCCAATCCCTCCCTTAATGGTCCAGCTGGGAGTAAGCGACGGTTTCCAAAAGCTCTATTGGATGAGACAACAGCAAGCTCGAGGTCTCTTTTCAATGCAAAATGTTGGAGCCCATCATCAGAGAGAATGACATCGACACCTCTTTCAAAGAGTAAATTTGCTGCCTTCAATCTTTCCCTGCAAACACACACGATTGCATTTGAATACCTTGATAAATAAACCGCTTCATCTCCATAATCTTTCGCGTTGCTATTTTTATCGAGGATATATGGTGTTGAATCGGATTTGTTCCCCTTGTATCCCCTCGTTGCAATTCCTACTCTTTTCCCAGCTTCAGAGAGCGTATTTGCTAAATATAAGGTCAAAGGGGTCTTGCCGGTTCCTCCAACATTAAGATTGCCAATAATGATCACAGGAACATCGGGTTTATCGCTTAAAAGAATGCCAAAATCAAAGAGTGCTTTTCTTGCCTTAAATAAAAAACCATAGATCCTTGATAAACCTATCAGCAGCAAAGGAGGTTTCTTATCTTGATACCAAATAGTTTCTAGTATTTGAATGATCTTAGTCATTAAATTGCATCTTATGCAAAAGAGCATAATCACCTTCTTGGCTCAATAATCCGTCGTGAGTGCCCTCTTCTACAATTTCACCATCAGATAAGACTAAAATTCTGTCTGCATTCTCAATTGTGCTCAAACGATGAGCAATTACAAAAGTTGTTCTGTTTTTCATAAGACGATCAAAAGCCTTCTGAATAAGTTTTTCGCTCTCAGAATCAAGGGCAGAGGTGGCCTCATCAAGTATGAGTATTGGAGCGTCTTTCAACATTGCTCTGGCAATTGCAATTCTTTGCCTTTGACCACCAGAAAGAAGGATTCCCTGATCGCCAACTCTTGTTTGAAGACCTTTTGGTAGGTCATCAATAAACTCGTCAATGTGAGAGTCTTTGATTGCAGCTTGGATTTCATGGCTTGAATGTCCTCCATAAACTATATTGTTCTCAATGGTGTCATTAAAGAGTGTGACCTCTTGTGTCACTAGGCTGATATTCGATCTTAGAGATTGGAGCGTATACGATTCAATAGATAAATCATCGATTTCGATGCAACCGCTTGCAACGTCATAGAATCTAGGAATTAGATTAACAAGCGTGCTTTTTCCACTTCCAGATTTTCCAACAATTGCTATCGTCTGCCCAGCATTGATCGTTGTGTTGATGTTTTTCAGAGTCTCCCTATCAGCGCCATATGAAAATGTGACATTCTTAAATTGAACAGAACCGTTTAATTTCTTCGCATCCTTTGTACCTAAATCCAATTCATTTCTTTCATCCAATAGGCTAAAAATACTGGATGCAGCTGCGATTCCTCTTTGGATCATAGCATTGACATTAGTGAGCCTTTTAAGCGGTGTCATTAACAGGACCATAGCAGTAATAAATCCACTGAAATCTCCAACCGTCATTGATCCTTTTACTTCATCAAGCGTGGCAACATAAACGACTCCAGCCACGCCCAAAGAAGCCACAAAGATTGTCAATGCATCGCCAATTGCTTTGGTTCTCAATAGTTTCATGTGATGGCGTCTGTTGATCTCATTGATTTGTGCAAATCTAGTCCCTTCACCCTCCTGTCCATTAAAGATCTTTATAATTCGGTGATTTTGAAGCGTTTCCTTAATCGAATGCGTCACATCTCCCATTGAATCCTGAATCCTCTCACTGTATTTTCTAAAAAGTGTGCTTAAGATTTTAACGATGAGCGCTATGACTGGTGAAGCAGTGAAAATTACTGCAGAAAGCATAGGGCTGAGATAGACCATATATATGCTTAAAACAATAATGGTGAGAGTGTCACGAATTAAAACCGTTAGAACATTCGCTGTTGATTCAGAAACTTGCTCAATATTAAAGATAACTTTTGAGAGCAAGTCTGCATTTGACTTTTGATCAAGAAATGATGTCGGCAAATAGAGAAACTTTTGGTAAACATCTGATCTGACACGTCGAATAACATGCCTACTTATCCAGGACATGTTATATGTAGAAAAGAAGCCCGATACACCTCGAATAAGAAAGATTATGATCACGCCAACTGGCAAAACCCACTTGAGATCTCCCGTGTCAAATGACTCCATATTTCCGGCAAAACTATCGGTTAGTATTTTTATTAGAAATGCGAATCCGGTATCGGTCACTGCAAACATCAGCATGGCTAAAACACCGATTGAAAAGACAAACCAATATTTTCTGCCGTAATCGAGCAATCTTAAGTATGTTTGTAGTCCATTCTTCATAGGGGGCACATTATACTTCAACCAAGGGAACTAAAGAGCATTCATAATATGTTGATAATATGAATTTTTTTTATTTCCCGACCAATAAACCTCCATCAATTTGATAAACTTTTGACATTTTTTCTGCCAAAAGCTGATCATGTGTGACCAGTATCAGGCCAGACCCAACATTGTCTCTCAATTCCATAAACTGATGAAATATCTTCATCGATGCATCGGGATCTAAGTTTCCTGTGGGTTCGTCAGCTAAAATGAACCGTGGTTCCGTAACCAAGGCACGAGCAATCGCAACCCTTTGGCACTCTCCTCCAGATAGTTCTTGAGGTTTATGATTAAGCCTATGATGCATACCTATTGACTCTAGAAGGTGTTCGCTTTTAGTTCTGGACTTCACGATTGAAAGATTCCTCACCAACAATGGCATCATGACATTTTCCAATGCAGTGAATTCAGGAATCAGATGATGAAACTGATATATAAAACCAAAGTATTGATTTCTCAGTGATGACTTTCTGCTTTCTTTTGAGGTTGTTTCATTGTCACCATTGATGATTACTGTTCCACTTGATGGAGTATCAAGCAAACCAATAATTTGCAGCAAGGTTGTTTTACCACTGCCAGATGGTCCTGTGATTGCAACTGTCTCACCAGACTCAATGCTAAAATCAACTCCTTTGAGAACATCGACAATCTCATCTCCTTTTCTAAAGTCTTTTCTTAAATCTTTAATCTCAATCTTCATTATTATTTGAAACGTATGTTTTTCATTAAAATTGCTGGATCAGTTTTAGTGGCATTGTATGCTGGTACCACAGAAGAGAATATTGAAAGTATAAGTGTAAGCAATGAGATCCGAATGGTTTCCCTCCAATCGATGATGCTCGGAATCTCTGCAAGAAAATATATATCTGGCTGATACAGCCTCATGGATATGGTTTGCTCAATAAATGTCACTATTTGTGAAAGATTTTCGCTCAAAACAACAGAAAAAAAGATACCTATGAACAATCCAATCAAGCCGAAACATGTGCCAAGAATAATGAATAGATAAAATATATTCTTTTTATCAAATCCGACAGCAATTAAGCTAGCGATGTTCGAGCGTTTTTCGTTGATCAACATGCTTTGTGTTGAAACAATGTTGAAACACGCAATTGTCAGTATAGACATGAGAACTAAAAATATAATCTGTCTAGTTAAATCAAGAGACCTAAAGAAATTAGGGTTTTCAGATGACCAATCACTTATCCAACCCTTTGCATCAATTGACCTCGCAATCTCTTTAATTTTTTTCTGAGAGAATGACGGATCAATGAAATCAAAAACATAGCCGGAAACATTATTGTCTAATTGAAGAAACGCATCCGCATCCCTAATGTTAATCAGGGCAATGCTTTCATCAATTTCAAAGATGCCTGAATCAAATATACCTGTGATTGTAAAATCCTTCATTCTTGGAAGACTTCCAAATGGGAGAACAAGCTTTTCATTAGTCAGTAATCTTAACTTATTGCCAATCACCACACTCATTTTCTGAGCAAGATCATTGCCTATGATGATGCTAAATGGTTCATCCAAAAGCTGATCACCTTGATCAATGAGAACTCTTTTGAGCTTTCTTTCAATCAAATATTTTTGATTCTCATATGCAATTAAACGAATAGGATTAATCACCTCATCTTTCACGATTAAAACGTTGGCATCTGCGAAAGCTGAATATCCTTGAATATCAGAATCATTCTCAAAGGTATCAATAAATGATCTATTTAGTTCGCCTAACTCCGCTGTTCTTATCGTTGCATGAGGAGTGAAACTAAGCATTCTCTGTTTAATTTCAATCTGAAAACCATTCATCACAGACATTACAGTTATGATGACGCAAACACCAAATGAGATCCCAAGTAGACTCATATAGGCAATACCTGAGAATAATGCTCCTCCTCCTCTAGACCTCATGATGGATATTAAAACTTTCCAGCTTAAAAAGAGTTTAGGAGAAATAGTCATGAACGATAAAGGCGCATAAGTTTAGGAACTGTATACTTTGAGGTTATTCTGCTGGGTAGATATGACGCCAACAAGCCCATCAAAATCGTCATGAGAGAAATCCAAATGAATTGATGTGGTTTTATTATAAATGGCATCGAGTCAAGGATATATAAACCTGGGGGGAAAAAGTCAAAATTAAAGATATTTCGACTGATGACCTCAATGTGATTTAAATTATAAAGCACAAGCAATGAAATGATGATGCCACCAAGAACCCCTAAAATGTTGGCGACACATCCCTGAATGAGGAATACTTGCGTGACATCACTTTGGTTATATCCGAGAGATTTTAGAATTGCTATGTCTCCCTTCTTATTCTCAATCGTCATTGAGATCATCACCATAACGTTAAAGATCGCAATCAATACGACAAAAAATAGCAATCCGGTCATGACAGCCTTTTCAATCACAATGGCTTTGAAGAGATTTTCATTTAACTCAAACCAATCTGACATTTCATATTCAGATTGCCCAATGATTTCCTTAATGTCTGTGGCTAAAGATTGAACATTAAAAGGATCTTCCAGCCACAAAATCAAATTATGCTCTGCACCCTTCTCGGTTGATAAGTTTTTAAATGCCATTGCATTCATAACGATTTCTGTTGTGTTGGATTCCATCTCTTTAGATGTTTGAATTTGACTTACTCTAAAAGATCCACCTCTTGCCAATGACAATGCATTATTTTTGATTACAGGAATTCTGATAGAGAGTAAATCTTGATAACCAACACCTAAAAGTGATGCCAGAGATGCATCAATGATTATTTCATTAGATCCTATAGCTATTGGGGGAGCTCCTGTATCAACATAAGATCTTATGACCGCAACTTGAATAACTGAATTCGATTCAACGACTGCGTTCATTTGAGAAAAGGATCTGCATTTAACCAGATTGGTTAAATCAAAATCCTCACAATGCAATTTATCAGATTGGTTATCCGATGTATTTTTTAGCACGAGGTGCGGCTGAGATTTGAGTATATTTTTATAAATCTCTTCTTCGAAACCATTCATCACAGAAATCACAATCAGAATTGAGGCAAGCCCAATTGCGATTGCAAATGAAGAAACCCAATTAACTATTGGTATATAACGTCTATCCATCCGATTGGAAAATAAACGAAGTGCTATGAATAACTTACCTTTCAACCATTTTCTCTTTAAAAAAATACACCAATCATCATAATCGGTTATCTCGCTAAAGACGAAATAATTTGTTCAACTTTATGGAATAATACAAACCCATTATGAATCATGATAGCTCAAACTAAAGTACTGATAGAAAAACAACCGGATGCCTCAATTTCTCATCAGAAATTGGGTCAGCTTTATGGTTCATCAAAGAATTTAGCAATTGCGGAAATACTGGATAACGATATGCCTTCAGTCATTGTCTGCCCAACTTCTGACTCGGCTCATTCTGTCTTCAGGGATATCCTGTTTTTTTCCAAAAATAAATTCCGTGTTGAGCTTTTGCCTGACCTGGAAATGCTGCCTTATGACCTAAATCCACCAATCAAAGGGCTCAAAGCATTGCGTTCTGAGACATTCTATAAGCTTGCTACTGGAGATACTGAGGTATTGGTTCTTAATGCACAAAATCTGCTATGGAGAATCCCAGAACCGTCTTTTTTTATAAACAATGCCAAACATCTCAGAAAATCTGATGAAATTACAATTCATGAATTCCAAGATATTTTTTCCAGTAGTGGATTTGAGAGAACAAATGTCGTTAGCTTTCCAGGTGAGTATTCAATCAGGGGGTCAATCATAGACTTCTACTCAACAATCAACCGATTGCCTGTAAGGCTTGATTTATTGGATGAGACAATAGATTCAATGAGATATTTTGATATCGAAACGCAACTCACAATTGAATCCATTGATAGTTGCGAGATTGCTCCTGTTGATTTCTTCTCAAAAACAAAAGAGCAAATTGAATTCTTTAAAATGAACTTTCGAAACAGCCATGAAGGCAATCATATGGAATGGCCCTTGTATCAAAGCATTGATGAAGACTATGAAGCCAATGGTGCTTATAATTATCTACCATTCTTTCACAAACGAACCGTCTCATTATTGGATTATTTTAAATCTAATACACGTTTCCTTTGCATTGGAGATATTCAAGAATCATTAAATGCTTATGATGATTTGGTTAACTCAAGGTTTTCTGATTTCCAAATAGATGGACAGCCAATGATCAGTCCAAAAGATTTGTTCTTTAAATCCTCCGAACAGTTTGAACAAATCATAAGCAGAAAGCAGAAATGCTGTCACCATACATGAGGAAAAATTGATATCTAGGGGAACCATGGAGAGAAATCAAGATGTCCTTCCGATCTCCTTCCTTTTTCAAAACAACAAGCAATCTGAATTGGTCAATATTCTTGAATTCAAATCTAAAAATAATCTTTCAAAGATCTTGATCTCTATTCCCAGCCTTCTCAAGAGAAACTCACTCATTGAACAGATGAAAGATAAAGATCTAGATTACGGAATTATTAATGATTGGTTTGAGTTTTTGAAGTCCAAACATGAAGTTTTAATTTGCCAGAACGATATTGATCAAGGTTTCATCCTAAAATATTTTCATCTTGGGATACTAACTGAAAAAGATGTTTTTGGTTTTAAACGGAATAATAAAGAAAGAAAACAACTCAGAGACCCTGAGTCAATTATTCAAAATTTAAAAGATCTAAGGCGTGGATCATTAATTGTACATAGGGATTATGGAATTGGGGTCTATGACGGACTGAATAAAATGAAAATTGATGGAATTGATTATGAGTTTATAAAAATCATGTACGCAAACGATGATCTACTTCAGTTACCCGTCACTCAGCTCGATAAGATTTCGAGATATATCGGAGATGCAAATGATGAGAAAACCCTCTCTAAACTGGGAACAGATCAGTGGAGCAAAATCAGTAACAAAGCCAAGCAGAAAGCCCATGATGTTGCAGCTGAACTTCTTGAGCTTTATGCATTTCGAAGTATAGAAACAGGGAAAATCCAACCATCAGATACGGATGACTATCAGAATTTTGTTGCAGACTTCGAGTATGTATTAACTCGTGATCAAGCCAAAACAATAGAAGATGTTTTGGACGATCTATCTTCCAATAAAAAAATGGATCGATTGATTTGTGGCGATGTTGGATTTGGTAAGACGGAAGTAGCCATGAGGGCGGCTTTTATTTCTGCGATGAATGGGAACCAAGTAGTGATCATGGTGCCCACAACTATTCTTGCCAATCAGCATTATCAGTCATTTAAAGAAAGATTTGATAAATGGCCATTGAAGATTGAACTCCTCACGAGGTCCCAATCAATAAAAAAGAAAGAAGTTATATTTGACTCAATACAATCGGGAGAATGTGACATCCTCATTGGCACGCATGCTGTCTTATCAGACAGGGTTAAGTTTAATAATTTGGGCTTAATCATCGTTGATGAAGAGCATCGATTTGGCGTAAGACAAAAGGAGTTACTGCAAAAACTAAAACACAACGTTGATTTCTTAGCGATGACAGCAACACCGATTCCAAGGACGCTTAATATGGCAATTGGAGATCTGAGAGATATCTCCATGATCATGTCCGCGCCAGAAAGTAGAGTTCCAGTGAAAACATATGTGACCGAGTGGCATAACAGCATAATCAAAGAGGCGATCACCAGAGAATTGGATCGAGGCGGTCAAATATTTCTTGTTCACAATAAGATTGAGAACATAGGGAGTATTGCTGAAAACATTTATGATATTTTTCCTGATATCAGACTTGAGGTTGCTCATGGTCAAATGAAAGAGGGCAATCTAGAAAAGATTATGATGAGCTTTTATAATCACGAATATGATCTTTTGATATCAACATCCATTATTGAGAGTGGAATTGATATCCCAAATGCAAACACAATCATAATCAATAAAGCCAATCTTTTTGGTCTTTCGCAGCTGCATCAAATGAGAGGCAGAGTTGGCCGTTCATCAAAACAGGCGTATGCATATTTAATTTCTCCGCCAAAGAATGAAATCAGTGACGATGCAGTAAAGCGGTTACAAGCCATTGAAGCGGTTGAAGAATTGGGTATTGGATTCATGCTCGCAACACATGATTTAGAGATCAGAGGAGCTGGAGAACTTTTAGGTGAGGCTCAAAGTGGGCAGATTCAGAAAATAGGCTTTTCACTTTTTAAAGATATGCTGACCGATGCAGTTAACACACTTCGATCTGAAGAAAATATTGAACTGGATTTTCAGGAGACTGATATAAATATCAATATTCCAGTCTTGATTCCTGAAGAATTAATCAGTGATGTCAATTTACGACTTATCTTTTACAGGAGAATCTCAAATGCAAAAAATAAGAATGAACTGGATCAGATCTCAAATGAGCTAGTTGATCGTTTTGGATACCTCCCGAATGCTACAAGGAATTTACTGGAAATAACCAATCTTAGAAACAAAGCTACCAAACTAGGTATACATAAAATACGATTTGGATCAGAGTATGGTCGCATCTATTTTAGTGATAATTCCATAGTTGATGTGGATCACATGCTCAAACTCATTAATAAGAATGAAGGATATAGACTCTATCCTGATCAGTCTCTTGGACTAAAGGGTGATTTTTCAGATGAAAATCTCAGAAAACAAACATTGTCTGAAGTCATTTCCTATTTAGGAGTGAGTTAAGCTCGTCAATGCCCTGTTCTATTTCTTTTGGATCAACCGATTCAGGCGATGATCTAAGCTCATTGTAGCTCAATGATTTATCGATCATAAATTCCCTCACCTCTCTTAAGACAGAATAGATTGATTCATCTGGGTGACACCAAAGAATAAAATCGCAGCCTGCTTCAATTGCCTGATGTATCCGTTGTGGCATTGGTCCAGTCTCAACTGCAGACTGCATCGTTAAATCATCTGAGAAAATAAAACCTTCATATGAGTATTTCTGTTTAAGAATCTCGTTCAACCATTTCTTTGAAAAGGTTGCAATGGATTGATCAACTGATGGGAAAACGATATGAGCAGTCATAATCCCGGTTAGATTGTCTTTCATCAGCACCCTATAAGGACTCATGTCTTTTTCAATATCTGATATTGATCTTGAATCGACTGGTTGATCTTTATGTGAATCTGCCACGACGGCACCATGGCCGGGAAAATGCTTAGCAACTGGTTTCATGCCTGCATTGACCATGCCTGCTATATAAGATTTTGCCATTTCACCCACCACAAACGGATCGAAATGAAAGGCGCGATCAGAAATTACTTCCGAAACCCCATGATCAATATCAACGACAGGAGAAAAACTTAAATCAATGCCCATTAATATTAACTCGGCAGCCATTATATAACCTGTCAGTTCGGCAGATCTGATTCCATCGTCTGTATTTTGGTCATATATTCTGCCGAGATCCCTGTGTGACGGAAGATGAAAGAAATCATTCCTAAATCGTTGGATTCTCCCGCCTTCTTGATCAACAAAAACCAATAAATCTGGATCCTTTACATCTTTTATTGAATGAACGAGTCTTTGAAGCTGATGCTTATTGGTAAAATTCTCTGAGAAAAGTATGACACCTCCGACTGCGGGATCATTGAGTAAGTCTTTATCATTCACCGATAATTCAGTGCCAGGTATAGAAATGATGATGGGACCAAGCATTACTTTTCTTAATTGATATAAACTTCTGTCCCAACCTCAACTTGATCAAACAGATCCAAAATATCTGAGTTGAACATGTTGATGCATCCTATGGATCTCGGTGAACCCAGCTGATAATGATCTGGGACACCGTGAATGTAGATGTATCGCTGCATCGTGTCGACATCGCCCAGCCTATTCTTTCCTGGTTCCTTGCCGCTCAACCATAGAATCCTGGTTAGTATCCAGTCATCTGAATCGGAATTGATCTCATCATTATAAATTTGGCCCGTTGGTCTTCTCCCCTTAAAGATCATTCCATATGGCTCACCTGCTCCAATCTTAGCTCTAATGATGTGTTTTCCTCTTGGCGTTCGATGACTGTCTTTTTCCTCTCCAGGCCCAAATCTGGATGTAGAAACCTTATAGATTCTTGACCTGCTTTGATCCACTAACTCTAAAGATTGGTTTAAAATTGAGATTTCAATTGTTTTCATTCAGGTGGTTATGATCTTTCAAGAATTGCTAGATGATTTGGATTGTAGCTTTGAATATATTCATTCAATGCTTGAAGTTGTTTCTTTTTCTCATTGAAATCAATTGCTTGTGTCAAAACCTGATAGTTTAAATAAACAAGATATGTATTGATGACATCCGACTCACAGTACTGAGTGATTTGAGAAAAAGACTTGTTCTCAAATAAATCCCAAACCTTTTTCCCTGAATCTAGGAGTTTACCCGGAGATCCCAGTTGCTTAGAGAACACTCCAAGACCTTGTATCTTATTTGTTTGACCCATACTAAGCTGATGTTTTAGATCCAGGTTTTTCTTTATTGAGAGTAATGACTCAGCAGCAACCAATTCATGGAGCATGGAACGTATTTTGATGACAGGAATATCAAAAACCAAGCCATTCCATGAAATCAGTCTCGATGCATCACCTATTTCTTGATGAAATAATCGGAGCATTTCTTTTTCTGATTGATCATCAATAGAAAATGTATTCATACTCACTGTCTCGTTGGACACTCTGAGAAGTGAGATTGTAATAATTTTATGCATATTCAGCGGTGGGAATTCAGATCCGGATTGCTGCAAAAACCTAAATGTCATCGCACGGATGATATCCTCATCTTCAAGCCCATCAAGATTCATATGTTGTCTGCCAAAATCCAGATCAGGAATTGTTTCAATATCTAAGATCACATCGGTCATGATTTGTTCTCAAAAATGACCATTGCAATTGACCATGGATGATCATCACTGATGCTTAGATGCGATGATCTTATCCCTAAAGCATCAAATTTTTTTTTGATCTTATCTGTAAAGTGCAGCTGAGGTTGGCCACTGGATTTTCGACTGAGGCCAAAATCTTTCCAATGGACGCCCGCTGAGAATCCAGTGCCGAGAGCTTTCACGGCTGCTTCCTTTCCTGCAAAGGCATTGCATAAATAACGCTCTTTATCCTTAGCATCTTGAAAAAGAGTCATCTCATCATCATCAAGAATTCTCTCGGCAAAACGATCGCCATACTTTTCATAAAGAGTCTGAATGCGATCGTGGTTTACAAGATCGACACCAATGCCATAGATGCTCATTTTCTTGAGGATTCCATGATTGTTTTCATCTCTTTAACTGCCTCTGCCATACCTACGATCACAGACCTCGCGACAATGGCATGACCAATGTTTAATTCCATGATCTCTGGAATCGATGAAATAGAAGCCGTATTCTGATAATGCAGTCCATGCCCCGCATTCACTTGCAATCCTATCTTTTTAGCATGTTTCGCACATTCTTTGATGCGTTCAAGTTCATAATCCTGATCGTTTGGATTCAAGCTATCTGCATAAAGCCCAGTATGGATTTCAACGGCATCGGCTCCTGCCATTAAGCTTGATTCAATCTGTTTTGGGTCAGGATCGATAAACAATGAAACTCTAATGCCTGATTTTTTCAATCGTTGAATTGAGATTGAAAGCTGATCAACATCTTGCATAACATCAAGTCCACCTTCAGTGGTAAGCTCTTGTCTTTTTTCAGGCACCAAGCAGCAATCATATGGTTTCAGTGAGCATGCAATATTAATCATTTCTTCCGTAGAAGCCATTTCTAGATTGACCCTCGAGTTGGTTACTGCAACCAATCGTTCTACGTCATGGTCTTGTATATGCCTTCGATCCTCTCTCAAATGAACCGTAATGCTATCTGCTCCGTTCTTTTCTGCAATTAAAGCAGCCTCTATTGGGTCAGGATAGTCGATCTCTCTGGCTTGTCTTAGTGTTGCTACGTGGTCTATATTGACGCCGAGCAGTATTGATGATTCAGTATTCATGATGTCTTACACTTCCTTTTGATAGTATAATAATACCATTCTTCAATGCGTGATTAACAAATTGATTGCAATGAATAAATAACGGTTTTTATATATAAATAATGAATAAATTATCAGCATTCGCAACAGTTGATCCAATCAATGGAATGAATCAGAGTTCACAAGCCCACTGTCAAAATTTGATCAGTGGAGAATGGAGAGACGATGAAAATGATCACACTAAAATACCCGATCCCCTTAATGGCGAGGATTTTATTGTGGTTCCCAATACTACGGATACGACTGAATACATAAAGAATCTCAGTAGTTGCCCAAAGAGTGGATTACATAATCCAATAAAAAATGTGGGGCGTTACGTGATGCTTGGAGATGTTTGTGCCAAGTCTGCAGAATTGATGAGAGATCCAGAGATTGAATTGTTTTTTGCAAAACTGATTCAAAGAGTAATGCCAAAAAGCATCGCTCAATGTCTAGGTGAGGTGAGAGTGACTAGAGTCTTCCTTGAGAACTTTGCTGGTGATGGAGTGAGGTTCCTTGCAAGAGGGTTCAGCAATCCAGGGGATCATGATGGTCAAGAATCAAAAGGTTATCGATGGCCATTTGGTTCGGTTGTAGTGATTGCACCATTTAATTTTCCATTGGAGATACCTGTTTTGCAATTTATGGGCGCACTGTTTATGGGAAATAGACCCTTGGTGAAATCAGATTCAAAAGTCAGCATTGTGTTTGAGCAATTTTTAAGAATGGCTATCCATTGTGGTCTGCCAGCTGCGGATGCAGATTTCATAAACTGTGACGGAGAGAATATGGATCAACTTATTAAGAAAGGCAAAGATTCTATAAGGCATCTCCAATTTACTGGTTCTTCAAGAGTGGCTGAACACCTTGCATTAGAAATGAGTGGGAAGATTAAAATTGAGGATGCAGGTTTTGATTGGAAAATCATTGGACCAGATTTCAAGCCTGAATGGTTGGATTATGTTGCTTGGCAATGCGATGAAGACGCTTATAACGCAACAGGTCAAAAATGCTCTGCACAAAGCATCCTATTTGTTCATAAGAATTGGTCAGAACATTTATTACCAAAAATTAATGATCTTGCAAATCGAAGAAATCTTGAAAATCTTACTGTTGGACCCATACTCACATGGAACAATGATCAAATTAAGTCGCACATTGATGATCTGCTTAAGATTGATGGAGCAATTGTTCTTTTTGGGAACAAGGAACTCGAAAATCATCAAATACCAAACATCTATGGGTCAATCAAACCGACGGCTATCCAGATCCCAATAGAGCAGTTAATATCCAAGCATTTTGACCTCATCACAACAGAAGTGTTTGGACCATTTCAAGTGGTGATCGTCTATGATGATGAGCAACTATCCATTGTTATGGATGCACTCGAGAGGATACAAATGAATCTCACAGCGGCAATTGTTTCAAATGACGTAGAATTTCAACAAAGTATTCTCGGCAATACTGTCAATGGCACAACCTATACAGGCATGAGAGCTAGAACAACAGGTGCTCCTCAGAATCACTGGTTTGGTCCATCAGGTGATCCTCGCTCTGCTGGAATTGGAACGCCTGAAGCAATCATCAACACGTGGAGCAGCCACAGGGAAATCATTCACGATATTGGTCCAGTGAAATCTGATTGGACTACACCGGAGTCACAATGACCATAAGCGATAATCAAAAGAAATACATGAATCAGGAATCCATTCACGGGCCTGATAACTATAAACCATTAGAAGTAGTTCTCTCAGAAGCAAAGGGTGTTTGGGTATGGGATGTTGATCAGAATAAATATTTGGATATGATGTCTGCTTACTCTGCAGTCAGTCACGGTCATGCGCATCCTGAATTGGTTAAGGTCTTTCGTGAACAATCCGAGACATTGTCATTGACCTCTAGAGCTTTTTATACAAATACATTAGGGCCTTATCTTGAAACAATTACAAAGATGAGTGGGTTTGAGATGGCCTTGCCCATGAACTCAGGAGCTGAAGCAGTAGAAACTGCCATTAAGTCTGCTAGAAGATGGGCTTACCGATCAAAAAAGGTTGAGCCGAACAAAGCCGAAATAATAGTTGCCGAAGGCAACTTTCATGGAAGAACAACCACAATTATCAGTTTTTCAAGTGAGTCCAATTCAAAAGAAGATTTTGGGCCTCATACGCCTGGATTTATATCTGTGGAGTTTGGTTCTACTAAAGCAGTCGAAGATGCGATAAATGAAAATACTGCTGCAGTATTATTTGAGCCCATACAAGGAGAAGGAGGAATCATTGAGCCTCCCGAAGATTGGCTGTCTGATGTAAGAAAACTTTGTGATAAGAATAATATCTTAATGATTCTTGATGAGGTGCAATCCGGACTCGGAAGGACTGGTAAATTGTTTGCATTTGAACATGCAAATATAAGGCCAGATGGACTGATCTTAGGGAAAGCACTGGGCGGCGGCTTTATGCCGGTTTCTGTTTTCCTATCATCAATGGACGTGCTTCAATGGATGAATCCGGGTTCTCATGGCTCTACGTTTGGTGGAAATCCCTTGGGTTCAGCCATTGCCAAGAGATCATTAGAACTCCTTCATGAAGAAGGCCTTATAGAGAACAGTCGGGTCATGGGTAAATACTTCAAAAATTCCTTATTGCAACTCAATTCAAAGATCATCAAGGAAATCAGAGGCAAGGGGCTGTGGCTAGGCGTTGAGATTGATCCAAAATTTATCACTGGCAAAGATCTTTCTAAACTCCTCCTTAAAAAAGGGATCCTATGCAAGGAGACTCGAGAGTCAACAATCCGATTTGCACCGCCTTTGATCATCACAAAAGATGAGATTGACTGGGCGGTTGAAATCATTGGAGATGCTTTAAAGAATATTGAAGGCAAGACTTAGTTAAAAGAATGACTGCACAATCAACGAATCATGTTTTACTGATTAGGCCTGCAGAATTCTACTGCAATGAACAAACAATCGAAACCAATCATTATCAGATCAATGACCTCTCATTGTCTCGAGATGAAACACTATCAATGGCCATGGTTGAATTCAATCAATTTGAAAAGACTCTAAGAGACAATAATATTAAAGTGACAACCTTGGACGGAAATATTGGATGCCCAGATAATATATTTCCAAATTGGGCGGTCACATATTCAGATAAGAGCATGCATATTTTCAGCATGCTAGGGGAAAATAGACGTCTTGAGAAATCTCAAGATCACATAGATACATTGATAGAAACATATAATCTTGATCAAGATTATTCATCCTATGAAGAGAGAGGCTTGTTCCTAGAAGGCACTAGCAGCCTGGTAATGGATCGAATGAATAAAATTGCATACATGGGCGTTTCCCCTCGATCAAATTTAGAGCTTGCTGAAAAATGGTCAGAAAGAAATGGTTACATATTGATTCCATTCGAAACAAAAAGTCATACTGGAGGAGCTATTTATCACAGTGATGTCATGATGTACATTGGTAGAGCTTGCTGAAAAATGGTCAGAAAGAAATGGTTACATATTGATTCCATTCGAAACAAAAAGTCATACTGGAGGAGCCATTTATCACAGTGATGTCATGATGTACATTGGAACCAATCTCGCTGTTGTTTGTAAGGACTCTATTGCCAATGGCAAGAATGAGGTCATTGAAAGCTTAGGTAAAACTCATCAATTGATGTTTATAACAGATTCTCAACTGCTGGATTTTTGTGGCAACTGTATTGAAGTCAAGGATAATGAGAACCGCTTATGCCTCATCATGTCATCAAAAGCAGTTGCTGGGTATGATAATGATCAGATGAAGACACTGAATGAGTTTTATGATCGAATCATTCACTCAGATTTAACAACAATAGAAAACCATGGTGGTGGATCTGCAAGATGCATGATTATGGAGCTTTATTGACCGTTCACTGCCTGATTATAAAGATCTGGGTTGGTATCGCCCTCGGTTGAAATACAAAATACATTGGATGACCCGTTTAAACCAATGAGATTATAGAAATCTGAATATTCCGGATCAGAACAAATCGTCTCAATAAAACCAGTGGTGACTGCCCCGCTCTCTCCGGAAACAATTGAATCATCTTTTGATTCTCTTTTTGATAATTTTCTCATTGCTTTTAGCGCAATTGCATCATCACATGTAGCAAAATAATCAGCAGTCTTTGTGATGATATCCCATGCGAGGATACTTGGAATACCGCAGGACAATCCAGCCATGATGGTACGAAGTTCTCTTATAGGATGGAGGTATCCATCCCCCGCTTGAATTGATTTAAAGTAGCAAGCCGCGCCAGTGGGTTCGACCAAAATAAATTTGGGTTTGGGACGATTGGTTTTACAAAATGCATCGAAGATTGAAGCAGCAAAAGATCCAACACCGGCCTGCATGACGACATGGCTTGGCCAAATGAATTTATCATCAGCTAGTTCATGCACAATTGTTTGGTAGCCGATCATAATATCTTTGGGTATCTTCTGGTAATCAACCCATGAAGTATCTTGTATCAAGATCCAATCATTCTCATCTGCCATTCTTGCTGCATATTCAACAGTGTCATCATAATTTACTTCTGTTACCTCAGCATGAGCACCGTGAGCCTCAATCGCATCTACTCGATATTGCGAGGTATCTTTTGGTAAATAGACTCTAGCCTGACAACCAAATTTTTCTGCCGACCATGCAACAGCCCTTCCGTGATTGCCATCTGTAGCAGTTACAAATGTCATCTCTTTGATTGTGTTTTTATGCTTACTGAAAAGCTTGTAATCCAAATTGGATTGGTCACTGGTAGTCTAAATGTCATCTCTTTGATTGTGTTTTTATGCTTACTGAAAAGCTTGTAATCCAAATTGGATTGGTCACTGGTAGTCTTTGTAGCGATGATTTTGGCCATTGCATAAGAAGCTCCGAGTGATTTGAAAGCATTTAAATTAAAACGTTTGCTTTCATCTTTGATCTGAAAACTATTTAAGCTCAATCTTTTTGATAAATTATTTAATTCAATTAATGGAGTTTTTGAATAATTAGGCAATGTTCGATGAAACTCTCTGCACTCTTGTGATTCTAATTGACTTGTGTAGGCCTCATCCCTAAAAGGATTGCCTATCAGCTTAATATGATGGCTCATAAGGTCTTATTTGAATCGATCAGCAAGAAGACAAAGGATCTCATACATCATGGTTGCTCCAACTAGAGCTGTATTGCCAGTCTGATCAAAGGGTGGTGCAACTTCAACGACATCCGCACCAATGAGGTTAAGATCATTTAAGCCTCTGAGCAATGTTTGTGCTTCAATGGTTGTGATTCCGCCAACCTCAGGCGTGCCAGTCCCTGGTGCAAAAACGGGATCAAGTCCGTCTACGTCAAAAGAGATATATGTTGGTCCATTGCCCACTACTTTTAATGCTTCTTTGATGACTTCCTTAACACCAATTTCAAAGAACTCTTCCATGAAGACAACACGCATCCCGGAATCTATTGAGAAGTCAATCCCATCCATGAAATTCTGGGCACCTCGTATACCAATTTGGATGGTTCTTTTTGGGTCTAAAAGACCGTCTTCAACTGCCAACCTAAACGGTGAACCGTGATGAAATTTTGAGCCCCATATTTCGCCCCAAGTGTCTGTATGAGCATCAATATGAATCATTCCAATTGGACCATCACTGGCAATGCCCTTAAAGATTGGATACGTAACCGAATGGTCTCCGCCAACGCTGAGAGGTATGACTCCTGATTTTTTGATCAATCCGAAGAATTCGGTTATGTCTTCATTCACTGCTTGATGATTGAATGGTTCTGAGAAAGCTACGTCTCCTAAATCAGCAATGGTTGCAATGTCAAACGGGCTCACTCTATTGATGTGATGAATGGTTCGCATCAAACTTGATTGATTTCGAATTTCCCTAGGCCCATGCCTTGCTCCAGCTCGGTTAGTGACACCTCCATCATATGGAACACCGATTAGACCGATATCAATGTCTTTCAAAGACTTCGCATGAGGTGTCCTCATAAAAGTTGGAATACCGGAATATCTTGGCTCCAGGTTCCCCACATACTCTTTACCCGTTACGGGTGACTTAAATGTTGTTTTTTTAGTCATGAAATAAATCGTTATAATGTTGGACTCAATCATATAACAAAAGTGGGTAAAAAGTTTGAATCTTAAGAAACTAGACTTACATGGTCTGAAGCATCATGAAGTGCCAATCAAGGTGGAAAACTTTGTGCTTCTTAATCAACAATCTCTACCGCTTGAGATTGTATGCGGCAAGAGCCAGAAAATGATTGAGATTGTTACAGATGTTCTTGATAGGATTGACTGTGAAAACTATATCATCAAAGATTTTGGAAGCATTATTGTTAGAAAGATATAAGGTTTATCTGTCTCTTTTTATCGATTTATACATTTTTTTTGTCATCAACTCCTTTTCTTGATGGGATTGACTGTGAAAACTATATCATCAAAGATTTTGGAAGCATTATTGTTAGAAAGATATAAGGTTTATCTGTCTCTTTTTATGGATTTATACATTTTTTTTGTCATCAACTCCTTTCCATCAAGATGGAACTGAATTGTTTCTCTGGTTAATTTCTTAGCAGCAATTAATGTATCGTCTTCTGAGAAATCCATTTCTTTAATGTTTTTTATATGTACGCCCGAATATTTCTTAATTTGTGAGTCTTGGGACAACAAATGAAAACCCTGTTCAGGTTCATACCGATAGTATTCATTGATATTGATACTTTTAGAGCTCAATGCTTCTGTTTCAAAATTGATTGCATATCCAATTTCTTCAAGTAATTTAATCTCAAACATTCTCAATAGCGGTTCATGCTGATTGGATAAGCTGAACTGTCGTAATGCATCATGATAGATCTCAAATAGATCAGGGTATGGATCTGCATTGGATAGAAAATGAAGAATGAGTTCATTCATGTAAAGTGCGAATAAAAAATCATCGGCTTGAATCAATGATTTGTGGTGCTGAGCTGCTTCAATATTTCTGAGGGTTTTAAGCTGTGAGCGACCTGACCATGAAGCATTTAGAGGCATGAACGGTTGCATAAAAGATCTGAATGGCATGAACGGTTGCATAAAAGATCTGAATTTTGATTTGGGTCTCTTGGAACCTTTGGCAATGACATCAACTCTTCCATGGTTTCTAGAAAATAAGTTTAAGATTTGACTCGTTTCGGAATATGGCCTCTGATGAATAATAAAAACAGGCTCATTTTCAATAATTGATCTGCCCGTCATGGCTATTGTTTTCGTCCTGGTTTTACGACCCTTACATATGTGGACAAATAGACTTGGCGGTCCAATATTTTTTCTATTTCTGCCCTTGCTTGCGATCCAATTCTTTTTAATAAATGGCCCTGTTTTCCAATGATTATCTTCTTATGTGCTTGTTTGTTTACAAGAATAGCCATTTCAATTAAGAAAATTTTTCCCTTGTCTTCGAAAGTCTCAATCACGCAATCAAACCTATAAGGGAGTTCATCATTAAGATTCTCCATGAGTCTTTCTCGGAGTGCTTCGGATATTCTAAAATTCATATCTTGGTCTGTTGATGTCTTTTCATCATAATCTAGAACCTTATTTGGTAGATGGCCTTTGATGACATTGATCAATGAATCAAGATTCTTTTGATGTTTTGCCGAAACTGGTATGACGTCTGAAAAAATATCTAAATATGAGTGTTTCTTTAGAAAATCCAATATCTTCGTTTTGTCTTTGAAGCGATCAACCTTGTTCACAACATGTATAGAGGGGACGGATTGTGTTTTGATCTGATCAAGCAACTGCTCATCGGTCTTGGTCCATTTATTGGCCTCAGAAAGCATCACGATGATATCGGATGAGGACAAAGCATCTACAACGGATCTATTATAGGTCTTGTTTTGGGTTGCTATTTCCTTATTGGAAACCAAGCCCGGTGTATCAACAAGAATGATTTGAGAATCATCATCGTTGAGGATGCCAAGTATATTCTGAACAGTGGTTTGCGGTTTGGATGTCACAATAGTCACTTTTTCGCCGATCAATGCATTTATTAGAGTGGATTTGCCGACATTGGACCTCCCAATAATTGCTACGTAGCCACTCTTTTTATTAGTCGTCATTCTTTTGTAAAGATTTCTAGTGCTTTCTCAGCAGCTTCTTGTTCTGCTGTTTTTAAGTTTTTACCGATGCCATTTGTGGTTAGATTGATTGAAGAAATAATGCATTCAACCTCAAATATTTGTTCGTGTTGCTCGCCCTGTGTTTTTTTAAGGTTGTATCGAGGCAACTCCATATTGTTTTTTTGTAACGCTTCTTGAAGCGCACTCTTAGAGTCTTTAAAAAGATCGTCAGAATTAATATCACGAATCATCTCATGAAAAAGCTTCTGAATAATGGTTTGCACTTCCTCAATCACGAATCATCTCATGAAAAAGCTTCTGAATAATGGTTTGCACTTCCTCAAATCCACCATCGATATACACAGAGCCTATCAGAGCTTCTAGTGAGTCTGAGAGAATCGAGTCTCTGTTTTTTCCCGTGGATCTTTCTCCTTTTCCTAAAATGAGGTGTTTATCTAATTCAATTTCTCTCGCAATCGTTGCGAGTGCTTTCTGATTGACTAGATGCGCTCTTATTCTACTTAGTCTTCCCTCTTCTAATTCTGAGAACTGATTGTATAGCGTTTCACTGAGCACCATATCCAGAACTGCATCACCAAGAAACTCTAATCTTTCATAGTTCTCAGTGGAATGACTGCGATGAGTCAATGCACGAGATAATATTTGAGGATCATTAAAAATATACTGGAGTTTTTCTTCAAGCCATCTATGTTCTTTCTTAGAAATCAAAACCAATCTGATTTATTTGATTTTGTTGCCAATCCTATTCCATTTTGGAAAGGTTGAAAAATCCCAATTGAACCATATTCTTGTCGCTGACCCGACTACGTGATCGCTTGGAACAAAACCTGGGCAATCATAGCGACTGTCTGTACTATTGTCTCGATTATCGCCCATCACAAAGTATGAGCCTTCTGGGACAGAATAAACACCTTCTCTGCCTCTGCGGGATGGGGTAAGAAGCAGCTGATGATCAATTTCATTAATTACTTCCTCATACACATGTGAACCATATTGCTTAGGATCCTTAAAAACAGAATCATAACTTGAAACAATTGCTTCGCCATTAATAGTAAGCTGCTTGTTCTTGTAAACAATCTGATCGCCTGGTAATCCAATCAGTCGCTTGATGTACTTGATGTCTCGATCACAGGGAAAATCAAAGACTAAAACATCGCCTCTCTTTGGTTCATTATTGGTGATGATTGTTTTTCCAGTCAAAGGCATTCTGATGTTGTATGCAAACTTATTGACCAATATGAAATCGCCTCTCTCAAGGGTTGGCATCATAGAGGCAGATGGGATCCTAAATGGCTCATAAGCAAATGACCGAAACAGAAATATAAGAAGGAGAATTGGGAACATTGCTCCACAGACTTCATAAAACTCAGAGTCTTTCTTTAAAATCCGCTTACCAATTAGCCAAGAAAGTCCTAAAAAAAGGGTTATGAAAAAAAGTATTGTTTGAAAATCAAATATCATCTGAGCATTATAGATTGGAATTGTGGTTCATCTGTGAATTTTATAAAAAAATCAGTCCTTTTTCATAATAGATAAAAAGGCTTCTTGTGGAATCTCGACAGCACCAAATTGTTTCATCCTCTTTTTTCCGGCTTTTTGCTTTTTGAGCAATTTCATTTTCCTCGTCACATCTCCACCGTATAATTTTGCCGTTACATTTTTTCTATAAGCTTTGACATTACCTCTTGCAATGATCTTGCCGCCTATCGCGGCCTGTAAAGCCACCTCAAATTGTTGTCTAGGTATGATCTTTATCAGTTTGTCTATGATTTCCTTACCTCTGGATACGGAATTTAATTTATGGAGGATCACAGAAAATGCATCCACTCTTTCATGATTGACTAGAATATCGAGCTTTACCAACTTATCGGGCTGAAATCTTAAAAATTGATAATCAAATGATGCATAGCCTTTTGAAATTGATTTTAAATGATCAAAGAAATCCAATACCACCTCTGCTAACGGCAGCTCATAATCCATCACAACTTGCCTTCCAAGGTATTGAATCCTTTTCTGTATCCCTCTTCTGGATTGACATAACTGAATCACATTGCCAACAAACTCTGGAGGCAATAACAATGTTGCTTCAACTATCGGCTCCCGTATTTCTTTCACACTATTCATCCTTGGAAGATCATCTGGATTATCAATTTGTAAAACTTCTCCATCGGTTTTAACCACCTCATGGATGACTGTTGGAGACGTGGTCACCAGATCCAGATCGTATTCTCTCTCCAATCGTTCCTGGATGATCTCCATATGCAACATTCCGAGAAAGCCGCACCTGAATCCAATTCCCAATGCAGAGGATGACTCAGGCTCAAAATGTAAAGATGCGTCATTGAGTTTTAATTTGTCCAATGCCTCCCTGAAGGCCTCTAGATCCTCAGAGACTGCTGGAAAGAGTCCAGCAAACACTCTGGGCTGTATTGATTTAAATCCTGGTAGGGATTTAGAAGTTGAATTCTTAAATTGAGTAACGGTATCTCCAACGGGTGCTCCATAGATGTCTTTCACACCAGCAATCAAATATCCGACTTCTCCGGATGTTAATGTCTTTTTTTCTTTTTTCTTCGGTGTATATACCCCGATGTCATTCACAACAAAGCCCTGACCTGTTGACATTATTTTAATCTTATCTCCCACTGATATTGTTCCCTCAAATATTCTTATGAGAGAAACGACTCCGACATATTGATCAAACCATGAATCAATTATTAGTGCTTGAAGGGGCTTATCATCATTAATTAATGGAGAAGGAATCGTTTTAACAATCTTTTCCATCAAAAACTCAATGCCTTCACCTGTCTTAGCACTAATCAATGCTGGATCAGAGATATCAACGCCTATGATCTCATCGACATCATTTAAAACCTTATCTGGATCTGCTGCAGGAAGATCAATCTTATTGACCACAGGTATAATTTCCAATCCCTCCTCTATGGCGCTGTAGGAGTTTGCAACACTTTGTGCCTCTACCCCTTGCGACGCATCAACAACCAATAGTGCTCCTTCGCATGCTGCAAGAGATCTGGAAACTTCATAAGAAAAATCAACATGCCCAGGGGTATCAATCAGATTAAAAATATAATCATCGCCATCTTCGGATTTATACTCCAATGAAACGGATTGTGCCTTAATGGTGATGCCTCGCTCTTGCTCAAGCTCCATGCTATCAAGAACCTGCTCTTTCATTTCTCTGGCTTCAAGGCCGCCACACAACTGGATCAATCGATCGGCAAGTGTTGATTTACCATGATCGATGTGTGCAATAATCGAAAAATTTCTAATTTTCTTCATTTAATATGGAATGATTCTGTTGAGCCCAAGATAATTCTTATCACCTGGTAAACAGAAGTGTCGCTTATTCCCTTGGGGTTTGCAAAATAATCGATGATTGTTGGATCTTGCTCAGTGAGTATTTTCTTAAACGATTCCTGATTTTCTTTTGTGGCTGTCATGTAATGATTTTCAAAATAAGACAGAAGAAGGTAATCCAACTCTTTCGTACCTCTCCTACATCTCCATTTGATCCTTGAAAGATCGTGCTGAGTATCACTCATTCAAATCTTCGGTGGCGATCATCTTCTTGATCTCTTTGATCCTTGAAAGATCGTGCTGAGTATCACTCATTCAAATCTTCGGTGGCGATCATCTTCTTGATCTCTGCAATTGCTTGGCCTGGATTCAACTCCTTTGGGCACGCCAAAGAACAATTCATAATGGTGTGACAACGATAAAGCTTGGATGAATCATTGAGATCTTTTAGGCGTTCTTTTTTGGCATCGTCACGACTGTCTTGAAGCCAGCGATAAGAAGCGAGCAATGCTGCAGGTCCGAGATATTTATCCCCATTCCACCAATAACTGGGGCAGCTAGTGGAGCAACAAGCACAGAGTATACAAGCAGATGGTTGATCTATCTTTTTTTGATCTTCTTTGCTTTGGAGTCTCTCAGATCCCTTAGGTGCAGGAGTATTTGACTTAAGCCAAGGCTCGACTGAGGAATATCCTTCATAAAAATTGGTTAAATCAACCACTAGATCCTTCACGACATCCATGTGCGGCAATGGGAAGATGCGAATATCTCCTTTTAAGTCTTTGATTGGTTTGATGCAAGCCAGAGTATTGACGCCATTGATATTGTGTGAACATGATCCGCAGATGCCTTCCCTGCATGACCTTCTAAAGGTTAATGAGGAATCATAATCAGATTTAATCTTAATCAGTCCATCCAAAACCATCGGTCCGCATTTATCCATATCGATTTCATAGGTATCGACACATGGGTTGGAATCATCAGATGGATCGTAGCGATAAACATGAAATTTCCTGAGATTCTTTGCCGATTTATCAGCACTAAAATACCTACCTTTCTCTACTTTTGAGTTCTTGGGTAATGTAAATTCTGCCATGATTGTTCCTCTAGTAAACTCTTGCCTTGAGAGGTACTGATTCTACCTCATCTGTTTGAGTATCTAAATGGACAGGCGAAGATCCAATAGTTACCTTATTATTAGCATCCATCCAACCCAAACTATGAATTAACCAGTTCTCATCGTCCCGATCTGGATAGTCATCCCTTGCATGAGCGCCTCGACTTTCTTTTCTAACCTGACCACTTTGAATCGTAATGATCGCTTGGCCCAGTAGATTTTCCAGTTCAAGGGTTTCAATCAAATCGGTATTCCAAATTAAACCACGATCACTAATAGAGACGTCTTTAAATGAATCGATGCATGAGGAAAGTTTTTCCACGCCCTCTTTCATTAATTCTTCTGTTCTAAACACAGATGCATGCTTTTGCATAATACTTTGCATTTCGGCTCTAATCTCTGCTGTTGGAAGCGATCCTTTTGAAAATCGAATGGAATCAAACTTATCGATGATCTCATCCAATTTATTTTGATTGACCTTGCTTTGTACATCTATTGGTTTGATTGTTTTTTGACATTGAATGGAAGACTCTCTGCCAAACACCACTAAATCCAAAAGCGAGTTTGATCCCAATCGATTAGCGCCATGGACTGATACAGAGGCAGCTTCGCCAACTGCCATTAAACCTGGGACAATTTCCATTTCACCACTTGAGTTCTTGGTAATGACCTCTGTGTGCATATTTGTTGGCACGCCGCCCATGTTGTAATGAACAGTGGGTAAGACAGGGATTGGATCTTTAGTTACATCAACGTCTGCAAATACCCTTGCAGTTTCTGCAATACCAGGTAGACGTTCATCGATAACATCTGGTCCAAGATGTTGCAAATTGAGATGGATATGATCATTTTTCTCACCCACACCTCTGCCTTCGAGTATTTCCATTGTCATTGAGCGACTGACAACATCTCTTGATGCAAGGTCTTTTGCATTGGGTGCATACCTTTCCATAAAACGTTCGCCATCACAATTCGTGAGGTATCCTCCCTCTCCTCGAACACCTTCTGTGATGAGGCATCCAACACCATAAATACCGGTTGGATGAAATTGAACAAATTCCATGTCTTGAAGTGGTAAACCCGCTCTAAGTGCCATTCCGGAACCATCGCCTGTGCATGTGTGTGCTGCTGTGCACGTGTGCTGCTGTGCACGAAAAGTAAGCCCTGCCATGGCCACCAGTAGCCAATATGACTCTTTGCGATCTAAAAGCATGAATCTTACCCGTCGCCATCTCCAGTGCAACTACTCCAGTGCATACTCCGTCTTCCATAATCAAATCTAGAGCAAAGAATTCGATGAAAAATTCAGCCTGATTCTTTATGGACTGTTGATACAAGGTATGCAACATTGCATGTCCGGTTCGATCAGCTGCGGCACATGTTCTTTGAGCTATGCCATCGCCAAAGTGCGTGGTCATTCCTCCGAACGCTCTTTGATAGATCTTACCGTCATCTGTTCTGGAAAATGGTATCCCATATTGCTCTAACTCAAGCACTGCATTTGGTGCTTCTTTACACATATAAGCAATGGCATCTTGATCGCCCAACCAGTCAGAACCCTTGACCGTATCATACATGTGCCATCTCCAATCATCTTCACCATTGTTACCAAGGGCAGCACTGATCCCACCTTGCGCGGCAACGGTATGGCTTCTTGTCGGAAAAACTTTTGTAATGCATGCTGTTTTAAATCCCGATTCAACAAGGCCTAGCGTTGACCTCAATCCTGAGCCTCCTGCACCAACGACTACCACGTCGTATTGATGTTGAATGATCTCGTACTCTTTACTCATGTTTAATAGCCTTTGTTTAAATTCTCATCAACGAAAAAAACGTGAGAATAATTGCGAACAATCTAATACCTCTCACAATGTATAAAATCTTTATTTGTGAAGACTTAGATTCAACATAATCTTCTGTAATCACTTGAAGTCCAAGCTCGGAATGATAAAAGGTATAAAGGACAGTCAGCGCGATCAGCATAGAATTCAAGGGTTGGGACATCCATTGTTGAACTTCTGAAATGGAAGAATCACTAATGGTAAACAGAATCTGATAAATCAACCAATATCCGAGTATAAATAGTGCGATGGCAGATGATCTCTGACTTTTCCAATGTTCACTGTGGTGTTCAAATCCAGCTAGACCAAAAAGTTTTCTTATTTTAGTGACTATACCCATTAGATTATCCACCAAAATAATGCAGTCATACTAGATGATAGGATAACCACAGCTATCCCTGAGTTTCTAAGCTGTTTAGTCTCAAATCCCTTACCAATATCCCATAGTAGGTGCCTTATGCCATTGAATGAATGATAAAAGAATGCAAACGAAAGACCAATGAGTGGTACAACAGAGAAAGGGTGTGTAATTAGAAATACAATTTCCTCACCAAACGGTCCGCTAAAGGCTACTGCAGAAACCCATATTGGTAAAAGAAATGAGCCAAAATAAAGTGCTACACCTGACAACCTATGAATAATTGAAAGTGTATTGGTCACTTGCCAGCGATATACACTTAAATGCGGTGATAGTGGTCTTGTTTCTTTAGTCATCTACTTGGTATGTTTTATGCTGATCAATTATACTTAATCTAATGAGTCCTAACAGCTATTTTAAGTTCGTATAAGAGAGTAAGAAAGATTTATGAAAGACCTAGAACATCTAAGAATTTTAACAATTTCAGGCGAAGATGCTGGAGAATTGCTTCAGGGTCAAATGACTCAAGATGTTAGAAAACTAGAAGATGAAAAAATTCATATTACATCCTTCTGTAATGTTCAAGGCAGAGTAATTGCTTCATCTTTTATTCAAGAAAGAAATGATCAGTATGATCTAATCCTCTCTTCTGAGATTATTGATGAACTTGAAAATCACCTACAACGATATATCTTGAGATCAAAGGTGCTCATAGAACAAAGTGATGAAAAAACTTTCGGAGCATATAAAAGTGATATTAATGAAGATAGTAAGGAATGTAGATCACTAAAAAATGACCCTAAAAGAGTATTAACCCTTTCTAGTCAAGTACCTGAAAGTATTGATAACTTTATTACAAGTGAAGAATGGATTCGATGCGATATTGAAAATAGTATCGCGATAATTAATAAAGAAAGCACTGAAAAATTTATTCCTCAAATGCTCAATTTAGATATTTTAGATGCAGTCAGTTTTTCAAAGGGTTGCTATACAGGTCAGGAGGTTGTGGCAAGGGTTCAACACAGAGGAAAAATCAAGCAACGCATGTTTAAATTCAAAACCGAGAACGAAGATCTTATTTCTCATGGCTCAGAAATCCAGCATGAATCTAAGAAAGTTGGAACTGTGGTTATCTCAGAATTAATTGATAACTACAGCATTGGTCTGGCTGTCATTAATAGTGCTGATAATGAGAGTCAGCTTAATATAGGGGATATAAACATAAAACTCTTATAGGGGATTATTACTTATTTTAGATTACAAACATTATAGCTTCCCCAATCAGCATAAATAAGCTGATGCTTGAGAATGATATTCTTAGAATAATTCCTATTTTCTCTTATGGCCCAATCTGCTCTGTTGCTATATTTCTCGACATGATTCCACCAAACATTTGGATTACTGCCTTTCGCTTCTGCCAAAGCTTTGTCTCTATTCAGCCATGTGAGACCGCCGTTATAAGAACTCAGAATCATGGCCCATTGATTACACTCATCTATTGATTTGATTCTGTCATCTAACCAGCTGTCATATAGAAGCATTGCTCTGATTGACCAGTTGGGATTATAGACATTTGCTCTTTTTAGCTGAGGGAAAATCTCAATCATCCATTCAGCAGTGCTGTCTGTAAACTGTGTTAAGCCTTTCGCATATTTGCTTTTTGCTAAATGATTCCAGGTGCTTTCCTGGTGAATTTGAGAGGCAAATAGGGGTATTGGTGCATCTAATCCCCAAATAATTCTCGATTGTCTAATTAATTCTCTTTTGTATTTTAAGCTTTCTCTTGGTACATCAGCATTTGATTCAGGGATGGATAGAAAGATAAAAAGAAGAGAGATGAAAGCGTATCGCATTAAAGTGCCATTGAGAAACCAAGAATGGTTCCAAATATTATGATCGCTCTTCTAATGGCAATTGAGGCTCGAATGACTGGGTCTGTTTCTGTCTTATCGATGACTCCAGGCCTCATGTGAGGAAATAATAAGTAGTCAATCCAGTATCCAAGTATGGCCGCCAGTGAAACCAGACTCGCTTTAAATATAATCACAGGAATCTGAGCTGGGCTGATCATAAAAACCATGCCTAAAAGCACAATTGTAGCCAAAACAAATAAAGATCTATTGATTGGATTCTGCATCGGTTACTCCGTTAAACCTATTTATTTCTCATATGAGGGAAAAAGAGAACATCTCTTATGGATGCTTGATCTGTAAAAAGCATGACGAGACGATCAATCCCAACACCGAGTCCAGCTGTTGGTGGCATTCCATATTCAAGCGCCTCAATGTAATCTTGATCAAAGAACATTGCTTCATCATCGCCTCCTTCCCTTGCTTTGACTTGGTCTTCAAAACGTTGAGCTTGATCCTCAGGATCATTTAACTCTTGAAATCCGTTGGCCAATTCTCTTCCAGC
>Ga0206683_10000411_pt1 | contig 31702 bp, 27 predicted proteins | sample M280m12015metaG_FD_155483 | JGI IMG/M metagenome (GOLD analysis project Ga0206683, IMG submission 155483) | Ammonia-oxidizing marine archaeal communities from Monterey Bay, California, United States - M2 80m 12015 | ecosystem: Environmental > Aquatic > Marine > Intertidal zone | place: USA...
ATCCGTGGTCAGTTTGGCGACCCGCCGAGACAGCTCAAATGCCAACGGTTGTGCCATCTGAAATGGTGGCACATAGGCGGATTCTTTAAGCTGGCTGTAGACAGCCTCCGCAATCTCAGGCCGGCTATGACCAGCAGCGCAGCAAAAAAGCCCAGAGGATCCATCGAGGATTCTCTCCCCAGCGTCGTTATACATATAAACACCCTCGCTGCGCACCACGATTCGGGGATCTGCCTTGAAATCCCGGTTCGAAGTGAAGGGCATCCAGTAGTTCTCGAGAAATTCCGGGTCGTATTTCATGATGTTTCCTATGGGAAAAGCGCCTGCTATAGTTGCCTAAAGACGAGTTAAATCGCTGCTGTGTGACTTAAAGTTAATCTTTCCATGCACCCTGAGGTAGGGCCAGTTCCGTGTGCCCGATGAGTCCAGTGATCCCAGACCGCCTGTTTGAATTACCGCGCAACAGACAATCGAGTCTGCAGGCCCAAATCCGGGAAATGCTCGTCAACGCGATACTTAACGGCCACATCCCGCCGGGTACACCCATGCCTTCCGGTCGCAAACTTGCCGAGCAACTCAAAGTTGCCCGCAACACCGTCGTGCTGGTCTACCAGCATCTGGTCGACCAAGGCTTCCTGGTAGCCCGAGAACGTAGCGGCTATTTTGTCAGCGAAGACATTCTGCTCGACCGGGTAAAGACACCCGCATCAGAAACCCTCAAACGAAACTCCATTAACTGGGAAGAGAAATTACGCTTCCGACCCACGACGCAACGAAACCTGGTCAAGCCGGCAGACTGGCAGCAATACCCCTATCCGTTTATCTACGGCCAGATCGACTCCAGCCTTTTTCCGGTAAATGAATGGCGCGCCTGCTGCCGGGATGCTGGCAGTATCGGCGCGATCCATAGGTGGTCAGCCGACGGAGTAGACCAGGATGATCCGGACCTGGTCGAGCAGATTCACACACGCATATTGCCCAGACGCGGAGTATGGGCGCAGCCTGATGAAATCCTTGTTACGCTGGGCGCGCAACAGGCGCTGTACCTTACTGCGGATCTACTGTTGACGGAAGATCAGGTGGTCGCCATGGAGGAGCCTGGTTACCCGGATGCGCGCAATATCTTTGCGGCCCGTACTGCCCGCATTGAAGCGCTCGCGGTGGATGACAAAGGACTGGTTCCTGGATCAGCGCTTTCACATTGCCAGTGCCTTTACCTCACTCCCAGTCACCAGTTTCCAAGCACAGTTACGTTAAGCCGTGACCGACGCGAAGCGCTACTGGCAAGAGCCCGGCAAGACAACTTCGTCATCATTGAAGATGACTACGAAAGTGAACATAACTTTCTGGGTGAACCCACACCGGCACTGAAAAGTCTGGACCGGGACGGCGTCGTGATCTATATCGGAAGCCTGTCCAAAACGCTCGCGCCGGGATTACGGATCGGATTCATGGTTGCCCCCGCAGAATTTATTCGAGAAGCCCGTGCGCTGCGGCGACTCATGAGTCGCCATCCACCCGCTAACAACCAGTTGATTGTCGCCCAGTTTCTCAAGCGCGGCTATCACGATGCCCTGGTCCGACGCCTAAGTCACTCACTGCGGGATCGATGGCATACGCTACGCGATGCGCTCAATCAGCACCTGCCAGAGTGGACAGTAAGCCCTTCGACCGGCGGCTCATCATTTTGGCTCAAGGGGCCACCAGGACTGGACGCGCGACAACTACACCAGGATTGTGCGGCTCAGGGCATCCTATTTGAAGCAGGAGATGTCTTTTTCCTGGCCAAGCCCGCACCGCAAAATTGCCTGAGACTGGGGTTCTCATCTATTCCGGTTGATCGTATCGAGCCCGGCATCTCCAAACTGGCAGACGTGGCGCGATAATCCGGTACCTTGCAAGGAGTTGGCCCACACAGGCAAATCAGTTGAGCTGACAACGCCCACGGCCATTACCCGTAGTTGGGCAAAAGATAGTGTTGGATTATTCAGGGTGCCTTGCTGTGTGGCGTTGCCGTGAGTTGCCAGATAATCCAGTGGGCTTTGTAGCGGAGTATCACCGGGTAAGGCGCTGCTGCGCTTACACAGTTCACCCCAGGTTCGAAGTACTTCATATATGCAGTGACTGACCTTTACCGCCTTAGATCTATTTGACAGCACAGCGGTAGTCGTCGACAGGTGTAGATTGATTTTTAAAACGGTCACGCTTAGGTTGTTATGGATACATCAGGCCTGGAACCCACATCTGGCACACTGTATGACATCGCGCTGGCCCTATGCGTGGGTGCTTACCTGTTCTATGGTTCGCCATCCAAATACCGAGCGCATACCCGGACACCAGTAACACACTGGGTAGTCAAAGCCGTCGCGAAGATCAAAAGTCTTCTCAAGAGGTGTATCTCCACCGGTACCCTGGCCTAATTCCACGCGATTCCAGATCACAGGAGAAAACTATGAAAATGAGCACCGAAGAAGCGTTTGTCAAAGTTCTACAAATGCACGGGATCGAGCATTCTTTTGGGATCATTGGCTCTGCCATGATGCCGATATCAGATCTTTTCCCAGCTGCCGGTATTAAGTTCTGGGATTGTGCCCATGAATGTAACGCAGGAATGAGTGCCGACGGCTATTCACGGGTGACCGGCAAAATGAGTATGGTCATTGGCCAGAACGGGCCGGGCATTACTAACTTCGTCACACCGGTCATGACCGCTTACTGGAACCACACCCCGTTACTTCTGGTAACCCCCCAGGCTGCGAACAAGACCATAGGTCAGGGTGGCTTCCAGGAAGTAAAGCAGATGGCCATATTCCAGGACTTGGTCTGCTACCAGGAAGAGGTTCGTGACCCAACCCGGATCGCTGAAGTGCTCAACCGTGTTATCGAAAAAGCACGAAGAGGTTCGGCGCCAGCGCAAATCAATGTGCCACGCGATTACTGGACTCAGGTTATAGATATTGAACTGCCCCAAGTTATTGAGGTGGAGCGCTCTCCCGGTGGCGAGAATGCTATTGCCAAGGCTGCGGCACTTCTATCCGACGCGAGTTTCCCGGTCATTCTCAACGGGGCTGGTGCCGTGCTAAGCGGCGCTATCGAAACGTCTGCAGCGCTGGCCGAAAGACTGGGCGCACCGGTGTGCTGCAACTACCAGCACAACGATGCCTTTCCTGGTTCACACCCCCTGGCTGCCGGACCGCTGGGCTACAACGGCTCCAAGGCTGCAATGGAACTTATTTCCAGAGCTGACGTCGTCCTGGCGCTGGGTACGCGCCTCAATCCCTTCTCAACCCTACCCGGTTACGGAATTGACTATTGGCCTAAAGATGCACGCCTAATACAGGTAGATATCAACGCCGATCGCATTGGCTTAACCAAGAAAGTAGATATTGCCATCCAGGGTGATGCCCGACGAGTCGCCGAGCAATTGCTCTCACAACTCAGTTCCAGCGCAGGCGACCAAGGGCGCGTCCAAAGAGCAGATCTGATCGCAAAGTGCAAGTCCGACTGGACGTCAGAGCTTGCCGCCATGGATCACGAAGAAGATGATCCCGGCACTACCTGGAACCAACGCTCACGGGACGACAAACCTGAGCGCATGTCACCTCGCCAGGCATGGCGTGCCATCATGCAAGCCCTACCCCGTGAAGCCATTATCTCTTCGGATATTGGTAACAATTGTGCCATCGGCAACGCATATCCGAGTTTCGAGCAGGGCCGCAAATATCTTGCTCCCGGCCTATTTGGCCCATGCGGTTACGGTTTTCCCTCAATCCTTGGCGCCAAGATCGGCTGCCCGGATGTTCCGGTAGTTGGTTTTGCTGGGGATGGAGCTTTCGGGATCTCCATGAACGAGATGACCGCGTGCGGGCGTAATGAGTGGCCGCCGATCACCATGATCATATTCCGTAATTACCAGTGGGGTGCTGAAAAGCGAAACACCACATTATGGTATCAGGACAATTTCGTTGGTACAGAACTTAATGTAGGCGTTGAATACGCCAAGGTTGCCGAAGCCTGCGGGGTTAAGGGTGTTAAAACTGAGTCCATGGAAGAACTTACGGCTGCGCTCAATACCGCTATCAGCGAGCAGATGAGCAGCAATATCACGACCTTTATCGAGGTGGTTCTCAACCAGGAACTGGGAGAACCCTTCCGTCGTGATGCAATGAAGGCGCCGGTAGCAGTTGCAGGTATTGACCGCGCCGACATGCGCTCCCAATAAAACAACCCATGGGCGATTGTGAAAATCACAACTCGCCCATGGGTCAAATTGGGCCCGTTATTGTCTGGCAGCTGTAGTAAAAATCTAGTTAGGCACTATTAGGTGTCATGTTCTAATTAACCGGGAGGTTTTTTAAATGTTAATCGGCGTACCCAAAGAAATAAAAAACCACGAATACCGGGTTGGCATGGCGCCAGCCAGCGTGCGTGAAGCCGTGGCCCATGGCCACCAAGTCATGGTACAGGTCAACGCTGGAGAAGGTATCAGCGCAAGCGATGACGAGTATCAAGCAGTAGGCGCGCAAATTGTTGATGATCCACAAGAAATTTTCGCCAGCGCCGAAATGATCATCAAAGTGAAAGAGCCACAGGCTAACGAGCGCGTCATGCTACGCTCAGGCCAGATTCTCTTTACCTATCTGCACCTGGCACCGGATCCGGAGCAGACTCGTGACTTAGTCGAAAGCGGTGCGACCTGTATCGCCTATGAAACTGTCACGTCGCCTCGCGGCGGTCTGCCTCTGCTTGCGCCCATGTCCAAAGTAGCCGGCCGCATGGCTATTCAGGCGGGCGCGTATTGCCTGGAGCATCCCCACGGCGGTCTTGGTATGTTACTCGGGGGAGTGCCGGGTGTGGACCCGGCCAAAGTGGTGATTCTCGGCGCCGGTGTCGTCGGCACGCATGCCACGCATATTGCGGTCGGCATGGGCGCAGATGTCTGGGTGGTCGATCGAAGCCCTGAGGTCATTGAAACGCACTGGCAACAGTTTGGTCGCTCAACCAATACAGTATTCTCAACCCGTGACGCCGTCGAGCGCCATGTGCTCGAGGCCGACCTGGTCATCGGTGGCGTCCTGATTCCGGGCGCAGCAGCCCCCAGACTGGTCACAGCGGAGATGGTTCGAGCTATGAAGCCAGGCGCCGTCATCGTTGATGTGGCTATCGACCAGGGCGGCTGCTGTGAAACCTCCCGGCCAACCACTCATGCTGAACCGACTTATCTGGTCGATGATGTCGTCCATTACTGTGTTGCCAATATGCCCGGCGGCGTTCCGCGCACCTCTACCTATGCACTCAACAATGTAACCCTGCCTCACATCCTGACGCTGGCGGACAAAGGCTATCACCAGGCTCTCAAGGAGGATCGCCATTTGCGCGATGGCCTAAATGTGCATGAAGGCAAGATCACCTGCGAAGAAGTAGCGCGGGATCTGGGCTATGACTATATCGACCCGGAAACGGCCTTAGGCTGAACGACAAGCACCTTCGGGGGCGTTATGCTCCAGGGAGTCAATCAGGCAGGGGTGATCTGATATTGAACCCGCGCAATATCATCAATCAATGGCATGAAGCGCTCCGCAAATGCCAAATGACGCGGGTGATCACGATAATCTCGCCAATCATCGAGGCCTATAAAGTCGATAACCAACGCGTAGTTCCAAGCGTCTTCGAGTAACTGGAGGTCTGAACCAAATTCAAATCGGCGAATTCCAGGAACTACATCCGCCAATTCCTTAAAGCCCTTACCCATAAGGTCGATATCACTACTGCTGGCTGTTGGTTTAAATCGAATTAAAGTGATTTGTCTGATCATGGATGCTTTCCGATTAGGCGTTTGGGGACCGAGCCTTTAACCACACTAGTCAGTTATTTATTAAATCTGCACACTTCTCGCCGACCATGATTGATGGCATGTTGGTGTTTGAAGAGACAAGATGTGGAAATACTGAAGCGTCTGCTACCCGTAAGCCCGATACTCCATAAACTCTGAGTTCCGGATCGACAACGGATAGGTCATCTTGCCCCATCTTGCACGTTCCGACAGGATGCCAACAGGTATTGCCGCATTGCCGGGCATAGTCAAGCAAAGCCGAGTAGCCATTCAGATGTGGGCCCGGTCGTACCTCTCGCTTAGCAAGTTTTCCAAATGCGCTTTGCGCAGCTAATTCACGACACATTTCAAGGCCTGTCACCACAGCTTGTTGGTCTATTTCGGACTGCAAATAGTTAGCCTGAATTACCGGTAAGTCTGAAGGATCTAATGATCTGACATGGACAGATCCACGGGATTGAGGATGCAACTGAAACGCAGTCAGGCCAAAACCCGAGAAAGCATCTACACCAAGACCCTTGGCCATTGCGAATCGATCTTTTCCGCTGACATGGGCTACACCCAGTTTGATATCAGGAGTTGTCAAATTTTCGCTGCTTTTCACGTGGGCAAAGCAGGTTATGGTAGGCGTCGACATCAGACCGCGACGAAACAAAAAGTATTGCAGGCCGGAACGCATGGCCCGCGTGCGGCTATTTAGTAGATCATTTACCGTAATCGGCTGAGTACACTCATAAGTGGTACGCACATTAAGGTGATCCTGTAAATTAGAACCCACGCCGGGGACGTCACACACGACCGACATGCCTTTGCTCTCTAGCAATACAGCATCACCAATTCCGGATCTTTCTAAAATCATCGGAGAGCAGATTGCACCAGCGCTGAGAATGATTTCGCTCTCGGCGAAGACTTCACAACTTTTAGCGAGATGACGGCCCTTAACGTCTTTGAGATACTTCACCCCCACGGCCCGGCCATCTTTCATCAATAATCGGTCGACCAAGGCTTGTGTCTCGATGAAGAGATTAGGTCTTCGATTCGCATCTCTAAGGTAGCCCACCTCGGTACTGCACCTCAGGGCGTTAATCTGTGACATTTGCGGGTAATGTGCGCCTTCTAGATCAGCACCGTTATAGTCAGAAGCAATCGGTACACCGATATCTACACAGGCCTCCATAAACGCTTCTGAAAGCGCATCTTTATGCGCGATATCCATCACATTGATTGGTCCATGCCTCCCTCTTAATTGGCTGTCGCCCCCTTTATAATTCTCGATTCGCCGGAATATCGGGAGCACATCCTCATAGCCCCAGCCAGGGCAATTCGAGTCGCGCCACAAGTCGTAGTTTAATTTTCCGCCCCGAGTGACAACCATACCGTTGATACTGCTTGATCCACCTAAAATGCGGCCGCGGGGCCAATACAAACGCTTACCCTGCATCCCATTTTCTGGCTCAGTAAAAAAAGGCCAGAGGATAGAGTCGTCGGCAAGAAGTTGGCCTAAACCTAACGGCACACGCAGCCAATTTTGTGCGGACTTGGATTTCAAACCAAGGACAAACGCCGCACCCTGCGAAAGAAAACGAACCGACTCAAAACTTCGGGCCGGGTCGCCGCCCGCTTCCAAAAGCAAAACACTGCGATGCGGGTCCTCGCTTAGACGAGCCGCAAGCGCGGCGCCTGCAGAGCCCGCCCCAATAACGATGAAGTCGTAGTGTCTATCGGTCACAAGTAATCTATGAACGCGGGTTTATCAGTCAGCGAGCATTTCGAAATGACTCACCCAACATTTTGCGAATCTGAGGGACGGTTGATGGAACAGGATTTGTGGATCTCGCTGCATCTGTGTAGGCCTTCTCAGCTATTGAATCGAGCTTTTCTTGGGGAACCCCGATCGTCTCCAGGCCCCGCGGAATTTCCAACGCATCCAGAAGATCGACTATCGCTGCAAAAAATGAATCGTAATCCCCAGACGACAACCCCATCGCTCGACTCATCATCGGTATTTTTTCACCAAGCGCCTCACGATTGTAGGCCAGTACCGGGGGCAACAAGACTGCATTGGTAAGTCCATGATGAGTATCACAAACCGCACCCACCATATGGCTCATCGCGTGCACCAGCCCCAATCCTTTAAGAAAAGATACGCCTGCAAGGCACGATCCAACCAGCATCGCACCGCGCGCTTCAAGGTTATTGCCTTCCTCCACCGCTGTCGGCAATGAGGTACTGATCAGCCTTATTGCCTCAAGTGCAAGACCATCACACAAGGGATGCCAATCTGGAACTGAAAATGCTTCAATAGCGTGCACTAGAGCATCGCACCCCGTCCAGGCTGTTAGGTTTCGGGGCAATCCTAGCGTTAGTTCGGGGTCCAGAATAGCCAGACGTGGTTTCTGCTGAGTGTGCCAGATACAACGTTTAATGCCCTTTGACATATCAGTCACCATAGCGGTGCTCTCAGTTTCAGCTCCCGTGCCTGCTGTGGTGGGTACAGTTATGAGCGGCAGAAACGCCTCTGATCCAACCTGAGGAGCCTCCGGTTGGTCGTAGTCAAAGTCCCATAAATCCACCTTATTGCGACCCACGAGACTGATGGCCTTGCCGGCATCCATACCACTGCCACCGCCAATCGCAATCACACCATCGTATTTGCCCTCTAGTAGAACCTTTTTACCTCGCGCGACATCTTCATCGGTCGGGTTTGGTGAGACATCACTAAATACCCCAATACCGATACCTGCTGACGTACAAATCTTCTGGGCAATTTCTATAAACGGCAAGCCACTGCTACCCCGATCAGTCACGATGAGTCCATTTTTTATTCCAAGTTCTTGGCACACTGCCCCAAGCTCGGACAATCTTCCCGGGCCATATCGAATTGGAACAGGGAATGTCCAATCAGCGGGGGTCAGAAAGTTTGACATTTGCACTCCTAAGTTTTGCAACGGTTACGCCACACTTGGGCTTCGTTATTCCGACTCACTGCCCTGTTTTTCCTCAAACTTGTAGTCATGGGTTGCAACCGGAAACCAATGTGGAAAATGATCCAACAAGCCGAGTAATTCTGTCACTACCTGGACGTCACCCGCAACACTCTCGATGAGGTCGAGCAACTGATCAATAGTCAAAGGCTCCAGACTCATTTGTCCGATTACTCCGCGCGTTAGAGTAACCGTCGCGTCCGCCTCGATAGCGCTGCCATCTCTATGATTAAGCACACAGTTACATAGTTGACTATGCGATTGCTCCCCACTGTCGCTCAGAATCCAGTTTATGGTAAATGCCTTATTCACAGCACGTGTTGCATTCAGTCGAATGCTTAAAGCATCGAGCATATGTAGCACACTCATACTTCGCGTAACATCCCGCAGCACTCGATGTAATTTTGGCACCTCGGGAAGACCTTGGGTTAGTTCCATTGCTGCAGAAAGATAAGCATTCCGCCAGGTTGCATTCTCCGCTCCATAGCCCAGTTGAGTATGGGCCGCAGCAGCGAGTTCCCGGGCTGGTGTGTTTTCTGGATTTACCCACAACACCTGATTGAGAATATGGAGAATCCAGCGGTAGTTTCCCTGCTCAAATTCATCTCGCGCCTTCTCAATAACAATATCGACACCCCCCATATACTCGAGTGTCTTTTTTGCAAGTACCCGTGGTGGTAACTCATCCAGGGTTGCAGGGTTGCCGTCATACCACCCCAGATAGTAGGCATATATACCCCGGACGTTGTGCTTTAGGGTGCCGTAGTAGCCTCTGAGATGCCATAACCGTGCAAGGCTTGGCGGGAATTCAATTTGGTTGGCAATCTCAGCTGGAACATAACCGAAGTTCATCAGACGCAAAGTCTGATCATGCATAAACTTAATGCCATCGCGCTGCTGACTTAGGAAGGTTTTCACTTCATCAGCGCCAAACACCGGCCAGTTGTGTCCGCTCACAAGATATTCAGTTTTATTAAACTTCAATGATCGAGCGACAGAATCCGCCCACTGCAGGGCATCGCGCGGGAAAGCCCCACGGATCGTGTAAATATTATGCATACACATATAACAGTTATCAGCAACATGTAGCGTGTTAAATTGGGGGAAATAGCAATGCATTCCAGTTGGCGCCTCGCCCGGCGCGTACATAAATTCAACCTGGACCCCATCGATGGATAATGTAGCGCCGTCCTGACCAATGACCTCTGTAGGTGCGATGTAAGTGACCTGACCACCTTCAATTGCCTGGCCTAAACCGTCGTCAACTAAACCTGTTGCACTGATCGGCAGATTTTCTCCATACATATAAGCGTTTCTGGATGGAGTTCCCTCTGCGGCTAACCCATGCTCCTTCAGCACCCATTCGACAAAGCCTTCTGAGGCAAAGACCCGAATCTGCCCACTTTCAACCTGCTCATCCGAGATCATCCCTTTGACCCCGCCAAAATGGTCCGAGTGGGTATGAGAGTAGATCATGGCGACAATGGGTTTTTCCCCAACGTGCTCAAACAACAGATTCAATGCATACGCGGCTACTTCCGCCGTCGTCAGTGGGTCAATCACGATATAGCCGTTATCACTCTCAACAAAGGTCACATTGGCAAGCGATTCACCTCGCACCTGGTAGACGCCTTCGGTCACTTTAAATAGGCCGCGAAAATTGTTCAGCAACGCATGGCGCCAGAGGCTGGGGTGCACCGTTTGCGGAGGATCGCCTTGCAGAAATTCTTCAAAAGCCTGGTGATGCCATACGATGTTGCCTTGTGCATCGTAAACTGCCGCCTCATCAGGTCGATGCATCAGTCCGCGCGAAGCGAAATCAAAGTCCTGCCTATTTTCCCAATCGAAGTTTGGGTCTTCTAACACCGTTGCGTTAGATCTAATGGTTTCCTTTGTTGGCGGTATTGACTGTCGCATTTAGTACTCAAATCTCTCAGATCGAGTTCTAGCCTTCACTCGGGTTTCTCGCCCGCGAAGGTAGCCCTATGTAAAACCCTTCGAAAACCGGATTTGTGAAATCTTGCAGCAAAATCATCATCGACCGGAGAATGTAGAGTCACACGATTATCCCAAACTACCAGAGTGTTTTTTTTCCATCTGATCCGGCAAGTTATCTCTGGTCCAACGGAATGTTGGAATAAGTACTCCAACAAAGGCTTGCTCTCCGCGCGTGTCATTCCCTCAAAATTCGTCGTGTACTCTTGATTAACGAAGAGGGCTTTTTTTTGAGTTCCTGGATGCGCTCTGACGACTGGATGAGTAGATGTTATTCGTTCAGCCTTTTTGGCTTGCATGCCATCAAATTCATCAGAGAATCGCTCTACTCCGCCACTATCATGGATTGCATTTAGCGGATCCAAAAGGCGTTTCATCCCATCAGATAACGTTTCATAGGCCAGATACATATTTGAAAAAAGGGTATCTCCACCTTGGGGCGGCACGTCTTTAGCCAATAGCGCTGCCCCTATTGATGGCTGAGGCAAAAACGTAACATCAGAATGCCAATTCCCTCCCCAATTTCTGACCTCCCATGGTTCTTTGACAATTTCTGTAATCTCCGGGACCCCATTCATACCCTCAACAAATGGATGGGACTCAAGATTAAAAAAGCGCGATGCGAAGCTTTTATGCTGGCTCGGGGAAATATCTTGATCCCGAAAAATGATAACGAGATATTGAAAAAGAGCTTCGCGAATTTTTTCAAAGGCTTCGACAGAAACGGGTTCTCGTAAATCTATGCCTGTAATCTCAGCGCCTATTGATCCCGTAAGCGGCTCGATGCTAATGCCGACATTATTTTCGACACTAGGATAACGGGGGAATGATGTCACCTGAACAGCCTCCTTAGCCCCTTGGTTTGAATCCTACAAAGTGGGTTGGCCTTAAAAACCCATCATTGATTGCCTTCTTTTTCAAACGACTGTTTTCTTTACGATAAGTCGCTTCCTTTTCGCCAATTAAATTAATCAAACCATCAAATTGTTCCCCCTCAAGCGCGCTCATTTCCTTATCTATCTCATGCCGATACCACTCATTGCGATCTCTTAGAGAAACTTCTTCAAAGCCCACAGTTAAAATTACGTCGCGAGTACTTTCAATATCCAGCATCTTGAAATCCAGGTGTATAAAATCGAGCCACTTCTGCGCATCAGCCGTTCGTGTACTTTCATCCCCTCGGAGCCAATCACTCCCAATCATCAGCCCCCCTGGCCTTAACACCCGCATCGCCTCTTTATAGAATGCGACCTTATCTGTCATATGTACGATGGCATCTTTACTGAAGACAACATCCAGGCATTCATCATCTAATGGCAAAGGACCCGGCTCCACCAATTCAAACCGTACGTGATCCGCTAAGTTTTCCTTGATCGCTCGGGCAGTAGATTGCTCAATAAGGTGCGCCTCAACATCGACCCCCACAACGCTACGGGCTCCGTATTTGTGGACCAATAACACAGCGATTGCCCCAAGACCACATCCGACATCAATAACATCGGCATCTTTAACAGATAGGCCACTCAGCATTTCTTCGACCTCTTCAGGTCCCCCAGGAGCAAGATAACCATCACCCCACATCCACTGTAATGCGGCGTTGAACTGATCGGAATACTGGGACGCTGGCTTTGGTGCAGACATAATTTGACTTCCTATATTGTGATGCGCGCGATTGTTGGGGTTGGGAGCAATTAAAAGGGTTACACGGTCTTTTTCGTGGGTGTTCAGCAAACTACTCGATGGCGGTTCTTACTCGCATCTCAATCAGTCCTTGGGTAATTGGCGACGCAATCCCCTGGGTCTTGACCTCTATAAAAGAAGGCCCATCATGGGCTATCGCTCTGCCGACCGCTTCATCCACCTCGCTAGGGTGCGTAACCAATTGCGCGAAAGCACCCGCCGCATCAAATATCCGGTGATATTCAACATCTCGCAGTTTCGTCGCTATCTCTCTACCCCACATTGCCTTTTGTTGTTCGCGAATCATGCCCCACTGCGCATTGTTCGCAACGATCATGGTGACGTTAATATTACGGTCGATCGCAGTCTCCATCGGTGTGAAACCCGGAGCGAGACCAAGCGACCCGTCTCCAGTAATTAAAACAACATGGGTGTCTGGAGCGGCCATTTGGATTGCTGTTGCAAATGCTGGCCCCGTTCCCATTTGTTCCCATGGGCCTGGCGCGAAAACTCCTCCGATACGATTTCCCTCAAGGGCCCATACGTTGAGTGCAATTTCTGCCCAACAGGCGATATCGCCTCCATCCAGCACAAGAACATCATCCTCTTCCATTGACTTCAATACTTCGAGGCAAAGCCTCATTGGGTGAATCGGGGACGAATCTGCCGAAAGATCTGCCTGATAGATAGCAAGGCTTTCTTTTCGAGACTGACGAATTCTGTCGACCCATTCAGGATCTGCCGGATCAATACCACCGCTCTTATTCAGGGCATCCAGAAACCCTTTAATGTCTGAAGAGATCCGTACATCAGCCAACATGTTGTTGCTGAGCTCGCGCGATGTTGCATTAACCGAAACCAACGTAGTTGCGAAATTAAACAAAGGGGCAGTGCCTTGATTAAGAGGAAACGCAAGCTTTTCCCCCAGCATCAAGATAACATCGCATTCATCGCTAACCAGACGACTGCATGGATTCTGGTGGTACTCAAAAAGTCCCATATGCATGGGATGAGTTACATCGACTGATTTCAGGTGTGTAAACGGCGTAAAGATCGGAATATTGATTCTTGCGGCAAAATCCGCAACGTCATGTTCCGCTCCTGAATGCCAGACATCCTGGCCCGCGATGATGACTGGTTTTTGCGCACCGTTCAGCAGTTCTACGACCTCAGCTAAATCATCAGGATTCGGCCATGGCCTATGAACCTTTCGCCTCGTGGGATCAAACTTTCTGACATCGAAGTGAGGTTGATCATCAATCTGGGCGGTGAATAAAAAGTTGAGCGGGACAGTCAGTTGGACCGGGCCAGTCGGATGGTTACTGGCAATGTCAAACGCTTTATCAAAGAACCATGGCATTCGTTGCGCTTCGTTAACTTCAACCGCATATTTTGTCATGCTCCGTACGACCTCAGCCTGAGGAAGTTCTTTAAACCCGTGATTGTCAAAGTGGTGGGAATTAGACGATACACCTATAAATATCACGGGGTCGCCCGCGTAATGCGCTTCGGCAACCGCAGACACATAGTTGGTGAAACCGCTTGGCTCTGCGATGCAAACCGTGACCTCGCGCTTGAATCGGGCTGTTGCCGCTGCCAAAAACCCCGCCTCCATCTCGTTTCGGGCCGCCACCACATCGATTCCGTAATCCAGGCATCCAATCAACAATGGATTCGTAAACCCGCCACAAAGGGTAAAGACCTGGGCAATACCCTTATCTTTGAATGCCCGAGCAAGTAGGTGACCTCCAGATATTTTCCCCTCAGGCGCTTTACTAAGGTCTTTAGTCATCATTTTCTCCTTCACACCCGTCATCATCTTGTGTCATAAGCATTTGTAGCGCTAACTACCCAACTAAACATCGACCCCGTCATCAATGGTTGCCATACCCTTTAAGTCATACAGAATATTGACGCCCCAGAAATCAAGTGACTTGTATGGATTTCTCTAAAAATACATCGTTCGCCAAACCTCTTCTAGACTCTTTTCCGGCGACCCTGAACGACCCTGTCAAGAATCATAGCCAGGAAAAGAATTGCAAAACCCGCAAGCAAACCTTGTCCCACGTCAGCGTATTGAAGCGCTTCAAGCACCTTCTCTCCTAAACCCTTTGCGCCAATAAGTGACGCAACGACAACAGTTAAAAGGCTAAGCAGAATGGTTTGATTCATACCGGCCCGTATAGAAGGAGCAGCCAAGGGAAGGTCAATGCGGGTCATCAAATACCAGTTAGATGCGCCGTAGGCTATTGCAGCCTCTCGAATCGACTCCGGAACCCCATTAAGTCCAAGCACAGTTAAGCGGACCGTTGGAGGCATACCAAAGATCAGACAAGTCACTACGGCAGCCGGTTTGCCTGCCCCAAAAAATGCAATGATTGGAATCATGTACACAAAAGCCGGCATAGTCTGTTGAAAATCCAGAATCGGTCGAATGATTGCGTACACCCGAGGCCGCCGAGCGCAGAAGATGCCCATAGGAATGCCCAGGCCTATTGCAATTAAGGCGGCAGTCCCCAGAAGTGCCAGGGTTTGCATTGACAGCACCCATAGGCCGACTAGGCCAGTAATAGCAAGAAACGCTCCGGCATATATAGCTGCCCGTAATCCTGCTGATAAAGCGGTTAGTGCGACCACAAAACTCGTCACAATAATCCATGGCGTTTGAGTAAATACAGCTTCAAGGAAATCGAGTACTAAACGAATAATGAAACTGATCCCGTCAAAAACACCCTCTCCATTCGTGTTCAAGTACTCGAAAATTGCTTCGATACTCTTGATCGTTCCCAGCCTGATTCCCGGATCTGTCGGAAATGCTTGTAGAAACGCAATATCACCACTGGTTCCAAAATGAGCGACACTGGCGATGTAAACCAAGGAAACAAAGAGTCCGCTCAGTAATAATCTCACCAAACTCACCCCTGACTTCAGCGATCTATCCGACAACCACTCTGAGAATCGCGTCTCCAACGCTGGGTTGGCGAAAATGCCTTGCGCTATCTTTATCGCAACCAACAAGCCAATGCCGAGCACAATGATCCAGATCCTGGAGGCCTCGATTTGTATTAACTCGGTTTGCGACTGTTGAACGATCTCCTCTAACCCATTTATATTTCGGTTGTAGGCATCAATCTTGTCTGAGTTACTCTCAATCGCTGCTTCTAACTGGGTTCTGCGCAGATTGAGCTGCAACTCCATCATCTGTATACGGCTTGCCACCTCCGCGGTAAGGTCCCCCCAGATTCCTCGACCGATCTGGGCTAGAGCAAAAGCTTCTACAATTGTGAAAGGTAGTCCCCACTTCCATAGCCCACGAAGTCCAAACCATATTGGTCCGAAAAGTGCTGCAGCAAAATTGAATGTCCAGGTGAAGTCCGATTTGTTACCTATACGGTTAAACTGGCGGCGGTAATAATCAGGATTGGATCCCACAAACTCCTCAATCAATTGATCCAGGCCTTGATTTTCATTGGCCTCGAGCTGATCTTGCGATTTCTTGGAGATATTCACGCCGTCTCCGCGCCTTCGACCACTGTTTTGAGTAGATCCTCCCGTGTGACGACTCCGATAAGAGTCCCATCGTCGTCGTCAATACGCAACGGCTGGTCCGTACTTATGGCACTGTTAATCAACTCCCCGAGATGGGCGTTGCGGTTAAAACGGGCCACCCCTTCCGGCAACGCTCCAAAGGTCTGCTCATAGTCTCTAATAGGTTGCATGACTGCATGCGCACGTACCACTTTCAGTCGGGAAATCCCTGAAACGAAATCAGATACATAATCGTCGATGGGATTCAATACAATTTCTTCTGGGGTTCCGATCTGCACTACTCGTCCATCGCGCATAATCGCAATGCGATTCCCGATTCTGACCGCCTCATCAAGATCATGAGTAATGAACACGGTGGTTCTTTTCATCACTGCGGCCAGTTTCATAAATTCGTCTTGAAGCTGTCGACGAATCAGGGGATCCAATGCGCTGAATGGCTCATCCATCAATAGAATTTCTGCATCAACAACCAGTGCGCGTGCGAGCCCCACTCTTTGCTGCATGCCACCAGACAGTTCGTGCGCAAATTTGTTAGCCCAACCGCCGAGCTCAACGAGTTCCAGTATTTTTTCTGCTCTTTCCCTTCGTTGATTCTTGGGAACCTTCCGGATCTCCAAGGGCATAGCGATGTTGTCCAGCACTGAGCGGTGAGGTACTAGAGCAAAATTTTGAAAAACCATTGCAATGTGCTGATTACGATATCGCCTTAATTCCCGAGGGGAGAGCGAAAGAATATCTTTTTCGTTAACAAAAATTTTTCCCTTACTAGGCTCGAGCAGGCGATTAATGTGTCGAACGAGAGTTGATTTTCCGCTTCCGGACAGACCCATGATGCAGAAAATCTCGCCGGGCCTGATCGCTAAATCGATGTCCGCAACTCCGATGACACAATCAAACTCCTCCAGGACCTCTTGCTTAGACAAGCCTCGCTGCTCGATAGCCGCCATCACCTCTATCGAGCGGTCGCCAAAAATCTTCCAGATCGACTCGATCTTGATCGCGACTTCGTTGATTTCAGGCAAGTCAGACATCAATTAAATCAATCAAATTTTTTCTAAACCAAGAATACCTACCAATATTTCTGGTACAAATAACGACATACCCTGGGTGGCGGAACAACCACCCAGGGCAGTCTTACTGCTTTATCAGAATAACTTAAAGACCAAACCAGCTGTCAACGCGTTCTGGATTAGCCGCAACCCACTCTGAAATCACCTCACGCGCGTCTCTTTTAGCACCAGCAATCTCGTAGGCCCAACGGGTTACGGTATCAATATCAAGTTGAATATTTGCTAATAATTCTGCGACCAGTGGCGCCTTGGTTTCCAGAGCTTTCGCCCAACCAATCTGAATTTGCTTTGGTGCACTACCACAGGTGATCTTGGAGTTCTCGAACCAGTCCGGATCCTCATCCTGAGTCACCTGCTTCCAGCAGCCTTGGCCATCATTGGCCGGCTCTTCCAGTTGGACAAGGCCGAATGCATCCCAGACCCAGTCGGGTTTCCAGCAATAACCGACATAGCCCCGGCCCTGATCTACTGCATCCTTCAATGCGGCATAGTGGGCTCCGGGGGCCATGCGAATCCACTCATTGTTACCCAGTAACCCATAGTCACGGGTCTTGATCATATTCTCATTCGTCGCAATCCAACCCGAACGACCAATCCAGATATCTCCTTTGCCATTGCCATCATGGTCTATTGTTTTCGCGACTTCTGGGCGGGCAAGGTCATATATGGTCTTGACGTTGTGTTTATCTGCCCAGGCCTTTGGCGCACAAAATCCACTATCGCCAATGTAATGTTTCTTGCTCATCACAACGCTACCGAGTTCATCCACGTATTTTTTGACAAACGCTTTCTGATTGGGCAGCCAGATATCAACATGCAGATCAAAGTCCCCACTATCCATACCCGCATAGGTCGCAGCATTGTCTGCTGGCTTTACTTCGGTCTTGTACCCTAATCTTTCTTCAATCAGCACGATCAGTAGATTCTTAATCGCCTGAAACGAAGGATAAGGGCTGTTATTCATCCTGATTGTTTCCGCTGCCATTGCCGTTGTTCCCGACACCGCCAGAAAACCTAAACAAACGAGGCCCTTAACGACATTTTTTCCGAACTTTCTCATTTCTCATATACCTCCATTTCTTGTTGAGCAATAATGCTAAAACACACCCACTTTACCGCTTCTTACCTTCTCAAGCAGGCCAGTGATAGGCCTTTGAGAAAATATAACTTCTCTATCCTTATAAGCCTCAACGGCTTTATCCAGATTTTCTTTTTCTCTCATCCCCTTTTGTTCTGTTTTTCTCTCGGAGTTCATGGCTAAACCTTTCGATTGATCATCGTAGAGCACGCCATTTTATTAACCAAGAAACGACGAACTTCCATGATCTCGAAGCCACAATCGAATTAAATGACGTTTTTTCTCGGGTTCTGGCCAGTCGACAAATGCTGTACGCCTATGCCCAATTCGCCTATTGTTTAATATCTGAATCTGCCCAGGTTTGAAGTCAAAGGTCTTGCCCAATTCCGGGGCCTCCATGACCTCATCCAATGCATCAAGTGCTTCCGTTGTTGCTAGATTGGGCTGCTCTCCTGTCAACTCATAACCCTGGCGTATCAAGCTTGTAGCAACCCTGACGTCTAGTTGGCCATTTTTGAATTCGAAGACCGGGTTATTAGCGACCGAACTATCTTTCAGATTATGTTCTCTTTGGCGATCAAACAAAAAAGGTTCGTACATTCGAACAATTTTTTCAAAATAATCATCCAGCAGTCGGTTATAGACTGTGTACAGGTTAATCAAACCACTTTGCCCGCCGCTTTTGGCTGTCTGAAGACACAACAACGCTACATACTGCGGTGGACAGACATGATTATCAGTGTGGTATACCTGCTGCACAGACGTCTTGGACGATCGGACCCCTTTACCCAGCACCGGCTCAACGCCTTCATCGACCACGTCATACACCATTTCGCCGTTAAACCGCTGGGCAACCGGGCGACCAACTAGGCTCATCAACAACCAGTACATCGTGCGTACAGTATCAATATCAAATTGATCAGTCGGGAAATCATTGAGGATCACGAACCCAGGGCCTTGATCGAGAATCATTCTGATCTTTCTAGTCAATGTCCGACAGGATTCCAATTTATAGTCGTTCGGGTTAAGTTCGCTGACAGGAGCATCCTTGCCAAAACCTCGCGCAGCCCCTTTCAATTCGTTCAGGCATGGCCCTTCGGCTAATAACGACAATTCAGTTTCCTTCACTAAAGCCGTGTCGCCATCCCATGCCCACCTACCCGAAAATTTTTCGGTAACAAGATCAGGGTTTGATTGAGCTTTTATCATCTACAGTCACCGGCTCCTTCTGTTTTTTTCAGTGCTCGTCTTCGGCGTTCAATAAACGCCTCCTGAGCCCGGTCAGATCCATCATGCATGGTTCCCACGAAATAATCGACTGGAGTCAATAAAGTTCCGTAGTTTGCTTCATATAATGTGTGATGCAGGTCGTGAAAAAATATTCCTGCTGACACGCACCTCTTTCGAAGAATACGGATCTGGTCAAAACCACTGTGAGAAAGCGCCGGGGATAATCCCGTAAAAAGACCAGTCAGTAGGATGACGACGGGATGCACGGGGACAAACCACCACAACGCGATTGAACTGAAATAGATGAAACTCTCTATGGGGTGCATCGCGATTCCCGTCCACGGGTTAGTGCTTACGTTGCGGTGATGGAGAGAATGTGCAAGCCGATATAAAGGCCGCCAATGAATCAGTCGATGGATGAAATAAAAATGCGTGGTCATCCAAAAGAACGTGGCGAGTGTCATTAAGGACAAATAAACAGGCGCGTCAGCCCACTCAACTCCATCTACCTTTCCGCTGGCATACATCCACAGGGTCACCGCTTCCCATAAAGACCAAGCAGTACAACTACTGAAAATTGACCAGAAAATATTGTCCTTAACTTGATCTGAAAAAGTGAACTTGCGGTTATTGCGGTCCGACCACGAATCATTGTATTTAAATTGCTGACCTTGTCCTTTGATTATATAAAGCCACCAATATAGCCCGCCGGCTAGAGCACTCCAAAGAAGCACGTTGCGTAACCAAATCAAAGAAACCCACCACCACTGCAACGTTGCCAGATGTAGTTGATCAGGGGTAAGAAATTTCCAACACAACCATGCAACCGCAATATAAAAAATACCTCCCCATTGCAGCATTAAGCTGACGACAAGATAGCGCACTGATCTCCACAACTGAGGCGGCCACGTATAGATCGGCGGCACGGTAAGCGGCAGTAACGGCTTGTATGGCGCATCCAAACTATTCATAACCTTGAACTCAATCCAAGATTAAAGACATCATTAACTATGAAGCCGGCACTTGCTTGGATAGTTGTTTCGAAATTAGGGTTACGCTAACATAACGTACATGCATTCTTTCTGATAGTAAACATATCATATTTGTTATATTGGTTATATTTGAAATGGACTTGACCAATCATCAGCTTAGGGCGGTTCTCAAGATTGCAGAAAAGGGAAATATTTCCCACGCAGCAAGCGCTTTAGCGTTATCCCAACCTGGACTCAGTCGACTGTTGAATCAGGTAGAGCAGAATCTCGACGCCCGGCTTTTTGACAGATCAGGGCGAGGTGTACAGTTAACCGAGATAGGCAAGATCTTCTGCGAACATAGTCGGGAAATCCTGACGCGCCACGAGTTGATCCGGAACAATATTCAGGACCTAGGCGATCAACTAGCCGGGAGTGTGCGAATTTCGATGCCGCACAGCGCCGGTGTTGTACTTTTTATTCCTCTTATGAGTTACTTTCAGACACATCATCCAAATGTCGCATTACGGATCATGCCTTCCTTTAACCTTCATATTCCCCAATATCTTAATGCTGGTAACGCAGATATTGGTCTGATCTCTTATCCACATGGCCTTTCTGGATTAAATGCTGCCCCACTAATGACTGAACAGCTTTACCTAATCGGCTCGAGCACACTACTTCCTAAGAGCAAAAAGAAGATCAGTTTGTCCGACGCGGTCGGATTACCACTGCTACTGCCTTCGGTCAGTCATAGTTACCGATTTTATATTGACAATGCTCTTGCTGAGCACAACCTGCGGATCGACTCATTACTCGAAATCGACTCGGAGGACGCGACCTTGCAGATGGTCAACGAAGGAAAAGGATTCTCAATCGTGCCCTACTCGATGGCCCACCGGGAGTTAAGTCGTGGAGAGATCTCTGCCTGCCTAGTCACTGACCCCGTTATCGAGCGGACATTTTTTATTGCGACCGCCTCGAATCGACCCCAGACTCGGTTGGTACGCGCGGTCAGTGATGAATTGATTTCGGTAATAAAGGAGCATCTAAAAAGTGGCCGCTGGGTAATGCTCGATGACCAATAACACTACCTGAGCCCATCTAGCCTGACTAAAAAGCGCGGTCGGAATGAACTCATGCCTAATGCTTAGTACTTAGGCTCCTAGTTACCCCTAGTACAAGACTGGATTCGCCCTCATATATGGTCAACTCAGGGGATTCGCCGGTAGAGAATCCCTGCAGCCATTGCGAAGGCAGCAGTTGGCAAAATGGCCCCCACCAGTGGCGGCATATCATAAACCAGGACGATATAGCCCAATGCCTTGCTGGTGGCAAAAAAGGTAATTCCGATCATGATTCCGATAAAAAGGTTCCGACCCATACCTCCTGAGCGGATACTGCCAAAGACGAACGGGATCGCCAACAACAACATGACAGTCGCTGACACGGGTAATGTCAGTTTCGACCAATAAGCCAATTCAAAGTTACGCGTATCCTGAACATTAGCACTAAGATGAGCGATGTACTGGCGCAATTGGAGCAGAGATAACTGGTCCGGCTGCACCAAGAATACTGTCATCGTCTGCGGTGTAACCGGAGTGTTCCAACGGGCCTTGGGCGCTGCACTGACCTGGGTAAAGCCCTGTTCATCAATTAATGTCTGCCTGACGTCATCGAGATCCCAGAACGATTCGGCGTAACGGCCCTTGCCCGCATAGACCAGTGCGCGTAGTTGGCTCATAGTGTCAAATTCGAAAACCCGAATATCGCGCAACGTCAGGTCGGGCAGGACCTCGCGAACATTGACGAAGGTCTTTCCATCTCGCAGCCACAAGCCAGAGTTGGATTTCTGTTCAATATTCCGTTCCAACGCCTGTGCCCGCCCGCGCTGAGCCAGAGTTTCACTCCATGGTGTGATGAATTCACCAATCAGTAGCGCTACTAAGGCCAACAGAAAACCCAGCTTTAGCACGGCGACAGTAATCTGACCGATCGATACCCCGCTGGAACGCATCACGATCAACTCGGAATCGACTGCCAGCAGGGAGAGACCAAGTATGGCGCCTACCAGTACCGCCATCGGAAATACCTCGTAAACAATACGTGGCGTACTTAACAGGACATACTTCATCGCATCCAACAGGCTATATTGGCCGGTACCAAGGTAGGAAACCTGGTCAATGAACGTAATGAACACAAACACACCCACCAATACTCCCAGGACCAGTAGTATCTGGTTTAGTAATACCCGCCCCAGATATAGATCGAACAAGCGCATCGGTAGTCAGCCAGCGATACGTTTCAGTCGGGCTGGCCACTGCCAAAGAGGGCGATCATTGGCGCGACGCCAGAACAGATACGCCGCCATAGCCGCAAACAGCATGTGAGTTGTTATCAACCCTGCCAGCGGTTCGAATCCACCCTTAGGCATCTGGGCACACATCAGCGTTACCAGATTGGTATAGGAAAAATAAATTGACAATGCTACAAACATCGACACATACCGCTTGCCCCGTGGCTCCATGCGGCCCAGTGATAGTGCGAAAAGGATGAGTACAGGAAGTACAGCGATCTTGGAGAACCGCCAGGCTAATTCCTTTCGCTCATAGGGGCCATCAGAACTCCATAACCGACCTGTTTTCCAACCATGCAGGGGGTATCGTACCGGTGAAGCCGAACCCATATTATCGCGGATCGCATAGCGCTCAAAATTAATGACCCGGTAAACGCTGTCCCCGGGTACACCCTCATAGCGAACACCGTCTTCTAGAACCAGAAACGTATCCTGACTATCAGGATCAATTTTCCGGTGTGCGGTCTGCGCGAGAATCACTCCTTCCCGACCGGCATCCGACCCCCACGCAAATATCCCCTCATACTGCCCGGTCTCGTCATTCAATGATTCAACAAAATAAACTGCCCGGCCTGCGCGAGTTTCCAAAAAAACGCCCGGGATAACTCCCACAATATCATCACGGGATTTCAGGTCATGCTCTATCGCTCCCACTGCGCGCACCGCCATAGGTCCTACAGTGAGAGAAAAACCTCCAACAATGATGGCGCTCACCACCAGCAAAAATCCTGCTGGTCGTAACAGATGGCCCAAACCAAAGCCAGCCGCTGCCATGATGGTCATTTCGTTCTCCCGACTCCAGCGGCCGAGCACCATCAATATGGCCACAAACATCATCAGCGGCAGAATTACATCCATGTAGGCAATCACTTTTAGAAACAGCAACACAAATATGCTATCGATGGGAATAATGCCCTCGGCAGCCTGGCGCAAAAATCCCAAAACGCGAACCACGAGGAAAATGCAGAAAATCACCGCCGTCACTGCTCCGCTGGTGAGTAGGACTTCGCGGACAAGGGCTCTACGCAGGATCATTAGGCGTTCCTAGCCGCAGGTTTTGACATCGCATTGAATCAGCCACCACAATAGCACGTCATTTTACGTGAATCAGCATAACCGACCTAGTGTTACTGATTTCGAATCACAGGTTTATTGCCAGGAAAAATATGAAAATCACCGTTTCTTCACCCGATATCACCCGTGTGCGCACTCATTGTCTTGTTATTCCCGTTCCTGAACATGGTCGCTGGTCGGCCAGTACTCGCAAAGTTGAGACCGCAACGCAAGGTCTGATCAGCACGCTTGTTAAAGCCGGAGATATCGATGGCCGACCTGGCACCGTGCTGATGACACCTGCTCCGTCAGGAATTAACGCTCAACGACTGCTTCTGGTTGGGGTTGGCGAAAATCCCAATGCCGATGATTTTGCCCGTGCTGCAGTTGCAACTGCGCAACGTCTGTGTGCAACACCAGCTACCAACGCCGTCGTAACCCTGGCGGAAGTCTCAGCCAAAGGGATTGACCCTGGTACGCGTGCCCGGATCCTGGCACAGGCGCTGCATAATGCCACTTATCGCTTTAACCAATTAAAAACGGGCGCGGGTAAAGAGGCGACCAAACGCGATTGCGCACTGACACGGGTTACCCTAGTGGCAGGATCAAGCAACACAACATCGGTCACCCGGGCCGGCGTCAAAGAAGCGACAGCAATCGCCAACGGCATGAAACTGGCCCAAGATCTTGGCAACCTGCCAGGAAATCTATGCACACCCAGTTACCTGGCTACCCAGGCACGAAAACTTTCGCGCAGCCACGGCTTGGGCGTCAAGATCCTGGATGAAGCCAAAATGAAGTCCCTTAAAATGGGCGCATTATTGTCCGTCTCGCGTGGCAGTCGAGAACCAGCAAAGTTCATCGTCATGGAGCATCGGGGCGGCAAATCGAATGAAGCGCCAGTGGTGCTGGTGGGCAAAGGTATCACTTTCGATGCAGGTGGGATTTCATTGAAACCCGCATCAGCCATGGACGAAATGAAGTACGACATGTGTGGCGGTGCCAGCGTATTTGGTGCATTGGTGGCTGCGGCTGAGCTCCAGCTCAAGCTTAACATCGTAGGTATCGTGCCCAGCAGTGAAAACCTACCCGACGGTGCCGCCAATAAGCCCGGCGACATCGTTACCAGCATGTCAGGAAAAACTATTGAGATTCTCAATACCGATGCTGAGGGCCGGCTTATCCTCTGTGATGCCCTGACCTATGCCGAACGCTACAAGCCCGCAGCAGTCATTGATATTGCAACACTCACCGGCGCCTGTGTGGTCGCACTGGGACATCCTGCCACAGCGTTGTTCAGCCCTGATGATGCGCTGGCCGAAGAACTCCTGGCTTGCGGTAACTTAGCCCGAGACCGTGTCTGGCGTATGCCACTTTGGGAAGACTACCAGAAACAACTCAACAGTCCTTTTGCCGATATGGCCAATATCGGTGGACGTACGGCTGGAGCCGTCACCGCTGCCTGCTTTTTGGCCCGGTTCACCACAACGATGACCTGGGCACATCTGGATATTGCCGGCACCGCGTGGCATTCTGGAGCTAGAAAAGGTGCAACTGGCCGTCCAGTACCTTTGTTGACCCGTTTCCTGATAAATCGAGCGAAGACAGGCTGATGGAACCGTGACTTGCAGGGTCGATTTCTATGTTCAGTCCGGGGGCCCTGCGCAGGGGCGCTTAACGCTCGCCTGCCGTGTGACGGAGAAAGCTTTTCAGGCAGGGCACCAGGTTTACCTACGTTGTAGTAGCGTAGAACAGGCCAAAACCCTGGACCAGCTACTATGGACCTTCTCTCAAAACAGCTTTGTACCCCACTGTATCAACGGCGCAGGCAAAACCTGCGCACCCGTGACCATCGGGAATGAGCCGGCCAACAGTGAGACTGCCCAGGTGGTAGTGTCCCTTGCTGGGGACCCGGTCTCCGATTTCCCCGACTTTCTCCGTATCGCCGAGATTGTCGGCAGTGAAGAAGGTGAACGGGAATCGGGTCGGAGGCGGTATCGCTTTTACCGTGAAAATGGAATTGAACCAACCACCCACGAAATCAAGCTGTAGCAGAACAAGACTGAGATGACACAAAAAAAAGACCGTGAGGTACTGATCCGAGAGTTGGAAAACCTCGGAGAATTAATTGAGTCTGACCCGAACCACATGCCAACGCTGGATGCTCTAGCCGAAGATCCGACGCCAGCCGATTCCCAGGAATTGCTAATCCAACAGACGCCTCCCATAGCGACAGATATCAACCCAGAGCAGTCGCAAACCGTCGATATGTTCACAACTCCAAACCCACAAGCTCCCAAAGCATCTTCCGCTGAAGCGTCAGATAGCGCTACCGCTCCAGACCACCGTACAGATACTGGACACGAGAGCCTGACTGTACGATCAAACAGGGAACCGGCTGTGGCCGATGAAACGAAGGCTGTGACTGATGACGACAAGGGTCTTGAGGAACTAACCAGCGAACTGCTCAACGCAGTTGAAAAAAGACTATCCCTGCATTCGGGCGAATCTCTACCCGAATCGCTGCGTGACGAGTTAGCCCACGATATCAGCCAACATCTGGCCCCGTGGCTGCACGACTACTGACATACCTCAACCTCGCCTGCAGGCGTGTTTGTCCTGCAGCAGTTAGCCTATACTCTCGCGTTTTATAAATTTCTACCCTGACAGTAGAAAACCCCATCGATTCATGAACGAAAACGAACTCAGCAAAACCTATGACCCGCATGCGATAGAACAGGCGCTTTACGACACATGGGAAAGTAGTGGTCAATTTGCACCGGCCGGGGATGGAGATCCTTACTGCATTGCCATCCCTCCACCCAACGTGACCGGCAGTTTGCATATGGGCCATGCCTTCCAGGATACGATCATGGACGCGCTGGTGCGATACCATCGGATGCGAGGCCATCAGACCTTATGGCAGGGCGGTACAGACCATGCGGGTATTGCAACGCAGATGGTGGTGGGGCGCCAATTAAACGCCGAAGGCAAGACCCGTCATGATCTGGGACGCGATGCATTCATTGAACGTATCTGGCAATGGAAACGCGAATCCGGCGGAACGATCACTCGCCAACTACGGCGCATGGGGGCCTCGTTAGATTGGAGTCGGGAACGGTTTACCATGGACGAAACCCTATCGCACGCGGTGCGCGAGGCTTTCGTCCGACTGTACGACGAAGATCTGATCTACCGTGGCAAGCGGCTGGTTAACTGGGACCCAGTACTGCACACCGCACTGTCAGATCTAGAGGTACTTGCCGAAGAGGAGCAGAGTTTCCTGTGGCATCTGCGCTACCCGCTGGCCAATGGCAGCGGCTACGTGATTGTCGCCACCACTCGACCGGAAACCATGCTTGGCGACGCCGCAGTAGCGGTGCATCCTCACGATGAACGATATCGTCAGCTTGTCGGCTGTCAGGTCATGTTACCGCTGGTCGGGCGTGAGATTCCCATCATTGCTGACGATTATGTTGATCCCGACTTCGGCACAGGCTGTCTGAAAATTACACCAGCACATGATTTCAACGATTACGAAGTCGGAAACCGGCACGGACTCACGCCAGAAAATATCCTCGACCCAAGCGCCGCAATCAATCTGCCAGGCTCGCCCTACCATGGGATGGACCGTTACGATGCCCGGGAACGGATTGTCGCGGATCTTAAGGCGCTCGATCTTATAGAACGGATAGACGATCACACCCTCATGGTCCCCCGGGGGGACCGCTCACACGCGGTGGTCGAACCCTACCTGACTGATCAGTGGTTTGTGCGGACACAACCGCTGGCCGAGCCTGCGATTAAGGCGGTGGAAGACGGTGACATCCGCTTCGTTCCCACTAACTGGAGTCGTACCTACTTTGACTGGATGCATAATATTCAGGATTGGTGTATCTCCCGACAGATTTGGTGGGGCCACCGTATTCCCGCCTGGTACGACAATCAGGGCAATATCTTCGTTGCACGCGATGAAGCCCAGGCCCAGATACAAGCACAGGCACTGCATGGCCAGACCGTACCTCTGTATCAGGACGATGACGTCCTAGACACCTGGTTCTCTTCGGCCCTGTGGCCCTTCTCGACGCTGGGCTGGCCCGACTCGACTGACGAACTCAGCACCTTCTACCCCACGAATGTGCTTGTTACCGGCTTTGACATTATCTTTTTCTGGGTCGCCAGAATGATCATGTTTGGCCTCAAATTTACCGGCAGCGCCCCCTTCCGAGACGTCTATGTACATGGACTGGTACGCGATGCTGACGGACAAAAAATGTCCAAGTCCAAGGGTAACGTACTTGATCCATTGGATCTGATCGATGGTATTGCGCTGCCTGCTCTTGTCGAGAAACGCACCGCTGGACTCATGCAGCCGCAAATGGCAAAGCATATTGAAGATGCGACCCGCCGCCAATTTCCGGATGGGATTCCCTCTTTCGGCACCGACGCGCTGCGTTTTACGTTTGCCAGTTTGGCGACTCAAGGTCGGGATATCCGCTTTGACCTGGGTCGAGTCGAAGGCTTTCGTAATTTCTGCAACAAGCTTTGGAACGCCGCACGTTTCGTGATGATGAATACTGATTCTCTTGTGGACGAACCCCTAGCTAGCTTCGAAACTGGAACAGCCGAACGCTGGATAAACTCTCGGTTGCAACACATTGCTCAAGATGTCGCAACTTCGATGGAAGCCTATAGGCTTGACCAGGTGGCACAAACATTGCATGCCTTTGCCTGGGATGAGTACTGCAGCTGGTACCTGGAAATCGCAAAGATCGAACTCGCTGACGATAGCTTGTCGGAAACGCGAAAGGATGGTGTGCGTCAAACCCTGGTCAACGTACTCGGCGCCACATTGCGAATGCTTCACCCGATCATGCCATTTATTACTGAAGCACTGTGGCAGCAATTACGTTCGCGCGCATTAACCAATAGCGACTCGATCATAAATCAGCCTTACCCGCAGTTTGAACTGAATCAACTTGATGACAAAGCAGTTGCCGACATGGAGTGGGTCCAGGCCATCGTCAGCGGCGTACGCAATATACGCGGGGAGATGAACATTGATCCGCGCAAAGAGTTACCGGTCATGTTTCAGGGTGGCAATGACCTTGATAGACGCCGAGCCAGGGATTTTCACACTCTACTGGCTGCGCTGGGCCGCTTGCAAAGCCTGGCATTTGTTACCGATGACGAAGACACTCCGCAAAGCGCGATGGCGCTTTCAGGCGAGATGAAGATTCTGGTTCCGTTAGGATCTGTTATCGACCGCGCGGCCGAACTCAAGCGCTTAGAGCGAGAGGTGGAGAAGCTCGCCGAGGATTTGAATCGTTGTCAGACGAAGCTATCAAATCCCAACTTCGTGGCCCGGGCTCCAGAAGATATCGTAACCAAAGAGAAAAACCGCGCAGATCAACTCGCACGCGATATCGAAGAGCTGAAATCCCAACAAACCCGAGTCGCCAGCCTATAGTCCACCAACAAGCTTGAAACTGAACTAGAAGCGTCTATACCGAACATGCGCTACCGACCAGCGCAACCATTGCGACCGCAGCCGTTTCAATACGTAGCACGCCATCACCCAGAGACACCGACCCGCTCGTCACCGTGGTCAGCTGGTCGCACTCACACGCCGTAAACCCTCCTTCGGGCCCAACCAGAAGGTAGATGGTCGACGCGTTGGCGATCAGAGGTGAAATCTGCGTGGTTGAATGCCCGCCACGATCGGCCAGCAACACCACTGCATCGGGGCTGATGCATTTGGCAACTAAGGTCTCAATGCCCATAGGCGGGTGGATCACTGGCAACCACGGTTGGTGACTCTGCTTGCAGGCTTCGACAACTACCCGCTGCCACCGGGACAACCCCCGGTCTCGCATATGACTCACACTGCGCTCACACACCAGTACCGTAAAATCGGTCATTCCCAGCTGAGTCGCCATATCCAACATCGTCACTTGACGTTCACTCTTGGGTAAAGCACTCAGCAGATGTATACGACGTCGTGGAGCAGGCAGGTCCCACCCTGCTTCCAGGTCGATGTGCACCTCAAGCGGACGCTGAGCAATGTCACTGATGCGGCCTGGCGCGATATGGCCTGCGCCGTTAAACAGCCAAAGCGGATCACCTACCTTGAGGCGACGAGACCGTACCGCGTGACTGGCCTGCGGCTCGCTCAAAAAAACCTGGGTTTCATGCCCAGTAAGACCCGGTAGATAGAACCAATAACCAGTTCTCATGATACTCCCGCCAGGTAGACGTCATACCGTATTGATCTACCCCTGAAACAGCTATCAGGATTAGCGGCCAGCGGCGCTGCATGTCGTGGGCGTTTAACAACCACCCGTCTTAGCGCTTTTGCTCTGGCGATATTCATTAGTTGTTGTGCATCTCGGTCATCGCCGGCGAGCACACGCAATAACTGTTGAGATTTTCGCGCCAACGCCGTATGGCGTTGAGTTTGGGGAAACATCGGATCAAGAAAAATAACGTCTGCTGGCGGCTGTAATGCAATCTGCTCACAGGCATCTCCGACAACCACTACAAACTGGGCGCTAGCACACTGGAATCGGAAACGTTGCGCCGCATCTTCCAGCATCGCAGCAATTACCCCAACCCGCTCAATGGCAGTCACCTTTTTGCCACGCCGGGCAAAATCAAAAGCATCAGCGCCAAAGCCTGCAGTGGCATCAATAATGGATCGGCAACCCCGTCCCAGCGAACGGGTAATCAGGTCGCGGCCCGGGGCGGGTCGTCGTCTACGTTGTGGATCAATCGCCAGCGCTTGTGTGCCTGGCTGAGCACAGTTCCGCAACGCCAAGCGATCCGGGTATACCTCAAGAACTATACCTGAAACATCAGCAGAACAACCCAACAGTGGTAAAGCCAGACCCAAAGCCAATTCCTGTGCCCGGGCGAGGGCCTGTGGCGCCATCACTACAATCGATACCTCACCGTTAACCATAGGAATAGCCTAACTTTGACACTGACCCGTGCTTAGGATAAAAATCGCTTCCACCTTCATTTTACTTAAAGGAACTACAAAAGATGGGATTTCTCGACGGCAAGCGCGCGTTGATTACCGGTGTAGCATCAAACCGCTCTATTTCCTGGGGTATTGCCCAAGCAATGGCTCGCGAGGGAGCACAACTGGCATTGACCTTTGAAAATGATAAGCTCGGCGCGCGAGCAGAAAAATTTGCCGGGCAGTTAGGCTCACAGATAGCGATCCGCTGTGATGTTTCCAGCGATAACGATATCGAGAATATGAGCACCAGTCTCGCGCAACACTGGGATACCGTCGATATTCTCGTACACTCGATTGCTTTCGCCCCTCGAGAAGAACTGGAAGGCATGTTTCTGGATTCTGTAACCCGGGAAGGATTTTGCACTGCCCATGAAATCAGCTCTTACAGTTTCGCCGCATTGGCGCGCTCGTTGCGTCCGATGATGAATAGTGGTGCGGCTATGCTGACACTAAGCTATATCGGCTCCCAACGCTCGATGCCCGGCTATAACGTCATGGGCCTGGCCAAGGCCAGCCTTGAAGCCAATGTGCGTTACCTCGCGCAATCGCTTGGTGACGATGGAATACGTGTCAACGGAATCTCTGCAGGGCCGATAAAAACTCTTGCCGCATCTGGAATTCGTGGACTGAAAAAAATGATGAAGTTCTATGAAAACACCGCGCCACTCGGGCGCGGCGTCACTATCGAGGAAGTCGGCAATACCGCGGCATTTCTCTGCTCGGACCTGGCGTCTGGAATCACCGGCGAGATTACCTATGTCGATGGGGGTTTCAACACCGTCGGAATCAGCCCTCGTTTTGCGGCCGAATCCTGAACTGAACGGACTTCAGTAAGCTATAGGTTTTCTTCAAACACCTCTATCTGCGCTGCCGAACGCA
>Ga0206683_10000415_pt1 | contig 31514 bp, 46 predicted proteins | sample M280m12015metaG_FD_155483 | JGI IMG/M metagenome (GOLD analysis project Ga0206683, IMG submission 155483) | Ammonia-oxidizing marine archaeal communities from Monterey Bay, California, United States - M2 80m 12015 | ecosystem: Environmental > Aquatic > Marine > Intertidal zone | place: USA...
ATATTAATGTGTAATTAATATATTAGTCACGTGTAAATAGTTTCCACAATACCGCTGCAGAAATAAGACCTACTAAACCAGCCGCACCAAGTTGTGATACGATACCGATGATAGTGCCGATTACGTCACCGCCTAAGAAAGGAACTGAACCACCGAATACGATTTGTAAAACGATAGCAAGACCAATCAACGATACACCAGCCTCTGTAGCGCCGCGAACAGCACCTAAGATTTTATCTAACATAGATTTCTCCTATATTTACGTGACCGATTTCTTGTTGGTTAGTCCGAGCTTCAGCGGTCACTTCTGAGCCCACTCCTTAAGACTAACTCTACTAAATCTTTATACTTACTACACTATTATAAGATATTTATGCGATCTTGTCAACCTTTATACAAAATATAGTGCCAATATACAATTACTTAGCGTTTAATGGCACTATATAGTGTATGTTAACTACCTAGATTGGTTAATTTCATACATATATTGAGCAGGTATTAGTGCATGTTTCCAAAACTCACCTGCTGCATTTACCCTCTCATCTGGTCCTACTATTAGATCTTTTTTAGCATGTGCTTGCCAATCTATAAGTTTGCCTCGCATCATTGTAGGTTCTGTTCTATATTTAATTACATAACGTCTATTAGCATTTGCAATATGCCACCAATCGTATCCAGTAATATAAGCGTTGGCTTCTGTTGTAGTCATGTTTGCAATTGAAGACCATTTATCCCATACTCCATTATTGTGCCTTCCATACTTTGCCATTAGTTGATGATTGTTTAGAGCTTCAAAATGTGTGTCTAATACATCATGCACTTTGATTCCACTACGTGGCATTGTGTGTTCCAAGAAGTCATAGTCTAGTGCATACATCATTTCAGTTATAGATCCTAAACGAATACTAATATCGTGGTGATAGCCTAGTGATGCGCCACGTGATGCTTGCAATACATGTATTCCATCATTATCGAATGTGCCTAGCCAGTATGTTAAATTTGCTTTTGCACGTTCAAATAGTTTATTGTTGTTTGTAGATAATGAATATGCAATTGAGGCTTGTAGCATTGCAGTTCCATTGGTTCCACATCCATGTTGTCCATGTTCGCCACTTGATGCAATAAGCATTGGGGTGTTTACGTTACATTGCTGTCTACGTTCCTGTGGATGGAATATATTACCCATGAATATTTCATCAAAGTATGCAGTAATAATCTTGTGTTCTTCCGGTGTTAAAGGCATCAAATCCTTGAAATAAGCGTAGAACTCAGCAGTTTGTGCCATTACCATATACTTTGCATATTGCACTTGACTAGGCATATGTGTTACACCATCTTCTATAACATTACGTTCTGTTGCATGATGTAGAATAATTTCTGCCATTTGGTCTGCCATCCATGGATAATCTAAATGGATCAATCCACCTACTTCTTCGGAGCATATAATTATTAATCGGAAGCCAGCCTTCTTTGCATCTGCATAATCTTCTTCCCTAGAGCTAACCTCTCTAGTCATAGACTTAATACCAAAGTCTTTTAATCGACCTTTACAGTTAGAGGTAGTGTTAAACTTTTTTAAATGATCACTGAATAGTGCATAGTCTCGCCATTTTCCAGTGGCCAATAGATATTTAAGTTTTACCGTGTTAACAAATTGAAAGTCTTTGGGAATTGTTAAATCTACAAAATCTGATTTTGCATAGTAAGAATGATCAATAGCCCTTGACGATTGCATCAATGGTATTGTATTTTGTTTAAGTTGTAGATTATCTGGTCTTAGTTCAGGTTGTGGCGGGCCTGCAACAACGCATGCTGATGTTAAAAACATCAGTAGAACTGCAATATATTTCATCTTATTCTCCATAGGTATATTTTAATATAACTATATTATAAGATATCTTGGTTAGATTGTCAACCTATTATAGACCTATTAACAACATCCACACTGGTATTAATACAACGTGTAAGAATACGCATACTGCTAACATAAGCCAAACAATTTTAATGTTTCCTCTGTCACCGTGCATTATCTGCCACCGCGTTGCATGTTATTACGTTCTTCAATCATCTTTTTTAATGCAACAAAATCAGTTTCTTGATAAATTAGTTCTAATTCAATTTCTTCCTTATCACGTAATACTTTAATAACTGCTATATCTCCTGGAAATGCATACATAGTTTCAATGAATACTTTAAAGGCGGTATATATGTTCTCGCCATTTAGTTCTAATATAATGTCGCCTTCTTGCATTCCAGCTACTTGTCCAGCATTTAATGTTACTGGTGGAACTTCCATGTCTGGTGCTTGCACTTTTGCAGGCTCAGGATTAACAAAATAAGACATGTGTCTATCTTTACGTTCCATGTCTACCACATCTGCTATTTCAAAGTTTTTAGTATTGAACAACATGTCTGCATATGGAACGTAACCTTTTTCTACATATGCATCTGATAAAATATAGTCCATGCTACGTTTTGCTTGTCTGGCTCCAACTGCCAGTCCTACACCATCCCAACCAGGTGTTCCTCTACCTGGGCTTAGTATTGATTGTGCAACACCATATACTTTAGCATCTTCGCCTATTACTGGTCCACCACTGTTACCTTGGTTAATAACTGCATCAACTTGTAACATTAATGACCAAGGACGTTGTCCAAATCTACCATCATACGTAACAATACCTTGTGTGCTGTTCCATGGCATACTCATGCCGTGTCCAATAACTACAACTGGGTCACCTTCGCTTATATCTTCGTAATCAGCAAATTCTAGTGCTTCCCATTCTTCGCTATCTTGTTTATTGATTTTTATTAAGGCTATATCTGCCACTATGTCGTAACCAATAATTTCAGCGTCATATGTCCACATGTCCATTGCTGTGTTAATTTTTAAGTTTAGCACATTTTCAGATCCTATGTATCCTTCTATAACATGATAGTTGGTCATTATTGTTGCTGAAGTATCATCAGTGGCTACAAAGAATCCAGTGCCTCTGCCAGCTTTACGCTGAACAAGTGGATTGTTCATTGCTGATTCTTTTGGGAATACGTTTACCATTACAACGCTAGGGTATGTGCTGTATATGTAATCCTTTATTCTACGTTCGTGATCAAATGAATCACCGTTAAATAAAAAGGCATTAACATCATAAATTGCTTCAGCAACTGGTTTGTTTTTCTTCCAAACCCAACTTATACCTTCATGTATTGTTTCTTGTATGCTTCTGTAGTGTGCATTGATTATGACACTGACCATCACTGTTGCAAGCATAAGCAACGCTATCTTTTTCAAGTTTTTCACGGTAGTATTCCATCCTATTTTAGTTATAAGTATTTAGCTAAAAGTAGGTGGGGTTATAAGTTTAGCTATCGAAACACCACATATTGCATATGCTTAATTTCTTATTGGTTATAGCATCTGGCAGTTGGTCCTTGAAGAACTTATTAGTAAGTATATCAGATAATGTATGTTTATGTAAACTTATTGTTTCGCCTGGGTGTTGCATTTCTATGCGGAATGGACTAGCAAATTCTTGTGTTTTAACTTCAGTTGAATATATGTAACTACATGGCCATAGTATACCTCTGAAGTCAATAGTAATTTGTCCTTGTGTATATGCTGGACACATATGTTCACCTTCTTCAAATTCTGGTTGCATATGTTTTAGAGGTCTTATATGATCCATGTATTCTTCCATTTCATATATATTCTCTGTTGTAATTTCATATTCTTCTGTATCAGTTTTTACATACAAATCTTCTCCTGGAATACAACTCCAACGAGTTTGAAACCAATAGCAACCATAGTCTATTGCACGTTTTCTTGCTTCATCTACTTGATGTAAGTTATGATCAAAGTATGTAAATATCCAATTAGCATTTCCACCCTTTGAAACAAACGCCTTCATATTACGCACAACCATATCATACGTTGTGCTGCGTCTATGAATGTGATGTGTATCTTCTAAGCCATCAATAGCAAAATTTACTCTGTGTGGGATTTCAGCAATTACCTCGCCAAATTCTTCCCACCATTTCTCAGTTCTGGCTCCACCATTTGTATTAATTTGTAAAAACATATTAGGGTGTGCTTCATGTGCCATTTTTATAAAATCAATAGCTTTAGGATTCATGCAGAAATCACCTACGTTACCATCAAATAATACTTCTACTATTTCCATGTCCTTGGTATCTTCTTGCATAATACGTTGCCATAATTCAATTGGCATATGTTCTAGTCTTAAATCTGAAACATTCTTGCCGCCAGTTATGTTGCGAGTGCAACCAGGACACTTTGCATTACAATGCGAGGTAATTTCAACCTTAATGCTATTAAATTTATCTAGCCAATTCATATACCTGATTTTTTCCATTCTGCATAAATTCTGTCGCTGTCAGCATCCCATTTACATTCAACCACGGCGCAATTATATTTGTCTGCCCATTCGTAGTTAAGTTGCATACTCCATGGAAAGAAAACAATCTCTTCCATTCCCTTCCAAGGATGGTCACCAAGTCCTGGATTCTGCCTCCAGTAAATACGGCCTCCTGGCTTGACTAAACTAACTGCTTTTTCAACTTGTGGCTCTACATCTTCTGCTGTGCCAAAGTTTAAGCTACCTAATGCAAATGCTACATCCCATTGCTTATCAGTTTCAAATTCCATAATGCCCACAAGCTCGTCTGCTTTTTTATTAGCAGGATCTATGCCGTGTAGTCTGTCACCAAATGCATCTTTGAATAGATTAAAGCCACAACCAATGTCTAGTATTTCTTCTTTTGGGTGAACTTTCTCAAGTAATGCCCAGCCGCTATAATCATAGTGATCCCAATTGGGATGCCATGTTTCGCCAAAGTATTTGTCTCTGATAGCTTTATCCATATTACACTGCCATTTTTGCCTTAATTGTAGGTAGAGGTGCATAGTTTTCTAGTGCATAATCCTCTATGCTACTATTTAACACTTCTTCAAGTGAGGCAAATTCGGGCATAGCTAATACAGGCATTTTTGAAGGTTTACGTGATATCTGTTGTAATACCTGGGTCATGTGATCATTGTAAATATGACAGTCGCCTCCTGTCCATACAAACTCGCCTACTTTTAGTCCTGTGATACTTGCAAGTATATGTGTAAGCAAACTATAACTTGCAATGTTAAATGGAACGCCTAAGAACATATCTGCACTACGTTGATACAGTTGGCAACTTAGTTTGCCCTCTGCTACGTAAAATTGTGCAAGTGTGTGACATGGTGGAAGTGACATTTTGTCTATTTCGTTTACGTTCCATGAATTCAATATAATGCGTCTGCTGTCTGGATCAGCTTTAATTTGTGCAATGATTTCTGCTATTTGATCTACACCGTTACAGTCACGCCATTGCTTGCCGTATACAGGTCCTAGTTCTTTAACAGTATCTGTGTTTTCATATCCAAGTGCTACACCTTGTGCATCTGCATTAGCAGTCCAAATAGTAGTCTTACCTATTAGTTCTTCACGTGGTAAGCCATAGCGTATTTCAGCAAGCCTACGTTCGTCTGTGCTACCTTCCAACAACCATAACAGTTCACTTACAACACTTTTCCATGCAAGTGTCTTAGTTGTTACGGCAGGAAATCCTTTTTCTAAATCAAAGTGCATTTGATAACCAAACACGCCCATTGTGCCTGTTCCAGTTCTGTCTTCTTTGACTTTACCATTTGCTAGGATATGTCCTAGTGCATTTAAATATGTTTTCATAATTTACTCCATTTTTCAATACTTAACGTATCAATACTAGTATCAATGTCAACTAGTTCATAGTTTTTTAATATCTCATCTTCTGGTAAGTGTGTATCACAATCGTATACACCTACTATTCTACTTAACCATAGTTCATCAATTATTGGCATCAATGCTTTTACGAGTTTAGCCCCGCCAATAATCCAAACATTTTCTTGTTCTAAATCTTCTACCAATAGTTTTTCAGCTTCATCTATTGGAACCACACAATGCGCCTCATCGGCTACACCACGTGTTACCACTACATTATATCTACCTGGCAGTGGCTTTGGCATGTCAGGGTCTTTCCATGTTGTGCTACCCATTACAACAACACTACCCTTTGTTGTTTGTGCAAACCATTTTTGATCTGCGGCATTGTGTGGCCAAGGTAGCGTTCCGTCTTTACCTATGCCCCACGCATCATCACATGCCAGTATTGCTCTTATCATAGCACAAACAACTGCAAGAATGCCCAACTGTTCATAACTGTAAACCAAGCACATAGAACAATAGCACTACTGCCTCGCCTGTATGTGCTAAAAACAGCAAGTATACTGCCTATTAGATACAGTGGAACAAATATCTTTGTAGCAGGATCAAGTATTGTAAAACTCAATACTGCACTTGCAATTATCAATAATGTTGTTTCTACTATTTCTGCATAAAAAGCCAAGCGGTCGTTTGTATAGCTTTTCTTAAAGAAATTAATTACGTTTTTCATATAGTCTCCAATACTATTTTAGTCATAGCACTAAAACCAGTTTCTCGTTCAAGTGGTGACATACTTTCTTTTCCATTTAATAAGTCACTTACTGTGCAAACAGCAAGTGCCTTTTTATTAAATCTTATAGCTAACTTATATAGTAAGTGAGCTTCCATTTCAACTGCAAGAATACCATTATCTGCTAAAGGTTTCCACCAGTCTTTGTTTACATTATAGAACTGATCTGTGCTTACAATAGGACCTACATAATGAACTTGTTCTTCTGGTATGTTGTCAACAATTTTATTCAATAATTCAATATTAGCACAAGGCCAATTTGAAGGCTTTACAATGCTTTCATTGTGAGCCGTCATTGCAACAACTATATCACCTACATTAATGTTTTCTGCCATTCCACCGCAACTACCTACTCTTATAATAGTGTCTACATCATAAAAGTTGTATAGCTCATGTGTATAAATTCCTAAACTTGCTTGTCCCATACCACTTGCTTGAACACTTACTCTAGTTCCATTATAGTAACCAGTATAGCCTAAACAATTTCTTATGCCATTAACTTGTCTACAATCTTCTAAGAATGTGTCAGCAATCCACTTGGCCCTTAATGGGTCACCAGGCATTAATACAGTAGGAGCATAGTCTCCTTTTTTAGCTTCTATATGTGGAGTCACAGTTATCCTCGATGTTTACTTCTTTATTGTAACATAGATGTTAGTTTTGTCAATGATATTATGGGCCACAACCAAAGTGTGTATCGCATGCATGCAAATCTTCTTCGAGTATAAGTCCTTTATAGCTATCAAAGATAGGATTAGGATTAGGAGTAGCATGACCGGTGCCTATGCCATTGCGATCAGGATCTGCCAGTTCTTCAGCATCTGTGCTAGGACCATTTGGTCTTTGTGGTTCGCTGTAGTAACCTGGAGTTTTGTCTTGGTCTTGTTTTTTTAGAGGACCAAATGATTTTGGTTTTTGCACAAAGAAGAATTCACCACCAGTTTCTTCGCCACCGTTGTTTGGTTTGAATTCACCATCTACACCTTCTTTGCCCATTGCGGCTGCTTGTGCAATTGCTTTGTTTAATTCTTGCATGTTCTTTTCTGTATAATCTATACTATAATATGTTGGAGCTTCGTCGTCTTCAAGTCTTAGTAATAAGCGGATAACTGGTTTAGCAGGTTCCATCCATACAATTTCAACTTGTGTATCAGTTGGTAATCCTGTTGAAATAGGTGTTCCTTGTAACACATAAATTGAGTAACCAGTGTATATACTTGATGTCAGCAATGCTGGAATTAAGAACAGCATAATTAAAGGGTTCTTTCTATTTAAGATAAGAGCATATAGTGTAATTACACTTGTTATGAAAATTAATGTTGCGGCTAAGTAAACCATATTATAATCCTTTGTGCATTGATTTTGTTAGTGCTATCAATGTTTGATTGTTTTCTTTATATCTACAAAGATAATCTATATCTTCGTGTTCGTATGTTTCTGACCATCTAATCCAACTTGTCCATGAATCACATTCGTCTATATCTTCTTCCATGTGATAGAAATGTTGTATATCTGACAATGAATCATCTATTTCAATGTAGTCTTTGTTGTCTACACATTCTCCAAAGTATCTCGATGTATTTGGAAAGTGGTTAGAATGTTCAGTTTTAAATTCTATAACACTATTTATATTGATTACTGCATACTGTCTAAGCAAGTGTGTAGCATCGTCTGAGTTTGTTCTACCACATACACTGACGTTTAAGTCTAATTCTTGTGCAAAATCTATTGCATGTGTTTTATCCCAATGCACTCCACCTAGCACTATAAACGCCTTTTTAAAGCCAAGTTCTTTTAGTTTGTGTAACAATGCACACTTGTTTTTCCACGGATCTTGTGAAACTACAACGTTTTCAATGCCAAGCTCTTGTGCATTTAGCATAGATACTTGTAGCAAATAGTCTGTATAATGACGTGGAACTTCCATGTCTTTATCCCATATAAGATAACATGTATCTATATTTGAGTCGTAATTGAATACTGTGGAAGTAAATTCATAGTGTGGCTTTATATCCATTCTTACAAAGAAACTGTTACGTTTAATTCCAGGCTTTCCTGCATGCCAACTGTTGTTGTGTGATAAGAAACAATAACCCGTATTGTTTTTAAATTCTCTTAGATATAATTCATTGCCTTTGTTGTCGTAGAATATAGTTCCGTATTCAGCATCTGCATCTGTTTCGGGTAGATATATTTGAAAGGTTAATGAAAATAAATTGTTCTTTTGATCAGAGTGTGCATCATCAAATTGATGTCCTTGATCTGTGTGTATGCTTATATCAACGTCTAAATGCTTTTGAAAATAATCTACATCATGTAGTTGAAATCTATTTAATAACGTTGTTTTAAATTCTTCGCTTTTAAACTGTTCGTTGATACTTCTAAATAACTCTTTATCAAGTAACCTATCAAAGCTATATGCACTAGGTTTAAAACCGGATACTGGTTCAGCATCATCAATCAAGTGTGCTTGCTTTGTTGCCCACATTAATTGTTCTAAGTGTTCTGGTGGGAAAAAGTTTTCGAACTCTAGTATGGTTATATCGTTTATAATTTTAGAGTTTGCATTTTTTATATTATCAATAATATATTGCATACTACTCACTACTTTGGCCGCTATTTGGTGTCCATGTAGTGCCTTGTGTATCGCCAACTCTGCCTCGGTTTGGAACCACAGTTTTTGTGTGATTAAAGACTTGACTAATACGACCTTTATCATCAATTGTAAATCCTGGTAGTCTTACAACATCGCCGCGTCTGGATACTATTACTTTCATAGAGTATACTTCTCTATAAACTGGATTAACATCAACTACTGTTACTGTGACTTCTAAAGGCTTTGTATCAGTCCAATTGTAAGTGTGTATGTTTGGATAATAATCGCCTGGAACGATACCTCTAACATTTATAACTTCTCTGTTTGTTTTGATAATTTGAACTTGTCCATCAACATAAAATCTATCATTGGTTGATCCTAAGTCGTCACGTTCTAAGTTCATACCTTGACCGGATTTGTTGTTGAATCCCACAGGACTATTATCATCACGTTGAATCCATAAGTCCATATCAGTATAACTTTGATCATCCCATTCCATTATGATCATAGTTTCTGCCTTTGATGGCACATCTTGTTTTTTGGTGATTGGGTTAATTAACAAAAATGCAATGACGAATAGGACTACGAATCCTAGTAATACGTTAAACAGCATGTCGTTAAATGCAAGCTGGTTGCCACTTCTTCTTCTTGACATGTTTTATTCTACCAAATTGTGTTCTTGAATTGTAATCTGAATCTTAAGGAATAAGCTAAACACTAATCCCGAAAGTGTTGTTACAAGTGCTGTGCTCATGCCAGTTGCCATGTCACTGATTACCTGTTTCATTGATTCTATATTGCTTGGATCTACATTACCAAGACTGCTACTTAACATCAACATAAAACCAATTAGTGTTCCAATCATTCCAACACTGATACAACTTTCTGCTATGAACCAAGGTGTGTCGTAATCGTTATCTTTACGCCATGCAGTATAGCCAATTGCTATTGTTCCAATAACCCACAATGATGTGGTTACAAAACTTAAATAAGTCTGATCAGCTTCTAGTAAAAAATCTATTGCACCAAAACCTATTGCAACTCCTACGCCAATGATTTGTATAACAGCCGCCAGCCACCATATCATAAATCGAGTATTCATTTTAGTTTTCCTTTTTTGTGTGTGCAACTCAAAACTTAACAAATACCCCTTGTATCATTCTTTCTCGTTGCTATACGTATTTATCTAAGTATACTTAATCCTAAATAACATTGCTTCTTTTGAGTCGAGAAATATATAAGCAGATACCATCTGATTTATTTTCTCTGAAAGATATTGTTCAGTGGTGGTAGTTATATTACCACGTGGAACAATTGTTGCTGTGTCTAGATCTAAATCAATAAAATTCTTGCCTAGCATTGTTACTAGGAATATTTCTCTACCTTCTATTGTCGATCCATTTCTTAAAAACGCTACTGCTGGCTTCATCTGTATATTGTTTACATCCTAATTCAAATACTGCTTGTTGGAAGTAGTTCCAATTTGCTATAGTGAAATCATACCCTGTTGATATCCTACTGATAGTATTTACTAGATTATCTTCATGGGTGTTGCAGTCTTTAAAATTGTAATAATGCCATTCTTCAAACAAGTTCCAGTTAGGTTTAATGTCTATGCGTTCGCACATTGTTTCATATGAAACTGCTGCTTTATCGGCATATCTATTATCAAACAATCTAGTTGGATAGATGTATGGGACTTCTTCTCTACTTGGACGTTCCATTACATATCCTGCATATAGCTGATCTTTATAAATTTCTAATCCATTTTCCATAACATGGTTTATGCCATGTTCTGCGGCTAGTATTAACATTCTAAAAGGCTTGTTTAAGAAATAATCACATGCATCGCCTTCGTTAACTTGTTCATTTCTTCGTAATGCTATTTCGTCTATAATAGCCAACAAATAGTTGTCACTGCCTATTAAATTTATGTGTTGATCTAAATGCTCGTTGAGCAGCAAGTCAATGTCATTTATATTACTTTTATATGTAAAGTTAGTAACATCTGGATCAAATCTTGTATTTGTTTTATAGTCAAGTAACCCCATCCATAAACTATCCGCATAGTATATACTAAATTTTCTTACTGAAATATTTTTTGCTTGTGCATATTGAAAAGCATGAGGTAATGTAAAATTAAATTGACTATCGAGAATGGGTTCGTTTTCTATATCTTTTACATCTTCGAGCATTTTAATTAAGTCTGATTCTAAGTCAGCACTGCCGTCAATTTCTTTGCAACGATCAAGTAAATCAATAGGGTTACCATTGCTATCATAAAAATATTGTGGGTGTAATTGACTCAGTGGATCAGTGGGCATTGCACCCATACTTGAACTAAGTCCTATTACCTTATTGACTCTTGGACTATATGAGTATGTATTCCAATTATTAAATGTTACAGGTAATATGAGGTTTTCTAAACTACTCATTTAGCGTTCTAGCCAACTCAATCATTGTAGCACTTAGATTGATCTCTGGATCTGCTACTTGAGTGTGCTTAATCATACCTTCTCTAATTGCTAACACGCAACTATCATATTGAAAGTCATTCTTTGTATAGAGATCTAAGTTCTTGTAAAGCCAAGTAAATATATCGTTATACTCATCAGCACGTGCAGATTTGATTATGAGTTTACGTGCATCCTGTATCTTACCACTGCGAAATAGCTCTACCATAGCTAATCGCCACTCGCTTGTGCTGCCACCGTCATCGGGCATTACGAGTTTATTATCCACAATGGTCATTTGCACTGTGTTAATAGTTTTACGTAAGTCAGGATAATTTGCACGGACCATTGCGTCTAAGGTCTCAATATCAAATTGAACTGCATTTTGTGCCAGGATCTCTCCTACACGCACTGTGAAATCGGTATGGTCAAGTTCTTCAATATGGAAGCCTTGACATCTGCTGTGTAAAGCAGGAATAATCATGTTAGGATAATTACATGTTAAGATAAAGCGAACACTTGCATGATACTGTTCCATCACTCCACGCAATGCCGCTTGTCCTTCAGGACTAATATGGTCTGCCTCATCAAGTAAGATAACTTTAAAGTCACCCCAAGGCATAGTTTCACTAAACGCACTAATACGTTTACGAATCATTTCAACGCCGTTATCTCTACTAGCGTTAATGTATAGCACATCTGCTTTTTCTACATTTAGTTCTGCAATAAGAACTTTTGCTAGTGTAGTTTTACCCGTGCCTGGACTACCACTAAACAACAAGTGTGGAATGCCTTTGTCGTCAATCCAGTTTTGCACTTGCTTACGCTGTGAATCATCTTTAAATACATACTCGCCAACGTTAGTCGGACGATACTTTTCTACCCATAAGTCTTTCAAGTTATTCTCCGTATTTCTGTCTTTATCTCATTATTATATACGATTTTACCCATTTGTCAAGTGTTAATCTTATATTCAAAGTTTTGTGTTTCAGCACTAATTTGTTTTAGTTTAGCACCGTTCTTAATATGAAAGTGTGTTGCCATTGGTGTTAGTGGTGACAATGTAACTACTGTTTTAATCTCTTGGTTTGCTTTAACATGATTCAATAGCTTGTGAATTATTTCTTTACCTGCACCTCGTTTGCGTGACCATACAGTATATGCAACTGCGGTATTGAAATCATTTTTTAAACTAGCATTTTCGCTCATAAGTTCTAGTTCTTTAACAGTAGTAGGTATGTCATTAGTAAATGCTACACAAACAATACCTTCTATTGTATCTTCATATTTTAATCCATAGATTTTACGCCCATGTGTTTTACGCCATTCAAGACTTAATTCCGGTCTTACTGGATCTTCATCTACATTAATATCTTCTAGTTCTACAAGCTCTGTGCCTTTAACCCATTTGAAAAAATCTGCATATGTGTCTTTAATTGATTTCAACTTTATCTCCATTATAATAAGTTTGTTAGTAATGTCATTACATCTAATACTTCGCTAGGTTTAGCATAGTATTCTTTTTCTATCCACTCTTTCTTAGCTGATATATGTTGACAGTCAAAACTATGATCACCATTGCCGTTGCTGAACGCACAATAGTTCCATACTCTTGCAACCACAGGTAAGTGAGTCATTCCTAATCTTGGTGCTAGGTATATTCTATGATTGCCAGTGTCTAGTCTAACCTTGCGGCTCCAAACACCAACACTTAATACGATAGGCTCTTGTATGCCGTTTGCCATAATATCTGACATTAGTGCTAAATCGTCGTTTGGGCTGTAATGTGGATTAGCCCACTTTGACAGCATAAGCACGGGCATTTCTTGTGCTAAACTTTTGTCCATCTTTGCACCATACTTTTACGAGTGTAGCCACGTTGCTTTACCATATGCCAACTGTATTGTGTATTTAAAAATATACTACAATAATTAGCTTCTAATGGTAGTTCTTTTATAATTGAATCCACATCAGCCATAAGCACTGTTCCACCATCTGGGTAGCATCTTGGCTGTAAGAATACTTGCATTGTCATATAACAAAGATTCTTGTCTCGGTGTGGAATTTGTAGTGTATGATCTTGTGTGTCATACTTAAACTTTTGATTGGTTTCATAGTTTACTATGCCTATGTTAAATTTATCACATATAGCATTAAACAATTCTCTACTTGAATATGCATCTTTTAATTTACAACTTATCCAACTGCTTTCTGGATCCCAACATGAATCCCATTCTACTGCATTATGCTCGTCGAGCAAATGATGGTATTCTTCATTAGGTAAAAAGTCTGGGATTGTAATGTGTGGCCATGGACTACTGCTTACTGTTGAATTTTCTACTTTTGAAACTATGTGATCTAATAACTGTGTCATTCTATATACTTTATTAGTTCTGGAAAATAATCCTTGTAGCTTTTACCACTGGCTTTATCACAGAAGTCGATGTATTTTATAGTTTGCTCAGGAAACTTATCACCATCGTAATCTTGTTCTGCTGTATATTTGATACACTGCTCAGTGTGATGTCTATATATTTCTACATAGTCTTCATCATCTGTGTATTGTTCTATATTGTCATAGCACCATTGCATTTCTGCAACTGCTTTTTCACGTAATTCTTTTGGCATGTATATAACACTTACAGGATGATCAATAATTAAACTTACGTGAAATGCTACATCATGTGATGTCCAATCTTTTGTAAGATCTTTCCAACGCAATGCACTAAACATATTATGTGTTACTGTAGCATTAATTTTCATACGTCTTTTCCCACCCATTTTATCTAAACGAAACTTTTGTATTTTTTGTAGACATTCTTTGAGTAAATCAATTTTACCGTATGTGCGAAAATATTCATATGTATCAAAACTAGCATCAATACTTGCTCTAATATGTAAGTGCTTAAAGTGTTCCCATAATGGAAAGAACCTTTCTATATTCTTAATATTGAGATTTGTGTTGTATTCTAAATACATTTCTTTTGCACTACCACTGTCAATAAAGTGCTGTAAGTAACGTGGATGCTCTGGTGTAAGTAATGGCTCGCCACCTGTGAAACTTAAATGTTCAAGTGAATCTAAAACTTCTAGTAAATCTTCTTCGTAGTCTGTATCACTTGTTAATGTGTTTTTGTAGTATGTTGTTAGTCCTGTTTCTACAATATTATTGTCAATAATACCGTTGCCATTTTCCATTAAGCCTTCGTTTTCCATATAGGTTTTTGCATTATCACCCTTAGATAATGTTTCTACCCACTTAGTGCTACTGTGTGGGCCACAATGCATACAACGTAAATTACATAAACTACTTGGACGTAGTTCGCCACGTTTTAATCCACTTATATCTGCTTCAATGTGATCTGCTTTAATCTTGTCTAGAAACTCTTTTGCACCTTCAGGATTATCTTCATAGTATCTATCCATGAAATCATAATAAAAATGCACTCTTGGACTGTTGCTACCTTTTTTCTCTGCGGCCCAACAACTACGACAGTTTTTGTTTTGTCTGCCATCATATAAGTCTCTGCGGATCTTTTGCATTTGTGGACTATTGAAACTATCTTTAAGACTAGTCTTTTTCCAACCACCTAAGTTTTGTTTACCTCGGTAACAAGTGTATACTGCACCATCTTGATCTAAGTCAATACTGATGTATGGAGCCGTGCAAAAGGTCTCTGAGTTAAATCCCATCTCATCTAGCTCTCGCTTCATTTCTTCGAGACTTGGATTTCTCAGTTGGCCCATTTAGTATGACTCGATAACTTCGTCTGCAATACCATGCTTAACTGCTTCTTCAGGAGTTAGCCAATGGTCAGTTTTTGGTGCAAGCATATGCTTACGAATGTATGGTTCTTTTTTACCCGTGCATTTGATATAATGTTCCATTAATTTGTCATTGGTCCAATCCATATGCTTACGGCTTTCAACCATATCATGATATTGTCCACGTGTGCCGCCACTAAACTCATGGCTCATAACTGCGGTATTTTGTGTGAGATATCTATGTCCTTTTGCGCCTGCCATCATAAGCATAACGCCACACGATGCAATTGAGCCCATTCCGTATGTATAAACTGGAATGCGTGACTGTTTAATAATATCAATTAAGTGCATACAACTGTCAACAAATCCACCTGGGCTGTTGATATACAAGTGAATAACATTTGGTGCTTTTTCTGTAGGCATCAAATTATATTCAATAATCATCTTAACCAACGGCATACAATTCTCTTGATTAAATTCTTTGTCCATATGCAATACACCATTCTCACGCAAATAGTCACCTGGTTGTTTAGGTGGCACTGGCGGAGTAGGCATAGGTGGAGGTGGTGGCGGGGTAGGCAATTCTTTTGGCTCAGGTAATACTGATTTATTATTCATATTGAATGTTGTCCTTTTGGTTAAGTTAGCCTAGCCTATGACGTGACATGTCATCTGAAGGTCTTTGTGGAATTGGCTTACTGCCAATCATAATATTTGGGTCGTCCATTGGATTCTCATCTGAAACCATTAAACAGTCTTTGTTGTCAAGTAAATAAACTTTTAGTTCGTCGTCTATTTTCATGCCGTTGCTCCAACGTCCATGATCAACTAGCACATATGCGCCTTCAGTCAACCAATCAATATCGTCGCCAATGCTATATACTTGGAACCAACGTGGTCTAACTGCTTCTTCAGTGCCATCTTTTGACATAAGAATAATACCACCAGCGGTTGTAACTTCATCACCAGGATTATCAATCATCTCTGCTAAGATCTTATTACGCATTGCTTTTACTTTAGTCATTTTATATCCTATTTTTTATCTTTATTTTGAGGAATGTCTATTTCCTCCATGCTACCGTCCATATACTCTACTTCATAATATTTACTGCCGTCCTTGCGTTCACGCTCATTACGTGAGATTTCAACAGGACCTGCATCTACTGGTTCAGGTTGTGGTGTAGGCTTTTCTGCTTCAGGTTGAGGAGTAGGTTCTAATACAATTTCTTCTTTAATACCCTGCTCTACAACTTTTGCACCAGGGACATTATCTTTGTAAAACTCTTTTGAAATATCTTCACGTGAAACTTTTACCTTACCACGATTATCAATAATGTCACCTCTTGCATTTATTGGCATATTACTAATAGCACGAGTTTCCTCGTTTTGGGCTGCTAACGCACCCATGTCTAGTATTCTACCTTTTGCTGTTTTTACTTGTCTCATTTTAGAAACTCCTTTATGTCTAAATTGTATTTAATGCTGTCTATTCGGTGAACACCTAACAAGTATAATACATAACTTGCTACACTTGATCCACGTCCAACACCTAATACAATGTTATTTTCTTTGCACAAATCCACTAAGTATACTAAAAATCTTAGCACTGGAATCATGCCACGTTCTCGATACATTTCAATTTCTAAATGCACCCTATCACGCTCTTGGTATGTTAATTCTCTATTATTAATAAATCTAACTATATCAAGTTCTTTGTAGTGTTCGGGCATTGCCCAATTACTCATACATTTTTCAATGTAGTCTTCTTTTTTATATTCTGGCTTGGCTGTTATCTTGTCTTTGCTGTCATATGTATCACACCAAGCATTATATATATTTATCGGCTCAATTTCATCAACAATAGCACTAGTGATATTATGACCACTTAACCAGCCGTTGACTATGTCTAGCTCGTCAATTACTGATTGTCCATGTTGATTTTGTTTCATAACACTATACTTCATTTGTAATTATCATATATTTGTTCTCTGCATGTATCTACAAGATCTTTCCAATTACCTAATTCTGCAACATCAAGTGCCTTTATCAGCTTACGATATTCTGAATCATCTCCACTTAATATCTTTCCTATGTCTAATCTTAGTAAAGGCACTTTTAGTTGATGTTGTATATAATCATACAATACACTATTATACCACTTTTTTGGGTCTTTGTCAATGGTATATTTTGGCCTAATTGCAACTAATCTATTGTAAATAGGTGTATATAATACTTCGTTGCATATGGGAACTATTACTTGCTTACAATTACTTTCATCTAACACATACTTACATGCCACTTTAGCCTGTTCAAAGTTCATATCGGGTGCAAAGAATTCATGGTATGGTTGCACTTTAAATGCTAAACTATCAAACCCCCATCTTATATTTGGTTCTCCTTCTCGATCATTGGGATGATCTTGTCTCTCACAGTATATCATAAAATCTTCCCAACTTTGATCATCATACCACCATTTTGGTTGAGTGCTGTAATCAGTTACACGATCTGGGTAGTTTGGATCACTGTATTCTACGTCAAGTTCCAGTCTATCTGGAAAGCCTTTGTGTTGATTAATGAACCATGTTAGCCAAGTGCCGCTAAGGCCGTTGCTGAACATTACGCAAAATGTTTTCATGAATAAGGATCTTTGTTTATGTTTTTTAGTGTTTCGGGTCTATTGTCCAGTTCACTATTTTGTATGTGTTCCCATGGACTATAAATTGTAGTGTAGCATTCATTGGTTAATGCTTTCCAATTGTCTAACGCAGGCACTTGTAATATATCTAATAGTTTGTTATACTCTACGTTGTCGTCACGTAATATTAATTTATCTACGGCTATTGTATGCACTGTAGTAACTTGTTCTACTAATTTTACAGTTTTCTTATACATGCGGTTGATTCTATTCTCATATATTTCCATTGCAGTTTTTACAGTAAATCTTGGCCTAATAAAAGCAAGTCTTTTGGCAAACAACTGATAACTGATTTCTACTTGTGGAATAATAATTGCTTTAGTATTACTGTCTTTTATAATTCTATGTGCTAACTGTTCTACTGTCTCGTTTTCTAATTCATTATCTTCTAACTGAAAAGGATTATGCCAAGGTAATGTTTTGTAGCACTGGTTTGTATTTGCTTTAGGAAATAGTTCGTTTACTATATTCCAATCTGCATCACGGCAACTGTAGTCTGTAGGAATATGTCCTAATGGATTTCCTTCCTGTTCGTAATGCGTTTGTTTTAAAAATTGTGGATAATCTTTATGTTGATTAATGAACCAAGTAAACCATGTTCCTGCATCACCGGGTTCATACCAGCAACCAAATACATCATTTGTCATTTTTATACATCTTTGCTAATTCAACTGCTGCAGGATCTCTTTCTGGCTTATACATATTAGCTATTTTTATTTTGTCTGATTTGGTTAATTCTACTTGTGCTTTTTTTATTTTTGGATAGTCAGGTTCTGGTTCTATTATTTCTAACTCTGGTGGTGCAGTGTCTAGCACGATGCCATCTTCTTTATCATCGCCTTTTTGTTTCATTTCTTTTCTAATAGATTCTGCTTTTTGATCACGAAGCAAATCTATAAACACATTAAGCTGATGTATCATAGCATCGCTCATGTTAGAACGTCCTGCTATAAGAACCTTTTTCAATAGTTCTTTTTCAAACTCCACACATTCATTGAAGTTTAATTCAGTGTAATCCTTGCCTTTGTATTGTATCATATTAGTAGTTAGGAAGGTTAGCCTTTGCCATGTATAAGTTGCTTTGATTTTCTGATTGTTGCAATCTTATTTTTAACTCTGAAATCTTTTCTTTGAGTTTTTTGATTTCAGCGTCTTTGGCTTTTAATTCTTCCAGTCCTCTATACCCATATTCCGAGTATTCTTTGTCTGTCATAGATCACCATCTTTTCTGTTTTCGCTGTAGTGAACATCGAACTCACCACCTGGATAACGTTTCTTTAGTTTGTTTACATTTTCAGCAATTACATCATTAGGATCAATTCCTAACGCACTGCAACTGTTCATCCAATACCACATGATATCGCCTAGTTCACGCATAGCATGAAACTGTGTATCTTTGTCCATTGGTTTACCTTGAAATACACACTTCTTTACAATTTCCATAAACTCTCCGCCTTCTGCACTAATGCCAATAGCACCAGTCATTAGCAATGACATGTTTACACCCATTTTGCTTTCAGTTGTTTCAATATCAATAATACGATTATACATCTGCATGCTTGATAACGATTCACCACTTGTAACTTCTCTTACAAATTCTTGGTATGCTTTTAAGTCTACTGTCTTACTCAATTTAATCTCCGTTGTGTTAAGGTAATTTTAATTCTTTTACTTTGCTCATGTTGCCTTCGACCTTTTCCATGTCAAAATTAATGCTTTCGCCACATCCACAAGAGCTTTGTGCTGATGGTGATGATATTTCTAATACAGTTCCAAACAAATCTTGCTTTAGATTAATTTGACTACCATATAGATACATTAAACTTGTCCCATCAATAGCAAGTTTAGTGCCGTTTTCTAAATCAATAACTTCATCTGAATATTCATCAAGTTCTGATTCTGCTTTTAGTGACCAGTCGTAACTGAATCCAGCACAACCGCCGCCTTTAATTCCAAGAAATACTACTTTGCCAGGTTCTGCATCTGCAATACCTTTCATATATTCCTTAGCCTTTTCGCTGATATCTATCATTGTTCTATCTCCACTGAGGACAAGAGTTCTATCTCTTCTCCGTTTAGGTATTTTAAGTTAATTATAGTAACTCCACCTAATACTGTTGCGCCAGTTTGCTCACATAAGAGCTTACTAGCGTTCATACTTCCGCCTGTAGCAACTAAATCGTCGGCTATAAGAACTCTGCTTGTATGACCCAATATACCCTCTTGTAGTGTAAGTGTGTCTGTTCCATACTCAAGTTCGTAGCTTTCTTCTAGCAGCTTACCTGGGTATTTAGCACCTTTTTTCCTTATCATAACAAAGGGTATATCTAATTCTTGAGATAATGCAGCACCTAATACAAAACCTCTGCTTTCGATACCAACAATATGTGTTGGCATATACTCAATGCTTGCTCTGATTGTTTGTGCTATATCTTTTACTTCACTTGTCCATAAGTCACTTGCAAACAAACTGTTTACATCATAAAAGTTTACGCCTTTAATAGGGTAATCTGGAACTGTTCTTATGTAGTTTTTTATGTTCACTTAATCATTATCCATTGGTGGAAAGTCATCTAACATTCCATGGTCAGCTACGTAGTATGGATCATTAAACATTGGATCGTCCTCACTTGTAACTCCATTGATTTCTGGAATAAAATGCATTAAGGTATTTTCTACACCCATTTTAAGTGTTTCTGTGCTACTAGCACATCCACTGCAACTTCCACTCATTTGTGTATGTAGAAATCCAGTTTCTTCGTCAAACTTTAATATATTAATTTTTCCGCCATGCATTGCTACATTTGGATTAACATATTTTTCCATTACTTCTTCGACTTGTTTTAGTATTTCGTCTTTTGTTTTATCTGACATTTGATGCTCCTTTATTTCTCTGAACCGTTAGTAACTCTTTTACTATTTGGCTTACGTTTTACTCTAAACGTTCCATGGCTCATATTCTTTTTCATTTGTGGTTGCCCACGTTTACTTGCAATGAACGGTATGTTCCTTTTACCCATCTCCTTCTCCTGGTTTTTCACTCAATTCACTAAATTTACTTGGCCCATCATAACCCTCTTTTGGATTGAATTTATCAGCATCCGGCATTGGATCAATTTGTTCTGTTATTACTGGCCAAATTTCACTATACTTACGATTTACTTCTACCCAATCTATTGGATCATTGGGGTCTAACTCTGTGTCAGGCACAATAGCACCTGCTGGACATTCTGGTTCGCATACACCACAGTCAATGCATTCGTCTGGATTGATTACTAAAAAGTTTTCACCTTCATAAAAACAATCAACAGGACAAACTGCTACACAATCTGTATATTTACATTTAATACATTCATCTTTTACTACATATGTCACTCTGCTCTCCTAGAAATTTTGTTTAATGTGTTGTTTATCGCTGGCGCAATAATTTCATCTGCAATATATTTATTTCCTTCTTGATTAAAGTGTCCACATTCGCAAAGTAAATGTCCGCACAGTTTTTTAAATTCATGTATTTCTGCATTAAATTTAAAGTTTTGTAATACAAGATGGTGAATAGATTTTGTTACCAATCTATCTTTAAATATAGTAGAAGTCAATCCTCCAATGGATCTTAAAAAAGCAATCTCATAGTCTCTGGCATCTACTGTAAACCATCTAAATGTAATGCCTTTGTTTTTTACTATATTTGCTATAGAATCAACATGTATCAGATCATTATATGTTGATAAAAATGATTGAGCACTGTTGGCTACTTCGTATGTTGCATTGTTTAAATAAGAGTCAAACGCTTTACCGTCTCCTACTTTCTCCCATATATCTTTTACCAGTTTCTTTTTAGATGATTGATCATTTGCAGATATACTAATTCTTTCATCTAATCGAGTTTTAGCAGTATGCAAATTTCCTGGTCCTGATCTAAATCCCAATGATTCTCTTGTTGTATTTTTCCATATTAAATTTGGCTTATCGTCAGCATCATTAAATGCAAATGAAGTTCTATATAGACTTGGTGTTTTAATATTTTCTGCTGATAATAATTCTGTCATATTACCTTCGCCAATAATACTATCAATTGATGCAGTATTTGTAGGATCTTTTATACGTGGCTCTAGTATTACAAGTTTACAACGTTCATTAAAAAAGCCCAAATCATTTAATTCGTTTGTAATTGTTAATAAGTCTATATTTCTAGCACCCGAATAACCAACTTCAACTACTTGTAATCCTATCTGTTCTTCTAATAGCCTTGCATATGAATGTATTCTTTTCCCATCACACTCACCAAATGTATGACTGGTGCCAATAAATATTATATAGTCATTTTTTGGAATTTTTTTTTGAAGAGATTCTTCTGTAAACTTTGGCACTCTCCAATTTTCAGTTTCATTAAGTAATTTTTCATTATGATCAACTATAGAAGCTACTAATGATGATTGTGTTATTCTTTCAAATGCTTTCATATCTTTTGGAAAACAAAATCCTTCATATCCAAGTCCACCAAGTGCATTAGGCACCTTCATATGACTAGGTCCTATGTTAGGAAATTTAGCTAATATATCAGTCATTTTATTGTAGTCTGATAGTCCTGGCATAACTTGACTCAATGTATGAAAAAATGTAATCTTTGTAGCCAGCCAAGCATTATGTGTATACTTGACCATTATTGCTGTTTCTCTATCTGTATACACAAATTCAGTATCAGGCAAACTTGGTGCAAATATATTTGTCCAAAACTTTGCTTGTTCATTTTCTTCCGCTGGAGTATCATGGGTTATAGTATTGCCTTCTACTCCTATAATAAACAACTGCTGGTTTGCAAAATCTTCTTCTGCATTTGCGGCAGTTAAGAATTCAGGATTATAAACTATATTGTCTGGCCAAACAGATATTGGGTCATTAATATCAGTAAACATAGGCATTGTGCTTTTAATCATAATTGGTATGCTACCAAATAAGTCTGTAATACGATTTACATACTCACGAGTTACACCTACTTCAACTACACCTTTATCTTTAGTGGGTGCATTTAAACACAATATTGCTGCATCTAATTCTTTTACTTGATCTATAGTTGGAGCTTCTTCGATCTTAGGGTCAATCCTAATAACTTCTATTCCATCGTTACTCGTATTTTTCTCTAAGAAATTAGCGACTGTGCCGCCAACAAAGCCGCATCCAATTACTGCTATCTTCATATTAATTTATTATCCTCTGCCTAGTGCTGCACTAGTTCGTCTGTATATTGCTGAGTTGGCTCCATGCTCTGCACATTCGGCTTCAACACACCAACAACGTCCATCACTCATTTCTTTAACAAGATCATTAGCAAATTTCCATGCATGCTCGGCAAACTTTTCTGCGCCTACTCCATCCATTACTACAATTTCTGCTAATCCCATGTTCTCAAGTTCTGCGAACTTATATAAGAATGGATCTTCTCTGTCAATAACTGTCTTATGATCAAAGTTATCTTCCAACCATTTCTTTAGCGGCTTTAGTCCACCAAAGTCAACTGCCCAGTTTTTGTTATCAAGTTCATCACAAGCAAATGTAAATTTAAATGCTAAACTGTAACCATGTAACAAATGGCAATGCGAATGATCCGCATTTGGTTGACGAAACACTGCGGATAATCCGATGTTGTGTCCGTATTTTTTTGTGCTAAAATAATTAGGCATATTCTTCTCCTTTAAGTTTTACTAGGAGCGGAGTATTTAGAGAGGGTCGATCCATTTTAAGTCCTCGTATGTATTTATGTAATTAAAATTATTATACATTAAAATAACAAATTAGTCAACGATATTATACGTTTCATCTCCTCTGATTACTCTCGCTACTTTATCTTTTTTGAACTCAAAAATAGTTCTACCTATTTGAGTAATACTGTGTTGTAAGTCAGTATACATGTCATAACTGTGTGAGCGCCATTCTCGTTTAAAGTTTAAGAACTGTTTGCCTTCGCTATATATTAAAAATTCCCAAGGTTTACTGCTAGTAAAATTCGGAGCCCAAACAATGTCTTTTTGTCTGGTATGTTTTATATCTTTGTGTAATTTTGGAAAAGCTCTAAACGTTTCTACATCATATGAACTACGAAAACTATTTGCAGGACCATGCACTATAATTTCATTTGCTAATTGTTCCCAAGTGTCTAGTTTTATAGTATGGCCTGGTGGTGCAAATCCTGGTTTATCAAAATGTGTGTATATTGTTTTAAATTGTTGGAACCCACATAACCATAATGCTATTGCTCTGCCACTGCCTGGGTGAACTCTATATCTATCAAACCACGGTTCGTGTATAATCTGTGGATGAAACAACAATGCATCTGACATTATTTCTTCAGTGAGGTATTTAATCTTACTAATATCTTCCATTATCCATCTATCAGGCATAGTATTATCCATTACCTCAGATTGTGCAAATTCTTCTATGTCAAGATATTCAATTTTTTTATATGCTTCTAATAACTTTATAAATTCGTATATAGGACTGGTAACTATATTCCAGTCAACATAACAACTGGCAACATAACCGCCAAGTTCGTTGTGTTTGTCAAACCAATCTTTAAGTTGAGAGTGATGAGCTAACATTTAAATGCCAATCTGGTCCAGGATGCAGATTATCTCTAGCTAAAGGATAATCATCTTTGTTAAAATAATCAACACTTAGTTGATGTAACTTAATGTTATTTGCTTTACAGAAGCTTTCTAGTAGTAACTGATTCTTCTGTGTGTTATATAGATCAGATGCATCATTTGATAAGACTGTATATGCATCAAATACTTCTTCGCCAGGATTTCCATTCAAAGACTTTTCTACTCCTGTTCCATTTGCATGTTCTCGCCTGCCTGCATATGTCCACATTACATATATGTTTTCAGGATTAAATGTTTTACAATATGTGATTGCCAGTCTAGCAATTGCATCGTTACTTACACCGTTTTGTCCAAGATTTACAACACCCATTAGTGCTGGCCAACTAACATTAACGCCATATCCAAATGTGTAACTACACCCAAAGGCTGCATCAGCACCTTCTTCAGGAACTAGTTGTCCTCTGTAACGCCAATCGTTAATAAAATATTCTACACTATCTTCAGTATAACCTATTGCACACCCTAATTCCTTTTCGTGGTTATCTACCCAATTTTTCTTTCCAGGATCATCATGTCCTAATGTAAATTCTTTGAAAAATTTACTCTTTAGATATTTGGCTTCCTTAAAATTAGTGACATCCATTGCATTAGTTCCAACGATAAAAGATATGCTTGCCTATTGTTCCTACTAACTGCAATGATCCTGCCCAATTAGGCTCTACATATGTTGCATGGTAATGTGTTGAACCTTCTGTAATACCACGAAACTCACCAAACTGCATGATTCTCCATGCCACTGTTTGTGCATTAATCCATGCATCACCTTGGTGTGGATTATCTGCCTTACCATCACAAAACCAGCTAAATTGACACTTGTTACGAACCATTACCATAACAGTTTCATCTTTCCAACTAGGTTTTTTCTTGCCTTGCTGAACAACTTCACATACTGTATCTGGATAACGTCGATCATTCACACGATTTAGCACAACATCTGCTACACCAACTTGGTCTGCAAAGTTACTACCACGTGCTTCGTAATAGATATTAAGTGCTAAACAATGCACTTGTGGGAATTGTTTTTCATCAAACACAAATGTTTGACTGTCTGCTTTAGATGTTGTCGAAAGGCCAATTATTAGTGTTAAGGCTACAAAAAGATTCTTCATAATTTTTCCTGCTCTCGTTAAGGTTAGTCGTCGTATGTCCATGCTCTGTTGGCATTACCTGTATGGTGAGCCCATCTGCAAAATAGTCCACATTCTCTACCGTGTGCTTCTATTTCCCAAGGCAAATCCCAATATTCTTTTTGGCCACGCTGCCATTTGCCCTTCCAACGGTGCTTGTTTGTTCTAGCACTTTCGTATAATTCGCCACGTGCAAACTGTTTTACATGCACCATTTCGTGTGCAACTGTTTCAAGTAGTCTACGTAAACGAACATCGTTGGTAGCAATTTCTAAATCAAATTCTCTTGGACGTATAGGGTCAGCACCATCACTTGATATTGCATATCCATAAGAACTATCTTCTTTAAAGTCTTTAAGATGCACATTAATTTCCAGTGTTTTCATTCTAGGCATCAACATCTTACAACAAAATTCTACCATTGTTCTGGTATGTTTCTTTTGTGTTTTGCTTCCGCCTTTGATATTAATAACAACTGTCATTTAACCCTCTTTTCTAACTTATATATACAGTATACAGTAAGATATCTTGCTTGTCAACCTTTGCGGAGATAAAAAAACCCTTGTAGATCAAGGGTTTATAAGTTTTTTTGATTATTTTTAATGCAATTTTACTGGTTTTTAGTTAATTTATCAACTAATTCGTATGCAGCTGCCACTAAAATAAGGGCCCAGCCAATAGGACCCATTAAAATAAGACAGCACATAATCTTAGAAAAACGTGCATCTTTTTTGATACCCAGCATTTTACAGATGTATAGCATTATAAAAAACCATACAATAGATGCAAAGACTGTAGTTGTAATTATTCCAATATATTCCATAGTATTATTTATTAAAAATCAAATAAGTCAGCAAATGTATTGCGGGCTGCACCTGCATCTAAATCCCATTTTAACACACCTAATAAGTTTTCTAGTTTCTTAGTAATAATAGTGTGTTCCATTAAATCGTCATCAAAAGGAAGGCTAGTAAACCATTCTGGTAAACGTGTTTCGTCTGTGGGATAGCCAACACTTGTATAACCCATAGGATTGTCTTTGAGCTTACATACAACAGTTTTCATGCCATCTGTAATCTCAATACTGTATTTGTCGTTATTGATTTCACGCAACTGATTCCAATTTAGTGCAGCTCTAACATGCCCTGGTAATGCTGGCTTCTTAATATCTTTAGCACTGCGTCCTTCTCTAATAGCTTTGTTCTTTACTTTGTCATAATTTGCAACAACGCCGCGAAACTTAGTTAGATTGTTAACACGTTTTGGTGTGCCTTTCTTCCAACTGTCCATACTACGAAACTCTTTGCGGAATTCAATAATACGTTTGATAACTGCTTCTTCGCCACCGTCTGTAAGTGTTGTCATTAGCAATTCTTTTAAGAAGTCTTGCATAAATGCTGGCGTATCACTACGCTTCAAGTCTAAGCCCATTGCTTTTACTTTGCCTGGCTTGCCATCCTTATCTTCACGCTTGCCTTCGTTGTCATATACCAATGCCGCATAACGTTTCTTAGTAATAAAGATACCTGACTGTGCTGATATCTCTCTACCAGCGGCAATAATTGCACCCAAGTCTACTGTAGTATGAAACGCTTTGTTCATAAAGTTAGGAAAAGTTTTGTTTACCTCATCACATACTGCTTCATAGTAACTAGTAATAGTATCTTTGTCCCACTGTATTTCGCCTTTGTCAATTTCTGGCTTAAGAATAGGATATGCACTAAAGTATGTGGAGTCAGTATCACCATAAACAATGCTTTTGCCTACATGATCGTATTCGCCTGCCATAATTTCATTGCATTTCGCCGCCATATGCTTTGCAATACTACGCCCTGTTAGTGTTGTTGATTGACCTAGTCTACTATCAAAGAATCTACTGCCAGGATTAAGTAACGCACCATACAAACTGTTCAAGTTAATCTTTTTAACCAACTGTCGCTTGTCCCAAAACGCAAACTTATCGCCACCTTCTTCACGTGCCGCTACTGCCTTTGCTTGTAGTTCTTTACGCTCTGCATACCAACGCTCTAGTAATCCAGGAATAATACCTTTTTTCTCGTATGTAAAGATAGTTCCGTTAGCACTAATAATCCAAGGTTGTCCACTGTTAAACACAATTTCATATATCTCTGCGCCAGTGGCTTCAAAACTAGTTCCATCTTCAAAGTCAATGTGCATGACTTCTGCTTGGTCTTTGTCCATAACAAGTTCATACTCAGGTGTTGCGAAACGACCCTCCCATGCTTCTGGAATTGTTTTTGCCTTGTCTAGCAAGTCACGTGTGAATGTATGACGCACTTGACCAACAATAGTTTCAGTTGACATATTGCAACTACGAATAATACTAGGATACAGTGAGTTTAAATCCATACTGCCAATCCATTTGTGCATTCCACGTTTAGGATCCGCAACATAGGCACCTGCTGCCTGTGTAGTATCTTTGTCAAACTTCTTATCAGGAACAATAAAGCCCTGTTGATGTGCTTCATTGACAATAGCTTGGTCTGTTTGTGCAACCGCACCCATTGTTGTTTGTAGAAGCACTGTGTTAGAATGTGCTAACACATTGGCTAAGTCAATAAACTGTAGTTTTGCATCTAGTCTTACTAGCAAGTCAACGTCTTGCCTCGAATATGCAATAAATGTTTCAAAGTCATTGTTGTATAACTGATCCAATGTGCCTTCATAATCAACTTTGCGTTCATTAAGTTCATATTCGCCAATAGCATCTAAACTATAGCTGTGCATTTCGTGATATGTATACTTACGATACAATTGCATATAGTCTAAATGAACTCTACCGAGCAAATCAAATGTTTCATTCTCTGCGCCGAATCGTTCAAATGTTCTACGTTTAGGATACTGGCCCCATAAACAAAACTGCCGTGTATGACTTTTGCTTAATACACGAGCTACACGATTAACCATGTATGGAATATCAAAGCCTTCACTGTTCCAGCCTGTTAAGATATCTGCATCGTCGATTAAACTAAGAAATGCTTCAAGCATCTCTTTTTCAGTATCAAACAACATTGTATCATCAAACTTATTACATATTTCTGTTGCTTGTTCTTTAGTTAGTGTATCAGGTTTAATAGCAAGACAAATAGTTCTGCTTAACCAACTTAGATGCACACTAACTGCCGTTACGGCATTAAATGGATCTTCTGGCGGAGCAAAACCTTTCTCTTGATTGAAGTCTGTCTCAATATCAAAGAACGCTGTTTGTAGTTCTGGTGTTTCTGTGGGATCATAATTCTCAGAAAAGCATCTAAACAGTGGATTAATATCACTCTCAAATAACTTTTTGTGTCCATGAATCTTTTTTTCAGTATTAAACTTTTTGCTTGTGTTACATACAACACGATCAAGTTTATCGCCAAATATACTTGTATATTTGCCACGTGGGTCTTTGTAATAGAACTGATAACGAGCAGGAAAGTCTTTGTAAACTCGCTGGCCGTTAACACGTTCTACTACATGTAGACAATCTTTATCTCTATTAAAATAACCGTCTACATAACTCATTAACTATCGCGACCTACTGTTGTTAGGATAGTTTCAAGTTCATCAAACTCATCACGTGCTTTGGCAAACTCTGCCTTGTATGCAACCTTAACTGCTTTGTTAAGAATAGATGGTTTAATATCCATCTCTTCTGCGATTGCTTTTACTGTATCGCGAAGTCCTTCTTTAAGTGTTTCCACTTCTTGGGTTACTTGAATGCCTTCTTTAATAAGATGCTTCAATTTGTTTACGTCTGCTTCAGAAAATGTTGTCATACTAGACCTCCGTTAATCATTGAATTAGTATATATAATAACAGGTTTAAGCTGTTATGTCAAGTCAATACCCAATGTTTTTTGGGCATCCTTGATAAATTGTTGGGGGGATTTTGTGTAGTTGTTATTATACATTTGGTATAATAAAATAGCAAATTTAATCTTTTCAGAACTATTATATAGATTTGTTGCATTGTTAAATGCCCAAGTCAGTAATTCCATGCGTGTTACTACATTATTATTGAACATAGCATCTTGTGGATCTACAAGAGAGTGACTGTCATTCCATTTTAAGTATTGGTCAGTCCATATACCCATATCAACACATGTTTCTACATCAAGTGTAGTGTATATGTCTGTTGGATTATGTAACCAGTCTGACATTTGGAAACAATAGTCATATGATTCTTGCCATACGTCATCTTGGTGTGATAGTTGATAGTATATGTATTTCCATATTTCAAATACATCATCAAATGTGTTCATTTCATCATTGTATTCTCTGCGTAAAAATGCACTAATAAAATGATGCGAATTTTTACCCATAATTGTTGTAACTACTTTAACAGGTAAATTGTTTTTTTGTGCATAGTGCATAATGTCTGCTGTGTTACGAGCATGTGTAAACAAACATAAATGTTTATTACTAGGAAACTCGTTCCATGCATCAACAATTGCAATTAATTTTTCTTCTGATAGCACTATGTTGTTTCTAAAATCTGGATCGTATGCTTTTGAAATACTATCATGCACATTCCACCAGTCATTAATAATGTGTGCTTTACCAAAATGTTCACTGTGTTCTTCAAGCCATAAGTTATTGTGTGACATGTTATAAAAGTCTGGACTTGAGTTGATTACGTATGTTAATGCACTGGCTGTTATTGCACTTCTGGTACATACCAGGTATATTTGTTTCATAATATACCTCTTAATTTATTGGCTACTGCTTTGCCCATTAGTCTTGTTCCTTGTTTTGTTAAGTGTCCACCCAATGTGCCAATTGGTTCCGGTAGCCCTGATCCAGTTCTATGTATATCAAAAATTGTAAACATTTCTTTGTCTATATCGAGTTCAGTTATATGTCTTGTATGTGGTAGTGCCAAATGATTTTTCTTTTCACTAACATTAAATCTATAAGCAGGAATATTTGCATTTTGTAATATGCGATCAATTGCTAATGCACTACTTTCTATTGCTGTGTCTAAGTATACAGAGTTTCCAATATCTGTCAAGTAGTTTTTTTGATTATCGTCAAACTTAGTAGACCATCTTTTTGCTATATCATCTACTAATCCACTCTTACCCGGGAGTAACATATTCTTTACAAATGATTTTAAACCACGTTGTTGATATAGATGTATATTACCTCTTGATACAACAGGCATATAGTCATCATGCACAAATAAACAAACACGTGGATCCCATGTTTCTTGTATTATACATTTGGAATATTGATTTAGCTCTCCAGAATCTGATAGTTTATTAATTAGATGAGCATAATTTAAATATCCACCGGCTGGATGTGAATAGACCGTGTATTCATATTCGTCAGGTAGCTCATCATACCATCCATAATCTTCATGTAGGTCTTCGCATGCACCTGTATTATTTTTACCTGGCTTCTCCGCGAGTGTCCACCAGCCTGCTGAAAAGCTACAGCCTATTATTAACACTTTTTTCAAATTACTTCTCTAGTTTTTTAATACGAGCTTCTAGTTCTTCGATCTTTTTTGTAAGTTTTGGGTTAGCGGCCTTCCATGCGTCTGGGTTATGTTTAAACCAGCTCCAGCCCCAACGATTGACTAGGAAGTCTAGTATTGCTTCCCACTTATTTATTGCCCAAAAGGCAATGTATGTGTCTCTTATCCAGTAAATGAATAATGCACCAA
>Ga0206683_10000416_pt1 | contig 31463 bp, 27 predicted proteins | sample M280m12015metaG_FD_155483 | JGI IMG/M metagenome (GOLD analysis project Ga0206683, IMG submission 155483) | Ammonia-oxidizing marine archaeal communities from Monterey Bay, California, United States - M2 80m 12015 | ecosystem: Environmental > Aquatic > Marine > Intertidal zone | place: USA...
TGTTGCCTGTACGGAACCATGCGGAGTAGTTACTTCAATGATCGCGCGGTCATTTATGCCCAGTTTCTGTGCCGTATCCGGATTTATTTCCACCCATGAATCCCAGACAATCTGGCTCATCGGATGAGGTACTTCTTGTAACCACGGTTTATTCGCACCGCTGCCGTCACCGATCAGGAGTGAAGTAGTGGGTAGTAATGTGAGTCCGTCAGCATCCGCAAGTCCGGGATCATTGACCTTGACTGCTGTTACATTTCTGTTTAATGAAACACTCTTGTATCTTGATGGTTCGAAAATACCTCCGTTTTCCAGAACGCTGATCCAAAAACTGTCGAAACTTCCTGAATCACCAACTCGTCTTTGAATTTTCTGCCATCTCTTCTGCAGATAATCCAGATAGTTTTTATTTCCGGAAAATGCTTTTTTGTTTATACTTTGTGCAGCAGTCAACAAAATGTCTTCACGTCCTTTTGCATCAAAGTTGTTGACAGTGGCCATCACCGGCTGTTGAATACTACTGACACCACTTCTTGGAAACGCGTCTCCCCAGCTTTCATATGCGGTAAGTGCGGGCAAAACTAAATTAGCCGCATTTGTGGTTTCACTTTGCTGAGATGCGATACTTACCACAAAAGCGTTTTTCAAAGCTTTTTTAAAACCCATCGAAGGTGGAAGAGCATAAACCGGATTTGCTTCATCAATGATTAGCAATTTAATTTTTCCGGATTGGAGGTCACTGATTAACTGAGTTAAATCCTGATGGGTTGAACTTTCCGGCACAGTCTGATCATAAAAGCGGACTGTTTTGTCAAGGGCTCCGGAGACAGCATTGAGAATATTTACCGCAACCAATGTCTCCACACTTTGTTCTGTTGCGGAAACATTACCTCCACCCAGCGCCATTAAAGGACCGTACTTAATAGCATCAGCAGCTAGTTCATGCATAACCTCTGCTGGGACGCCTGTTGCCTCACTAACTTTTTCCGGAGAATAAGCCGCGAGGTAATTTTTCAGGAATTTGTGGCTGTCATTTTTATTACGAATCACTGCAGCAATCGCCAATGCGACTAAACCTTCAGTTCCGGGATTAATCACAATCCAGCGATCAGACTTTGCACCAGTTAAGGAAACGTGGGGAGAAATATGAATGAATCTGTTTTTCTTCCCGTTTTTATAAGAATGCATATCGGCAAAGCGACGTGCGTTTTCAACACTGTTGCCCCAGTTCTCTAGGAAATCGGCACTAAAATTGAGGACCAGCCCAGCTTCTTCAAAAGCATATTCCGGAATATCAGCCCGTCCAAAAGATATTTTGTTTGCCGCATTTTGACTGTCTTGCGTCAACAGGTCAAAATTTACACGTTGACCTCCACCAACGGCTTGCAACCATTCGTCAACAAAACGACCTTCACTGCCTGACGCGGGTTTACCGAGGTAGGCAACTGCTCCGGAAGCAGCTTTTATAATTGCGGAAAACTGCTGCATTCCCTCTTTCCAGGGGATCTGCTTTCCATCAGCAAGAGGATATGCATGCCGATTTGGATTATAAAGGGATTGCATTGAGGCCTGTCCGCGTGCGCAGAGTGTGCCTTGATTGATAGGATGGTTGGGGTTGCCTTCTGCTTTTTGGGCGCGATGTTCACGTGTAGTAATCATCATTCCACAAGCCGCATCACACTCACGGCAGGTGGTCATATACTGATATGCAGTCTGCGGAGTGTATTCATAATCCGTGGGCGGAACCAACATTGGAATCAGTTTTTCTGGGTTATTTTCACAACCGGCAACAACAGCTGTTGCTCCCCCGACTCCCATGTATTTGAATAAATTCCTTCGGCTGAGTCCCTTCTTCATTCGGATCTCCTCATCATTTTTCACTCGTCGCTTTTAATAGTGGCAGGTATAGCAGTCCAGCAGGTTTGGGTTGTGATACCCTTTTTCGTTGATAAGCCCAATGGCAACTTCGCGTTTTGCATCCATTTCTTTCGCATGATACCAGCCGTCTAGTGTGCTACCGGTACGTTTACGTTCCTTAGCACCTTTGACCTGCAGGTGACACTCCATGCACCAACCCATTTTGCCAAAATTTGCATCCACCTGTTTGACCACATCCATTTGACGTAAATCTCCGTGACAAGAAAGGCAGCGTTCATCTCCGCCGGTACGGAACTGTGCAAGTTTACATTCCAGACTGCGTGGTGCGTTTTCAGCATCACATCCTGCACCGGCATCATTAATCAGTCGGTTGCTGTCTGCATTGATATGTTCCTTGTGAGGAAAACGAACAAAATCCGGAACGTCATGAATTTTGACCCATGGAATCGGTTCAGCGTTAGCCCAGTAATTCCGCATCTTGTTTACTTCTTCACTTTCAGGTTGGACAAGTTTCTGTTCTTGGGGACCGTGACAACCGATACATGTACTGACTGGAGGTACACCGGAAGAAAATGAACGACGGGCATAAAGGTGACAATATTGGCAGGCAATTCCGTTTTGGACTGTGTGCAGCTTGTGGCTGAAGGCAATTGGTTGTTCTTCAGCATATGCCTTCTTTGAACCAAGGGCCAGAAAAAGAGTAGAGACTATCAGTCCAACCAAGAAAATATGCCTGTAAATCATAAACTTGCTACTCAATATGTGCTGACGGGATTTTAAAAAAGGTTTTTAGAAATTAATTTCTGTGAAACATAAAATCATGATGCATGAAAAAATGCAATCCTTTTTTTGTGATTCTTTATTATTTTTGCTGTTAAAGAAACTATTTCACCTCAAGCTTTTAGTCTTCTCGTTTGAGTAAAATCACTTGATTGCTTTAAGGGATTGACCTATGCTCTGCAGGAAAGTTAAAACTAATAATGCTGACCCCATTCTTCTTCCTGATTAATTTTCATTAATTCAACTCCGTCTGGGCACAGTGCAATATCAGCAAACTCTAAAAAACTGCAATGGAAAATTTGGACAATTTTATTAAAGGTATGCCGAAGGCAGAACTTCACGTACATGTGGAGGGAACGCTTGAACCGGGACTGAAGTTCCAGTTGGCAAAACGTAACAACCTTGACCTGCCCTACGGGTCGGAAGATGAAATGCGTGCCGCTTATGATTTTAACGATTTGACCTCATTTTTAAAAGTATATTACGAAGGGATGAGTGTGTTGCTGACAGAGCAGGACTTTTATGAGCTGACCTATGCGTATCTCTTAAAAGCACATTCCCAGAATGTTGTCTATGCAGAGATATTTTTTGATCCTCAGGCGCACACTTCCAGAGGGATTGCCTTTGATACCGTTATCAATGGTATTCGCCGTGCTCAGATTGATGCGGAAAAAAAGCATGGAATCATGACGCAACTCATCATGTGTTTTCTGCGAGATATGTCTTCAGTATCAGCAATGGAAACTCTGGAACATTCCCTGCCTTACAAAGAATGGATCATTGGTGTTGGACTTGATTCAGATGAAAGAACTAATCCACCGATTAAGTTCAAGGATGTATTTGAGCGAGCAAGGCGGGAGAATTATTTTCTCACTATGCATTGTGATGTTGATCAGCATGACTCAACAGTACACATCTGGCAGACTTTGAACGAGATTGGTGTTGACCGGATTGACCACGGTGTAAACTCTCTCGAAGACGATGTGCTTTGTCGTGAAATCAAGGACCGCAACCTTACTTTAACGGTCTGTCCTATTTCCAATGGTTATGTAACCGAGAGTATGAAAACGGCCGAAATCAAAGTCATGTTGGAAAAAGGTATGAACGTAACTGTGAATTCCGACGATCCGGCCTATTTCACGGGTTACATGAACGAAAACTTGATTGTAACTCAACGAAAAGCCGGACTCAGTAAAGCACAAGTTGTTCAACTCTCCGTTAACGCGTTTGAAGGCAGTTGGTTAGCTGACGAAGACAAAGCCGCTTTTTTACGACTTCTGTCTGATTACGTTGCTTGAAAATATACCTTCAACATCCTACCAAAATAAGTACTTTGCTCCATTACCATGAAATCACATCAGAGGACGAGTTCCATTCCACCTGCAATAGTCACTGGTTTGTCCAGTTCCAGTCGGTTTGCCTCCATCGTTCCATTCAGGTTATCATTTCAGGAAAGAATTGGAGAAAGTTACGTGGCTTTGATTACCTGGCAAAGGTTTTCGAAAGCGTACAATTCTTTGAAGGAATCGAGGTGAATCCTGAAATCCGGATTGCCGCTTGATTCAAATTACTCAAACACATCATTTGACAATAACTATGAAATTGATTTAGTCGATCCAAAGATGTAGTAACAGTTCAACAGTATATTTTGAAATGTTTTATAAATCGTTGACTAAAATCTTAAAATGGCACTACTAATACAGCTCAGTTAGCCAGTCAGTCAGTCAAAATAAATATTTTAATGATCCTAAAAAACTTGACACGATTGCACAAAATGGTACTATGCCTCATTTAAATTACCAACAGCAACTATTGTGTAAAGGTTTAATTTGGTTTCTGATTGGGCTTTATACTAAACCAATATTTAAGTTTGGAGAAGAGAAATGCGTAAAATGTATTTTTTAATTGTGTCTATGTCAATCCTAATGCCCTTGACCGCCTCAGCAACTACAAAATCAGGGCAAGTTCCAACAGAACAACTAGCTATAGGAGTCTTCAATTTCATTATTGCTAGAACTGAACTAAAGGTAGTAAAGTGTGAGCCTCATAGTTGTAGTTATGTTTCAACAGACAATGCAATTAATATGGAGTTGAAACGGGCAACTATAAAACAGCATACTTCAAAAGATTTAAATTTTCTGCTAGATATTGAATTTGACAGTAGATTATTTAAATCTGGTTTACTTGTTCAGTATTATAACGATAAAAACTTGATACGTGTTTATCTCAAGGGGGCTGATTTGACTGTTGAAGCGACAAGGAAAGATGAAATTAGACAACTTCAGGCTTGGCTTAAAAAAGTTCTGAAGCTTGTTAAATAAGACATATTTCATTTTACTATCCTTAAAAGCAACCTTCGTATATGTTTCCAGGATTGGGACAGATCATTATTTCTCTGCCCCAATTCCTAGTTAACTATTAATACAATTTTTATCCCACCCCATAATATTTATTAGATGTTTTTAATAGAATTTTCTTGAATTTTTAATATTGAGAATCTAGGAAATATATCCTTGCCCCACACCATGTTTGTAAAAAGTAGTTGAAAGTACTTGTAAATATGAAATATTTTACGAGAGTTGTCCTTGACATTGCTTTTAAAATTGATAATATTTTTTTCCTTAAAACTATTTTCGATTGTTGAATATGTAGCTGGGATTTGATCCATAAACTTTTTAATAAATTATTTATAATTCTTTGTTTAGGTAATTTAACACCTAAAAGAAGAAAAATAGAATGCTTGTAATTCAGTAATTCTAAACTCATCCTGTGCTTCCTTAACTGGTGAGGACAATCAAATCAATTGTTTTAAATTCTGTTGTCTTCCTCAGATTATTGAAAAACAAGTGAAGCGATACTATAAAAAACAACTATCCTAATTTAAAAAAAGGAATTCCAGTGAAACATTTATTCATCCTCCTCCCCATATTACTTATTTGTTCTTGTAAGTTTGGTCCAGAAACAGGTGATTTATATCAACAAAAAACTGCATCAGAATGGGACACTAAGCAAAGAAAAAATGATGGATCAATTATAGAAAATTTTGAGCATGGTGAGAGGATATTAAAAGGGGGGATTGTATATTTAGGATTTAGGAATGGGGAGATTGGCTTTTATAGTGAAAAATGGGAAGGTTTAGAAAGTGAAGACAATATGGATATTGGGAAATATGAAGGAGAATCAAAAAATGGATTTAGTCTGGGGAGTTATAATTCAACTGATGGAAAGAAAAAATATATAGGAGAATTTAAATATGGAAAATATAATGGTCTTGGAGCTATGACTTATCCAAATGGATGGAAGTACTTTGGTATGTGGAAGAATGGCAAAAGAGAAGGTCAAGGAACAATTTTTTACCCAAATGGAGACAAATTTAAAGGTGAGTGGAGGGATGATAAATGGAATGGCAGCGGTACCTATCTCTATAGTAATGGTAATAAGTATGTAGGTGAAATATATGGGAGACCAAATGGTCAAGGAGAATTGATCACTCTAGATAAGAAAAAGTATATTGGCTTCATGGATAGGTTATTTAGTGGACAAGGAAAATCCACTGACTCTAATGGAAACATTTACCAAGGGGAATTTAAATTTGGATGGAAAAGTGGTCAAGGCACAGAAATATTTTCTGATGGCAGAAAATATATTGGAGAGTTTAGGCTAAATAAACCAAATGGAGCAGGAATTGAGACCTACCCTGATGGGACAAAGTATGAAGGAAATTTCATTGATGGAAAATTCAATGGTGATATAACAATAACTTTTCCTGATGGAACAAAGTATGAAGGTGAAGGTATAAATGGAGAAATTAAAGGGTATGGGAAATATACTTTTACAGACGGAATTAAGTTTAGAGGCAAGTATTTTAGATATATAGGGGTAAAGAGTTGGAGCGGACATACCTACCATTCGGATGGTAGTGAGTTCATTGGTGATTGGAAAGATGGTAAACCTTGGAATGGAACATTTTACTTCAAGAACAGAAATATCAAAGGAGAGTATATTAATGGATTAGAACAGAAATAGAGAATAGACCTTATCAGGTTTGAGATAGATAAACTTCCAATGAACAATATTTCTATTGCAGGTTAAACTGGCATAATTCGGTCAATATATAGTGCGACGAATAAAAAAATGACTAAACATTCTAGTTAAGCTAAGGAAAACATAAATACAAATTATTGTTTGAATACTTTTGAGGAAGTTTACATCTATCCACTATATATAATTTTGATGTATATCGTCCTCGCAATTACAAAGAGATGCGATATTGTAAAGAGGGTTTTTACTTGGGGTAAGTCTGAAAACGAATAATCATCGGAGCCATCTTAGGAAGCATCTAGACAGAAATGCTTCTAACTATTTTCTGTATTGAATGAGGGGGTTGTGTGTTTCCCCCGGAGCTTATATTTAACGCCACCCCCCACCCCCACTCACTCTGCTATTTCAGGCAGTTCCTGCAACTTAACCAGCACTAAAACAAAGATTGTATAGATTGTTCTAAGTATCTGATTTACAATGGTGCTCCCACCGTGACTCGAACACGGAGCTAGGGTTTAGGAAACCCCTGTTTTATCCAGTTAAACTATGGGAGCAGCCTGAGTTTGCAGAGGAAATAACTAAAGCTGTTCAGGCTTGTGATTGTTTGAAGTTATGCTACTATTAAGCCCTGATTTACAGGTATTAATCAAGACAACATTTTGCATTATTGATTAAGCAATAAAAGTTCTAATTTAGTGTCAATTTGATTGATGTGTCCCTGAAAAGTACAGCAGAATGATGTTAATACTGTAAATTAAAATACCTCTCTTGTTTCACTCGAAACAACACTGTTTCAGTATTTTTTAAGGGTTCATCATAAGTAACTAATAATATGTTAGAAAAACATAAAACAATTGCAAAAGATATTATTGATCTGGCACAGAAATATGGTGCAGAACAGGTATCAGTCTCACTGGCGAAGTCAACCTCATTTCAGGTAGATGTGCGTGAACAGAAAATTGAATCACTTCAGGAATCAGGTTCTTCCGGAATTCACCTCACAGTTTCAAAAAACAAACGGCGCTCAACAGTGTCCTCAAATGATTTTAGAACAGAGACTTTAGCACCATTAATTCGTTCTACTCTGGGGGCATTGCCTTATATGGGCGAAGACGAATTTTACAGCCTTCCTGATCCTAAATTACAGGGCCGTGCACCTGGAGATCTGGAATTTCTTGATCCTGATTATGACAAGTTAAGTTCTGCAGAAAAAGTAAACATTCCGCTTGAAATGGAAGAGTTGAGTCTTGATGCTGACCAAAGATTAAAAACAGAACAGTCATTTTATTCAGACAGCATCTCTTACATGGTTCATGCAGATTCGAATGGTTTTTTGGAAGGAGAGACAAAAACTATTTACAGCATGGGAATTTCTATGATTGCAGAAGATATTGAATCAACTGCAAACGGAACCAGTGAATCAACTAATGTAGGACGTAAGCAAACTGACGGTTGGTACAGTGCCGTTCGTTTTCACCGGAATTTAACTCCATCAAAGGAAATTATTGAAAAAGCCTGCCACAGGACACTGCGAAAATTAGGTGCGGTGAAACCGTTAAGTCAGGAAGTGCCAGTTGTCTTCAGTTCAGAAATGGCTCAAAGTTTTCTGGGTAAAATCGCTTCCGCACTGATGGGTGAAAATCTGTTTCGCAAGCAGTCTTTCCTGCTGAACAAACTTAATGAGTCAATTGCAGATGCAAAAATCAATTTGATTGATAATCCTTTGCTCCCAGGCAAACTTGGAAGCCGTCACTTTGACAGCGAAGGTGTTGAGGCAAAACCGTTGGTTTTGATTGAAAATGGAGTGCTGAAAAATTATATGCTCTCAACATATTCTGCTAACAAACTTGGCATGGTTTCCAATGGTCACTCAGGCGGAATTTCAAACCTTATCCTTAAACTTGGTGACTATACTGAGGAGGAACTGATTGCAAGTGTCAAAAACGGCTTGTATTTAACCTCAATGTCCGGTCAGGGGGCAAACATCGTAACCGGCGACTTTTCTCGGGGAGCACAAGGGATATGGATTAGAGACGGTAAATTAGCGGAGCCTGTAAGTGAATTTACAATTGCTGGAACTTTTGCTGAAATGCTGAATAATTTAAAAATGATCGGCAGTGAAATAGACGAACGCAGTTCAATTCTAACTCCGGCATTTAAAATTGACAAAATGTCGGTCAGTGGAACTTGAAAATTAGGAAGAACTGACTAGATCACGCACAGTTGTAACAGAATGTTCAAGCAGTGTGCTTCTGAACTGATCTCCGGAAATACCCTGCTGGCGTAGTTCTCTGGCTGTCAATTTAAGTCCTTCCAGATATTCGAGCACAGCAAATTCTGAGACATCCTGATTGAGCAGTTTTTCGGTTCCTTCGTACATTGCAACCATCATGGTTTGATGCTGGTCATCTCCCAGAACTGAGCGTAAAGGAGATGTACCCTGTTCAAAATGCTGTCGAAGTACGCGAATATTCTCAAATGAAAGTCTTTGAACATTTGAGTATGCAGAACTCTTATCATTTTCGGAAATGGAATTTTTCTGCTGAATTGTGGAACTTGTTTGAAGTATATTCATTGTAATGGTTTGAATTATCCTGTTCTAACTTTTATTAGTTTGAGCAAACTGATGCAAACTCCATGAAATTACGGCTTTTTTGTTAAAGGTTATTTGTTTAATCCCCGGAAAATACTCATTATTCGTTTCAGTGCTTTAGGTGATTTGGTGCTGACAAGCCCTATTTTTCGTGAATTGAAGCGTGTTTATCCCCAAGCAGAATTGACTCTGCTGAGCTCTTCTGGAATGGGCTCAGTGCTGGCAAACAATCCTCACATTGATCATTACATTAGTCACAGCAGAAAAGAATCTGTCGCAGAGCTGACTGATTTGATACGTAAATTAAGCGAGGAAAAGTTTGAGTTGATTTACGATGCTCACCGTTCACTCAGAAGTATATGGATTGTCTGGAATCTTTCAGGCTTTGGACTGTTTAAAAGTCCGCAAGTTTGGTCCATCAACAAACGCAGTTGGCGTCGTAGTTTGCTGATCCGTTTCAAAATCAATTTACTCAAAAAATCTCCACCGCAGCGTCAGCACCTGCTGAGTCCTCTGCAGGAGAGGACTCAACTGGAACTGCAGAATCACACAGAATTATTTCCGAACAAAGATGCTGTTTTAGCTGTAAAGGAATTTATGGAGATAAACAGACTTCTGCCGAATCGTTTTATTGCAATCGGAGCTTCTGCTTCATATCCGCTCAAGTGCTGGCCGATGGAAAATTATCATGCACTGATTTCGAATTTAATTGCGAGTCGCTGGCCTGTTGTGCTGGTGGGTGGGGCAAATGAAAAAGAGACTTCTCAACTTGAAAAAGGATTTCGTGGAAAAATCCACAATACGGCAGGTGATTTTTCCCCGTTGGAATCAGCAGAATTACTCAAGCATGCAAAATTAGTAGTGACAAACGATACTTCTGTCAGTCATTTGGCGGAAGCGGTCAGTACTCCAGTAATTGTCCTCTTTGGTTCAACTGTCAGAGAATTTGGCTATGCACCGTTTCTGCAGGAAAGTCAACTAGTGGAAACAAATGAAGTGCTCAACTGTCGTCCCTGCAGCAGAGACGGACGCGGGAAATGCCGGAATCCTAACTATCTGCGCTGCTTGACTACAATAACTCCGGAAACGGTTATGCAGTTAATTCCGGACCCAGAGAATAAATATACAGATTTATATGATGATTAACACAGTAGCATTGAGTGTTGCGGATTCGGTTTTTCTAAGCAGCAACTTCAGCAGGGCTGTTACGCTGTGCAAATTTTGAATTTACGTCTTTCAAGTCGAGTCTTCCTGCATCAGCCATATCCCGCATAGATACTGTAAATAATTTGCGGGCTTCCCGGATTTCTTCTGTATCAGGAGTTTTTGTTTTTAGTGAAGAAACCAAAGCAGCGCGGCTTTTTTCAGGAAAACACATAATTGCTGCTTCTTTTATTATTGTGGTAGAACCAGAAATCGCAGTAATTACCGAATCAGGCTGTAATTTGCGGACAACTTCCAACAAAATATCTTTTGGTACATCCGGAAGTGATTCAAAAATAAAACAGTTACTCTCAATATTTTCACTCATTTTAATATCTGATGTTCGCAAACCGTTGATCAATTCTTCCCTGGTTGTGTTGTCTAAGTCACTGAGCACATCCGCGACGAATTTCACTCCGTCAACTCCTACTGTACCTTCATCCGGCACATGTCTCGCTTTTTCGGCAAGGTTGTAGCCAATCTTTTCAACCAGTTCAAGCGGTAGTTCATGTAATTTCCCCATTTCCAACGCTACTTTGGTGCGTTCATCTGTCGACAGCTCTCGTAGTAATTCAGCAGCTTCCTCACTTTCCATCCGTACGATGACGAATGCTTTTATTTTTGCAGGCTCTTCCTTGATCAAAAAACCGATTTGTGATGTTGTTAATTGATCCATGAATCCAAATGGATTTGTTTTGTTTTGTTCAGGTTCAGTCAACTGTTTGGTGAGTAAAAATTTCTGAACATCTTTTAAAACAGCATTTGCATCTTCAGGAGACAGCACGGCTTCTTCTGCCAGCTTCTCTAGTTCCAAATATGTTTTCTGAGGAATAGTTCCGGCAAAGAGTGTTCTCGATGCACTCATTCCCAATGTTGAAATAAGCTGGGTCAGCATTTCCATTGACTGCTTGTCACGTGACATCTCATGTACAAGTTCCTGTTTCCAGTCATCACGTCCTACGAGCTGCTTGATGACTTCCTGAACCAGACGTTCATTTTCCTCATTCACCATAGTACCGTTCACCTTATATTCCGGATGTCCGTTACTTTCAACCAGTTTGTCCAGTGGATCAGGAATTGAAACAAAACCCTGCTGAGGTGCTGCAGGAAGCTGTGGAGTCTGCATATTAGGGGGCATTAGAGCAGGATATCCATTTTGTACTGGTTGGACTTCTTTGACCTTTTTCAGTTTCCACAGAACCCAGAAAAACAAAAGTATAAGAAAAAGCAGCATTCCGGCGAGTATTTTTTCAATCTCACTCATTCTCAACCAGAACGGTTCTTCTTCGATCAACTTATCATCTTCTTCCGCAGCAGGATCAGCTCCCGGTTTTTCTTCACCCTCTTTTGCTTTTTCATCTTCCGTAACAGCTTTTGCCATTGGATCAGGCAAATCCTCACTTCCTGCAGGTTTATCGAGTTGTTCAGGAAAAGGTTCACTTGGCAGGATAGGCACAAAAATCAGTTCATCACCGCGTTCATAATCGAGTCCACTGAGGATAGGTACAATTTCGCCGATGTAGGAATTGACTGAAGGTGAAACTTCTTTGTGCATTACCAAATCCACTCTCATCCGAATAATCTGCCAATATTTCGCCCCGCTTGTTATGGAAGGGGTATTCAGTTGCCCAAATCCGGGAAGGGTTTCGTTAGCCATACTAACCGCGCGTTCCTCTCCAAAAAGTTTTACACGCAGTACATAATCCTTCGGCTCAAGATAATATTTGAGTCCATTGCGGATTGCCTCTTCTATTTCAAATTGACGAATACTGAGCGACTTTACACGTTCCTGTGCTTCGAGAGAAAATGCAGGAGCAAGCAAAATTAAGCTTAAACTGGAAACTAAAACCGGCAGAAAAAATCCACGCTTAATTTTGAAAATTCGCATTTTTGGTTTTGATGTTGTTTTTATGATCATATTCACCGGGACAAACGCATGAGATATTTTTTCAGACCCTCATTTGTTGGATCAAGTTTAAGAGCATGCTGCCAGTTCTCTAATGCCATTCTATTCCAGCCCAGCCGGTAATAGATGGAACCAAGCATAGCAAAAGCCTGTGAGGAAAAAGGATTTAACTCAATTGCTCTGCGGAGCGCGGTTATAGCAGAATCATAATTCTCGCTCATGTAAGCCTTTCTGGCTTGCAGTAAATAGCGCGTAGTTTCAACCTTGGCCTTCATGTCTATGCGCCTTGGTTCAGGATCGGGTTCCAAAATTGCTTCAGGTTTTTCTTCACCCGCCGCGAGGTTTTCCTGTTCACCAGCTACTCCGGGTTCTTCATCAATTATTGAACCGTTATCAGTTTCAGTATCAGTATCGGCATCGGCTTCATTATTATCTGTCTCAGCATTATCTGCCTCAGCAAATTCAACTGCAGCATTATCGAGAGTAGTTACAGAAGATATTGCAGGTGTAGTAAAAGGCACATGCACCATTTTAAGCACATCTCTACCGGTCAGGTTGAGAAACTTAACACGATCATCCAATGTTTGTCGCAGCACTTCCACATTGAAAAGTGAAATAGAAGTATTCACAACAGCAAAAATTGTCGTGTACGGCCTCACCTGATTCACAATACCAACAATCTTTTTTGTTTGTGTCGGCACCCAGACATTATTTTCGAATCCTGGTAATTTTATTTTTGAGATACTCTTATCACGTTTAGTGACAGGTACAGTTTCCAGGATATAACGAATACTGACGGAAACACCGACATACTCTTTAGGTAATTTTTCACGGAAAATAACATCTAATTGTTTTTCGATATCTCTTTCAACTCTTCTCTGCTCCGGTGGCGGAGGCAGTTTTACATCACCTTTATTTGAGCCACTTAGTTTTTCAGCAACACTTCCGTCTCCTGAAAGTTCTAATTCTTCTTCCTGTTCTTTCTTTATTTGATTAAAAGGTACAGCTAGCAGTTCTTCCAGAGTCTGTTTTTTTTCTGCTGATTCAGCGGCTTTTTCCGGCGACGGATCTTCCACCTGTGCCTGATCTGAAGTAGCAGGACTCTCCTGAGCGTTTAATTTGTCGATAAACAAAAAGCTCAGCAGACAGATAATCAGCAGAGAATAAAGAGAAACTTCTGCGCCAAAAAATTTATTATTTTTCATTACCTACTCCAGATTATCCAGCATTTGACGTACCTCTTCATCCTTTGGATCTAAACGTTGAACATGCTGCCACATTTCGAGAGCTTCCTCTTTTTCTTCAAGGAGAAAATGTAATGAACCTTTCATTTTCAGGATAAATATTTTGTCTGAACGTTTCACTGCGACTTTCAAACCTTTTGCAGCCCATTCTAAACCGGCAACGTAGTCACCAGTCTGGAATGCTTCAAGTATTTTTGCACGATAATCTTTAAGCGCACCGCGTTGTTCCGGTGAAAGTGAACTGTCTGAACGTTCCGGAAAATCCTTGCGGATAATTGCCAGCGTGTCTCCACGTTTCTGATCAAAATTTATCGCCAGAGGGATTGCTTCTTTCAGAAAAGTATCAACAGTAGGAAGAACAGTTTCATCAAGTAGCAAATTTATTTCCATTTTGATGTTACTGGCAGATGGTGGTGCGTTTGTAGTTTCTTCGTTGCTTTCAATTAATGAAAATTTTACATTCACCACAAAGTCTGTTTTTGCTACATATTTCAACAATAACTCAGTCAGTTTCCTTCTGACAATCTGTTCTTCATAAGGTGCAATACTGTCTGAGAAAGGTTTTGGAAAAGAAGTTCTTTCTACTGTTACAGTATCTCCACGGTCAGCAAGATAAAATTCCTGAGCAGGAATCAGTCTCTTTAAAAACTGCTCTTGAGTTTCAGGTAATGTGTTATCCAACAAAACACTGACCTGTACTGATTTTAAAGCTTCTTTCAGTTCATGGTTGCGTTTCGTGCTTTCAGAAAGATCAGTATCGTCATCGCTTGTATCATCTTTTGTGACATCAGCCTCAAGTGGCAGGTTTTTGAGTTGAACCTCCTGCAGCAGCTTTTGGTCCCAATTAATTATTACTGAAACGTTAAAACGTTCCGGTGACAGATAACGTGAGAGTAATTGATCAAGATCGAGTTTAAGACTTTGTTCAAATGCAGCGGTTTTAAGACTCAAACGCTTACTGGTTGCATCCTGTAGTGGTACTGCAATGACAAAATTAGGGCTGTCAATCGGATGAATTAAGTTTGACTGCAGGCCTCCACGCTGCAAAACAATACGTAGAATTCTTTTGTTGCCCTGTGTCTCTTCTATTACAGTAACGGAATTTTTTCCGCCATCAGTCCTTTGATTGAAAAGCACTTTTTTCTTCACCGGAAGTTCTGCGACAGGTTCGACTGTTTCTTCCGTCGTCGTGCAACTGCTGAGAACAAACACGAAGAAAATGCTTACAAAAAAAGTAAGTTTATAAAATAAACGTATTAAGCTGAAATTATAAAATTGTTTCATGATAAGCGTAGATCTTTGAAATACGTAATTAAAAAATTAAAATTTCCAGCCTATAGAAATAATTGATGCTCCGGAAGCTGTGGCACTTTCGTCGGTTGTCAGCATTGCCATGTAATGGTAATTAAGTGTCAATTGTTCTGCTACAGAAAAGCTAAATCCTGTTTTGAAATATGACGGATTATTGAAAGGTGTCACTGTCATCATACCTAAACCTCCAAGAAGAGAAAATGATACCTGCTCTCCACCAAAGTTAAAAACGTCATAACTTATTGTGCCATCTATCAAAAAACCAGTGATGGATGACTCATATTTATCTGTCAAGTTGGAGTTGTCATCACTCAACATTGCACCGCCGCCGGTAAAACTCCAGTCATCCGTAAGCCGTACCATTTTTTCTCCGCCGAATACACGTGACTGATGTTCAACCGTGACAACGCTCCCTGAAGTTGAACTGGTGAAGGTAATAGGTACATTCATCTTGCCGTAAAACACGTGTATGTAAGATCCACTCTTAGGCGGTGTTCCTGTAACTATTTTAGAAAAAACAATTTCTCCACCTTTTGCCTCATATGCGTTAAGTGAAATGGATAGCTGGTCGCCTTCACTGGTAAACACAGCAATATCAAGAAAGCCATCTACTTCCAGTTCTTTAGCAATCTCTCTACGGTATTTGTCGTCAGCTATACCGCGGCTGATTTTTAGAAAACTGCCTGAAATATCGGTACGTATTTGACTGCATGATTCGCAGACACTGACTTTTAACTTGATCAGACTCGTTAGTGTCTGCTGTAAACGTGCAGTTGCAACTTTGCGAAAACTGCTTGGCAGGGCATCTCCATATGAAATACTTGAAATTGCGACTGAACTTATTTTTTTCTGCATACTTTGCACGGATTCCACCAGACTTGGAGTAAGCTGTTCCAATTGGGAAATCTGTCGATCTTTCCAAAAAATCGCTTCTTCTTCAGCCGCAGCAGTTGTCAAACATAAGGCAAAAACAAACTGCACCAAAAGTAATTTACATGTAAAATTTATCATTTGAAAATTGTCAAAAACTTGGTGTGTTTTTTGCTGATTCTCATACTGAGAAAAAATTATAGAGGCTTACTTAACTTCTGCAACCTTCCTGCCAATATCATCAAAGTACAATGTTGAACCGAATAGTTCTTACAGAAAAAGATCAAATTACGACTTTGAAAGTAATTGATGAGTTAAGGCGGGTAGAAATCCAGCCTGAAATGCAAGCTATTGAAAAAAGTTTAGCTTCAGCTAACACGCGAAAGGTTACGCTTGATTTGGATAATTTGCAAGTCTTTAGCAGGGACACACATGAGCTTTTGGGGTTGATTATCAGGCATGTTCGACTGAAAAACATTCCTATCACAATAAGCGGAAGTTCTCAGTTGGATCCAGCAATTCTGCTGGCAATCTCAGAAGGTAGGCCTCAAATAATTGAACAGCAGAAACCAAAAAAAGCAGCTTTTACGATAAAGCCCAAATATTTTTCTCGTTTTTCAACCCCCTACTTTTCCAGTGATGAAGATAACGTTGTGTTAAAGCGATTAATTCCTGAAACTGTTAATCCGGAAAAGTATGCAGCGGAAAAACCTTTTTTAAATGATAAACCGGAAGATGTTGAGATTGTCCTGCCGAATGATGTTTCTGATAAATATTCACCCTGGTTCAGGCTTGGATGGCTGCTGTTTTTATGCTTCACCGCAGTTGCTTTGAGTTTGTTGTATTTGCTCTGGCCGGATTATCAGTCAGGTAAAATTCAGCAAGTTTTTTTAGCAGACAACAAGACACAAGTATTGCTTAACACTGAACCGGTAGAAAACATTAGTGTTCCGGAAACCCCCGTGGTTTCCCTGATAATGGCGGTCAAAAGCGGGAATAAGGCTGCTGTAGAGCAATTACTGCTTTCCGGAGCTGAGTTGGAATTAAAAGATCAACAGGGTTATACTGCATTTATGCATGCAGTAAAAACAGAAAATGCAGAACTTGTGACATTACTGGCGGAACACGGCGCGGTGGTAGACTTGAAGGATGAGTTTGATGACACACCGCTTATTTGGGCTTCTTCCATGAAAAATAAGGCAATTGTTAAATTATTGTTGGAGCACGGTGCAGATCCGGATATAGGAGATTTTACACCTCTTATGTGGGCTGCTTTTCATGGCGAGTTAGTGATGTTAAATTTATTTTTGGAGTCAAGGGCGAACCTGAACGCACGTACTCAAGCAGGTTGGACCGCACTGATGTGGGCTGCAGAAAAAGGGAATACGCAAGCCATGTGGGAATTGCTGAGACGTGGTGCCAGAGTAAACATGCAGAATAACAATGGAAAAACGGCTCTTATCCTGGCAGCCCGTAAAGGGAATATCGGAACAATAGGATTATTGCTCAATAAAGGTGGTGATCCCGCGGTGGTTGATTTTGACAAAAAAACTGCTTTGGATTACGCCAAAAATTTCCAGCATAAGGATGTAATTCGTTTACTGGAAAAAGAATTTGAATAAATAATTCTAAATTATGAAAAATGTTTCTCTTGAAGACTTTATAAATGTGAGACCAACAGATTAACGGCCTCCCTATTGCTCCAACTCTCTGGAATAAGTACATCTGCGTAAATTTTGCTGGGCTCAACATACTCCTCATGCATTGTACGTATAGTAGCAAGGTATTGCTTGGTTACGGATTCAACAGACCGTCCGTGTTCAGATAAATCTCGTTTTAAACGTCTGATGAACCTCAAATCCGGGGGTACGTCTATAAATACTTTCAAATTCATCAAATCCCTGAGTTCTTTATCATTTAATACCAGAATGCCTTCCACAATCAGGATAGGTCGTGATTCCACTTTTTTCGTACTCGAATCTCTTAAATATTTAGTAAAATGATGAAATACAGGGATTTCCACATTTTTTCCTGAAATCAGAAGATTGAGGTGCTCTACCAGCAGGTTTGTCTCCAAAGAATCAGGATGATCAAAATTGATTTTGGTTCGTTCCTCAAATGATAATTCAGGGCGATTTTTGTAATAGGAATCGTGTTGGATAACAGAAACTTTCTCCGTACCTAACTGTTTTAAAATCTCTTTTACAATCGTTGATTTTCCGGAACCGGAGCCGCCACCGATTCCCATCACGAAAGGTTTGGCTGTAGCCATAGGAAGGAAACCAGTCAAATATAAACTTTGTAAAACATACGCAGGGACATAACCATCAGGAAAAGTGCAAACCAGCGTTTGAGTTTGTCTTTGTCAAGTCTGTGAGCCAGTTTTGCTCCCTGTGGTGCCATGAACATGGTTATTGGAAAAATGAAAAGAAAGCTCATCAAATTGAAATATCCGAAGCTTAACAGAGGAAGATTTGGATTATACCAACCGCTGAAAATATAACCGATTGCTCCAGGCAGTGAAATCATCAATCCTAAACTTGCTGATGTCCCAACTGCTCTCAGCATGGGTAAACTGTAGGCAGTAAAGTAAGAGGTGAAAAAAACACCTCCACCGATTCCCATTATTGCTGAAAGCAGACCGATCAGTCCTGTTGCACTCCACTGCTTTGAATCTGTAGGTAGTTCTTTGCCCAGTACTAGATGGTTTTTCCGTAATAAATTTAGTGCAATCAACATTGTCAGCGTGGCGAAAACTGCTTTGAGCGAATCACCACTCAAACTGCCGCCAAGCCATGAACCAAGCAAAGCGCCGGACATCACTGGAATTGCCAGTTTGCGGAATAAAATAATGTTTCCTGAACCACGTTTGTAATGAGACCAGGCGGAAGTGATTGAGGTGGGTACAATAATCGCCAGTGATGTCCCTATTGCCATGTGTGCGGTGACTTCGGATGAATAACCCAGTTCATCAAATGCATACAGTAAGGCAGGTACTAAAATGATTCCACCTCCGACGCCGAAAAGACCTGCTAACAATCCCGCAAATGCACCTGAGACAAACAACAAACTCAGCAGTGAAATGAATTCAGGATTGTTAAAAATGGATTGCATGTAATGTCAATTTATTTTTTTGCAGATTCCTTTTTACTTGTTCCTTTCAAATTTGGAAAACAAATAGGCAGCACATCCTCAAAAGTTTTCACAAAATGCGGTTTGATGCCTCTAGTTATTATTTCATCCAAATCTTCAAAATCTTTTTGATTTTCTGCAGGAAAAATTAATTGAGAAATACCGGTACGTCTGGCAGCAATTGTTTTTTCTTTTACTCCACCAATAGGCATAACCAAACCAGTAAGAGTTAACTCTCCGGTCATGGCTATATTAGCAATAACAGCTTGATTTGCAACCATTGAGTAAAGTGCACAAGCCATTGTAATACCAGCAGAAGGGCCATCTTTAGGAGTAGCCCCTGCCGGTACATGCATGTGTACAAAGTTTTCTGCAAAGAATTTTTTAATTCTTTCATCACTGCTGCCTTTTGAACGGATATATGTGTAAGCGATCTCCGTTGATTCTATCATCACGTCACCAAGTTGGCCTGTCTGCTTGAATCCCGGAGTCTTAGCTTCCACAAAAGATGCTTCTATGAACAAAGTTGCTCCGCCGACACTTGTGTATGCCAGACCGGTTATGACTCCAACTTTAGGTTTTTTGTAACGTGTTTCTTCTGCGAAAGCCTTGCGCCCCAACATTTCAGGCAGATCTTCTTTAGTAATCTTAACATTCTCAATTTCTTCCTCTACAATCTTACGTGCAGATTTTCTCATTATTTTTTTAAGATTGTTTTCCAGACTTCTTACACCTGCTTCTCTGGCATAACCATCAATTATTTCACGTAGAACAACTTTCGGCAGAGAAAACTGTGATTTATTAAGTCCATGTATTTTGAGTTGTTTTTGTAAAAGATGTTTTCGGGCAATTTGCAGTTTTTCTTCCAGGATATAACCTGAAAGCCGGATGACTTCCATCCGGTCGAGTAATGCCGGTGGAATTGTGTCCGTTTGGTTTGCAGTACAAATAAAAAGGACTTTTGAAAGATCAAAACGGACATCAAGATAATGATCAAGGAAATCTTTGTTCTGTTCAGGGTCTAAAACCTCCAGCAATGCAGATGCAGGATCTCCCTGAAAACTCGCGCCGATTTTGTCTATTTCATCCAGCATGATTACCGGATTTGCCGTTTTGCTGGTTTTGATCGCATTAATAAATTTTCCAGGCAGTGCCCCGATATATGTACGCCGATGTCCTTTTATTTCCGCTTCATCACGCATGCCGCCTAGAGAAAAACGGTAAAATTTACGTCCAATTGCTTTGGCAATTGATTGACCCACAGAGGTTTTTCCAGTACCCGGTGGACCAACCAGTAAAACAATAGAACCCGCGAGGTCTCCGTTTATGATGCCCACAGAGATCAGTTCGAGGATACGATCTTTGACATCTTTTAAACCATAGTGGTCACGATTTAGAATTCTAGCTGCACGCTGGATATTGAAGACATCTTTACTGTAGATACCCCACGGTAATATTGTCAGCCAGTCCAGATAAGTTCTGGTAACATGATATTCTGGCGATGCAGGTTCGATTAAACGCATTTTCTCTAATTCTTCTTCAATACGCTCTTTGGCTTCTTCACTAAGTTTTAGTTTCTTTATGCGTGCTTCATATTTTTCTGTCTCACTTTCTGAACCTTCTTTGGTGATGCCTAACTCTTTTTTAATTTCCTTGAGTTGTTCCCGAAGGAAAAATTCACGCTGTTGCTGAGACATCCGATCTTCTACACGCTGGGAAATTTTTACCTGAAGTTTAGCAACTTCCAGTTCATGTCTTAGCAAATTTAAGGCTTTTTCAATACGTTCCTTGATGCTCATTGTTTCCAATATTTCCTGCAACTCCTTTCCGGATGCAGTTGTCATGGATGCCGCAAAGTCAGCAAGCGTTGCAGGATCTTTGAGGTTAATACGTCCCATCAAAAGACCTAACTCTTCCTTGAACAATGGATTTAGCTGAACCAGTTCTTTAATAAAATTGATAATTGAAACAGAAAAGGCTTTTAATTCATACTCAGATTTTTGATCGTCTGTACCCTGTAGATATTCAACTTTTGCTCTGAAGACAGGATCTTCGGCAATTATTTCAAGAATTTCAAATCGCTCCATGACCTGCACGATTATATGCATCGGGTCATTTCCATGCTTTGATGCCTGTACGATCCTTCCAACTGCTCCTATATTTGCCAGTCTGTCAGGAATGTTTCCTGCTTCAGTCTCGTCATTCTGCACCTCAGGTTCATAACTGTAGACCAGACCGACATATTTTAAAGGACCTTTTAATTCATCCTCTAAAACATTTTCAAGTTTTTCATCGGAAATGATAACCGGCAGCAGCATTTTCGGAAAGAGCGGGCGATCGTAGAGTGGTACGATGAGCAGGGAGTCCGGGAAAATATCTTCACTGATGACGAGGGATTTTTCTTCAGTGATTGCCTCTAAGCTGTCTCCCTCTATTTCTATAATTTCCTCTTGAGGATTATCATCGGTTTCCAATTCAGGATCAGAAGTTTTACTCATAGTTTTTTTAAATTAACTTTATTGAATTATTGTTGTTTTGGAATAGTTCAACTATCTGAACACCATTATCCAATATCGGAGCAGGATGGTCTAGCCAGAAATTACTTGAGACAAATTATTTGGGTCTTGCTGAATGAATTAAGAGCAGATTTATCTATTAGCTTTTATCCGCCAATATACCGTGGAATGTTGGTGAAAATACCGGACATGTAGGTCGTTGCCTGTGAGAGAAACCAGGGGAACAGGATTGCTAAAACAGCCATCATTGCACCCATTTTAGGAATAATGGCCAATGTCTGCTCCTGAATCTGCGTTACTGCCTGGAAAATGGATACCAGTAGACCCACAACAAGTGCACCAATCAGCATAGGTGCAGCAAGCAGGGTGGCCATTCGCATGGCTTCAATCATGATTGAGACAACAAGAGCTTCTGTCATAAATTTATCTCAAATAGAGGATTAAAAAATGAATTAGAAATCTACAAAACTTTTAACCATTGAACCTAGAATCAAATGCCAGCCGTCAACCAGCACAAAAAGCATCAGCTTGAATGGTAATGAAATCATTACTGGCGGCATCATCATCATACCCATTGCCATCAAGATAGAGGCAATAACCATGTCAATTACAAGAAACGGGACATACAATAAAAATCCGATTTGAAACGCGGCTTTCAGTTCACTAATTACAAAAGCAGGTATCATAACCCAGATTGGGACATCATTAAGATTATTTGGACGTTCTATTTTAGCAATACGAACAAACAAAGCTAGATCTTTTTCACGTGTAAACTTTCCCATAAATCGTTTAATTGGTAAAACCGCACGATCCATGAATTCTTCCTGGGAAATTGATTCATCCAAATAAGGCTCTAGTGCAGTAGTATTGACTTCTTCCCAGACAGGCATCATCACAAACAAAGAAAGAAACAGCGCCAGACCAATCACGATTTGGTTTGAAGGTGCCTGTGGTGTGCCGATAGCCTGACGCAAAAATGACAGTACAATCACAAAACGTGTGAAAGATGTAGTCATAATCAAAATGGCCGGAGCCATTGTCAGGACTGTCAGTAAAAATACAATCTGTAAAGTCGTAGCTACCTGCTGCGGTGAACTTGCTGAATCAACAGAAATGTTGATTCCCGGAATCGGTGATTGTGCATAAAGAGGCATGCCAACACAGAATATGGTCAGCAGGAAAAAACTGCGTAGCATGAATCTCAAACCGTCGGAACAGGAAACAGCTTTCGAGCAAGTTGAGAAATTACTTTTGCTGAACTCTGTGCCGACTTCCTCTTTAATTTTTGACGCTAAACGAGGCATGTGACTTATTTGATGGGCTTTAAGAATTTTAAACGATGGGAAAGCTTATTTGCAAAATCCTGCATCATTTTATTACCATGTAACAATTTTTCAGAATTTTCTGCAGCTTTTGATAAACGTGTTCTTTTCGGCATCGCAGATCCATTTTTTTTATTGTTTGATTCAGCATCACTGCTATCTTCTACAGAATTTGGTTTTAGAAAAACACCATTATCCTGTCCTTCCAACTCTATGCTAACGGATAGATTTTCTTCCTTTGTCTCAGGCAGAGCATCCTCAGAATTATTTAATTTAGCTTCCTGCTCAAGAGTTTTTAAAAAATCAGCCTGCATATGATCCATATTTATTTCATTTGTTTTCTCATCAGTCTGCGCTGAGTAGAGAAACTCCTGATCAGTCTCATCATGTAATTCTGCAATCAGGTTAATGGAGGTAGGTGTGATTCCGCACGCAAACAAGCGCCCGTTCATGTCAAAAACTACTATCTTCTGTTTGGGGCCAACATGGTAGCTTGAGACCTGGCGAATCCGGATGTTACCCTGCATTGCTGAAAATCTTCCGCTGAAAAATCGGTTATAAATATATGCAATTAAATAAATTAGCAACAAAACGAACAGTAGTGCAAAAACCAGTGTCAGTATAGTCTCTACCCAATCCTGTGCAGGCATCGGAAAAATATCTCCTGCCAGATCAGAACTGGAGTCTGCAGTTGTTACTTTAGTAAAAGTTGAAGGAAAAGAAGAATCTGCTTTGACTCGCTGTCCAATTTCATCCGTCAGTACTTCAGTGTTTGAAAGTGCCGGATTAGCAGATATTTTGCCAGGCAAAATCACCAGTAAACTGTTGCCTGCATGATTTATTTCTGGATGACCTAATGTCACACGAGAGGAACTTGGAAGAATATCTAAATGAACAAAATTTGTATTGGGAAGCTGAACCGCGCGGACTGCCTTGATAAAATAGTCAGCTTTTGCGATTGTCAGCAAAGCTAAGGAGGAATCTAATTTGGCTGAGTCAAGTCTTAGACTCATTGAGCCGGACTCAAAATTAATTAAAGGGTCTCCGCTAAATTCTCCATCAAACTCTAAACGGAGCTGTGAGGAATTTTCAAGGGAAATGACTTCAATGTTTTTAAGCGTGCGTACTTCGGATGCGGCAGCAGGTAAAATCAAACCTGCCCATAATACCAGCGAAATTCCTGCTTTGAGCCAGGCTGGTCTCACGAAACTCATGCTTGTTTTCCTCAGAGTGCTGCAAAGCGATTATCCGGACTGATGATGTCCGTTATACGTACCGCAAATTTTTCATTGACTACAATTACTTCTCCCCTTGCAACCAATAAATCATTGGCGCGAATGTCCAGAGGCTGCCCTACCATGCTGTCAAGTTCGATTATTGATTCCTCGTCCAACTCTAAGAGGTCGCTGATCAACATCTGTACACGTCCTACTTCAACTATGATTGAAAGCTGTACATCAAACAGAAAGTTGATATCGATATCTCCAGCCGCAACAGGAGCCTTTGCTGTTCCTGTTTCAACACCTGCCTCTCCGGAAACGTCGGCCTCTTTCCCTTCCTGTTGATCTCCTGCTCCATCACTCTTAACTTCGGAGAGGATCTGGTCTTTGTTTGCTTTAAGTTCACTTTCAACGTCTGACCAATCCAAGTCATCCAGATTTTCGAAAGATTCTTCTTCTTCTGCCATCGGTCAATGTTTCTAGGTCAAAGTTTAAAATTTCATCATTCAGGTTACAAGTTTAAAGACAACTCTACAACCAAAATCCCTGATTATCTGTGCATAATCAGCTTTGAGCTCTTCTCACTTGCCTGCAGACCGTGTTTTACGCTACTGTCTATAAAATTCCAGAAAAAGTATTCTACGTACAGGCAGTGTATCTTCCCAGATTGTCTTATTGGGAAAGAGGGAATTCAGGCGATTTTGCAAATCATTTTTGATCACCGCACGATTTTTAGTATCATCAAATTGCTCAACCGTAATCGAATTAAGATGAGTAATCACCAGATCTTTAACTATAGGCATTCTTGCCAGCATCCACTCTTTGGCCGCACCATTTTCAAAAGCAAGTTGGATACTGCTTTTAAGGAAATATTTGTCTCCGGGCATATTCACTACAAAAGTACCAAGATCCAAATATTGCGGATCCTCAAGTGGTGGTGGCCCTTCCCGGATGACTTTAATTTCCTCAACCTCTTTTTCTTGGGCGTGCAGTATTGTCGTAAAGAAAAATAAACCTGAGAGAATCAGCAGCAAACCGGAGGTATTTTTTACAATACTGCCAGCCCATCGGCTACTGTTCCGCTTACTGAAGTTATCCAGTGAATTTACGTCCATCTCTGTACCTCGTCTGCTAAACAGTTGAGGTAATACAGGCAGATTATAATGCTTTAAGTTCCAAGTGACTTTTGACACAACATCTTCCTGATTCAGCTTTTTAGTGACAGTGGTCACTGGATTACAAATTCTTCAAACAATACTTTTTTAATCGGTTCAGGATCTTCCCATTCAGGCTTGCTGGGGAAGACCTGGCTGATCACACTGATCAACCTTTGTTTCAGGGCGTCTCTGGCGTCTGATTGTTTAACATCCTCTACCGATAGATCCTGCAGTTCTCCCAGCACAAGGTCTTTGACCTCAACCAGCCGGACTGTTAAATACGCCGCCGCGCCGGGTTCGCTGAGCATCAGTTGAATGGTTGTTTTTAAAAAACGCCGTCCGTCTTTGAGATTCACCACAAAGCTTTCAAGGGGTAGAAAAATAGGTTCTGCGAGTGGCTCAGCCACGTTTGTCACCTGCTGTTCTTCTTCCGGTAATTCTTCTTCTTCTTCCCCTCCGGACATCAGTAAAAAAACGACGATACCGATAACAAGCAACAACACAACCGCGACGATGATAATGATCATCTTCTTTTTGCCGCCGCCTCCGCCGCCTCCGCCGCTTTCGCCACCTTCTTCATCTGCCATAGCATCTCCTTTTGTAAACTGTGATTATTAATAATTTATTTGGCGAATACCGCTCTATAAAATAATTTTTAGAAATATCTCTTTATGCATTCGCAACAAGCCCTCATTTTACTACATGCTTTAACATTTTATCCGGATCTGGCCCAGGCTCGCGGTGATCCCTGATAATAAAGTTCGGGATATCTACTACGGGCTACTTTGAGCATTGCCAGAAATTTTGGCACGTATTCATGCGTTTCTTTACGCAGCTTTAATTTCCAGAAATTTCGTGTACCCTGAGATTTTATTTGACGAGCCATATAATTAGGGCCGCCGTTGTATCCAGCCAATGCTAATTCCCAGTTGTTGTCAAATTTTTTGCCGAGAATTTTCAGATAACGTGCTGCTGAGTGAGTTGATTTACGCCAGTTCAGTCGATCATCTGATAACCAATCCACCTCTAATCCATAATCACTAGCAGTTGCTTTGGTGAACTGCCACATACCCTTCGCATGCCCTGAGTCAGCTTTGGTGTCAAAACAAGATTCCAGAATTGGCAAATGCGCAAGTTCAGGAGGCAGCTGGTATTGATAAAAAACCCTATGTATATAATAAAGATACCTGCTGGAGGTTGCGCGGTCCAAACATGTTTTAACGTGTTTGTTTTTCGAGTAAACGTTTACGTATTTATTTATACGTGAATTGGATTGTTTCCAGACCCCGCTTTTATTGTACTGTCTACTCCCGATTAACCCTGATGATTTAGTACTGCAGCCTGCAAAAATTAGTATTGAAACCAGCAGCAGCCATTGATACTTAATATTTATAGGTTTTCTAAACTGCTGATTCAATAATAACGATGCGTAGTCAAAGTTTCGCAAGAAAATATTTCGCCCGGGTAAAGACATGACAAGTTTTTAAACGCATGTTTTTGCAGTTCTTTTTTGTTGAATATTCCAAAAACGGCAGAGCCGCTCCCTGAGACTAATGCACCAAATGCACCATTTTGAAGCAATAAAGATTTCAGCTCAGACAAGAGCGGATATTGAGAAAGCAAAGAAGTTTCAAACTGATTGTTCAAGTGACTTTTTAAGTCCGCAAAAGACTTAACTTGTGGAAAGCCTGTACGTTCTTCCGGAATACAATTATTGTATGCAGCAGGAGTAGAAATTGATAGATCAGGTTTAATTATCACCAGCAGGAATTCAGGATATTCAATCAAAGGATTTAACTTTTCACCACGTCCACGGATTTCGCAAGGCGCAGGTTCCAGAAAAAAAGGTACGTCAGAGCCAAGTTCCAACGCAAGCTCAAAAAGCGTTTCCGGTGGCAAAAGACCTGCTGGCGTGGAAGGTAGACGAAAAATATGGTTCAGCGCCTGAAGAGTACCGGCCGCATTTCCGCTGCCTCCCCCAAGTCCCGCGCCGGAGGGGATATGTTTTTCCAGAATAATATCGAGGTCCGCAGTAACACCGGCAGCTATTTCAAATAATCTTACTGCACGTACCACCAAATTATCTTCCGGAGATGCAGAAAAAGTCGCGCCGTTCATCCGGAAATTCAGCCCCTTTTTATTATTTTTGCTGAAACTCAATGTGTCAAACAAACTGACCGGCAGCATATGCATGTACAACTCGTGAAAGCCGTCCTCACGTTTGCTTAAAATATAAAGCAGCGGATTTATTTTTGCGGGTGTTAGAATTTTCATTTATGCCAAATCACAGGCCCAGGACAGCCACTGTAGATCTTCCGGATTATCCAGCAGAGGCGAAATTTCAGTAAAAACACGTTGATGATATTCATCCAGCCATTTTAACTCATCAACCGAGAGTATGTCTCTGTCAATCAACCTGCGTTCAAATGGAATCAGAGTCAGAGTTTCAAAAGTGAGCCAGCCCTTCCCACCGGGATGTTGTGGAAGTCCTTCGGCTTTCTTGACAACGTAAAGATTTTCCAGACGAATTCCGCCCCAGTTTTGTTCATAATATCCGGGTTCATTTGAAAGCACCATTCCTGCCTGAAGAGCGATATCATATGCAACAGGTGAGATACGCTGGGGGCCTTCATGTACATTCAGGAAAGCGCCCACTCCATGCCCGGTTCCGTGACCATAATCCAAACCTGCATTCCAGAGTTCGGAACGAGTAATGGAATCCAGAGAGGCTCCAGTTGTTCCTTCAGGAAATACCTGTCTGGCCAATCGAATATGTGCCTGCAGCACCAAAGTGAAAGTCCGTTTTTGCTTCTTATCGGGTTTACCTAGAATGACTGTCCGAGTTGCGTCTGTGGTTCCGCCCGCACACTGGATCCCGGAATCTACAAGCAGTAACTCATCACTCTTCATCGGATTTGTTGAATCTGGATTTCCGTAATGTACAATTGCTCCATTTGGACCGGAACCGGCGATTGTGTTGAAACTAAGATCCGAAAAATCCTCTGCTTGTGAATATGCTTCATAAAGCCAGTCTGCGTATTCTTTTTCGGTTACAGGCTGTCCACTATCAATTGCCTGTTGTAAACGTCTAAAACTTTTTACAACTCCGACTGCCGCCTGCTTGTGCGCATTTTTTGATGAGCTTATTTCAGTTGGGTTTTTGAGTGCTTTTGCTAAAACGATGGGGCTTTTCTTTTCGATGACCTGCTCCCTTGAAAAAGCCAGCCGTGTGCCCATAGTAATTGTTGAAGGATCAAGCCAGGCTTTTACATTATCATCTTGTGCAAGTTCTGCTAAAAATTCCGGATATTCAGCATATGGCCGAAACTCCCAGTCCGGACAATGTGCACTTAAACCCGCTTCCGGATGATGGCAAAAACACAATGCTTTATCCTGTAAAATAGCGGCATATGCTTCAAAAACCGGATTGTACTCAATATCACTGCCGCGTAAGTTCGTGAGCCATGCAATTTCGTCTAGCATGGTTAACAGCAAAACATCCGCTTTACAGTCTTTTACCATTCCGGTTTCATTCATTTCCTTCCGCACATTCGCTAACTTGTCGGCACTGGACTTTCCTGTATATTTCAATGCAAGAGGGTAGATCTTGTTTCTGGGAGGATTTGGGCGATTATGCCAAACACTGTCTACCAAATTTGGGGTAGTCGCTTTCAAACTGTGAGCAGATTTTCCAAGAGTATTTTCATAACGACGCCATTCTTTTGGACTCATCACAAAAGGATCTGCTCCAACAGATAAAGCTTTTCCAGCATGGGAGGCAATCCACTTATGAGGATCAAGAACACCTTCATTGCCCAGCTTCTGAATTTCAAAATTCTCACCGCATGTCTGCTCTGCCTGCAAATGATAACGTGAATCAACAAAAAGTTGTGAACGTCCCTCAACACAAAATACAGCAGTTCCAGCGGAACCGGTAAAACCCTGTGAACTTCCGCAAGATGTTGAAGCCCGCAAACGCCAATTCTGCGCAGGTAGATATTCATTAAGGTGTTCGTCAGTTGAGACAACAATGAGCATGTCTAATTCTTGTTTGAGCATAGCCTGACGTAGTTTTTGTAGCATAACAGTTTGGTTTTAAGAAATGTGGAGGATTTTCAGCTTTAATAAGTATTCAGCAAACTAATCTACTAAGGAACAGTCACAATAAAAACTTTTTAACGGAAAGAGTAACGCCGCGTTGAACACGGCGTTTTTATGAGGAGATGACAGTATAACTCAAGAAGCCTTTGGACCTGCCTGTATAATTTCTTCGCTGGAACCTTCTTCAAACTGTTTGAAGTTTTCCTGAAACATGTTTGCTAGCTTTAAGGCTGCTTTGTCATAGGCATTTCCGTCAGACCAGGTATTACGTGGTTTCAAAATTTCATCTGGAACTTTTGGACATTCAGTTGGAACATCAAAACCAAACAAATCATTATGGACCGTCGGTGCGTTTTTCATGGTTCCATCCAGAATTGAGTCAATAATTGAACGTGTATACTTGAGTGACATTCGCTCACCTTCTCCATAACCGCCGCCGCTCCAGCCAGTGTTCACCAGCCAAACCGAAGTTCCATTTTGTTCAATACGTTTTGCTAAGAGTTCAGCATATTTGCTGGGATGCCAAACCATGAAGGCTGCTCCAAAGCACGCGGAAAAAGTCGCTTCCGGTTCAGTTACTCCCATTTCCGTACCGGCGACTTTCGCAGTATAACCGCTGATGAAATGATACATGGCCTGCGCAGATGTAAGTTTACTGACAGGAGGTAGTACTCCGAAGGCATCACAGGTCAGGAAAATGATATTCTGGGGATGTCCTCCCATGCAGGGAATTTTCGAGTTTAAAATATAATCTATCGGATAGGACGCTCTTGTGTTTTCCGTGAGGGAAGTTCCGTCGTAATCAACAACGCGTGTGTTCCTGTCATAATCAACATTTTCCAGCACTGTTCCAAAACGGATTGCCCTGTAAATGTCCGGTTCTTTATCTTCAGAAAGGTTTATACATTTGGCATAACAACCACCTTCAATGTTAAAAACTCCGTCGTCTGTCCAGCAATGTTCATCATCTCCTATAAGTTCACGTTTAGGATCTGCGGACAGAGTTGTTTTTCCCGTTCCGGATAAACCGAAAAAGATTGCTACATCACCATCTCTACCTTCATTGGCAGAACTGTGCATCGAAAGTATACCCTGTTTGGGCATGATGTAGTTCATTATAGTGAAAACACCTTTCTTCATTTCACCGGCATACTCTGTACCGAGAATCACAAACTCTTTACGCTCAAAACTCAGTTCCACACTAGTACGTGAAGTCATGTGTTTAGTGAGTGGATTTGCAGGAAACTGACCGGCATTAAAAATCACGTAATCCGGTTCTCCAAAGTCTGCTAACTCCTCTGCAGTTGGACGGATGAGCATATTATGCATGAACAAAGCATGATACGGACGTGTGGCAATTATGCGGACTTTTATCCGGTATTTCGGATCCCAACCCGCGTATCCGTCAACAACGTAAATCCGCTGTTGAGTGTTTAAATAGTCAATTGCGCGTCCCCTGGAAATCATGAAAGTATCTTCATCCATTCCAATGTTAATATTGCCCCACCAGACATCTTCATTAATGCTCGGATATTCAACAATACGTTTGTCCTTAGGACTGCGACCTGTTTTTTCATAAGAAGAAACGATCAGTGCCCCGGCAGAAGAAATAGAAGCGTCCGGCTCGTAGATCAGTGCCTCTTCATATAATTCAGGAGGTGTGGCATTACGTATGATTATGCGGGGGTGAATTTCGTAGTGTTCCAATGTGAAAGAAGTACCACTCATGACTGTTTCTTAGGAAGGGTTAATCACTATTCAATTCTAAACATGTTACAAAGTGAATCGTACCTTGATTCACTGAACTTGACAAGTGAAAGTCATAATTTGCAAATAATTCTATAAACTTTGGGGTGCTTTTCAGAAGACTTAATTCTCAGTTTGTTGTATGGAATGTTTTATCACTGGAAAAGCAACCTGTCTGAATTGCAACAGGTTTTGCAAAGGATTCTCCTAAAGATTGTTTTAGGGTGGGCAGGCGGGTTTTTTGGAAGGAGAGTTAAAAAATGATTATTTACACTTTAGCTGAATGTAATAACACGTTTAATAATTCAGCAACAAAAGGTTTTATAATTGGTTGTTTTGAAAAACACGGAGTTATAAATAGGCTTAATGAGATTTTAATCAAAGGCTTAAAACATTGAGCAAAGTAAAATTCTATTTTACAACCAAATTTTTACTGACCCATTCAG
>Ga0206683_10000418_pt1 | contig 31333 bp, 29 predicted proteins | sample M280m12015metaG_FD_155483 | JGI IMG/M metagenome (GOLD analysis project Ga0206683, IMG submission 155483) | Ammonia-oxidizing marine archaeal communities from Monterey Bay, California, United States - M2 80m 12015 | ecosystem: Environmental > Aquatic > Marine > Intertidal zone | place: USA...
GGTACGCCCATCGGCCCAGCGACCTACGGCGCTGTATTGAAGATGCCCCGGTCGCCCATAGGGCGAATTCATCATTTAGCAGACTTATTAGTGACCGCCGGGACGCCTTGAACGTGTCTGAGACGTCCACTATCGCAGTCGGCGGGATGACCTGCACGGCCTGCTCTGGCCGTGTGAGAGACTCTTTGGAGGCTCTGGACGGAGTTCTGAGCGCTGATGTATCTCACGAGACCGGGCAAGCAGTGGTTTCGCACTCAGGTACGGGACGCGAAGCAATGCTCGCGGCGATTACCGGCGCGGGCTACATAGCCGACGGGGCCAGTGCCGACTTCAACTGGGGGGACGGAGAAGTCTGGAGGAAGTCCGCGAACAACACGAAGTGGTGTCTAATCGGTTGCAGCATTGGTGATTTCGGAACCATAGCAGCTTTCCAGTTTGTATTCACTGACTCGGGATGGAGTCCGATGATGATTATGGCTCTGGCCATGTTCAATGGAATCATGACCTCAATCGCCCTTGAGACCGCCATCCTATCGGCTCAGATGGCACTGAATGAGGCATTCCGGGTGGCAATCGGAATGTCATTGATTTCCATGCTCTCGATGGAAGCGGCGATGAATATCGTCGACCTTGTATTGACTGGAGGGGCCAAACTGACCTGGTGGGTCATTGTCCCAATGCTTGTCGCAGGCTTCCTGACACCTTGGCCCTACAACTACTGGCGGTTGAAGAAATACAATGCAGCGTGCCACTGAATTGGAGGAAGATCCTTTTGACAATTAGCACCAACGACCCATACGACTGGGGCCGATTATGCGAGGAGATTACCCTTTGGATTAAGGAGTATGCAGAGAGCAATCAAATCACTTCTTTGATAGTAGGAGTTTCAGGAGGTATCGACTCCGCCGTGACCTCAACTCTCTGTGCAAAAACTGGATTGAATACTATCGTTCTGAACATGCCAATCCACCAAGAAACTTCACAATTCAATCTCTCCAATAGACACATCGAGTGGCTAAAATCAAATTGGGAGAATGTAGACAGTCATACAATAGATCTCTCGAATACTTATGATTTGTATTCTAATGAGTTGCACAATCACAATATTTCTGATTTAGCATTAGCCAATACTAGGGCTAGAATTAGAATGACTACTCTGTATGCTATCGCAGGATCCAACAATGGAATTGTAGTTGGAACAGGAAATAAAGTTGAGGATTTTGGAGTGGGTTTCTTCACCAAGTATGGGGACGGAGGGGTGGATATCTCTCCTCTAGCAGATTTGTACAAGTCGGAAGTATACTCTCTTGCAGAGTCATTGGAGATTATTCAAGAGATACAAGATGCATCTCCTACAGATGGATTATGGGATGATGGCAGGACTGATGAGGAACAAATGGGAGCTACTTACGAGGAATTGGAGTGGGCCATGAAAGAAGTAGAAAATCCATCAGGAGATGTGACGACTAGGCAAAGAGAGGTTTTGCAAACCTATCAGAGATTACACAGAGCAAATTCCCACAAAATGAATCCCATCCCAGTCTTCAATTTTTCAGACAACCGAAGAAGATATTATGGCCTGAATTGAGGTAATCATCCTAGTTCGCCGGTCTATGCCGAACGGCGGCAGGATTGAGTGCTGACTCTCGCTTCAGGCATCATGGACTGGTTCAACCTAGCAGGAAAAGGCCTCTTCTCAGGGGCAGTGATAGTGACAGCGAGCGAGATAGCGAAGAGATCAGCGGTGTTCGGTGCACTGGTCATCTCACTCCCCCTGGCGAGCATAATGTCGATGACATGGCTGTACAACGACACTGAGGACACTGCACAGGTGGCCGATTTCGCAGAGAGCATACTGTGGCTAGTGATACCATCGATGCTGCTCTTCTTGATTCTGCCATTCCTTCTTAGGCGAGGATGGGGATTTGAGGCGTCTATGGCATTGGGGATCGTTGCCACCATAGTAGCTTATGGGGCAGGGATATGGGCTGCTCAGGCCCTCGGACAGGTCTCGTAGTTAATCTGATTACCTTAGTGCCCATGCTCGATTAGCCCAGCAGCTTCAGCCCCGTATAACAATAGGACCAGTACAATCACTCCGATGAGCACGTTCCTCAATGCCTCACGACCGGTCTCCGGATTGTGGATGTCAGGCAGGGTGTCGACCGTAGCCACGTACAGGAATGTGCCCGCCGCAAACAGCATTGCGAGCGCGATGAGATGCTCATCCATCCCCTGCAGTGTGTAGAATGAGACTAGTATCATCACAGGTGTGGCCAGCGAGAACATGACGATGTCTCTGATGGAGTCGTTCCTGTTCTCTCTCTCGTGCATTGAGAATACACCTAGGCTGAAAGCAGCCGGGACCTTGTGAATCAGAACTGCTAGTGCAACCAAGGCGGTGACCGCCTCTGATGTGCCTGCTGCGGCAGACCCTATTGCCAACCCATCGGCCGCAGAATGTAAGGACAGACCAAGGACGATAATCCAAGGAGAGTTCCTGTGATGAACGTGCTCGTGCCCGTGCTCGTCATGATGGTCATGATGCTCCTCGTGGACTGCATGACCTATGCCTGAACCTTCGAGAATCAGCATCACCAGGAAGCCCGCTAAGACTGCCCCTCCGATTAGCAGATTACCAACTCGCTCTTCCTCATGTTCGGCCTCTTCCTCATGTTCGGCCTCTTCATGTTCCTCCGTGGCCAACTCGAAACCTTCTGGGACTACAACGAGAAGGGCAGAAGCCAACAGGATCCCAGATGCTATACCTGTGATTCTTCTGAGAGTATCTGGATTCTCCTTGATTTTGCTGAATATTGGAAATAGGCCTCCGACCAGGGCTAAAATTAGAGTTAGTGCTGCGAGTTCGATTGGGGCGCCTGCTGTTGCCATAGATTGCGGATTGATAATACATATTTAAAAAATATTATTAATTCCATCATTCTAGCATTGCCATGAGCAGAGTCATATCGTTCAGTGGAGACAAGGAGTTCGCTCACAGACTAGACTCCATAATCGAAGATTCCGGTTACAAAAACAGAAGCATGTTCCTCAGAGATGCCAGCCTGCACTTCGCGGATGTCAATCGTGGTGGCGATCTGAGTACGATGGACACAGATTCAGTAACTGAGGGGGTACTAGTGATATTCTACCAGCATGGAGTGGAGAGCAAGATTCTCGATATCAGACACACTCATTCGATACAGGTCTCTTCCTACAATCACAACTGCTTGACTGAGAGCCATACTTGCGTAGACACCATGCAAATCAGGGGGGAAGCCGGTTCTGTCAATGATATCGTTGAGAGGCTGAAGAATACCAAGGACGTCGACAGGGTCTCATTCGTCTCCGCACCCCTGCGTGAAGCAGGATGCTGCTGAATGTCTGTCAGCCGAGGTCGAGCCTGCGTCGCATTGAAGGAGCGACACTATGACCAAGTGATGTGGAAATACCCTCGCAACTTGAGTCGATGCTAGTTGGCTCGATGGGCCCGACCAAGCAGAAGGCGGCCCGATTAGTCGTTGATTTGGCTTCTACAGCTGGAGCCTCGGAGTTCATCGAAGTGGAGAATGCCCATGTGTCGGGTGTGAGCGTGATTACCGGAGGGCATGGGCTCAGGCGTTTCCTAGCCGACCTGTCAGGCGACTCTGGGGGCAAGGTAACTATCCCTACCACTCTCAATTCAGCTGGGTGTGACCACCAGAAGATGGACGAGATGGGCATCGACCATCCCGATTTCCTCGAGCAGCAGTTTGAGATTGTACACGCCTACTCCGAGCTCGGGATAGACGCCATACTGTCCTGCACCCCCTATGACCGGGGCATTGAGGCGGACGAAGGTATCGGCTCGTGGGCAGAGTCCAACGCAGTCTGCTTCTCAAACTCTTACACCTCACTCGTCACTAACAGGGAGTCGGGCCTCTCCGCCTTGGCTACCGCATTGACTGGATGGGCTCCCCGATGGGGGCTCCATCTCAGGGAGAACAGGACGCCAAACATCCTGGTGAGGGTGGAGTGTGCCATGACGGACTCCACAGATTGGAGCATCCTAGGGGATTGGATTGGCAAGCAAATCAGACCGGAATGGGACCTGCCGTGGGGCCCAATGCCACGTATCACCGGACTCCCCAAATGGACTAGCTTTGAGATGCGAAAAGCACTCACTTCAGCTGCTGCCAACTATGGATGTCCACTGCTATGGGCCGATGGTCACACCGCTGACCCACCCGCCGTGGAGCACTATCAGGGCGAGTTGACTTTCACTGAGGATGACCTTTCTGAGCGCTACCGTGAACTCTCTCCTCGGGGACAGGTCGATTTGGTGGTCATCGGCTGCCCGCAGGCAAGCGTCGGCGAGGCTCGCACAGCCGCTGCCGCTGTCAGGGCGAGGATGGAGTTGGGAGAAGTCATCCCGGACCAGCGACTTTGGGTGTTCATGAGCGGCCACAATCACGACCTAATCTCAGCCGATGGCACCCTCGACGTGCTAGAGGAGGCAGGAGCACTCGTACTCCGTGACACCTGCCCCGAGGTCACACCATACAACCGCTCGCGTTACAATCACCTACTGACCAACTCCCTGAAGGCCGAGCACTACCTGACCAGTGGACTCAATCGGATGCCGACCAGTGTCGCCCCTATCGAGCAATGCATCGCCCATGCATTCGATCCGACTCTCGTTTCCGGTGAGCGCCCGGTGCTAGACTCTGAGGCTGCCAAACCGATTCCATCGGCTAAGACACAGCGTCGTGGTGAATACGAGGCTAGCGGGAGTGGGATACCCAGTCAGAGCGAGTGGGCAGTCTCAGGAAAGGCTCTAGTTACTGACGTTCCAATCACCTATCTCGGCTATGTCAACTCTGACACCGGATTCATCGAGGAACCTGGACACCCTCTCGACGGGCATTCCATTGAGGACACCGTGCTAATCTACCCGAAAGGCTCGGGCTCTACTGTCGCACCCTTTGTACTGATGGGACTAATCTACACTGGTAAGGGCCCTACTGCTATTGTCAACCGCGACGTCTGTCCGCTTACCTTGCCCGCAGCCTCCCTTCTAGAGGTCCCCTATGCCCACGGTTTCGGCTCTGACCCCACTATGGAAGTCAACACGGGAGACGATGTGGAGATATCACTGAGCGGGGGTGTGACTACTCTGAGGGTTGTCAGTAGGGCAGGAGAGGTTTGATGACTCCCGGTGCTTCGCACCGGTTCCGTGTCTAAGCGAAGCGACCCCGAACCTTGCCGAGAACAAGACCTCGGCCTATTCGAGGTAATCGCTCGGGATGGTGCCGCGAGGATAGGGCGACTACACACCGCACACGGTTCGATGAATACACCTGCTCTGCTCCCAGTCGTTAACCCTAATCTCCGGACAATAGAACCGCGTGAGATGTGGGAGAGGTACGGTGTTGAAGCTCTAATTACCAATTCATACGTTATCTGGAAGCACGACGATTTGAGGGAGAGGGCGCTGGACGAAGGCGTACACTCAATGCTCGACTTCCCTGGTGTAATAGTCACTGATTCGGGTACCTTCCAGTCCTATGTCTACGGCGATGTCGAAGTTGGAGTCTCGGAGATAGTAGAATTCCAGCGCGATATCGGTGTTGATATTGGCACCATGCTCGATGTTTTTGGGCGTCCTGACATGAGCCGCGAAGAGCTCGAAGAATGTGTTGATGAAACAGCTCTGAGGGCCAAGCAGTCACTCGAATCAGCTGGAGACACCTTGCTTCTAAATGGACCAGTCCAAGGGGGCCTGTATGAAGATTTGAGAGCTAAGGCCGGCAACCTGATGGGCTCAGCCGAGGGAGAGTTCAGGGGCTTCACTATCCACCCTGTAGGGGGCATCGTCCCTTTGATGGAGAATCAGCGTTACAGAGAGCTGTTCCAGATTCTGCTCGCCGTTAGATCGACCACTCCTCCCGACCGTCCAGTACACCTGTTCGGCTGCGGCCATCCGATGCTGTTCCCTTTGGCCATCGCTTTAGGTGCTGACTTATTCGACAGCGCGGCCTACGCAATATTCGCTCGAGACGACCGAATCTTGTCCCCTCATGGCACTGTCAGACTGAAAGGCCTCAATGAGTGGCCGATTCACTCCGCAGCCCTATTCGGCCTTACTCCTGAGGAGGTCCGCAACATGGATTCCGAGAAACGCTCGGTCCTACTTGCTCACCACAACCTTGAGGTTACTCAGGCCGAGTTGGCACGTTGCCGCGAGGCGATTCGTGACGGCTCGATTTGGCAGCTTGCAGAACAACGCAGTCACGTATCGCCGCAACTCAGAGATGCCTTCACTTGGGTGCTGGAGCAACTAGAAGAAATTCCAGACGGTCCCGTCGGCGTCTCGACCCTCAATCTCATGGCATCTACAGACCCTGTGAGGGGTGGCGGTGAGAAGCTCAGTGACGATATTGGGACAAGGCCACACATCCTGCATTTACACACCCTCCTCTCTATGAGGTGGAGATTACCAGGGTCATGGTGGGATGGCTCCGACTCCGATCCTGAGAGGGTTGTGCTGATTGAAGGGGCAACTCCGCCGTGGCGTGATTCCGCACTCGGAGCGGTGGTATCGGCACTTCTCGAAGAACCCAAGAGTGTCATCATGCTCTCGACTCCCCTTGGCCCCATCCCGTTCACCTTGGAGGATGTCTCCCCTTGGTGCCACCTCGATTGTCCCGATGATGTTTGGTTAGATTCGTATGAGGAGGAGATCGCCGAAGGACTAGCCGAACTAGGTCTCGCCGAATTCCCCCTAGTTCGCGCCGAGCAATGTACCATGCCCGAAGAAAAACAAGTCGCCGATGTGAGGGATTGGCTCGACCGCTGCGCAGTGGTCGACAAGCTCACAGTACTGTGCGGAGTCTCACCGAGCCACGGCTGCAGTCTGACTGAGGGCATGAGCTCCCGTCGTTCTCGCACGGATCGGATGGTCAACGTATTGCTGGAGGATGAACACATTCTCTCACCGCGCCTCTCTGATGGCGGCATCAGTCTCGCCCTCGACGGCGCCCGGCGACTCAATGCCCTCAATCCCGGCCCACCCAGTCGCTTCGATGAGTCGGTCGATGACGACTCAGATCACCCCGGGATGCCACGTGTCTGGCTGCTAGATGATGCCATTCCGTTTGTTGGCAGGGGCCGCAACGTAATGCAGGGCTACGTGCTCGGTGCAGACCCTCATCTGACCCCGGGCCAGCCCTGCCTAGTAGTCGACGGAAACGGTGGGCTGATTGCTCATGGCACTGCTATGGCAACCGCACAGGAGATGGCTCATCTCAAGAAGGGAATCGCAGTCAGGGTGCGCGACGGTGCGTTGAGGGACGATTAGACTCCCCCTCCGGTCTTGCCGGGGATTAATTCAAGTGGCTCACTTACTAGCGCAGTCCGACTCCCCTAAGGGAGTCGGGGTTGAAAAATGAGTGAAGAATGGGATGGCAAACCTGTCATCACAGTGCGCAATCTTCGCAAGATGTACGGTCCGCACCTCGCTCTGGACGACGTCAATCTTGAGATTCCTCCAGGAGCAGTCGGTGTTCTCGGTCCGAATGGGGCCGGCAAATCGACCCTGTTCAAGTGCCTACTCGGGTTGATTACTACCACTTCGGGCGATGGCACCGTCCTCGGTTACGACATCAGGACAGAGGGAGACAAGATTCGCTCCCGTATCGGCTACATGCCAGAGTATGACGCCCTCGACCCCGGCCTCTCTGCAATCGACCAGGTCAGGTACGCTGGCGAGTTGCTAGGAATGAATCCAGCACACGCGACTCGTAGGGCCCACGAGGTGCTTGAGTACGTCGGCCTGAAGGACCAGCGATACAGGAAGATTGAGACCTACAGCACCGGGATGAAGCAGGCCGCCAAACTGGCCTGCGCCTTGGTTCACGACCCTGATGTTCTGATATGCGATGAGCCCACGAATGGACTCGACCAGAGGGCCCGTGAATTCATGCTACAAACTCTTCGCCGCACGGTCTCGGAGGGAAACCGCTCCGTTCTGATGAGCAGCCACGTGATGGACGATGTGCAGGAAGTCTGCGACAGGATAGTGATGATTCACAATGGCAAAATCGTGGTGCAGCGTCGAATTGAAGATCTCGCTAGGCAGATTGAGCGCGAGATCGAAATCTCCGTGTGGGGCGGTGCTAGTAGGATGCAGCAGGAACTAGAGTCCAGAGGCTTCGTGGTGCGACGCCTCGGGAGGGTGCTCCGGGTAGATAGGGCCGATGATAGCACCTCAAGAAATATCCTCGAGGCCGCTGTCTCCGCTGACGTGCAAGTCAGGCAGATGCAGGAGTACGTGCCGGATCTTGAGGACATCTTCCTACTCATCATGGAAAAACTCGGTGCTGAAGTCAGGAGCACTTCGGATCTAATGACAGCAGCGCACACAGGAGGCGATCACGATGAGTAATGATGGCATAGACATCGAGGGAGGCAAGACTCGGATGGAGGTGGCCTACGGTGCCGGCGATGGCGACGACGAAGCCAAGGCCATCGTTGCCAGTAAGGAGGCCGAACTGGGAACTATCTTTGAGCAATCCTACCGGCCTTGGGATGGTGAACTGGGCCCCAGGTGGACAAGGAACTACGCGATTTTCAGGCACCACGTCTACGGCATGTTCCGAAGCTCTGGGCACCGGCACTACCATCCGATGGTTAGACTGACTATCTTCGTCATACTTCTGTTCTCATTGATGCCCGTGCTGATGCTGTTCCTCGCCTCCCTCACCGGTGACGGTTACATGGCCGACTCCTTTTCGAGGATGTGGGGCATCAATCGTTACAACCTGTGGGGGCAGGTCCTCGGGTACTTCCCTCGTAATTTGTGCTGCTGGCCTCTACTGACCGCTCTGGTAGTGGGGGGGATGATTTCGGATGACCGTAAGAACGGCACCAGTGCTATCTACTTCTCACGTCCCGTGACAAGGCTTGACTACACTGCGATGAAGTATCTCAGCGTCGCTGTGGTATTGGGCTTCGTCATCGTGTTGTCCTACTTCGTCTACTACACTTCTGCAATCGTGTTCAATGGCGAAGGCTGGGCCTATCTCGTCGACACACTGCCAATGTTCGCTGGTGGTCTGATTGCCGGAATCCTTGTGGTCATCACCTACACTTCGATAGGTCTCGCCCTCTCAAGCATCAGCCAGAGTCGCTTTTTCGCTGCAATCGCGTTTCTCAGCGTAATCTACGGAACCAAGATGCTGGCGCTGTTAATAGAGACCCAGTTCGACACCTCAATACTCTACGTCCTCAGTCCTTACGACTGTCTGGCCCAAATAGGTCAGTGGTTACTAGGCATTGATTCCAATTACAATCACCCGTTGGCCTTCTCACTAGTATCGATCATCACAATCAATGCGGCCTGCATAGCACTTCTGGCCGCACGCGTCAGCTCTCTGGAGGTAACTAGGGAATGAGCGACAAAACACCCGCCGTCCTCGTCGATCAGGCCTCGAAGTGGTACGGAGAAGTCATTGGAATCAACGACGTGTCCTTGGCCATAGATGGTGGCGTCACCGGCGTGCTAGGTCCCAATGGGGCCGGTAAATCAACTCTGTTCAAACTCTTGATGGGGCGACTCAAGCCAAGCCAAGGAAGCGTCAGGCTGTTCGGTATCGACCCGTGGACTAACACCTCCCCTTATCGACGGGTCGGATATGTTAGCGAGTCCGAGAGGATGTACGACTGGATGACTGCTCTGGACTTTGTCACCACCCTTGCGAGGCTGCATGGGATGACTCGCGAGGAGGCTACAGCGAGAGCCGAGCACGTGCTTGATTTCGTAGGTCTGTCCGATGTTCAGAACAAGGAGTTAGGCAAGTACAGCAAGGGTATGAGGCAGCGTGTGAAGATAGCCCACGCACTGGTTCATGATCCTGATCTCATCATCCTCGACGAGCCACTACACGGCTGCGATCCGATAGCTCGGACAAGCATCATGAGCGTAATCAGGGAACTCGGCTCGCAGGGCAAGACCGTCATTATCTCGAGCCATATTCTCGAGGAGATAGAGCGCATCACCGAACAGATTGTTATACTCCACAATGGCAGACTGCTGGCGCTTGGAAACTTGCATGCCATCAGGGCCCTTCTCGATAAGCACCCTCACCGCATCCTGCTCACCTGTGACAACCCGCGGCACCTCGCTTCCGAGTTCATCTCTGAAGACCCAGTCTATGGAGTCCGTTTTCCTGAAGAAGGCAAACTAGAGATTCAGACCAACGACCTGTCGGCCGCCCACGCTATCCTACCGCGCGTCATCGTGGATTCAGGGACAGATGTCTCGGCAATCGAGAACCCCGACGACAACCTCGAGTCACTGCTAGGGTATCTGATAGGAGGCGATTCGTGATGGATGCCAAGGGAAGGGCGCTCAGCGAGACCGTCTGGACACGTCTGGACCGCAAGGCCGGGGCCATCACCGAACTGACAATTAGGCAACTCAGGCATCGCATATCTACCTGGGTCGTCCTCGCTGTCGGCGCCCTCGTCATGGCATTGCTCCTAGCATTCTATGTCGATTCCATTAGGGACGACTTCGAACCAGTCGACAACGACGGGGATTCAGTTGACTGGGACAAAGATGGGTATCCACAGGGCCAAGAGAATAAGTACGGTACCAGCGACTGGGACGGACAGGAGTATCCTGGCTCGGGATACTATGTCATGACCGGAGAGATTGACTGGAATGACAATCCGAGGTCTCACAGTGGAAATCATACTTGGGAGGGGCAGGGCTATCTCGATGCCGAGTGGGTAGACCTTGACTACACTGGCAGTAGGTGGTCCGGACTCATTGACTGGGGCGATACGAACCCCTGTCCTGAGGGCGATGCATTCGATGATTGGTGGCTTGAGTGGGGCGAGGCTTGCACCTACGACGATGGATCCTACGCATTCTCGGGCAAGTTCAGGGCATCTGGATCAGTGAGTGTTCCCGAAAGCCTCTACCTGCAGTGGGGCTACATGTCACTAGCGTCCTATGTGGAACCGGAACCTGCTTCGATGTACATAGACGAGGATGGCATACTATGGGACGGTGAAGACGTCTCTGAGATTGGTACCGAAGTGGATGATGACGGCGACTGCTTGGCAAATCCGAACGACGATAATCGCGACGGTATTCCTTGTAACGTGATTTGGATACTCGACGCTGACGGGAATGAAATCGTCGAGATCCGTGCTGATTACAATGTCAACGAGGACCCCGAGGAGAGCAAGTATCTCGGCGAGTCATCCCATAGGACATTCATTATCGGCACCGGTAAGATGGCCTTTGTCATGATGCTTGGTATCTTCATACCGCTTTTCCTTGCTCTCGGACTGGTTAGGGATGAGACTGAGAACGGCACTTTACACTACTTACTGTCGAAGCCCATACATCGTGCTGAGTTCATCCTCTACAGGCTGCTTGGATACCTGCTGCTGGTGGGAACCTACGTCCTTGTGCTGGTTTTGCTGATGGCCCTAGTCACCTCGCTGATAGGGCCCGGAGATAGTCTAATCAGACTCTCGGACTTCCCGGTGTGGCTTGGTATTGGCCTTGCCACAGTCTTAGTGCTCGCCGCATATGGGGCGCTGTATAACACTCTGGGCTTGATTGCACCCAAGTACGGGGTCTATTTCTGTATTATTCTCGGGATATGGGAGTTCATCATGGGGATGTTCACCATGACTTTGCCTTCTGCCTCAGTACCGATGTTATCGATTTCTCACTGGGCCCTTCAACTGATAGACGCCATCGTACTAATCGCTTGGCCCGATACTCTACAATATGCCCAAATCACCTCAGCCTTTGGTATCGACTCCGGGCTCCCCTTCTTCTGGCAACCCCCGGTGCACACTCTGGAGACACAGAGTCCCGTAGCAGCCCTCCTAGTGAGCATCACCGTCTTGTTACTAATCACCGTCGCGATGATAGGGATAGGCCAGGCCAGCTTCAAGAACCGAGAGATTATGTGAGGCGGAAATAATGCGCTCTATGGAAAAGTTCGTCGGAGACCTGTCGTTGCTGTGGCGACTCGACGTGATGCCCCCTATTCCACGCCTGTCTTGGTGGTGGTACTGGGTAATCATGTTCGTTCCGGATCCAGACAACCCAGGTCGCTCGCGTCAATTAATGGTCCTGTGGTCGACCAAGGAGACTCCTGCTATTCGGGTAAGCGGGCACTGGTGGAAACCAGGCTCAAGGATGTCGATAGACGAGGATGGCGGACACGTCATTCCGGGGATGGTTTGCGCGTGGTGGTACGACGGTAAGCGGATGTTTGAACCGCTTGTCATCAAGGAGTGCCGGATGGCTTTGGTCAACGATGGGCACCCCCTATGGCCGGCAGACGGTTCAGGCGAGGGCACCGGGGCCATCGTCCCGATTCTTGATGAGGACTTCTCGCTCGGGATGCGGCCCGGCAACAAGGGTTTCTGGCTTTGTCTCACAAGCGATCCAGAGGCTCGAGCAGAGGGGGCGCCAACATCGTTCGAGGCCGAACTCACTCCGTGGTGGGGTCCTCCGAGTACTCTGACATACAGAAACAACGTCTTCGGTTTAGACATGGGATACGACATACTGAGGCTACAGGGTACCAAACTGAAGCTCAAGGTGGACGGCGAGGAGTTCGAGGGTACCGCCTACTTCCAGAAGGTCTCTGTACAGGCTCCTTCATTTCCATGGTTCTGGGGCATGCTGCACTTCGATGACGGCTCATACATCGACTGGTTCAAGCCCCACGCTACTCCCGGGATGACTTCGATGGACGACAAGCCGTGGCGTCGCCGGGATTTCCTCAGGACACCTGCCATAGGAACTGGCATTTTCCACGACGCTAACCGGGGTAGGACTGAGAATTTCAAGCGCTGCGAGGTCGAGGTCTCAGAGCCCGATGGCGAGGAGCCACTGAGGGACGAGCAGGGCAATGCCCTGCCGAAGTTCAGAATCAGGATATGGAACGGCCGCACACAGATATCGATAGATGTCCGCGCGTGTAGCCGGGCACGTTGGACCTTCGACCAACCAACGCGAGCGGGTATGGTGAGCCATCTAACCTACAACGAATACCCGCTCGAGGTAGAGAAGATTGCTATCCTCGACGAGCAGGGCCTCAGGACAATCGACGACTACGAGTGGATTATGGGCAACGCAGAGCATACTTGGGGTGTCTTGCATTAGAGTGGCAGGTAAACACTCCTTCCGCACCGTTCATAACAGTGGGCCCACCAAGTCATGACCGAGGCGATGGAATGAGTGAGGAGGACTTGGTGACAAGAGCTGCCCAACATATCACACAGGGCGATTTCATGGGCGCAATGGCACTTTTCGAGTCCCATGTCGATACCAATCCGGACGACCCTCTAGGATACCATGGTTGGGCCGAGGCAGCACTTTTCGAGATTCAGCAGAACGGCAATATCGATGACAATGGCAAGGACCGTATCAATGAGGGACAGGTCGCAGCATACTTCCGCAAGGCGTCCGGACTCGCTCCTGATAACTCCGAGTATCTAGCTGCGCACGCCAACGCTCTACTGGAGTTTGACCGCATACCAATGGCCGTGCGCGAGTTTCAGAAGTTGCGCGACCTCGGCGCCTCGGACGACGAGGTCGACGTCTCCTTCCACCTTTACGAAGCTGCTCGCATGCTAATCGACGCAGTCGACCTCAAGACCGACTTCGACCGCAGCCACTCGTTTGCCAGGCAATACGTCCCGGTCGCCATAGAGTTCGCCCTGCTTGGCCTCGGTTTCCCATCTGCCAATGAGGCGACGGAGTACCTCGCTGAGGACTGAGGGGTGGCGGGCCCTTGGACAGCGACCGCGTAATGGTCGCGCTCGGCTACCACGGCGACGCCTTCCACGGTTCTCAAGTCCAGCCCGATATCCGAACTGTCGAGGGCGCTCTTATCCGGGCGCTTGAGCGACTGGACTGGTGGAGAGAGGGCTGCCTAGAGATGTCCAGTCGGACCGACGCTGGAGTCAGCGTCAGGATGAATCTGGCCAGAATCGATCTCCCTACCGAGGTCGCTCGCTCCATTGAGGAGACGAATCTCCTGAGGGCGATGAACGACAATCTTCCTATCGGGATGGTGGTTTGGAGTGCGAGGGGCATATCCGAGAAGGCCCACATCAGGTACCCTACTTCACGCCATTACCTGTTTCGCACCGAGGTCATGCACGATTGGCCACGCGAGGTCGATGCCGAGATCTTTGCCGAGGCATGCTCACTGTTTGAGGGAGAGCATAACTTCACCAACATGTGTAGGTTGGAGGAGGGAAAAGATCCGATGAGGATAATTGACGAGTGCATTCCATGGCTCTCCTCCGACGGTAGGGTAATCGGTATCTCGGTGAGATCCCGCGCATTCCTCTGGAATCAAGTGCGTAGGATAGCCAGCGCAATCTCCGGAGTAGTATCAGGCAGGAACACACTGGATGATATCCGAACTGCCCTCGACAATCCCGAAGACCCCCTCGATCTTGGTCGCTCGCCTTCAGATGGACTCGTCCTATGGTCGATAGAGAACCCCCATTCAGATGGGATGACTAACGGCTTGTTGCCCGACACAAGTTGGTTCTCCGAGCCACCGAGTGACATGAGGGGGCACACTAGGTGGCTCGCACTTGCCCGCCTCGAGATGGCTACGTTACTGGAGCGAGAGTGGCTGAAGCGACTCAAATGAGCCTGATGACAACCTCGTCGCCATCCTCGCATGGCAATGCCTCACGCAGGAACGAGGACGAGATTACCTCGGCTGTTTGGGTGTGTCGAGTCAGGTCCGGGATGAGGATGGCGCAGGATATCCAATCGTCTCCGCCTCTGCTGATCTCGGCCCTGAATGCGGTCGCCCCTCCGAACGAGCGACCCGACCGCTCAAAACCCTGTATCCTAATCGGTTCCGCACTCTCTGCACTCTCGCCTTCCTCAAGACCTGCTAGGACCCTCAGTCCCTTGTAGTTGGATAGATTATCTCCATACAGGTCGATGTTCAGAGTGCCCGGCCAAGCACCAGTGCCCAAGACGCCCTTGAACTGATTCTGGTAGTGCGGTTGTGCCATGAAGACATGGGCTCTACCCAACCCGCTCGACACAATCCCACTCAGATGCACGGCCCTGCCCCGAGGCGACCGCTCATAATATTCCTCATTGTGAATCAGAGAGTAAACTGTTGTCCCTGTGCTGAAACCTGCCAACCTAAGTCTGACAACTCCTCGACCTCTGGCCCCTGGCCTAGAAGGGGGTTGGAGTGATTCAGGTGGATGAAGTGTATCTCGACATCGCCCTCGACTCGTTCACCCAGTCTCGCTAGGGTCTCGGTTACGGTCGGGTGAGGTACCTCGGACATATCACGATTGGGCAACTCGCTCGAGTCCCAGAACGAACCGTCGAGCAAGGCAATGTCGACTTCGAGATCCGACAACCACTGACGAATCGAGTTAGCGCCATGTCTCTCAAGAGTCTGAACCCAGTCATCGTGGTCCGGCAGGAAGAGTACGGAGTGAGAAGGCCCCCTGATTATCACGGCGTGGGTGTCGGCGTGCTCATCCCTGTGTGGGACGGGCACGAACTCCATCTCGAAGCCACAGTTCACGCTTGGGCTAAATCGTTCCATCGGCACTGCCTCCGTAGCCTCGAATGGCCCCAACATCTCTCTCTTGGCCAACTCCTCCAAGACGGATGTACTAGCGAACAGCGGCAGTTCTGAGCACCCCATCACCTCGTTTCCAAACTGCCCTAGCCCGTCTATGTGTCCTAGGTGGATATGAGTCAGGCTGACACTGTCCGGACGTGCAACTCCCTCAGCACCCATTGTCTCCGCCCATAGCCACATCTGATCAGGTAGGGAACGGCTCGCCTCGACGAGATGCAGACTACCGTCACTTCCGCGAATTCCGCACGCTACAGGGTGCCGGCGGAGCGAAGGATCGCGATGCGCTGCCACACATCGTACGCACGAGCAGCCTGCATGCGGTACGCCTCCGTCCTGCGCAATTCCGAGAAGTACCAGAGTCACTTCCATGATTCGCGGTAGCGGTATCAGAAATGAAGCACTCGGATACCGAAACTGTGTGGGCTGTTCCGATGGAGCCATGAACCTCACCGGCATTTGCGGAGCATGGCGGCCGACCTGTCGTGGATGCGTGAGCGCTACGAGCAACTGCACTCTCAGGGCCTCGACTGGGACCCGCCGGCCCTACAATCGGCCAGCGAACCGCGCTGCATGGTCGACGGTAGGGAGATGATATTGCTCTCAGCCAACAACTACCTCAACTTGACAACTCACCCCAAGGTTGTCGAAGCAGCTGTGGAAGCCACCCGCAAGTATGGGGCCGGTTCAGGTTCGGTGCGCGCGATAGCCGGAACTCTCGACCTACATCTTGAGGCCGAGCGAGTATGCGCCCACTTCAAAGAGGTCGAGGCAGCACTGATTTACTCAGCTGGCTACACTGCCAATGTTGGCCTCATACCTACTCTCGTTCGTGGCTCTGAGGATGTCATAATCTCAGATGAGTTGAACCACGGTTCCATCATCGACGGAGTCAGACTGACCAAGGCATCTAGGGCGGTGTACCAACATAACGACATGGCTGCGCTCGAACAGGTCCTGAAGGAGCACTCGAGTAGCGAGAGGAAACTGATCATCACCGATGGCGTGTTCAGTATGGATGGTGACATTGCACCGCTGGACGAGATTACCGAACTCGCCGAGCAGCACGACGCTATGGTGTTCGTCGACGACTGCCACGGCGAAGGAGTCCTAGGAAACGGACGAGGGATAGTCGCGCACTTCGGATTACAGGGGCGAGTAACCTTTGAAATTGGCTCTTATTCCAAGGCACTGGGTGTCCAAGGCGGCATTGTCGCAGGCTCGGAGGACGTCCGAAGGCACGCACTCAACCACAGCCGCTCGTGGCTGCTCTCGGGCAGCCAGCCACCCGGAGTGGCTGCTGCACAGAAGGCGGCCATAGAGGTCCTGATGTCCGAGCCGCAACACGTCCGTAGGCTATGGGACAACACCGAATACTTCCGAAGAGAACTAGACTCCTTGGGCTTCGACACGGGCGTGAGTGAGACCCCCATTATCCCGGTGATGTGCGAAGAGAGTCGATTGGCGCAGGACCTGTCTGCTGCATTGAGGGAGGAAGGAGTACTGGTGGGCGCCATTGTTTTCCCCATGGTAGCTCGTGACAAGGCACGGGTGCGGACACAGATGTCTGCAGGACTTACTCGTGATGATTTGCAGGTGGTTTTGAGTAAGTTCGAAACTTGTGGACAGGAACTCGGATTGATTTGAGGAGATAAGATGACTACACAGACAACTGAGAATAGGGAAAAACTGCTTGTGGTGTGGCTTATCGCATCAGCTTTCGGTATAATGTTCGCGGTACTATCTTGGATGCAGGAATCGGGAGTCCTGCCTCCTGCCGAGGAACTGGGGGCATGGAAAGGACTGCTCGCCGTGTTTACTGGATTGGCTCTGTATTGGATTGTCGCCCGTAATATACCGGGAGGCCCGGGTGATGAGTGAGTTGGGCCGCTGGCCAATCAGTTGCAAGATTCCTGTACAGTGGGGTGAGATGGACGCCCTCAATCATGTCAACCATACTGTGTTCATCAGGTGGATGGAAACTGCTCGCATGCACTACTTCATCGCCTGTGGCTTCACTGACCTGTTTGATTCCGAGGGAATCGGACCTATTCTAGCCGGGCTTAAAGTGGATTACAGCTCCCCGGTCGGATTCCCAGATACTGTAACTGTCCATACCACTGTCACTCGTATAGGCAACGCGTCGTTTGAGATGGGATACCGAATCACTAGCTCTGTCAAGGGCGATCAAATCGTCGCTACTGGTACTGTCTCAGGCGTCGTCTTCGACTACAATTCCGACTCTAGCACACCTATGCCCGATTCCTTGAGGACCAGTATTCTACAACTCGAAGCCACCGGGGGCAACTAGGAGGAAGCCTCGACGACTTCCTCAAGATCCCCATCATCCGCTTCCACAGGCTCGTCCGTAGACCCCTCGTCAATCGTCCTACGCATCCCTTCGAATGGTGCGAGGCCACGATCGAGTCTGTCGAGTATCCTCCATCTGGGCGCGTATGAGAGGTGGATGTAGAGGGGGCCAGGGTAGACGAAGCAGAACCAACCCACCCAAGTCGCATACTCAGGAACCTCGTTCATCATCGAGACAGAGAGCACCGCCAAGCCAATGAAGGGGAATGGGAACAGGTATCTGCGGCGATTCTCAAGGCGAATCGGAGGACGCCTTACTACCGATGCCAGCATTGAGGAGAAGCCGCCGAGGAAAGCCGTCAGGGTGATGAGAATCAGTGTCTGCAGGCCCCAATCTCTGAGGATCTCCTCTACTGCCTGCTCCTCGATATTTCCTATGTAGCCATATGGCAGAAGCAGAGTCAGGCCTATCAAAAGCCCATAGAACCCGCCAACGAAAACCGGATGCGAAACCGTCAGAGGATAACGCAGAAACATCTGGCTGAGCGAGCCGCCCTCGAGCATGTACCTATGCTCGGGATCCAACTCATCGAGCCTATCACGCCAACCTGCCACGACCCTGCCCGCAGACCCCCTCGCTATCACCGTTACGGGTGGTTTTCGACGGTTTCACATGCGCTGATATCGATACACCTGCACTCTTACGAGTCCTCCGGCTTTGCTGATTTCAATGTCGGAGGAGTTATCATGTGACCCTCTATACGTTGGTTGCTGAGGGATAACATGGGTGACGAGGAGACAATATTCACAATCACCGAAGCCAATCTTGACTCAGGCCTCAGGGGCGTACCAGTGGGCACCTGTAGGACCTCTTTTGTCGACCCCATAGAGGGAGTCCACTACGTCGGCTATCCAGTAGGCGATCTAGCTAATCTCGAAGAAGAGGATGTAATTTACCTTCTGATGCACAAGCGCCTCCCCAGTCCAGAGGAGTCCGAGGCCTTCCACGCTGAACTTGCACACAGGGCCGAGGAGATACCCACTGGGGCGCTCCGAGTACTGGAGTCTCTGACTCCAGGGAGTGGCCATCCGATGGACTGGCTGGCTATCGGCATCATGGCACTCGGAGCGGCAGACTCAACGGGCGATGCTCGCGCCGACTCGATGAACCTCATCGCTAGAATGCCCGAACTGATGGCTAGACTGTTCTTGCTTCGTGGCGGTAAGCCGGAGAACCTAATGCCACGCAAGCCCGAGCTCGGACTGGTCGAAAACTTCGTCCACATGCTCGGAGTCAAAGGCGAAGAGGCCGAGCGCATGGAGCGCATGCTCCGCTTCTTCTTCATCCTGCACATGGACCACGGAGGCGGAAATCTTTCGACGTTCTCTGGCAAAGCAGTTGCTTCTGGACGCGCATCGATCTACGCATCGATTGCCAGCGCGATGAATGCACTGTCGGGCCCCCTACACGGCCGCGCCAATCAGGCATGCTTGGAGTTCGTGCAGAGGATTGGGTCATCGGATCGCGACGAGATCGAGACTTTCGTTCGCTCCGAACTGGCCGCGAGGAGACCTATCTACGGATTCGGCCACGGCGTTCTCCGTGCTGAAGACCCACGCGCGAGATTGCTCATCGAACTCGGTAATGAGATATGCCCGGATGACGAGAATTTCAGAACAGTGACTACTCTGCGAGAGGTCGTTCCACCAATCCTCAAGGAGATTCCGAAGATTAGTAATCCGTATCCAAATGTGGATTTGGCCAGTGGCAGTCTGCTACACTCGGTTGGCTTCCGTAAGCCGGACTATTACACGACCTTCTTCGGTTGGGCCCGTGTTGCCGGGATTTGTGCACAGATACTGGACGAGCGCAGTGCACGTGAAGGCAGAGGCACACCGATTTACAGGCCCAAATACATCCCGCGCAACCAGCCGCATCAGCGACTTGAGTGATTAGCCAGACCCATAGGTCTTGCCAGCGCCTCTGTGCCCAATCACCCTTGAGGCCTCCCAGGGCATACTGGTTTCGGACGCCTCAGACATCAGGACATCAACACTCCTCTCCCATAGCCACTTCTTTCTCCACCCCTCGATGAACACTCTTCTCTCGCCATCCGAGATCTCTGACCATGGTGCAACTTCCCTCTGGAGTTGTCGAATTGCGTCTGCATGTTCATCTATAGGGGTCGAATCCAAATCTTCCCTCATCTCGTCGGTTAGGGGTTGGGTAGCAGGCCTCAACCATCGTGGCTCACCCGTCGGAAGCGTTGTGACATCCGGAGAGAGCTCGTCGGATATCGCCGTTAGTCCGGCATCTAGAATTGCTCTTTCCACACGCAGTTTAGCCGGCCAGACATAGACTGGGAAACCCTTCCGTTTTCTTGTTAGATTAGTTAGCTGGCGGCCGTGCAGACCTACAGTAGTGCCTATCGTCAGGTGACGCTTGCTACCGTCCAGATAATCCAGAGCTGCAGGCAGCATCGGCGCACCGGCTCTCCGCTGCATTGCCATTAGTCGAGGCAACGAGAGTCCGATGAAATAGGGGGAGGCAAATACTCTCTTGACAAAACTGCTTCCCCACGGCCTGAGGTATGGCACCAGTCTGGCGAATCGAAGTTTGCTGCTGGTCCTAGCAGCGGCTTTGAGCAGCCGAGGCTCGAATGAATAGACCACTGCTCCGGAAGAACTGAGTTCCAAGGGAAGAATTGACTCGTCGACAATCTCTATCATTCTCTTCATGTGGTCGATTTTCATTTCTCCTGAGAACATCCCACCTACTTTTCCACTATTGGGATGAGGTATCTTGAGTTCTATACACGCAAACTTCCCCTCACTCACCCAAGGTTCTACGAATCTAGGCTCGGCTAGAAGATCGTCTAGGTTGCACACATAGTCAGGCATCGATGATGCTTCCTCACACTCGGGATAGCGTCCGTCGGCGGTCCGTGTATCGTGATAAACAACCAGTTCACCATCGGCAGACAGTCGCAGATCGAACTCAACTCCATCAGATGTTTGCATCCCATGGACCAAGGACTCTAGGGAGTTCTCAGGTGGCTGCTCCCAACTCATCTGGATGATTCGAAGGGCAATAGGCCCAAGAATGCACGGACTGGTTTCCTTCGATGCCTCCCCAATGCTCAAACCCTTGTTCCCTCACCGCCGCGTAGGTATTACCATGTCAGAGACAGTAGAATTGGACCGCGCGTCGGACCCACAAGCAGTCAAAGGGTACGCATTCTATGATTGGGGAAAGTCGGCTTTTGAGACCAGCGTCACAGTAGCAATACTGCCTGCTTGGTATGCATATCTGTTCCTAGAGGCTAACGGACTTACCACCACTATTGGGTCTATTCAGTTGACGGGAGATGCTGTCTGGGCTTATGCTGTGGCTGCTGCCACCCTATTGGTGGCTATTCTGGCCCCAGCTTTCGGTGTAATGGCAGATAAAAAACCGATCAAAATGAAGTGGCTCAGATATTTGACCTATATCGGAGCAGGCGCAACTTTCCTTATCGGATTTGACTTCCTTTACGGGGGATCTGAATGGATTTGGCTAATGGTCTTCTTCGTTCTTGCTAACATAGGTCTGAATGGAGCTGGTGTGTTCTACAACGCCATGCTACCTCACATGGGTACCGATGATGAGATGGACGACATTTCCAATCGTGCTTTCGCATACGGGTACCTTGGAGGAGGCATTCTTCTTCTGGTACACTTCATCCTTGTCTTGGGGATTGGTGGTGACTTCGTCATTCGTCTTTGTCTAGCATCTGCTGGAATTTGGTGGTATGGCTTCGCGCTATTGACCTTCAAGTACGTACCCGAACCACCTCTGGAAGCAGAGGAAGAAGCCATTGCTTTGGGAGATGCTTACAAGCAGGTAGTCCAGACTCTCAAAGAAGTAAGCAAGTTCCGCACACTTTTCATCTACATGCTAGCCTTTTTCTTCTTCATAGATGGGATTAACACTGTTACAGCAATGGGTGGTGTATTCGGCTCCACTGTATTGGGAGTTACAACCACGGAGCTAATGATAACCATTCTAGCCATACAATTCGTAGCCTGGCCAAGCGCGCTTGGATTCACCAGACTGGCAAATAAATGGGGGACAAAAAAGGCCCTGAACGCTTCTTTAGTCGGATGGGTAGTCCTATGCTTTGCCGCATGTGCGTTCGCACCTCTATCCTTTGACTCCCACGATCAACACGATGTTCTGTTTGAGTGGGATTCAGACGGCGATGGCATCGCCGATTCTTATGATGACGATGTGGACGGAGATTGGTTCAGTAATCTGGAAGAAATCGAGGCTGGAACAGACCCTCTTGATTACATGGACAACCCATCTGAACTTCCTCAGAGTTGGCTCCAAGAGAGATTGAGCACGGCTGGCTCTTATGTTTCATACATGAATTACAACTTTGACTATCAGATAGCCCAGAAGACCGATTTTTCCGAAGATGAATTCAACGAGCAAGAATGGGCTCAGACTCACTCGAGCATATTACCCGTAACTATTGGCGAACATAGTGGAATCTATAAGTGGTCGTGGGGAAACTCAGCCGATGATCCCTACATGGTAAAGGCAGAAAACCAATCTCTTATCCAGGACTTCCTAGTTTCAATAGATGATACCAGATTCAGTGCTAGTGTACAAGGGGGGCCACTTGACTCATCCAATGCAGTAGGTGTCGACCACCCCACAAATCTTGGAGATGGCCCACTGGATGGAATTCCTATAGTAGTTAGGGACAAAGTATGGGCACCATTGGGACTCTCAGTAGGCCTGCAGTTCCTTATCCTCGGTTGCGGAATGGGGACCCTTCTAGGTGGTTCGCAAGGCCTCTCTAGGAGTATGTTTGGCCAGATGGTACCAGAGACGAGGAGCGCCGAGTTCTTCGGATTCTTCGGATTCTTTGGTAAGGTCGCAGCGATGATTGGACCTCTTCTCTATGGTACTCTCACAATTATGTTTGATAGCAGAGTCGGAGTATTCAGCATATCATTGCTGATTCTGATTGGGGCACTCATGATGAGGATGGTTGACTTAGAAGCTGGCAGAGAAGATGCTCGGGCTGAAGACGCCCGCAACCGTGGTATCAGCCTCGATTAGTCAGCCGATCGATTATCAGAGCAACCTCTAGGAGGATTAGCATAGGGCCGCCGACGAGGAAGAGTGAGAGCGGGTCTGGAGGAGATAGTAATGCCCCTAAGAGCAGTGCTGAGAACCATAGAATCTCCCTATTATCGGTGATACTCGAGCGTTCAATCACATCATATCGAAGCATTAGGAGTACTGCCAGTGGCACTTGGAAGCCGACTACGGACGCGAAGTATAAGCCAACAATGAATCCAATCCACGATTGTAGCTGCCAGGTTGACTCGAGCCCCGCAGCAGCAGCGTCCTCGGACAGATACTCAAGAAGCATCGGCACCAGTATCTCATGCGCATACATTCCTCCTCCTGCACCGAGGCCAAGAGCGCAAACAAGAACAAAGAGCAGCCCACCGAGCCCCCCTCCCATGGGGACGAACTTTCTGCGGTAGGCATCGGATAGGATTTTGCGACCGTTATATCCTATGTCGCAGAGAACCACTAGAACCACAAGTGCGATACCGAGATTTGTTGCAATCCTGAGCCTCAATAGTACAACCTCCATCGGCTGCAAAATGATTACCTGCACACCATCGGGGAGGTAACCATCAGCCTGTAGGAGCCACTCTATGGCATCACCAGCGGCGGGGTATCCGCCGATGATGCCGATTACGAATACTGCCACGAGCAGATACAACCTGCGAGCCATATGCTCGATGAGTCCGCGAACGGCGGCACGGGGCAGTACATCGGCTGAGCCCTCGGCCATGTTGTGGGTAGGCGTCCTGTTCCTGAATACATCGCAACACAGACTAGTCCCACGGATTTATTTCCGTGTAATAATTGTCAATAGATCATCGTCCTTGAGGACATGATCCAACCCGACTCTCTGCCAATCGAACTTTGCACTCGGCCCCTTGACTCTGGCGTATCGGAACTTACGAACAAAATCACGGTGCAACTTGGTGCAGACATCGCGAACCGTTGAGGTATCCTTGACTATCAGAGGCTCAATTAGGTCTGCCTCTTTGCTCTGTGGCTTGAGGTATATCGACATGAAGTGCAGGTGGTCGAAGATGAAGTCCTTCATCTGGTCGATACCCTCGCCTGTCTTCGCTGAGACCTCTAGCACCGGCCATCCCTCTGGCAACATCGACCTAGCTCGCACAAGATCGTTCTCGGTAGCTAGGTCAATCTTGTTGAGGACCACGACTGCGCGGCTGTAGACACGACTCCCAGCTAATGTGTCGACGATGTGGTCGTCGGTAACATCGGTGCGCAGGGTAACCGTGGCAGAGACAATTCCGAAACTACGAACTATCCCTCGAATCTCCTCTTCGGTTAGATTGGTCTGCTCAAGTGTCGACCGTACGACAATCCCTCCTCGTTTCGTCCTCGTGATGAAGACCTGTGGCGGCTGTTGGTTGAGCCTCATCCCTGACTTCCATAGTTCTTGGTCCAATATCTCGAAGTGCGCCTCTTGGAACGGATCCATCACATACAGTACCATGTCAGTGCTTCGAATTACATTGAGAATCTCACGACCCCTGCCTTTCCCCTCAGCTGCCCCCTTGATTAGTCCAGGCAGGTCGAGAATCTGGATCTTAGCCCCTCGGTGTTCCATCAGTCCTGGGATACATGTCAGAGTGGTGAATGCAAAATCTCCGATATTCGATTCTGCATCTGTCAACTGGGAGATTAGACTTGACTTACCGACACTTGGGAAACCGACCAGTGCGACTGACGCGTCACCTGATTTCTTGACCTCGAACCCCGGCCCTCCACCACTGGACTTGGCATGTGCCTGAGCCTTCTCCTTACGAGCTCTGAGGGCGGCGATTTTGGCCTTGAGCTTACCAATGTGGCCTTGAGTTGCCTTGTTGTACTTGGTCTTGCCAATCTCCTCTTCGAGGGACTTGATTTGCTCTTCTATGGTGGCCAATGCAATCCCTCAGCGCCCATTCGGACGCCTCCCACGCCCCGCCCCGGGTTCTTGAATCCGGTGGCGTTACAGCGCTCGCCGTAGGCGAGCGAGGGTTCTTTGCGTACCACCGAGTGGTGTGTATGGGGCGAGTACTTTGGCCGACGTTATCCTCCTTCTAGTCGATAGAGAGGGCTTTGACAGCCTCTGTTTGAAGCCTCTTGGTGAATTGTTAGATGGCATGGAGGGCCGTGCCCTCAGGGCACTGCGTCCGGAGCTAGACGCGCGCTTCCACAGGAGCTTCGATGTAGATATTGAGGGAGATGTGATGGAATGGTCGGACGCAAAGGTCAATTTGGATCCGACCAAACCACTCGCTGAACAGGGATTGGATTCCAATTCATCCTGCGAACTGGCACTAGCACTGGCACGCTGGTGCTCGTTTGGAGAGTGGAGTTGCTGGGATGCCAGACTGTTTCTGTACATCGAGCCTCTCCTAGGTAGAAATCTGTCTGTCGAGGAGTTTCTGCAGCAGCAGGTCTGGTCAGAGTTCTCTGATTCTCTTTCTAGTATTGACAGGATATCTTACTCGGAGTCAGTGGTGCTTGACTGGATGGCGCGCCGACAGGACTTGGGCGAGACAATGGAGCCTTCTGAGGATCCCCGTATACTGCCCACTATGGAGTCCCATCGTAGTGCCAGCGAATTGCTGTTCGATTTCATCTACAGGGCACGCAGTGAGGGGTTGCCGATACTAATCGGCAGGGAGTTCCTTGAGCCAGAACTTTGGAATCTTGACTCTCAGAGTCTGGGTGAGGCGGTGGGGGTGGCAGCATGACCAATCTTCCAATTCACCCGGAGCCACCGGCATCACCGCCAAATCCTAGCCTAGTAGTCTTGGGAAGGTTCCAGCCGTTTCACCGTGGTCATGCACAATTAATCAAGGCTGCAGAGGAGTGGCGCAGACTCAATGCCTCAGAAATGTCACTGGTCATCGTGATAGGATCTTCTAACAGGCCAGAATCAATGCAAAATCCGTGGAGTTCAGAAGAGAGAATTGCAATGCTCAATACATGGTTGGAGGCAGAGGGTATTGTTGATGTTAGCATAGTCTCGGTCCCGGATATCGAAGATCCTCCTAATTGGGTAGTTCACGCTGAAAGGTATCACGGAATAGCCGGCATCTTCTTCACCAGCGACATCCCTTCAGCAGAGCTCTACGAGAATGCTGGTTGGCCTGTTGTAATGTCGTCACTAGAGCAACGAGACAACTTCGAGGGGTGGAGGGTCAGAGAGACAGCGAGGATGATGTCGACCGTGAATGATGAGAAAGCAGTTCGCAGTGTCCTTTCCCACTCCGTTCCGTCAGTGGTTGTGGACCATCTCATCAGTTGCAATGCATTGAGACGCCTCGCCTTCCTCGGTGAAGGCGGTGAACCAGTCGGCTGATTACCAGACGCCTTCAAAGGTACACGAGTCGTTGCATGTGTCGATGATAATCCCTGAGTCAAGATACTCAAAGGCCAAGTTGTAGGCCTCAGGAACTCCTCTAATTTGTCCATGGGCATTAGAGTGATAGTCCAATGAACCAGCTAGATTGCCAATCGGGACCTCAGGAAAACCACCATCGAAGTACACGACCCCTGATCCCTCGATTGAATCACTTTCCAATTGTACTCCCCAAGGGTGCCAAGAAGAGGATTGCAGATTCGAGATTCCCGCTGTCCTAACAGCCCTGTCGCAACTCAAAGTCGATACCTGGAAGTCATTCATCGAGGTGATGTAGAGCATTTGGAAGGGTTGAATCAATCCCTCGAGACCATTCTCGTGATAAGGTAAGAAAGTCTCAGCGTCTAGGGAATCCCATATTGATTGCATTGCGGCAATTAGGATTCCCCTATCATTCCTAGAAGGGTATGCTATGCTCTCGGCAAAGAGCAACTCGAAGGTGATGTAGTGAGTCGACCTCTCTATTTGCTGAGAGAAAGATGAGCCTCCGACCCAAAGTACCCCGCGATCCACTTCGGGAACCATACTCATCAGAGCAGGTCCACGAAGACCACCGAATGAGATTCCCCAATAATCAACATTTGACCCATCTACTAAATTGACATCTTCGTGGACGAATTCTTGAAGATCAGCACACGCACCAGTAAATGTTCTGATCATGGCTAGATTGTTGACGATTGACTGCATGTGGCGCTCATGCTGGTGTTGGAAGTACTCGACATTGATCAGTGAGTAGGTCAGAGCATCGAAATCGCCATCAGCACTCCATCCCTTCCAATCAGTCGCTATCATTACTCTACCAGTTAAATTGGCAAAGTCCCGACTCCCACTGGCCATTCCATCTCCGTCGCCCATGAATCCGTGGCCTAGGACAGTCAGGAGTCCCGAACGCCCCTCATCAGCAAGGACCTGCGGGATGAGTATGGTGAATACCACTTCTCTGAAATCGATAAACTCAGGGGTACCGCTCGAATCTCTCCGCATCTCAGCAGGAGGATAGTCTGACTCCATGTATTGAGGAGTACTAAATGTCCCTCGAATAAGTCGGAAAGTGGAATTGTCTTCACCGTAGTTTTCGACGACTTCGGTGATGTTGCAACCTATCCCCCCGGCTCCAAGCCTCTGGGATGCATCATCGCGTATAGAGACCATATCTTGCAGGATAGAAGCTGTTGAAGCAGTATGGAAGAACCACGCAGCCTGCAAACTCGTCCTATCTGCGCCCACGTCGCCTAGGGAGTCAAACAGTCCTTCGTATTGTTCTCGCTGTGACTCAATTTGGGGTGAGTCGGTAGTCAGGCCGTCCCTGAGTGCGACGAAAGCATCGGAACCCTCAATCGAATTTCCCTCTGAATCTACTAGATTTCGGTATGCAACGCCATAGGATGCATCGTGGTCAAGGCCACTAACCGGTCGAACATAAACGAAGGTCGGCTCGTCATCTTGACTCCTCATGTCGATTTCTACCCAGTGTGGTAGGAGTTCTCCGGTATCGAGATTCATCAACAAAGTACCGTGCGCTGGGTCGAGAGAGTCTCCGATACTGTACTGGTCAGCCATACCGGAAATGTCCGGAGTAGACTCGAATGTAGTGAATATCTGAGTAGAGGGGCTATAACCGTCCAGTCTGTTGATCATGTGGAACTCATCAGATGCTCCTGAACCAGAATCGGGAATCGCCTCACCTGGGATGTGTAACCTGTATCCCGTGGTCATGGTTCCATCATCTACCAGAAAGACAGGAGCCGGGAATGGAAGCATGCAGTGATGCGGATTGACATCATCGCAGAACTCTGACTGTGAGGTCAGACTCACATCAGGCCCTGGCTCCGGTTCAGGCTCAGGGTAGACACAGGATCTGTCAGACACAGTTGCATCGGGGTTATAATTCTCCGCAGACTGGTCCATGCAACCCGAAATCTCCTCAGGCTCTTGCTCAGTCTCCCCTCCAGTGCAGCCAGACAGCAGCATGGAAATCACAAGTAAAATTGCTATTCTAGTCTTAGAGTCACTATTCATCTTACCTTGTGAGGCTCTGAGTAGTTATGAACTGTCGTTAGGATGCAAGCATCCTGTGGAAGTGGTGAACACCCGTTTCTTTTGTAGGAGAATACCGCCCCCTATCATACACTCTTGATGCCACTCCTCTTTGTGTGGCCTCGACGATCCCCTGGTCCTCACCCTCTACCTTGTCAAGATCTCCTCCTGCTCCCATTCCAAGCTTCGAATGGTCCCATACGAAGCCATGGTAAACTATTCTGGTGCGGTCTACTGAGAGAGGGATGATGATATTGACAGACAGCCCCCAAGGATAGAAGTTCAGCATCACACCCGGGTAGAGCCAGTAGTAGTAGGCCGCAATTCGCTGTCCATAATCGGGTGATGAATCGGGCAGCTCGAAGCATGTCTCGTTACTGCGGGCAATACCAATCTGCAGAACACCTCCTTCGAAAAGCTCAGTCCGGTATGAGTCATAGTCGAGTTCCTCATGCAAATCACCATGGACGTAAGGAATGTGAAATCCCTCGAGGTAGTTGTCAACATAGAGTGCCCAATTCGCATCGATGTCGTACGATCGGTGGCGCGAAAGGTCATGCTGGAATGACTCAATGGGCATCCATCCAATTCGCGACTCCAGTTCTTCAAGACAATCTTCGAAGCGATGCGGCTTGGTTCCGGCGAAGAGAAGTCCCTTCCATCGCTTCATGGCGAAAGCAGAGAGGTTGTCTGAAGAGCTGGGAAAATCCTCCACCTCATCGAACTCCGGCATGTTTCGGAAGCAGCCGTCTAGGCCGAATGTGCGGCCGTGGTATCCGCAGCGAAGAGTCGAGGCGCTGCACGCCTCAGTGGCCACCAACATCCCGCGATGAGTACAGACGTTGGAAAGACACCTGATTGCATCATCACGGGAGAGTAGCATCGGTTCCCCCACAAGACTCTCCATGTGTTCGAGAGGGAGCACGTTGTGCTTATCCAATTGACTCTCGTGAGCGGCGAAGTGCCAGCACTCTGCGAATCCATCTACTATCTTTGAGAAAACTTTCTCATCGGTGTAGTAACGCGAGGGAAGCGTCCTCGCTTTCCTGATATCAGGGTCAATCAATCCACTGTCTGGCATCATTCACCCTCGGCCACTATCACTCTAGCGGCGCGGAGGACACGGTCATGGTACATGTAACCGACCTCGATAACTTCGATGACACTACCCGGCCCGCTGCCCTCTGGGGCTGGAACTGTTGCAATCGCCTCCATCATCGTCGGGTCGAATGAAGATTCAACCTCGATCTGGCTCACTCCCTCAGCCTCCAGAGCCGACTTGGCCCCCTCAAGAGTGAGCCTGACTCCTTCGCTGAGAGCTTCTGAATCATCTCCGTTTGCAGCTTCTAAGGCCTTCTCAAGACTATCGACAAGAGGCAACATCCTCAGTGCCATCGACATGCCGCCATAACGCAATGCCTCAGATCTCTCCCTTGCTGCCCTCTGCCTCACATTGACCATTTCTGCAGCAGAGTACTGGAGCTCTTTCTCGAGTTCTACTACTCTGGCCCCCAGATCCTCAATCGGATCGGACTCCTCGTCTTGCTCGATGGTCTCCTCTCCAGCCTCGTCTGTCACGCTAATGCGTCTTATGGCTCATTCAATAATCCAATGGTATTCTATTCAGCATAGAAGTACTCTCCCTTGGCCTTCTGTTCTCTATCCTTGACACTCCCGGGCTTGTTTATTCGGGGCCTGTGGGAGTCATGATCGCGACGGAAGGTGACGTCCACGTCAGACAAGAAGCGATTCATCCCTTTGCGTAGACTGAGCGGGCCCACGGCGTCGCCGTTGCGGCCACCCTCGCCCTCAAAGACCAGAAGAGAATCACTGACGATGTCGATGAAGTAAATGTCATGGTCAATTACCATGGCGGCCTTCTCATTGCTCTCCATGGTCCTACGAATGGCCTTCGCTGTCTCCATCCTAGCGTTGGCATCTAGGTGCGCGCTAGGCTCATCGAGTAAGTATAGATCCGCCTCCTTGCCAAGGCAGATAGTGATGCTTACTGCCTGGAGCTCACCACCGGAGAGTTTCTTGGCCTGTAACTCCAGCATTTTGTCTACCTGTAGAGTTCGAACTACCTGCGTGTGGAACTCTCCAGTGCGCCACTTGTTGCCCAGTTCGGTGTCAAGCCAGTCTTGAACAGTCCCATCAAAGTCGGCGCTGACATGCTGGGGTTTGTAGGACACCTTTGCATCCATCGTGCACCATCCTTCGTCAGGGTCCATCTCGCCAGCGATGATTCTGACCATTGTGGTCTTCCCGGTGGCGTTGGGCCCTACAACACCTACCACTTCGGCCGATTTGACCTCGCCCTCGCCGGTCTTGAGGTGGAAATCACCAAGCGTCTTCTCGATACCACCCCATTTCAGAATCGGTGCACCGACCTCTTCTCCCCTAGTACGTCCCCGTAAGAACTGTATCGGCTTATCACGAATCCTGATGTTCTCTTCAGGAAGGAAACCGTCTAGGTAGGCGTTGATTGCAGTACGTGTCGAGCGTGGAGGCGTGAAAATTCCGTAGGCTGCACGCTCACCGTAAACCACGTGCAGCAGGTCGCACAACACGTCGAGTATTGCTAGGTCATGCTCGACGACTAGGACGCGCTTGCCGCGCTCGGCCAGATTCTGAATTATCCTGACCATCCTCATCCTCTCATGGATGTCTAGGTACGAGGATGGCTCGTCAAAGAAGTAGACATCAGCCTCCTTGAGAAGCGTGGCGCATAGTGCCACGCGCTGTAATTCCCCTCCCGACAGAGCGCCGAGCCTGCGGTCGAGCACGTGATCAATCGCTAGGAGG
>Ga0206683_10000422_pt1 | contig 31169 bp, 26 predicted proteins | sample M280m12015metaG_FD_155483 | JGI IMG/M metagenome (GOLD analysis project Ga0206683, IMG submission 155483) | Ammonia-oxidizing marine archaeal communities from Monterey Bay, California, United States - M2 80m 12015 | ecosystem: Environmental > Aquatic > Marine > Intertidal zone | place: USA...
AATCAACTCTACCAGATAATATTAGTTCAAAATATTGGCCAAGCTTAGTTTGAGTTTGCGAATAAATACCATATTCATTAGTGGTAAATAATTCATCCCATTCATCTACTTTGCCATCTCCATCATTATCTATTCCATCTCTTCCATAGCTTTGTGGATTTAAGCCACCTGTGCCATCAGGAAGAATAGTTCCAAAGGTCTCTGGCATGGTTCTTTGATAATCACCACCCCAAATAAGCTTTGTATTCCAAAGGCTTTTAAATTCTTTTGAGTGTTGAAATTGGAAATGAAAAAAAGTAGATCTATCTGTAACAATTCCACCAGTTCTTAAATTGGATGTATTCCCTGAATTACTGGTATTTAAGTATGCTTGGGCAAACCAATTTTTATATACCCATCGAGCTTGATAAAAACGATAAATCCAGTCATTAGCTTGATAGCGCCCTATACCGGTTATATTAAGATTGGTTGCTTTTGCTTGACCAAAATTAAAGCTTGTAAAGTGATCATCTGAAAAATCATAATCTACGCGTATATCAAAACGTTGATTCTTGATGTTAAAATCTGGAATATCATTAAACCCATCACCATTTCTATCTTTAACTAAATTATCACTTTTGCTATAAGTTGTGTCAACTGTACCATTTCCATCACGATCAATTTTTAGATCCCAACCATCCCACCAAGCAAGGCCATCTTCGAGATATCCATTTAGAAGATCTATTAAATCATCATCATCACTAAGCCAAGGTGCAAAGTGTGCTTTCTTTTCATCCTCTTCAATATATTCCCAATCATTAGCAGAAAAATTAACAAAAGACATTTTATAACTAAGTTTTTTGGTTATTTGCCCAGCGTGACGAACTTGAGCTTTGTTAAAGCTACGATCACCTGTGGTATAGCCAACTGTTGTCCCGAGAGATTCAGAAGGTCTTTTTGTTATTATATTAACAACTCCAGCGTGCGCATTAGGTCCGTAAAGGGCAGAAGATGGCCCTAAAACAACTTCAATCTGGCTTACATCATCTGATGTTAAAGGAATAACGTTATAAGCAATCAGCCTTAATGAAGGGACATTTGCCATTCTACCATCTGTAAGCGTAAGAAGACGACTAGAGAAGCTTGAATTAAAGCCTCTGGCGCTAATATTATAACTATCAAGTCCAGATGAGGTAAAATCAACACCTTTAATATTTTTAAAATAATCACCCAGGTTAGGATTACTAGCAGAACGAATCTTTAATTCAGAAATAACAGAAATAGCAGCTGGGGCATCCGTGATTTTTTCTCTACGACCCCTACTTGCAGTAACTACATATTCTTGAAGTTGAATTACAGACATATCTAATTCAATATTATAAGTGAATTCTCCTTCAGGTTGCTCTTCCAATGAAATAGTAGATTCAAAATTTTCATAACCGATATATGTTACTTTAATTTTGTAGGTATTAGGGTTTAAATCATCAATCCTATATAGGCCTTCAAAATTTGTAGCACTTCCAGTATTTAGTTTGTCGCTCTGAATAATTACATTTGCACCAACCAAAGGTTCTTTGTTCTCTGAGTCAAGAACAGTTCCGACTAGACTAACTTTTTGAGCACTGATTATTGTTAAACTAAAAAGTAATAATATAAATTTTTTCATAGGGGCAAATTTAGTGTTAATTAATAAAAAAGGGGACATATAAGATGTCCCCTTTTCGTCGAAAAACGATACACTAAGCGATTAATCAAAAATCAATGAATAATTATTCAGCAACGCGCTCAAACTTTGCATTGAAGTCAATAGTTTCATCTACGTTGAAACAAGTTCCTTGTTGGATAACATAAGTTAGCTTTCCACCTGCTGCCATCGTTGCAGCACCACCACTTGCGTCGATATCTCCTGCACTATCATCTACAGGTACTGGAGCAGCTAATGGAACGCCATCTGCATCTGTACTTTTTACAAGTAAAGCAAAAGGCATACCAAGTGCAGTTGCACCACCACCGCCAGCTAGATTATCAGCATGCATAAAAATAATCATGTCAGTAGGGGTTAAAGCGCCATCGCCATCTAAATCACCAAGAGGGTTTTTAACATCAGCTGCTTGTAATGCTGTTTGGGCATTAATATTAAAAGCATACCAAGTCAAATATCCACTCCATGGAGCTAGAGCTGCAGACATAACATAACCTTCAGCAGCTGGAGTACCTGTTAAACCAAATGCGCCTGTTGTTGCATCTACTGGAAGTTCAAAAACTGCAGAAACTACACGGTCATTTGCTTCGCTCCATGTCGTCCCAATTTCTTGATGTCGATCTGAATGAGAATCTCTATCTAAGAAGCCTAGGTTTGCTACATCTGGAGCACCATTAGTTCCAAGAGTTACAATAGCACTTCCATCATGGAAAGGAGGTAAAACTTGTTCTCCTGTAATTTGAGGGTCACGCTGAATCATGAAATTGCCAGGGTCTGGTACTAATGCACCACTATTAACAACATCACCAGGATATCCCCAATCAACCCAATATTTTCCCTGATCTTCAATAGCCGCAACCGCAGCTGCAGTACGACATGCATCTAAATCTGTTCTAATGGTTGGATAGCTACCGGTCAAAGTATAAGTAGCTCCTTCACCTTCGCTAGAAGCATCTTGCGTAACAAGCGTCATACTGATGCCAGCAGCAGCAAGGGCATCACTATTATTTGAAGATACTATTGGAAAGCCAGTCATTACATCACCATTATTGTGTGTAATAAATGGTTGTAAAGCTAATGGTGCTTGGGCACCTAAAATTGCTTCTGCTAGGTTCCATTGACCATAATGTGAAATAGGTGCTTCAGTGTCAACTGTACGAGTATACGTACCTGATAATTCTACTAATTTCCAAGTTCCAACTATATCACCATTAACTGAACCCTTATCGTCGTCTTCACAAGCAGAGAACATTACTACTCCTGCTAAAAATAGTGAAGATATTTTCATAAGTCTGGATTTCATAATCTCTCCTTAAATATGTTTTATCAAATTTATAATACGCTAGCTTTTTTGCTAAATAAGATATGCTATCGCAAAGGAGCTTAGTTAGCTTTAAAAAACTACATAAGTCCAAACGGTCATACAAACATTTTTTTCTTTTTTATTTATCCGCTTATTTATGGGTTTTTGTAGAATCAATAAATAAACCGACTGGTCGGTTTATACTTGAATATAGTTCGTCTATGTTTATAAATTTGTATAAAATCAGATAAGACTTTTAACTACAAATATTAATATTTAGACGGGAATTAAGATTAATGAAAATTGCAGTTCTAGTAAAACAAGTACCTGGATCAGAATCGCCTCTAATAATTAATTCAGATCATAAATGGGTTGATGAAGGTGCTATAGCATATGTTATGAATGAAAGTGACAATTATGCATTAGAGGAGGCACTTCAAATTCGAGAAACAAAAGGTGAAGGTGAGGTTGTCGTTGTTAGTTTAGGGCCGGTTCGTATCCAAAAGGTCATTAGAGAAGCTTTAGCCAAAGGAGCTGATCGAGCTATTCATATTCAAATGGATACTGTAGGTGAAGTGGATCCATTATTAACCGCCTCTCATTTTGTCAATGTTCTTAAGGAAGAAAATTTTGATTTAATTTTTTCTGGTTTACAGTCAGATGATGTTGGCATGGGGCAAACCGGAATTTTAATTGGTGAGTTAATGGATATGGCAACAGCTTCGCTTGCAATTAAAACTGAAGTTGAGGATGGATATATTAAGGTGAAACGAGAACTTGAGGCAGGTTGGTTTCAATGGGTAAAGATGAGCCTCCCAGCTAGTATATCTATTCAATCAGGATTAAATACTCCTCGTTACCCATCATTAAAAGGGATTATGGGAGCGAAGAAAAAAGAGATTAAAGTAGTTGAGCCAAATAGTAATAAATCAAAACAATCCTTGGAAAAAGTATACCTACCTCAAAGTGATAAACAGACAGTTATGATTGAAGGTACTGTAGATCAAATGGTAGAAAAGTTAATTGATACTTTTCGTAACGATATAAAAATATTTTAAGAGGCAAAATGAAAATATTAATTATGCTTGAAGATAATAACGGAAAAATTCATCGTATGGGATTAGAATCTATTGTAGCAGCTCAAAAAATGGCATCCGAATTAAATGGGGAACTTGGAGCGGTTGTAATGGGAAAAAATGCTGATGCATTAGCAGATGAGGCGGCGAGTTATAAATTAGATGAAGTTATCAAGGTAAAAGATAGTTTATTAGATAATTATTCAGCAGATGGTTATGCTGAAGCCGTCAAACAAATTATTGAAAAAGAAAACCCTTCTTATGTTTTATTTGGTCATTCGTACCAAGTCAGAGATTATGCTCCAAAAGTAAGTGCGAAATTAATGCAACCATTTCTAGTGGATAATGTTGCAGTGAAAGTAGAGAATGGCAAAGCAGTCTTCACAAAACAGATGTTCAATGCTAAACTCTTCTCTGATATAGTACCAAATGGCGAAGGACCTTATTTAATAAGTTTTCAATCTGCAGCTTTTTCTTCGGATGCTTTGGAAAGAGGATCTGCATCAATTATAGATGCAAATATAGACCTAGATTCTTCAATGATTAAGACAGAATCAGAGCCACCCTTTAAAGAAGAAGCGGGTGGATTAGATCTCACAGCAGCAGATTTAATTGTTTCGGTAGGTAGAGGTATTGGTAAAGAAGAAAATATTCCAATTGCTCAAGATTTGGCAACGGCATTGGGTGCAGAATTAGCTTCTTCGCGTCCCGTGGTAGATGCTGGATGGCTTCCTTCAGCTCACCAGGTTGGAAGCTCTGGTCAATCGGTTTCGCCCAAAATGTATTTAGCTTTAGGGATATCAGGAGCTATTCAGCATATGGTAGGAATGAAGGGATCAAAAAATATTGTAGCTATTAATAAAGATCCAGATGCACCCATCTTTGAAGTTGCAGATTATGGTGTTGTGGCAGATGTCTTAGAGCTTGTCCCCAAACTAACTGAAGCTCTTTAATAAAAAGTTAAATGCTATCTAATCTAGAACGACTAATTTTTATAGGATTAACTGTAACCTCTTTAGGTCTTGCTTGGTTCAGTTTTGGGCGGATGTTTAAAGCAATTGGAAGGGGTTCTGATCCAATAGATTGGAAAAAAGTAATTAAGAATTGGCCAAAAGGTCTAGCTGTATTTATTAGCCAAAAAACTTTATTTAAGACACGTCCAATAGTAGGTGCTATTCATGCTGGAGTGGCTTGGGGGTTTACCTTATATCTATTAGTAAATATTATTGATGTAATGTATGGTATGATTCCAGGATTTCACTTTTTCCCCAATAGTGTTATTGGTGATATCTATAGGTTATTTGTAGATGTTTTTACAATGATTGTTTTATTTGGAGTCTTATTATTACTGATTAGACGTTTTATTTCCAAAGATCAAAAACTTATAACGAATGAACCGGTATTATTAAACGATGCTGCAAGAAAAGGGATTAAAATTGATTCCTTACTTGTGGGAACCTTTATTATTCTTCATGTTGGTTTCCGTTTCATTGGAGCTTCTTTTGAAGTTGCTTTAAATGGCCAAGATTGGACTCAGCCCGGGGCAACACTTCTTTCATATACATGGAGTGGGTTAACTACCGAGTCTCTTATTTTTGGCGAACACCTAGGCTGGTGGATGGCCTTAGGGTTGATTCTTGGATTTATGCCTTATTTTCCTTACTCAAAGCACGCCCATTTATTTATGGGACCTCTTAATTATATGGCAAAAGTTGATCGTCGATCGTTGTCAACCCTTGAAATTATGGATTTGGAAGATGAGTCCTCAGAGCAGTTTGGAGCCGGTAAATTAGAACATTTGCCTCAAAAAGAGTTATTAGATGCCTATGCATGTATTATGTGCAATCGCTGTCAAGATGCTTGCCCAGCGTATTATACTGGCAAGGAATTATCACCATCAGCTTTAGAGATTAATAAACGTTATTATCTAAATGAAAATTTAAAAGAGTTTTCCGAAGGTGCAGATAGCTTAGAAGGATTGTCAAAGTGGATGCTTTCTGAAGAAGCTGCGTGGTCTTGTACTACTTGCGGTTTTTGTATCGAAGTTTGCCCCGTTGGAAATGAACCAATGGTAGATATTCTTCGGATGAGACAAGATTTAGTTCTTATGGAAAGTAATTTTCCAAAAGGTGCAATGGAAACTTTTGAGAAGATTGAGAATTACGGAAATCCATGGGGAATGTCACCGAACGATAGAGAAAAATGGACAGAAGGAATGGACGTTCCTAAAATGCGTGAAAAAGGTTCGGCTGAATATCTTTATTGGGCAGGATGCTCAGGTGCATATGATGATAGAGGGAAGGACATCTCTCGTTCTGTTGCAAAAATCATGAATGAATCGGGTGTTGATTATGCTATTCTTGGTAATGAAGAAACGTGTACAGGCGATTCAGCTAGAAGAATTGGCAATGAGTATCTTTTTCAGATGCAAGCGGCACAAAACATGGGAAATTTTGAGAAGTATGGAGTTAAAAAAATTGTAACACAATGTCCTCATTGTTTAACAACTTTGAAAAATGACTACGGTGAAATTGGTGCTGAATTAGAGGTGGTCCATCATTCAGAATTCATTGCAGACCTTATAAAAGAGGGTAAGATAAGTCCAGAAAAATCATTGGAAGAAGATATAACTTTTCATGATGCTTGTTATGTTGGTAGACATCATGGAGAGTATGATGCTCCAAGGGATGTACTTCAATCAGTAATGGGTAAGGATGCTAAGTTGGTAGAAATGCCTCGTAATAAAGAACAAAGTTTTTGCTGTGGTGCTGGCGGTGGAAATATGTGGTATGACATTGATAAAGGTAAACGAATTAATGTTGAGAGATTTGAAGAAGCAATTGATACCGGTGCAAAAAAAGTTGCTACCTCTTGTAATTTTTGTATGATTATGATGGAAGATGCCAGAAAAGTTACGGGACAAGATGAAGCAATGGAGGTTTACGATATATCAGAATTAGTTGCTCAGCGCATATAATATTTACCAATAACAATTAGCTGTTTATTTTATAAAGTATTAAATTTGTTAGCTGTATTATTAATACAATACGCTAGTTCATGAAAAAAATACTTTTTACAATATTTATTTACTTTTCATTTCTCTTTGGGGCTCCATTCTTAGGTGAAAAAATAGTTATAGATGATAGTCAACTAAGGTACAAAGTAGCCAAAGCAGAACGAATTTCAACACCTCCAATTATAGATGGCATCCTAGATGATAATGCTTGGAATCAAGCAGCAATCGTAGATCAACTAGTCCAGCATGAACCTTTTAACTTACATGCTCCATCAGTGGAAACGGAAATTCGAGTATTATACGATGATAATTATTTATACATAGCCTTTAATAATTTTGCTCCAAATCCAGAAAATATCTCTGCACGCATTGGTCGTCGTGATGATTGGAGATCAATTGAAAATAATTCAGATTGGGTTGGTGTAGGTATTGATTCCAATAATGATGATAAAACTGGATACTGGTTCACTTTAAGTGCTGCAGAAGTTCAATTAGATGCAGCAATGACTGAAGGAAGAGGTATGGGCGGATTTGACATAACTTGGAATGCTGTTTGGGAAGGTAAGACCTCTTTGCATGAAGAAGGTTGGTCGGCAGAAATTAAAATACCATTTAATGTTTTTCAATTCAGTAAGAGCAACATTCAAACTTGGGGGGCAAGTTTCCAACGATTTGATTTTGATAAACAAGAAGAAATACATTGGCCAGGAAGAACTCTTGGTGTAAATGGTTACGTACCTTACTTTGGAATTTTAGAAGGGATAGAAGGAATACCTCAACAGAAAAATTTTGAATTTGTACCTTATATATTATCTGGTCAAACAAATAGTGATGTTAAAGAAAATGTATCAAATATTGGTTTAGATACTCGATCAAATATTAGTTCATCGAGCACTTTGAATATGACATTTAACCCCGATTTTGGTCAAGTTCAAGCAGACCCTTCAGTTCTTAATCTTTCAGCATTTGAAACGCGACTCAGAGAAAGAAGGCCTTTCTTTGTCCAAGGGGCAAACTTTTTCACAAGTTACCTCAACTTATTTAATTCGAGAAGAATAGGTAAACGACCAGGTCGTTATTCACCTGATTCAGGTTCAATTGTAGATAGACCAAATGAAACAACAATTCTTGGCGCAGCTAAAATTCTTGGAGAAACTTCATCTGGTCTACGATATGGTATTATTAATGCCATAACTGATAAAGAGTATGGTATTCGTGAATATGAAATTGATGGAATGACCAAGAAAGAAGATTTTTTATTAGAGCCGTACACAAATTATTTTGTGGGGCGTTTAGAAAAACCAATTGTGAATGAATATTCTACTATTGGTTTTCTTGCCACTGATCTAAGACGTCAAAATGAAAAAAATAAGGCTCAATCAGTCAATGTTGATTGGTTACTTACTTTAATGGATAATAAACTTTCATTTCAAGGTCAAGCAGCTAGTTCAATTAATATTGATAACACTGGGTTTGCAAGTCGTTTTCGCCTCTCTTATAAAGATCCAGATTGGTGGGGAATTATGGCTTGGGGTGGCGTGAAAGATAAAAATTTTGATGTAAGTGAAATGGGTTATCAAGAAAAAAATAATAATTGGTATTCTGGCCTAAGGGGAGAAATCAGAAGAGATAAGCCAAATAAAAATTTCTTAAGACAATCATTAGAACTTAAGTTAAACTTAGGCGGTAGAAGAAAAGATGATAGAGGAGAGGCTGTTATTACTCGTAAAAACATAGAGATAGAGCAAGACAATACCTTTCTTAACTATTGGAGCCTAGGTTGGGATCTTAGGTTTAATGCAGAAACGTTTGAAGATGATGATATATACCGTGATTCTAGAGCAGTAATAATTAAAGATGAAGCATGGCAATCTTTTGATATTAATATTAGAACAGACAGACGAAAAAGAGTTATTATAAGTCCGGGTTTTAGAATAAGTAAGGGTGCAATTAGAGGTGTTGGTAAAGAGTATGGTGTTGAATTGATGTTGAAGCCAACTGATAATATTAATATGTCAGTTAGGACAACGAAAGAAGAGAGACCAGGATCAATGCAATGGGTGGGAGTTGTTGAAGATGAAAATGGTATCAATATTATTTACTCAAATGTAAAAAGAAAACAGACGAATACTGAGTTAAGACTTAATATTGCATTTTCTTCAAAAATGACATTTGAAGCTTATTATCAACCATTTACAGTCAATATGGATTACAAAGATTATAATCGTTTAGATGAAGAGAAATCACTCAAAGTTAGCCCATATCCTTACAGTGGGAATAAAGATTTTCAAATAGAAAATCAAGTGGGAACATTTGTATTCAGATGGGAATATTTACCTGGAAGTCTTATTTACGCAGTTTATAACTTAAATAATAATAATTATTACTCTGCTGAAGATTCAGAATGGAGTAATTCTAAATCTAATTCGCTTTTTTTAAAGTTTGATTATTTCTTTCAGCTTTAATCGATTATTTAGATAAATCAATTAATTCAATTTTTATCTCGTTAGCATATTTTAGAATTCTTTCATCTCTATAAAATTCACCAAAATATATTTTATTGATACCAGAGTTTGCAATAAGCTTAAAACAATCATAGCAAGGAGATGCGGTCACGTAAATTTCACTATCTTCTAAACGAACACCGTGTCTAGCTGATTGGACGATAGCATTTGCTTCTGCATGTATTGTTCGAACGCAATGCGTATTTTCCATCTCATGCCCAATATCATCACAGTGTTCTGCTCCTCTAATAGATCCATTATAACCTGTGGCTAAAATAGTTTTTCCTCTTACAATTACAGCCCCAACATGTTTTCTTTCACATGTGGATCTTGTTGCGACTTCATGTGCAATATTCATGAAATATTGCTCCCAAGGAATACGGTTTTTATTTGTTTTCGTCATTATTCTTTTATAAATATTTTGACAGCAGAGCGTAGTTCACCAAAATATATTCTCTTCACAAATTGAGCTAATTCTGCGGTGATAATAAGATATGCCCATGTTGGTATAGGAACTTCTGAACATCCTTTAATTAATACACGTTTATCAGAATATTGAGACCAATCAATATTTGAGACTTTCTCCCGAAATATTTTTTCTCTTAAGATTCCATCATCCAAAAAGTCATTTAAATAAATAGTTTCCATTTAATCTTTTATTTGTTCAGATGTTATATAAACTTTTTTATTATCGCCCATAAAATGATGATAATCTAATATGCCGTATCCTTCTTGATTTCTAGTTGGGCAGTCTGAGTGACATGGTTCACCTGTACTACGATGTCGGACTAAATTTAATAACTTCTCGTCAGCTTCAGCAGAACCAGCTACCAAATCTTCTTCTGTCTCTACGTACCAACGCATCGTAACTAAATATTTATATTTTTTTGATTCATTTCCATTTTCACTCATAAATAAACTCCTTTTGAAGACTTCTTGTCTTAAGGTGAAAAATAAGCAATAATTAATTTAAAGTACTGATTGTTTTTTTAATTCCTGCTGCAAGTATATCAATATCGTTTTCATCATTATAAATATTCATACTTATTCTTGCAGTTGATGAAACATTTAAATAATCCATAATTGGTTGAGCACAATGATGTCCTGCTCGAATACAAATACCATCAAGGTCAAGAAACTTTGCTAAATCGTGCGCGTGTATATTTTTCAAATTAAATGGAATAACAGCACCTCTTTCTGGAGGATTACCATACAGAATAATATTTTCATTTTGTTCAAGTATATCCAATGCATATTGTAATAAACCTTGTTCGTGATTATGTATATTTTCAAGCCCAATATTCATTAAATATTTAATTGCTGCTCCTAAACCAATAACCTGAGCAACTTTTGGTGTACCTGCTTCAAATTTCCAAGGGATCTCATTCCAAGTGGATTCATGCATATTTACTTTATTTATCATTTCTCCACCACCCAAAAATGGTTCCATTTCTTCAAGTAGTTCATTCCGTCCAATCAGGACACCTACTCCTGTTGGTCCTAGCATTTTATGTCCAGAAAAAACATAAAAGTCTGAATCCAATTCAGCTAGATTAACTTTTAAATGAGGAACAGCTTGAGCACCATCAATTAAAGTTAAAATATCCATACTTTTAGCTTTATCAATTATATTTTTTATAGGATTTATTGTTCCAAATACATTTGACTGATGGCTAATACTAATTATTTTAGTGGATGATAATAATTGTTCATTCATTGATTCAGTATTAAGAGTTCCATTGTTACTGAGTGGAATATAATTTAGAGATGAATTAGTTTTTTTTGTTATTAATTGCCATGGAATAATATTACTATGATGTTCCATTTCAGTAATCAGAACATTATCAGCTTTTTTTAAATTTTTGAGTCCCCATGAATATGCAATCAAGTTAATGGATTCAGTTGTACCGCTAGTGAATATTACGGAGTGCGAATCAGGCACGTTCAACATTTTTTTTACTAATAACCTTACATTTTCATATTCATCAGTTGCTTTTTCTCCAATGCTGTAAAGAGCGCGATGAACATTTGCTGCATAAGAATTGTAATACGAAGAAATAGTATCAATAACTTCTAAAGGCTTTTGGCTTGTTGAGGCAGAATCAAGGTAAATAAAAGGTTTATTTAAATCATTAAAAATAGGAAAATCGTTCCGAATTTTTTCAACATCAAGCATTTTAAAGCATACCTAATTGTAATCGCGCTGATTCATTGATCATATCTCGATCCCAGGGTGGGTCCCAGACTAATTCTACTTTAGCTTCAGAAGCTCCTGGTATACCTTCAATTTTTTGTTTTACTTCGGTTGCAATCATATCACCCATACCACATCCAGGGGCTGTTAAAGTCATTTTAATTGCTACCAAAGAACCTTCATTGTCATCATCTGAAATTTCACAAGAATAAATCAAACCTAGATCTACAACATTGACAGGAATTTCAGGATCATAACAAGTTTTCATTGCTTCCCAAACTGCTTTCTCATTAACGCGTCCATCATTTTCAGTCTCTTCGAGCCATGGTTGAACTTCGGGAATTTTTCCAATAGCATCTGCATCAATCCCTTCAACCCTTACTAGGTTTCCTCTGATCATAACAGTATAACTGCCCCCTAAAGCTTGGGTAATATGCCCTTCTTCTCCTTTTTTAAGAGTTATTTTATTACCGAAAGGAATGAGGGTAGCTTCACAATCTCGTTCAATTACTACTTGTTCATCAATATCTGAATACATAATTAGTCCAATAATTCATTTTGAATTTTATGAATAGCATTACTAAATCCATTTGTTCTTTGACTACTAATAGCGCTTCCTAGACCTATTGATTCTAGAAACAGACCACCATTAATATTTAAAATTTCTTCTTTTGTATGGCCATTAAAACTTCTTTCAATTAATGAAAGCAATCCTTTTACAATCATTGCATCAGAATCAGTTGTAAAAGTATAGCTTTGACCAGATAATTTTTTAATGACCCATGCTTGAGATGTACATCCGTGAATTCGATTTTCTTCTATTCGTTCATCTTCATTTAAACCTTTCGTATCTTTTGCAAGGTCGACTAAATATACATATTTATCTCTTGGATCTGAAAAAATTGAGAACTCGTCTTTAATTAAAGCTAGTGTATTTTCAATTTTATTCATTTTTTAAAGTACCTTCCAGCCAAGAAAAAATATTATTACTAAGAAAAGTTTTTAGATCATCATTTTTTATATTTTCTAAAATATCTTCAGCAAATCCACCTATAATTAATTCAATCGCTTTTTGTTTACTTATTCCACGTGATCTAAGATAGAATAATGCTTCTGAATCAATTTGACCAGTTGTTGATCCATGTGAGCATTTTACATCTTCAGCATAAATTTCTAATTGTGGATTTGCATTCATGAGGGAATGCGGACTTAATAATAGATTTTTGTTAGATTGATTTGCATCAGTTTGCTTGGTGCTTTCTCGAACAATTACTCTACCATTGAAAACTCCAGAAGATTTATCAGACAATATATATTTAAATAATTGATTGCTATGGCATGCATCACTGTTATGATCTACAATTACATGTTGATCGTGATGTTGACTATGTTTAGTTAATGATAAACCATTAAGAGTTGCATCTGCACCCTCATCATTTAGAACCAATTTTATATTATGGCGATAAAGTTTACTTCCTGATGAAATAGAAGTTGAATTTAGGATACTTGATTTGTTCAGATTATAATAGGTGTATGCAGTGTGATGAGAGGTTTGATCATCTTCTTGGATACGAACATGGTTTAATTTTGCATTCTTTTCAATATTGACTTGAGTTACAGCATTTACAAAATATGAATTAGATGTTGAACCAATATATTGTTCTATGATTGTTGATTCTGAATTTTCTCCTAGATTAAAGCTAAACCGTGGGTGATTCATTAATTCGTCTGAAATATTTGTTGTTAAATAGACAACTTGAATAGGTTTTTCAATTATTGCATTATTTTTAATATAAATTGGAAGTCCAGAATTCATCATGGATGTATTTAATGATAGAAATGGGTTTGAACTATTATTAATAGAATATAGTTCAGGGTTTGACCTAAAATGATCTAAACCTTTTGCAATGGAGACACTACTTGGAATTTCAGATAACTGAGGTTGATAATGACCATTTACTATAAAAATAATGTATGAGTTTGAAATACGACCAGGAATAGTCTTTGGTAAAGTTGGAAGATCAGAATCTTTTGAAAGACGAAAATTAAATTTGTTGATAGATGAAAAGTCGGTGAATTGCCATTCTTCCCATTTCTTATTTGGTAAACCAAGTTCTTTAAATTTATTGAAAGCTTTTAATCGTAAATCACGTAGTGATGGATCTTCATCTGGCCAATAGTCTAAAAGCTCATCAAATTCTTTTTGGAAATGTTTCATGCCTCGAGCCAAGAATAGCCTTTTTCTTCTAACTCATGAGCTAATGTCATATCACCCGATTTAACAATTTTTCCATCTATTAAAACATGAACATAATCGGGTTTCATATAATCAAGAAGGCGTTGATAATGAGTAATAGCTAAGAAAGATCTTTCCTTATTTCTGAAATTATTAACTCCTTCAGCAACAATCTTTAAAGCATCTATATCAAGTCCAGAGTCGGTTTCGTCAAGTATAGATAGTTGAGGTTCTAAAGTAAGCATTTGAAGAATTTCATTTTTTTTCTTTTCACCACCCGAAAAACCATCATTTACAGCTCGACTTAAATATTTTTCATCCATTTCAACTAATTTTAGCTTTTCACGAATGAGTCGCATAAAATCAGCAGCATTCACTTCTTTAAGTCCATTATGTTTTAATTTAGAATTGAGTGCAGCTCTTAAAAAGTAAGTATTATTTACGCCTGGTATTACAACTGGATATTGAAAAGACATAAAAATACCATTTAATGCACGATCTTCTGGAGATATATCTAAAATATTATCTCCATTAAAGTTAACAGTTCCGGAACTAACCTCGTAATTTTCTCTACCAGTTATGATGTTTGCAAGGGTGCTTTTTCCTGACCCATTTCGTCCCATTATTGCATGTAACTCACCTGGTTTAATCGTTAAGTCTATTCCATTAAGTATAGTTTTACCATCAATACCAGCATGTAAATTTTTGATTTCTAACATTTTATATTATTATTTTTTATAAATTAATTGAAATTAGCCAACTGAGCCTTCTAAGCTCACTTCCATTAGCTTTTGAGCTTCAACAGCAAACTCCATAGGGAGTTCATTGAAAACTTCTTTACAAAAGCCATTAACAATCATTGAGACTGCATCTTCAGTTGAAATGCCACGTTGATTACAATAGAATAGTTGATCTTCACCAATTCTTGAGGTTGAAGCTTCATGTTCCATTTGAGCCGATGGATTTCTGACATCAATATAGGGAAAAGTATGAGCGCCACATTCATCCCCAATTAATATGGAATCACATTGTGAGTAATTACGTGCGTTTTCTGCACCTTTCAAAATTTTCACACCGCCACGATAAGTGTTTTGTCCTTTACCTGCTGAAATTCCTTTAGAAATAATTGTGCTTTTTGTATTTTTTCCAAGATGAATCATTTTAGTTCCAGTATCAGCCTGCTGAAAATTGTTAGATAACGCAACAGAATAAAACTCGCCTGTAGAATTATCTCCTTTTAAAATACAACTTGGATATTTCCATGTAAGAGCAGATCCTGTTTCAACTTGAGTCCAAGATATTTTTGAATTATCTCCAAGGCAAGTACCGCGTTTAGTAACAAAATTATAAATTCCACCCTTACCAGTTTTTGGGTCACCTGGGTACCAATTTTGGACTGTAGAGTATTTTATTTCTGAATTTTTATGAGCAACTAATTCAACAACTGCTGCATGAAGTTGATTCTCATCACGCATTGGAGCGGTACATCCTTCTAGATAGCTTACATGGCTACCTTCCTCAGCAATGATTAATGTTCTTTCAAATTGGCCTGTATTTTCAGCATTAATTCTAAAATAAGTAGAAAGCTCCATTGGACAACGGACATTTTTTGGTATAAATACAAAACTTCCATCACTAAATACTGCGGCATTTAGAGCTGCAAAATAATTATCAGTTGTAGGTACAACACTACCTAAATACTTTTTAACAATATTTGGATGATTTTTGACCGCTTCGGAAAATGAACAAAATATCACTCCGTGTTTTTCTAACTCTTCTTTAAAAGTTGTTGTAACAGATACACTATCAAAAACAGCATCTACTGCAACATTTGCTAGCATTTTTTGTTCTTCAAGAGGAATCCCAAGTTTATTATATGTGTCTAATAATTCTGGGTCTACTTCATCTAGACTGCTAAGTTTTTCTTTTGGTTTTGGAGCGGCATAATAAGATATCGACTGAAAATCAATTTTAGAATAATTTAATTTAGACCAATCAGGTTCTTCCATCTTTAACCATTTTTGATACGCTTTAAGTCGCCAATCTAATAACCATTTTGGTTCATTTTTTTTTGATGAAATTAGTCGAATTACATTTTCACTTAAACCTGGAGGAATCGTTTCCTGTTGAATATTAGTAGTGAATCCGTATTCATATTCTTGGCTAATAGCTTTGTCAATTATTTGTGTGTCTTTATTCATAAACTATTAAACTGAAAATGAAGTTCCACACCCACAAGTTCGCTCTGCATTTGGATTAACAATTTTAAAGCCTCCATTTAGAATATCACTTGAAAAGTCAACTTTAATTCCTTTTAGGTAAAGATAACTTTTAAGATCGCAATATATTTGCATATTCTGACTAGAGAAAACTTTGTCAAATTCATTTTTATTCTCTTCAAATGACATATCATAATTCATACCAGAACACCCACCAGTAGTAACTTTCATTCTTAGCCCAAATCCTTTTTTCCCTTCAGCCTCCATAACTGCTGATAATCTTTCTGCAGCTTTCTTTGTTAAGCTTATTCCTGCATCAAAAGCTTCTTGCATTTTTGTTTGATTTTCCATTATTCCCACTCCGTTTGTATTTTAGTATCTTGTCTTTCTTGTGGCTCTGATACTCCAACGCCTAATTTTTCTCTTGCTTCAGCACTCATCATCTCTGGATTCCAAGGTGGTTCAAAGGTGACTTCTACAAAGGCTTGATTAACTTCATCTAATGCTTCTAATTTATTTTTTATATCTAAAGACATCTGTTGACCCATTGTACATCCAGGTGTAGTAAGAGACATTACTATATTTACATCAGAATGAAGTTCGTCATAAGATTCTTGGGTATCAATATTATATATTAAACCAAGGTTCCAAAGATCAATTGGTAGTTCAGGGTCAAAACATTGTTTTAATATCTCAATAACCTGAGATTCTTTTACTTGTGCCATTATTGAGTTACCTCCATCAAAGTCATTTTAGAAAACATATCTCGCATGTTATCATTAATTCGTTGGATTGGTACACGTATGTTACAAGCATTGATTTGGATACAATCAGATTCAAAGAAACAATCCATCATTCCTAATGGACCTTCTAGTCTCTCAAAAAAATCTTTTAATGATATTTTACCTAGATTTGCACGAATACGATAGCCACCAGTTGGACCTTGTACAGCTTGAATAATATTGTCCCTTGCCATTTGTTGCAATGTTTTTGCTAATAATTGCTTGGGAATTCCATAGTGTGTTGCAATTTCCTTGGCACTAGTTAATCCTTCAGGATCCTTAGCTTGCATATGACGTAGAGCAATCAATGCATATTCTACTTTGCGTGTAATTTTTAACAATTTATTATCTCCGTATTCCGTATAATGAATTTACCAAGAATCAAAAATGTGTTCCAAGTAATAAATACGATTAAAATTGTCGTATTTATTATAAAATAGCTATTTTAAGTTTATGAAGAAGTCAGATTTTGATTTAAAAATGCCTATTTGTTGTGCAACTTGCCCAGTCTCTTGATTATATCTTTTAATATAATTATCAGCTTCTTTTTGAGGAAGTGCCAATAGTAAGCCTCCAGAGGTTTGAGCATCAGCAGCCATCATTTTTTGAATATTTGTTAGATCTGATGAGAAAGATACAAATTTAGAAACATATTCAAAATTTCTCTTTGTGCCGCTTGGAATAAAACCATCATTTGCCAATGTCCTAACACCATTTAAAAAAGGTATTTTATCAAAATTTATTTCAGCTGAAAGATTACTTCCATTGCACATTTCATAAAGATGCCCTAAAAGACCAAAGCCGGAGATATCAGTTGCTGCATGAGTGTCAAATTCATTCATAATAGATGATGAAAAAGCATTTAAATAAGTCATGCTCTTAATTGCTTGATTAATTATTGAGTTCGAAGCTTTGTCTTGTTTTATTGCAGTTGAAATAATCCCAGTTCCTAATGGTTTGGTAAGAACAATCGCATCATTTTCGTGAGCAGTAGAATTCCTAATTAATTTAGATTCATCAACTTCACCAGTTACCACTAGTCCATACTTAGGTTCTTGATCATCAATTGAATGACCACCAACAATAGGAATTTTTGCTTCATTTGCTTTATCTGCACCCCCTTTAAGTATTTCAGATAAAACTTCATTTGACAATGTTTTTATTGGGAAACCAACAATATTAAGTGCAAATCTAGGAGTAGCACCCATAGCATAAATATCAGAAAGTGAATTTGCAGCTGCTATTTGACCAAATTGATAAGGGTCATCAACAATCGGTGTAAAAAAGTCTACTGTTTGGACAACAAGTTTGCCATTGTCTAGACGTATGACAGCAGCATCGTCAGAACCATTAAATCCAACAACAACTTCATCTTTTTCTGAAAAATCTAATTTACTCAGCACCTGAGCAAGGTCCTTTGGACCAATCTTACATGCTCAGCCAGAGCCGTGTGAATATTGGGTTAATTTTATTTTTTTATTTGGTAACATGGTCTCAATTTAAAGCTTATAATTGAAGATTCTAAATCGTTCTAAGATAAAATAAAAAAATCAGCTACAATCCGTTGATTTGCGTTAATCTAGAACAGTAGATTGTACTTTAAATAATTGTATTAAAAAGTAAAATTTGAATATTAAATCCAAACTTTTATAATTTAGTTTAATAATATTAGTTTAGACTTAAGAATATAAATTCAAGGGATATTATGGGAAAAATTACAGAACAAGTCGATGAAGTAGTTATTCGATTTGCGGGGGACTCTGGTGATGGAATGCAGCTTACAGGTGGTAGATTTACAGAATCAACTGCAATTATTGGAAATGATCTAAGTACACTTCCTGACTTTCCTGCTGAGATTCGTGCCCCTGCTGGGTCACTTGCAGGTGTTAGCGCTTTTCAAATCAAGTTTAGCTCAAAAGACATTCATACTCCAGGTGATAAACCTGATGTGTTAGTTGCAATGAACCCTGCAGCGTTAAAAGTACATCAAAAAGAAGTCGCACCTGGAGGGACTATTATTTGTAACGCAAATGCTTTTACATTGAAAAATTTAAAATTTGCAGGTTATGAAACAAATCCACTTGAAGATAAAACTTTAGATGACTATTTTACACTTTATTCAGTTGAAATGGGTAAGATGGTATCTTTAGCAAATGAAGATTTAGAAATTTCATCAAAAATTATTGATAGAACAAAAAACTTTTTTGCTCTGGGGCTATTATTTTGGATTTATGATAGGCCATTGGAATCAACAAAAAAGTGGTTAGGCGTAAAATTTGCAAAAAAACCTGAAATTGTTGAAGCAAATATTAGAGCTTTAGATGCAGGCTATAATTATGGTGAAACAACAGAAATTTTTACGACACGTTATAAAGTTGACAAAGCAGATTTACCAGCGGGTACTTATAGAAATGTGGTTGGAAACTATGCATTGTCAATGGGTTTAGCTGCAGCAGCTGAAAAATCAAAATTAGGGTTATTTTATGGAGGTTATCCGATTACTCCTGCTAGTGATATTTTACATACATTATCTGCATGGAAGCATTTAGGCATAAAAACGTTCCAAGCTGAAGATGAAATTGCTGGAATCACTTCCGTTTTGGGTGCTGCTTTTACAGGTGATTTAGGTATTACTGCAACTTCGGGGCCAGGTATCGCGCTAAAAGGTGAAGCTATGGGGCTTGCTGTTATGGCAGAACTGCCTATTGTTATAATAAATGTTCAACGTGGTGGTCCAAGTACTGGTTTACCTACGAAAACAGAACAATCAGATTTAATGCAGGCTATGTATGGAAGAAATGGAGAAGCTCCCGTACCCGTTTTAGCTTCAGCTACTCCAGGAGATTGTTTTTTTGCTGCTTATGAAGCATGCAGGATTGCTGTAAAATATATGACTCCTGTTATTTTATTAACAGATGGATATCTAGCAAATGGTTCAGAACCATGGCAAGTTCCAAAAGTAGATGATCTTCCTGATTTTGATGTGTCTTTCGCCGATGAATCGAATTTAGCAGATGGTCAATTTTTATCCTACTCTAGAGATAAAAAGACTCTAGCTAGACCATGGGCAATACCAGGGACTCCTGGATTAGAGCATAGAATTGGTGGGATTGAAACAGAAGATTTAACAGGAAATGTTAGTTATGACCCAGATAATCACCACTATATGGTTGAAACAAGAGCAAAAAAAATTGATGCAATTACTAATGAAATTGCATCTTCAGAAATTTTTGGTTCTAAAAGTGGAGACCTGCTTATACTAAGTTGGGGTGGTACGAAAGGTGCTTGCCGCTCAGCAACTGAAGCATTAAAAGCTGATGGCAAAAAAGTAGGACATTTACATCTTAGGTGGATTAATCCATTCCCAAAGGATCTAGGTGAAAAATTGATCAAATTTAAAAATATTTTAATACCAGAGATTAACTATGGTCAATTAATAAAGTTAATTCGAGCTGAATTTTTAGTAGATGCCCAAGGTTTAAATCAAGTAAGAGGTAAACCAATTAGTTCTGCTGATATTCAAGAAGCATCAAATAAATTAATAGGATAGATTTATGTCAGAGACAGTTAAAACTTATACTAAAAAAGACTTTACTTCAGATCAAGCAGTTAGATGGTGTCCGGGTTGTGGTGACTATGCCATTTTAGCTCAAACACAAAAAGTTTTTCCAGATTTAGGAGTAGATAAAGAAAAGTTCGTATTTATATCTGGAATTGGATGTTCAAGCCGATTTCCATACTATATGGATACTTATGGATTTCATACTATCCACGGTCGAGCACCTGCAATAGCATCTGGTGTCAAATTAGCAAACCCAGATTTATCTGTATGGGTAGTAACGGGTGATGGTGATGGACTGTCCATTGGAGGAAATCATACTATCCATCTCTTGCGCAGAAATTTAGATATTAATGTAATGTTATTTAACAACCGTATTTATGGTTTAACTAAAGGGCAATACTCACCAACTTCAGAAGTTGGAAAAATAACCAAGTCTACTCCAATGGGTTCATTAGACCGCCCTTTTAATCCATTAACGGTAGCATTAGGGGCTGGAGCAACATTTGTTTCACGCACAATTGATAAAGAATTAAAGCATATGCAAAGTATGATAAAAAGATCTCATGCTCATAAAGGAACTTCTTTTATGGAGATTTACCAAAATTGTAATATTTTTAATGATGGAGCATTCTCAGCGCAAACAGATAGAGATCAAAAAGCTGAAACAGTATTAATTTTAGAAAATGGTCAACCAATCTTATTTGGGACTGAAAAGAATAAAGGTGTTCGATTAGATGGTAATAAACCAGTAATAGTAGATATTGGAGATAAATGGAGCGTAGATGATGTTTTAGTGCATGATGAGAGTGATTATGTCATTGCTTCAATTTTGTCAAATATGTCGTATCAAACTGATTTCCCAGATCCTATTGGTGTTCTTTATGCAGTCGAATCAGAAACTTATGAAGAAACAATGGTTGCACAAATCAATGAAGCTATTAAGAAAAAGCCAAAAGGAAATGTACAAGAAATTATTAATTCTGGAGATACTTGGGTAGTTAAGTAAATAGAAAAACTAATGAAATTTCGTAAAGAAAAAGATAGTATGGGTGAAATAGATGTGCCAGAAGACAAGTATTTTGGCGCTCAAACACAAAGATCTTTAAATAATTTTAAAATTGGCGGTGAAACGTTTCAAAGAGATTTCATTCGCGCCTATGGAATCGTAAAAAAAGCTGCTGCTTCAGTAAATAATTCAAAAGGGTTATTAGATTCAAAATTAGCTGATGCTATAAAAAAAGCTTCTCAGGAAGTTATTGAAGGAAAGCTAGATGAGCACTTTCCATTAGTAGTTTGGCAGACTGGTTCAGGAACTCAATCAAATATGAACTTTAATGAGGTCATTGCTAATAGATCTATTGAATTGCTTGGAGGAGAATTAGGAAGTAAAGAACCCGTTCATCCCAATGATCATGTGAATATGGGACAATCAACTAATGATACTTTTCCTACAGCAATCAATATAGCAGCAGTTGAGGCTGTGAGCAATAAACTCATGCCTGAGCTGAAAGAACTTTGCAATAGCCTTCAGAAAAAATCTGATGAATTTGATAAAATTATAAAATTAGGCCGAACGCATCTCCAGGATGCAACTCCGCTAAGTTTAGGTCAAGAATTTTCAGGTTACAGCTCTGCTTTGAGCCATGGTATTAAACGTGTTGAAAAAGGTTTAGAATCTTGTTATGAATTGGCTATGGGTGGTACTGCTGTTGGCACAGGAATAAATTCTTTTGATGGTTTTGGACAATTAGTTGCTAATGAAATTTCAAAACTTACTAACCTGCCATTTATTACGGCAGAAAACAAATTTGAAGCCTTGGGTGGTCAAGACTGTATTGTGGAACTTTCAGGTTCTTTAAAAACTGTAGCGGTTTCTTTATTTAAAATTGCTAATGATATTCGTTGGCTTTCAAGCGGACCTCGCTCTGGAATAGGTGAAATACTTATTCCAGAAAATGAACCTGGCTCCTCAATAATGCCAGGAAAGGTTAATCCAACACAATGTGAGGCTATGACAATGGTTTGTACTCAAGTGATGGGAAATGACAATACAATCTCAATAGCTGGTGCAAGTGGAAACTTTGAACTAAATGTTTTTCGTCCGGTTATTGCCTATAATATTATTCAATCAATAACACTCCTCACTGATGCTTGTAATTCATTTAGATTAAACTGTGTAAATGGAATAGAAGCAAACAAAGAAAGAATTCACTCTAATTTATATAACTCTTTAATGCTTGTAACTGCACTTAATTCTCATATTGGATATGATAAAGCAGCTGAAGTAGCAAAAAAAGCATATAAAGAAAAGATATCACTTCGCGAAGCAATAGTTGATTTAGGTTACTTAAGTGGTGAGGATTTTGATCAACTTGTTCAGCCGGAAAAGATGATAAAACCGAATAAAAATAACTAGACATAGCGGAACATATCCGCATTTACATAGTTAATTTTATTAAAATCCTTCCTTTGAACATTTAGTCAATGACTTAAATTTCCTTATGGCAATTAAATTATCAATTAATAAAATCGTCTCTCATTTAAAATCTGCAGCAATTATTGCAATCATAGGTGCAGTTTTTATTTTAGGATATATATTTTATTTAGCACAGGATTTGCCCTCTCTTGATCAACTTGAAAATTATGACCCAGATCTTGTTACACGTATTTACTCAGCTGATGGAGAGATTCTAGATGAATTATATTTAGAAAAACGTATTTTTATTAGCCTTGATCAGATTCCAAATAATATGAAAAATGCTGTAATTGCATCTGAAGATCGAAGGTTCTATAGTCATTGGGGTATAGACTCACGAAGTATATTAAGAGCTATTGCTATAAATATAATAAACCTTGGATACGCTCAAGGATTTAGTTCTTTAACACAACAAGTGGCAAGAACATTGTATGATACGATTGGTTTTAAAAAGACAATCGTTAGAAAAATAAAAGAAATTATAACTGCAATTCAGATCGAAAGAACCTATACAAAAGATGAAATTCTTGAAATGTATTTAAATAATGTTCATTTTGGTCACGGTACTTATGGAGTGCAAGCAGCAGCAAAACGCTACTTTTCTAAAGATGCTAGTGGGTTGAATTTAGGTGAATCTGCAATGTTAGTAGGAATATTGCCAGCTCCTGCTAGGTATAGTCCAGTAAGACATCCTGAAAGGGCACACTATAAAAGAAATGTAGTGCTTCGCGTTATGCGTGATCAAAAATTTATTACAAAAGATATTTTTTCTGAGGCTAGAGCAATTAAATCTGAAAATATAGCGCAAAAGCAAACTAAAGGAAGTGCCCCATACTTTACAGAATACATTCGAAGAACAATGGAAAAAGAAGATGAGCAATTAGGAGTTAACATCTACCGAGATGGGTTAAAAATTTATACAACACTTGATACACGCTTACAAAGTTTAGCAGAAAAGGCTCTTATGGAGTCAATTAGTAAGAACCAAAAAAAATTAAATTCTCGTCTTTTTAATAATGAAGAAGAGTTTTCTCAATTAGCATATCTAGGGATTTTTCCTGAAGATACTGTAAAAATGATGATGGAAGGAGACTCTTCCTTATATACAGATTTACGAAATAAATTATTAGTTCAAGGTGCTTTTGTGGCTTTGGATCCTAGAAGCGGAGCTATCCTTGCGATGGTAGGTGGGCGACCAGATTATCATGATCAATATAATCGAGCAGTACAAGCAAAAAGACAACCAGGCTCAGTATTTAAACCTTTTGTTTATGCAACAGCTATTGATAATGGCTATCCAGTTTCTAAACAATTATTAAATCAACCTCTTGTCCTTCGTGTTCTAAATTCTGAAGGCGAATGGGAAAAATGGATGCCTCGTAATTATGATGGTACAACTAGTGGATTAACAACTTTACGTGAAGCCATACGTAAATCTATCAATCTAATTGCAGTAAGAGTTGTAAAAGAATTGGTCCCAGCTTCAGAAGTAAAAGCTACTGCCAATCGAATGGGTATTAATACTAATATAAGAGCAGTTGATGCAATCGCTTTGGGTACTTCTGAAGTTTATCTACTTGATGTGGTTAATGCTTATTCAGCCTTCTCAAATAAAGGTGTATTAAGTCAACCTTTTGCTATTACTCGCGTGGAAGATAGGTATGGGAATACTATTAAAGAATATTATCCAATTCGTGAAGAAGTCTTGAGGGAAGAATCTGCCTATGTAATGACATCTATGCTTCAAACTGTCATGGATGCAGGGACGGGTGGAAGTGCAAGATGGCGCCATAATTTTTATCATCCAGCTGGAGGGAAAACTGGAACTACTCAAAACTGGACAGATGCTTGGTTTGTAGGCTTTTCAAAACAATTAGCTGCTGGAGTTTGGATAGGTGTAGATGACCCTAGAGTTAGTTTGGGAGAGAAACAAGATGGTTCTCGAGCTGCTTTGCCTGCATGGGCCAAGTTTATGGCTTCAGCTCATGATACACTAGGTTTGAAACAATTACCGTTTGAAAGACCAAGTGGAGTTATTGATTTAGAAATATGTGCAACGACAAAGAATAAGCCAACAAACCTTTGTCCAGTTGAGACAGAAATTTTTATTTCAGGTACAGAACCATCTCAAGTCTGTAAAGTTCATCGAAGAGATTAGTAGTCAACTTAAAGTTTTAAAAAATCAAAAATATTTGTAGAAATTAATTTTCTATACTTTCCCCCAATAACTATCCGGTCATGATTTGCATTCTTAATTATTATATACTCACTATTTATAAGTTCTTCTGACATTTCTATAGTGTGGGAAGGCTTAATTAATTTATCTTTTTCTGCAACAAATACTAAGATAGGTGTTTCTATTTTATTTAGGTCTAAAGTAGTAAGATTAGGGTAAATAACTGAATCAGTCTCAGATAAAATCACTTTTGTTTTTTTATATTTATCAAATTCACCTATCCTATGATATGATTTATCAATAACCTTAAGAATAAAATTTGAATACAACCCTTTTTCTTTCCTAAAACCATCCTGAGTAAAAAATTTGAATTTGTCGTTGTTAAAATCAATACCATTATAATGGTATAAAGAAGCTATTGAAACACCTTTGTTAATTCTATTGGGGTAATCTTTAGATAAATAAAGTAATATTATTCCACCCAAGCTATGGCCAACCAAATTGAATTCATTTATTTCAAGCTGATCTAATAATTGAATTATATCATTACTAATTTGTGTAAAAGAAAAAGAATTATTTCCTATAGTTGTTCTGCCATGACCTCTTATATCAATTGCAATTATATAGTATTCTTTTGATAAATCTTCTATTAGATCATTATAATAATCAGTAAAAACTAAAGCTCCATGTAAAAATATAAGTGGATATTTATTTTTATCTCCTAATGTGTAGTAAGACATTTCAATATCATTAATTTTACTTTTATGACTTTTTATATTTTTATTTGGCTTTATTAGATCTTTAGCAATGTAGTTTGCACAGCCAGTGGTAAAACTTATAATAAAAATTATGAGTATATATTTAAGCAATAGTGTTTTTTTACATATCATATAATTCAATTAGTAATTAACTATTAATAAATAGTTGATGGTTTATTTTTTCTGAACCAATATTTATAGTCTTTAATAAATTTTTTGAAGCTCTATCTAATCTTCTTTTATTAGAATTAAAACATCTAAAAATAGGATCACCTGATTTTATTGCATCGCCAACTTTTACAAAGAAATCTATTCCGGCTGTAGAATCTAGCTTGTCATTTTTCTTTCTTCTTCCACATCCTAAGTCTACTAGAGCCCAGCCTATTTTTAAGGTATCCATTGCTGTTATATAACCACTTTTATCTGCATTGATTAGTATCTCATATTTTGGTGTATTTACACTTAATAATTTTGAAGTTATACCATTCTGAGCATGAACAAACTCCTCAAATTTTTGATATGCTTTACCAGATTGAATCAAATTTTCTTGAATAGCAATAGCAGCAGTTTCTGATTTAGTAATTCCAGCTTGAACTAATAATTTACTTCCTAATTGGTACGTTAAATCCATAAGGTCCTTTGGTCCTTCCCCTTTTAAAGTAGATATAGATTCTTCTATCTCGCACCACATACCTGCAGTATTACCAAGGGGTTGATTCATGCTAGAATAAACTATATCTGTTTTAACATTAAAACTTTCTCCAATTTTTTGGAGTGCATTTCCAAGCTTAACGGCTTTGTCTATAGTATTCATAAAAGCACCATTACCTGTTTTTATATCTAAAACTAACCCTTCAATCCCTTCAGCAATTTTTTTGCTCATTATAGATCCACAGATCAATGGAGTAGAGTCTATCGTATTTGTTACATCTCTTAGTGCATACATTTTTTTGTCCGCTGGGCAAATAGAATCAGATTGTTCCATGATGCTAATACCATGATTTTCAACATTAGATTTAAATTCTTTGATAGTAAGATTCAAATTCAGGTTTGGAATTGTTTCTAATTTATCAATAGTTCCTCCAGTATGACCTAAGCTTCTTCCTGCAATCATTGGAATTGCTAAACCACTAGCAGCCATTAAAGGAGCGAGTATAATCGAAACCTTATCACCAACTCCACCAGTAGAATGTTTGTCAACAATATAGTTATCTATATTTGAAAACTTAATTCTTTCACCAGAGTCTATCATTACTTCTGTAAAAACATATGTTTCATCAGTGGTCATTCCGTTAAGATGGACAGCCTTCAAAAAAAGGATCATGTCATCTTCAGAGATAGTATTTTTTAGATATGACGAAATAAAAGTAGTTAAGTCAAGTTTAGAGATTTCCTCTCCATTAGACTTATGTTGAATCAGAGCTTTTGGATTCATTTAGTTTACTTTTTATTTTTTTAAAAATATTGAGATCAAAACGAAGAGGTGGTTGTTCTCTTACAGTATGGAGTAAGAGATAAGTAGCAATTATAAATAGTAATATATTGGGAAACCAAATTCCAACCATTGGGGTAAGTATAGTTCGATCAGCAAGATCTTCACCGCCAATCATTAATACGTAATAAACAAGAAAAAACCCAAATGATAGACTTGTCGCAATTGTAAAGCCACCTTTTCTAAAAAGTACACCTAGAGATGCACCAGTCATGATAAATAAAATACATGCAACGGGTAATGAGAATTTTTTGTGTAGTTCTACTTCATATTTATTATCTGACTTGTTATAACTTCTTAAAAGATTGTATTCATTCCGTAATTGTCTAATTGCAATATCTATATCTTTTTCTTTTCTATAAATTTCATCACCAGATTTTGATGTGTCACTGGAGAATGATTCTTTATACTTAGTTATAGCAAATTCAGAGGCTTCAAAAGTTGGAGGAACAATACTATCAAGCCCTGTTCTTATAAAAGCTCTTCCAATTCTAGCTTTCACAATATTCTGTCTCAATAAAATATTTTCTCTTTTATCAATAATCATACCAATTGTCATTTCTCTATCTGACCTACTAGTAGTATCCCTGCGATTTAAGAAAAGATCATCTGCGGGAATAGTAATTTTATGTTTAACGAATTCTATACGCCTATAATTACCATAATCTCGCAAATCTAATTCGTGAATTTCTCCATTAAATAAATCTAAAATAATTGCATCATCAATAGTTGAAAGTTCTCCAGTCTTTGAGTGGATACTTGTTTGAGTTTCGCGACCACTTTTACTAAAAATTCGAACATCTTTTAATGTATCATTTTCTTTTTCACGAATAATAATACTATAGTCTGGGAGATCATCCATGAAATAACCTGGCTCAATATTTAAATCTGGTCGTTTTCTATAAATATCACCTGAAAGCATCCTTGCTTTAAAATTCATTTCTGGCATAATAAAAGCATTAAATAGAATAAGAGTTCCTGCAATAATAAATCCCATTATAAGAGCCGGACGAACGATTGTTGTAAAACTTATTCCAGAAGCTCGCATTGCAGTTATTTCATTATCTTCAGAAAATTGACCAAATGACATTAAAGCAGCTACTAATACAGCCATTGGAACTGCAAGGGCAGCAATCCAACCTAAATTAAGAAAGAGGTATTCAAATATTACTCCTGGATCTAAACCCTTTCCAATAAACCTATCTATTGCCCTTAATAAAAACTGTGTAAATAAAATAAAAACTATTATCAGTAATGAAAAGATAAATGGCATGAATAGTTGTTTAACTATATATCTGGTTAAAAGGCGCATATGAAAAATTACGTTAATTACTTTCTAATTCTACTATCTTGAATGAAAATAGGTTTTTTCAGTTCCATTAATTTTCTATTTAATAGTTGCGAATAATTCACCTAATTTCAGCGGCTTGATTACAAGTTATTTAAAAGATTTAAATGGTGGGTGTAGCTCAATTGGTTAGAGCACCTGATTGTGGTTCAGGAGGTTGTGGGTTCGAGACCCATCACTCACCCACATTTTAAATTAATTCTTTTATAAAACTGATAAAATTTCGGGGTGTGGCGCAGCCCGGTTAGCGCACCTGCTTTGGGAGCAGGGGGTCGAAGGTTCGAATCCTTTCACCCCGACATCAGAAAAGCTCTGTTTCTTTGACGAGAGACGGGGCTTTTTTGCGTTGTAGCACCACCACTATGTGATGATTAATTACCTTTAAATATAACCATTTTACCCTAGATCGTGCTACTACGTGTGCTACCATGTTTTCTAGGATTTGTGTACGGTATTGTTATGGGAAAAGACCCTATCTATATAAGCCACGCATATACACCTTAAAACGAACACAGACTTTTCAACCTAAAAGCTCAACCCAAAACACCTTTTAGGGGGTGTACCCTTCAAATAAAAGGCACTCACACATCGTTAGATTATTTTTTGTAAATTAAGCTGTATCATATACATAAGGAGTTTTCATTATGAAGAAAGTCGCTATTCTTTTTATTGTCTTATTAACATCATCATTCGTTTTTGCCCAGAATACCTATGTCCCCGATGACAAATTTGAGCAAGCCTTGATTGACTTGGGCTACGACACGACTCTGGATGATTCAGTGCTTACAGCAAACATTAGCGGTGTAACCAATTTAGATGTGAGCGATAAAGCAATAAGAGATTTAACGGGTATTGAAGGTTTTGCAGCTTTAACTGAGCTGTACTGCAGTGGTAATGGTTTAACTAGCCTGGACGTGAGCAAGAATACTGTTTTAGTGGATATCTATTGCAATAATAATCAATTAGCCAGCTTGGAGGTGAGTAAGAATACTGCTTTAGAAAGGCTGGGCGTCGGTGCGAATCATTTGACTAGCCTGGATGTGAGCAAAAATACCTCTTTAACCGAGTTGTTGGTCCCTAATAATCGATTAATTTCTTTGAGTATGAAAAATGGGGTCACAGCTCAATTGGATAGATTTCAAGCAATGGACAATCCAAGTCTTACCTGCATCGAAACTTTAGACCCAGTCTATGCCACCACTAACTGGACTTCTATAGATGAAGGCGTAACCTTCAGTCTTAGTTGCATGGAAGATTTTGAATGGATGAGTAGCGCTTTAGATACTATTAATATCACTCAATCAAATCTTGCTGACACTTATACGCTTCAATGGGAGTCTAGCAATGATACTTTAGTTAATTATCAGGTTTACGCAAAAACAGGCGTTTATGCAGCAGAACAAATATATGATACTACGGTCACTACCCTATCTATTGCCTATCAGGAAATATTAGAGAATGTATTTGAAGGCAGCCTCACCAATGGAGCAACGGTTAAGTTTCAAGTCATTGCAAAAAAGGGCGCTTATTCAAAAGATGTAACGGGCGATAATAGAGTTATCTATGTCAATCGTTATGATTACTTGTCGACTGAAAGTGAAGGTGTTCCTGTTGAGTTTGCTTTACATGAGAACTACCCGAACCCATTCAACCCCACTACGACACTACGTTTTGAGCTACCAGAGGTAAGTAACCTAACCTTGACTATTTTCAATATGTTGGGTCAGAAGGTTAAGACCTTCAACATGCAAAGTACACCTGCTGGTTACCATACATTAAAGTGGAATGCGACCAACGATTTTGGAGACCCTGTCGGTGCTGGAGTCTACTTATACCAATTACAGACCAAAGACTTTGTGAAAACTCGAAAGATGGTATTACTTAAGTAGTCTCTTTTCTAACTATTACTTAAAAAGAGCCTCACCTAAGCGTGGGGCTTTTTTGTTTATAAAAGGCACTCACACATAATATATATAACGCCCTTAAACGCCCACAGACTTTTCACCCAAAAAATAAGCCATATTTTTTACCAATTGATAAAGGGCCGATTCGTTGGCTCTTAATTTTAACTTTTTTGACTCATTACCGTATTAGGGGATATAACTCAATAATATAGGGCATTCCTTCTCGAAAAACTGATTCAGAGTACCTCTCTTACAAGGAGGAAGTCGGGAGTTCAAATCTCTCAACGCCCACCGACAATAAGCCCTTGTTTCATGACAGGGGCTTTTTTATTTGTATAGATTCATTAATTAAAACTTATTGTTCAAAATGGTTTATATTTATGCATCTTTTATCACATTTTAGGGACATGGTATATGACAACAATGCCACCTCCTGATCCAG
>Ga0206683_10000423_pt1 | contig 31104 bp, 32 predicted proteins | sample M280m12015metaG_FD_155483 | JGI IMG/M metagenome (GOLD analysis project Ga0206683, IMG submission 155483) | Ammonia-oxidizing marine archaeal communities from Monterey Bay, California, United States - M2 80m 12015 | ecosystem: Environmental > Aquatic > Marine > Intertidal zone | place: USA...
GGACAAACTTCCAAAGTCATGATAGTATCAACCCCTCATGGTATGAATATGTTTTACAAGATGTGGACTGATGCAGAAAATAAAAGAAATTCTTATAAACCAATTGAAGTTCATTGGTCCGAAGTTCCAGGACGTGATGAAAAGTGGAAAGAAGAAACCATAAAGAATACAAGTGAACAACAATTTAACACTGAGTTTGGTTGTGAGTTTCTTGGTTCTATTGATACACTTATCTCTGCAAGGAAATTAAAAGTTTTAGCATACAAAGACCCAATCCAATCTAGAGCTGGATTGGATATTTATGTAAGACCAAAAGAAGAACATACATACTTTATTTCTGCCGATGTGTCAAGAGGTACATCTAACGATTATTCTGCATTTATAGTATTTGATATTACTCAAATGCCGTATACAATCGCTGCTAAGTTTAGAGATAATGAAATAAAACCTCATATATTTCCTCAAAAGATATATGATATGGCAAGAGTATATAATCAGGCATATGTTCTTATAGAGATAAATGATGTAGGAGAGGGAGTTGCTACTGCTATGCAGTTTGATTTGGAGTATGATAACTTGGTTATGGCATCTATGAGAGGAAGATCAGGTCAAGTTATGGGTGGTGGTTTCTCAGGTGGTAGAGCACAATTAGGGGTAAGGACAACTAAAGCAGTAAAGAAAGTAGGTTGTTCTAACCTTAAACAGTTAATAGAAGATGATAAATTAATTGTAGAAGACTATGATATGGTTAATGAATTGTCTACCTTTATAGTTAAAGGGGCATCATGGGAAGCAGATGAAGGTTGTAATGATGATCTTGTGTCATGTGGTTTCTTATTTGCATGGGCAACAGATCAGACATATTTTAAGGAATTGACTGATATGGATGTCAGAATGCAGATGATTAAGGAAAATCAGGAAGCAATGGAACAGGATATGGCACCTTTTGGATTTATTGTTACTGGATTAGAAGATGAGAATATAGGTCAAATGGTTGATGAGTATGGCACTAAGTGGAGTCCTATTGTGAGAAGTTATGAGTCGGATTGGTAAATCTGTAGTTTTTTGGAGTCGTTCTTTTATACGGTATATGAGAAAGAAAAGTTATTCTCATTTTGGTGTTCCTTTAAAATATTTAAAACATTCAATGTCTGGAACTGAAGCATACGATAAATTTCAAGATAAACCAATTTTTCTCAAAGATCATCCAGAAGTAAGACATTTATGGCAAGATTGGAGAAGGGAAAGGATTGCCCTTTTTAAAACTGGTTATGATTTTGGTCAAGTTCTTAATCGAAAAACTAAAGAACAATATACCTTTAATACCTCTACTGCACATCTTCCTTGGCAGGAACACAAGTATTACCCAGAAGTAGAAAATCTAGATGTTACTGATTGTCTTATTGCATCTGCTGAAAGACTTGCATCTAAAGGAAAAACTATCGACTTTTTTTGGTCTGGTGGTATAGATTCTACGGCAGCTCTCATTGCATTAAATGAGGTATGTCCTAAACAATTACACGTTATTATAGGACATAGTACGGAATATCCAGAGTATTATGATAAAGTTGTTAAACATTTAGATCATACTATTAACGAAGATTCCCACGTATTCAGAGAAGCATCACCAGATAAACATGTATATTCTGCATGTGGAGAGGCAGATATTATTTTTGGTGCTATAGGGTTTGGTAAAAGTAGATTTTACTACCAACAATTCAATAAAGAATTATCAACCGAAGAAAAAGTATGGTTAATTTGGGAGCGCATAAGAGAATATAGATGGGCTGCATTATCTTTCAGATTTCTTTTAGAATGGGAGGGTGATAAAATGGACATGGATAACCATATGCCTATGTATTGTCAACCAACGATTGAGAAGTGGGTAGTCAATGAACATCTTAAAGGTCCAGGCGAAGGTTTGATATGGCCACACATCCCTGATAATATAGATCCACCAGATGAAATTTATTTAAAATGTAAAATGCCCCTAAGAGATCATATTTACAAGTTTACCAAGGATAAAGAGTTTGCATACAAGAAGGGTAAACAAAACGGACTTATCAGAGGACAGATACTATCTAATAGAATCAAAGGTAAGAATTTTTCTAGAGAGGGAGAACATATTGAGAATTACCAGTACAGAGTTTGGGGTATATTGGATGATGGTACTATACTAACAAAAGATAATATTCATAAATACGATTGGAGAGATTTTTTCCACCATTATAAGGAAGAATGGTATTAAATAAACTCAATCAGATCATTATCTAGTTTAATCCAACAATTGGAGCAGAGAATATGAGATTTGTTCATAAGATTAAAAATTTCTTGTCTGGACTTGTCACTAGTCCCGACTCGTTTCGTTATTTTACGTATCTCTGAATTATGAGGGTAAAACTTTAAACATACAGTTTCACTCTCTCCACAGTGCCGACAACACTTTTCTCCTAGAAATTCATTTAACAAAACTAACCTTTTTCGATAATTTCTACGAGATACTTTTTTAATAGTTTCTTTATATTTTTCATAATGTGCATTTACCATGCTTTTATTTATATGTTATAACACATATAAAAAAGTGTTTAGAAATTGATTTTTTATAAATATCAGTGAACAATAAGAAAAACTCTTAAAAACAAAGGGGTAAAAATATGTCTTTTCTATCTTCTCCTGGTGTTCATGTACGAGAGATTGATCTTACTAACGTAGTTCCATCAGTTGCTACTACAGTCGGTGCGATTGTAATGCCCGCTGAAAAGGGACCAGTTAGTTCGATTACTACTATCGGCAGTGAACAGGAATTGGTACAAATTTTCGGTGAACCACAATCTTCAAATTTTGAATGGTGGTTTACTGCATCTAATTTTTTACAATACTCCGATCAGTTAAAAATTGTTCGTGCCGAATCAGGTATACTTAATGCTGGTGCTAATAGTGGTATCCTTATCAGAGACGATGAACATTACGAAGGTTCATTTAATACTGGTCAGGGTTCTCACGGTGAATGGGCTGCTCGTACTGCTGGTACGCATGGTAATTCCCTTGGTGTTACTATTTGTCCCAGTGCAACTGCTTATGAACAGCATATGGGAACACAAAATCTAGTTGATGATTCTGGTTCCGCCATAGGTGATACAGACATCACTGTGGACGATGCTGATAAATCTAACTATGCTTTCAACGTGGGTGATATAATTTCATTCTCATCTGCCGATTCATCTTCTGATGTCACTGCTTTTGCACACATCACTGGTGATGAAGGTAATGAATATGAGGTTACTGCAATTTCAACCAATTCCTTATCAATTCGTCTTTTAGATGATGTTAATGGTCAGGGGTTAAAAGTTGCAATTCCCGATGATAGTTTTATTCGCAGACGTTGGGCATTCTATGATTTATTTGATAGTGCGCCTGGACAATCTGATTGGTCGAAACAAAATGGTCGTGGTACTGGTGACGAACTTCACGTAGTAGTTTATGATTCTACTGGTGATATTACTGGTTATGATAAACAAGTTGCAGGGTCAAGGACAAGTGCAGTAATAGAAACATTTGCAAATCTGTCGAAGAACCCGATTGCGAAAACAGCGCAAGGTGGTAATAATTACTATCCAGATGTTATTTTTAGGCAATCTAATTGGATTTACTGGACAGATCATCTATCTGCTGGTTCGAATTGGGGAACCGATGTAACAGCCGCATATACAAATGTAATTCCTGTAGATGATGGTACTCTTACTGGTGGAACAGATGATTATTCTGTAACTGCTGGTGAATTATTGAAAGGGTATGACCTTTTTGATGATACAGAAAACATCGATATAAATCTGGTTCTTGCTGGACCAAGTTCTGGTGTTGCAGATACAGAAGCTGGAATGGATACTCATGGAACAATGATCCTTGATCTTTGCGAATCTCGTAAGGATTGTGTAGGATTTATTTCTCCGTATCGTGCTTCATGTGTAAATGTATCAAGTTCAGTTACACAAACTGCTAATATTATTGATGGTTTTAATACAATACCTTCATCTTCTTATATCGTATTTGATAGTGGATACAAATATATGTACGACAAATATAATGACGTATATCGTTTTGTGCCATTGAATGGTGATATGGCAGGATTATGTGCTAATGCAGATAAGGTTGCCGATCCTTGGTATTCTCCTGCTGGATTTAACCGAGGATATATAAGAAGTGCAATTAAACTTGCTTATAATCCAAAGAATAGTGAGAGAGATCAACTTTATCGTGCAAGAATAAATCCTGTGGTTAATTTTCCAGGTCAAGGAGTTTTACTCTTTGGTGATAAAACAGCACAAACTAAACCTAGTGCATTTGATCGAATTAACGTGCGTAGGTTGTTCTTGGTTCTTGAGAAAGCAATTGCCATTGCTTCTAAATACCAACTCTTTGAATTCAATGATGAGTTCACAAGAGCACAGTTTAGAAATATGGTAGAACCTTTCTTGAGGGATGTACAAGGAAGACGAGGCATCTTTGACTTTAAGGTAGTCTGTGATGCTAATAATAATACAGGTGAGGTTATTGACCGTAACGAGTTTATTGGTGATATTTACATCAAACCCGCTCGATCAATTAACTTTATTACCCTAAACTTCATTGCAACCAGAACTGGTGTTGCATTTAGTGAGGTAGGAGGTTAACCATGGCTAACATAGATGATTTCAAAGCAAATCTAATCGGTGGTGGTGCAAGGGCAAACCAATTTAGGGTTACTATAACACCTCCACCTGGCATTGCTATTGGTTTAGATGTTCGTAGAACATCTTTCCTAGTAAGGTCTTCTAATCTTCCAGCACAATCTATAGGAGAAATTACTGTACCCTTTAGAGGAAGAAATATCTATATTGCTGGTGATCGTACATTTGATGATACTTGGACTACTACTTTCTTGAATGATACGGACTTTATGGTTCGTAACTCAATGGAAAGATGGTCTAATGGTATTAACGATCTTGCCGACAATACAGGTGTTGTTGCTCCTGCTGATTATCAAACAGATTTGACTGTAGAACAGTTGGATAGGGATGATACAGTTCTAAAAACTTATATTTTTAGAAGTGCTTGGCCAACTACAATTGCAGCTGTTGAATTAACTTCTGATACAGCAGATGCGATTGAAGAATTTGAAGTTACGTGGAGATATCAACACTTTGAAGCATCTGCTGTAAACTTCTAATTTTAATCTACTAAATAGTAGCAATTAGGAGACATTATGGCAGAACTTTTTGGGTTCCGTTTAGAACGAGTTAAGGATCAGGGGAGTGAAGCAACATTCACTTCCCCGACACCTGATGATGGCACATTAGATGTTGCCGGCGGTGGTTTTTGGGGGCAAATCCTAGACACTGATGGTCGAGAACGGACTGATATAGATTTAATACGGAGATATCGTGATATCTCTCAACAAACAGAATGCGATTCAGCAATTGAAGATATCGTAAACGAAGGAATTGTTGCCAACGAAGCAGATGCACCAATTGCTATTGTATTAGATAAACTTCCATATCCAGCAAAAATTAAAAGAAAAATAAGGGCAGAGTTTGATGAAATTCTGAGATTGCTTAATTTTGAGCAAAAAGGACATGACATCTTTAGACGGTGGTATGTTGACGGCCGATTGTTTTATCATAAAGTGATTGATACAAAAAATCCAAGAAAGGGTATTACCGAACTTAGATGGATAGATGCGGTCAAAATAAAGAAAGTACGTGAAGTCCAAAAAAATCAAGACGCAAAAACTGGTGTAGAGATGATAAAGAAAATACAAGAATATTTTCTTTATAATGAAAAAGGTCTTGCTAATACTGGTATGACTTCTGGACCTAATCAGGGGATTAGAATAGCAGCGGATGCAATTACTTTCGTACCGTCAGGTGTGATCAACGGTAATGATGGACGTGTACTATCATATTTGAATAAGGCAATTAAACCTGTAAATCAATTGAGAATGATTGAGGATGCGTTGGTGATCTATCGTATATCCAGAGCACCAGAACGTAGAATTTTCTACATCGATGTCGGCAATCTTCCCAAAGTAAAAGCAGAACAATATCTTAAAGATGTAATGAATCGTTATCGTAATAAGTTAGTTTATGATGCGACTACAGGAGAAATACGAGATGATAGAAATCATATGTCAATGCTTGAAGATTTCTGGTTGCCAAGACGTGAAGGGGGTAGAGGAACAGAGATTACTACTCTCCCAGGCGGTGCTAATCTAGGTGAAATAGAAGATATAGTATATTTTCAGAGGAAATTGTATCGTTCTCTTAACGTACCAATCTCTCGTTTAGAATCAGAAAGTGGGTTTTCTTTAGGTAGAGCAACAGAAATTACCAGAGATGAACTTAAATTTACCAAGTTTGTACAACGTATCCGTAAGAAATTTGTTCCACTATTCACTGATATTCTCAAAACACAATTGTTATTAAAGGGCATAATCGCATTAGATGATTGGCCTGAGATGCAAGAACATATACAATATGATTTCTTACAGGATGGACATTTCACTGAACTAAAAGAAGCAGAACTTCTAAGGGAACGTGTAGAAATGCTTGATACCATGCAATCATATATGGGTACATTCTTCAGTAAAGAATATGTTTGGAAGAAGGTATTACGATTTAATGATGGTGAAGTAGAAGATATGCTCAAGCAAATGAAACAAGAGCAGGAAATGGACCCAGATGAAGGTGGTCAGGATATGGATGATTATAGTGATGGTATTACCAGAGTGCCTGTAGATTCGCAAGGAAATGAACAACCACCACCAGAAGAACCAGAACCAGAGGAACCTCCTGAAGAACCAGAGGAAGAAGAACATGATAAGAGTTTTATTGTGCGTAATGGATTGAACAAAAGGAAGAAAAAATGAGTAGAGAATTTGTAGATTTAGTTGATAAAGAAAATAATGTAGAAGCAGGGGATGCGTTTAAAACTGCCATGCTTCAAAAGGTAGGCAGTTCTTTAGAAGATAAACGAACAGAGGTTGCAAAAACTTTTGTTCAGCAACGTCAAGATATGTTGGATCAAGAGCAAGGGGATGACGATTAAACCTTTTAAATCTTTTCCTCAAGAACAACTGTCTTATCGCCTTTGGTGTGAGATGTTGGATCGTGTTGAAGTTCATCTTCTTACAGAAGAAGAAGATGAGCAACAATGGTGGAAAGACCTCAGTTCTAAGGAACAATCAAAATATTTAAGTGATCATCCTCAATCTGCCAAAGCAAAAGCAGAAAGAGAAAAAGAAGAGGGAGATTCTGAAACATCTAAATCGTTTAAGGATTTAAAGGATCATGTAAGCAGTGTATCTAAAAGTATAGGTGTAGATGCAAAAACAGTTGTAAAAGCATTTAAACAACCAAGTGTATTTAATACAGTAAAAGCATTAGGTGGTTCAATTTCTGCCGCTGCTAAAACTGTACAAGGAATGACCAGAGGTGTTGGTAAGGCATTGAATGTAGGTGGTGCAGTAATATCTGATACTCCAGCCTTCAAAGATTTAGAAAAGGGTGTTATAAAAGTTGATGAATTTATGAGTAAAAATCCTGCTCTAAAAAGAGTAGGAGGAGCCGCCGTTGCTGGTATAGCAACCTATCAATGGTTAAAAATGAGTTTTTCTGGTGATATTGAATCTGATTATGACGTATCTCTTATTGCAGATGGTATTGCTGGTAAGGCAGGATTTGCAGATTTAATAAACTCCCCTGATGGTGTGAAAAGTATGGCTTTATTAGGAGCAGGACTTGCAACTGGTGGATTACCAATTTGGATGGGTGGTCCTGTTGGTTTAGGTCTTGCACTTGCATATACTGGAGCAAAGAAGGCAGGGGATACAGAAACAGGCAAAAAAATAAAAGCAAAGATGTCTGAAATGGCAAAGACAGCAGGATCAAAAATTGAAAAGGGTGCAAAGGCAATAGATAAGAAAATAGGCACGAATGACCGTAATGAAGGATTTTCTGAAATGTATACCTCTATAATTGAAAAAGATGAGCATAAAAAATCTGTTCAATACAAGAAATTGGCACCTCGGATGAAAGATGCAGTTGATCAAATTTTCAAAAAAATGGATGCTAAACCCTCAGATTTCCTAAATAGTTTCGAGAAAACTATAGTAGAAGTGTCAAAAAAATTCAAGGTTCCTGAGAAGAAATTGATGAATTACTTTGAAAAAGAAATGTTGTCGGTATAGGAGCAAAAAATGGCAGTCGTATTACAAACTTTAGTCGATAGTGACTTTGAACATGTAGTGAAAATTACTACATCTAGTACTAATAGTGGAGCATCTATTGTAGATGCATCTGGACTTGCTGGTGCCGATACTAATCCAAGATTGTCATTAGTGGCAGCTCGGTGGTCTGTAGAGGCAACAACTGATATTCTTTGGAATGCCGATGCAAATATTATCGCACTTTCCCTTAATGGGAGTGGTGCTTATGGAGGAAGTGACGGGTTTCCATCTATCGCAAATAATGCTGGAACAGGTGTAGATGGTGATGTTCTTGTATCAAACGCCGCATCTGATGGTTATGCGGTATTAAAGTTTAGAAAAATTTCGGGTTATGATAATATAACGTAATGTATAATATGCATACACATAAAGAACTTGAAAAGGCAGTAATTCGTAGTCAACATACACAACGTAATTGGAATTTGAGTAAAAATATACCTAAAGACGATGTGAATGTGATGTTACACGCAGTTACAAACTGTCCTAGTAAACAGAATATTGCTTTTTATAAAGTGCATTTTATACAAGACCGTGATGTGATTGAAGAAATTCATGAACATACGGAAGGATTTAGTACTAAAAGGAAGAAGGGTGATCCTGTTGGGTTTGAAACAAACCCTCAAACACTTGCAAATCTTTTAGTATTGTTTGAAAATTATGATTTTACAGAAGATTTGAGTGGTGATGTTCATCGAAATGCGGCGACATTATCATTTATTAAAACTGGTAAATGGGATGAGAAAAAATTAAAGGAGTTGGAGAGAGATAGACAGGTTGCAGTAGGAATTGCCGCTGGATATTTAAATCTAACTGCTTCTTTGATGGGATATAGAACAGGATGTTGCCAGTGTTTTGATGCAAAAGCAATCAAAGAGATTGCAGATTTGAATGAAAAACCTCTTCTTTTGATGGGGATAGGATTTCCTCAGAAGGGTGTGGATCGTAAGAAACATCATATTAGGGATTTTATATTCAACTCAAAGAAAAAACAACCAATTAAATATAAAATATGGGATTAGAAAAATGTTAAAACTTATATCAGAAGCAGTAGATGATGTAGAATTTATCACAGAAGCAAAAGAAGGTGGTAAAAAGGACTATAAAATTCGTGGTGTATTTATGCAATCGGACATAAAAAATCGAAATGGACGCATATATCCTCAAGAAATTCTTGCGAAAGAAGTTGCTAAATATGACAAATCCTTTATTAAGGAAAACCGTGCTTTTGGTGAGTTGGGTCATCCAGATGGACCAACAGTTAATCTTGAAAGAGTGTCCCACATGATTACTAGTTTAAAACAAGAGGGTAAAAATTTTGTTGGTGAAGCAAAGATTATGTCTACTCCTATGGGAACTATAGTTAAAAACTTAATGGATGAGGGTGCAAAATTAGGTGTTTCCTCTAGAGGTATGGGTAGTTTGGAACAGAGAAATGGTGCAAACTATGTGAAAGATGATTTTTATTTAGCAACCGCAGGAGATATTGTAGCAGATCCATCTGCCCCTAATGCTTTCGTAGAAGGTGTTATGGAAGGAAAAGAGTGGGTCTGGGCCAATGGAGCACTTGTTGAAGCACACCTTGCGGATGTTAAAAAGAAATTTGACGTAAAACAACGTCAAAGACAAGCGAATCAAGAAGCACTTGAGTTCGCAAAATTCCTCAAAATGTTATAATTTATAAATAAATAACTAAGACAAAAACGAAGGAGAAATCCGTATGTCAAATCCAAACGATGAACTGGACCAGACGATTGAGGAACTTGAAGCAGAGGTAATTGCCGAACTTGAGGAGGCATCCGATGAGCTTGATGAAGCAAAAGCAAATTCAGATGCAATGAAACCCAAGAAAGGTTCAATGCCCGCCGAAAAAGGTTCTAAAATCGAGGGAGAACGTCAAGATACTGGGAAACCAGTAGTTGATCCCGAACAATCCGAGGCTCCTGCCAAGAAAGTCCACGCTGCGGCGAAGGAAATTGGTGGAGATGCCCAACAGAAAGGTGAAGATCCTGCTGAAAAGAGTAAAGGCAAGGTTGCTACTAGTGGTGGAGTTCCCGATAAGGGAAAAGTTGGCGCATTGCCACGTAAACTCGCTGCTGGTGACGAAACTGACCATGAGGGTGAAGAACTTTCTGAAGGACCGAGAACTAAAGATCAACATCTCGAATTTTTTGCTGGTATGAAAGCAACAGAAGTTAAAGAGATGTTAAAAGCATATCAGACTAGTCTTGCCGAGCAAGAAGAGGATGAAGATGAAGACGATGATGAAGAAGCACTCGAAGCTGCAAAGAAAGAAGCAATCGAAAAACGCATTAAAGATATTGACGTAAAAGAAGATGTCAATGCCTTAGTAAATGCCGACGATTCTCTTTCCGAAGAGTTTAAAGAGAAAGCTGCAACCATCTTCGAAGCAGCTGTTAAATCTAAGGTACGTGCTGAAGTAGAACGTATCCATGATGAAGTTGCTACTGAAAAAGAAACAGAAATGGATACTTTTAAAGATGAATTGTCTGAGAAAGTAGACACGTATCTCAACTATGTTGTTGAAGAGTGGATTAAAGAAAACGAACTTGCCATTGAAAGAGGACTCAAGGGTGAGATCGCAGAAGACTTTATTTCTGGTCTACAGCAATTATTTGAAGATCATTACATTGATGTTCCAGACGAAAAGTATGACGTTTTGGAAGCACAATCTGATAAAATTTCCGAACTAGAAGGCAAACTAAATTCCGAGATTCAAAAGAATGTCGAAATTAAAGAGTCAAATAGTGAACTGGTTCGTGAACAGGTTATATCTGAGGTTTCCGAGGACTTAGCCGACACTGAAGTTGAAAAGTTTAAATCACTTACTCAGGATGTAGATTTTAGTGATGAGGAGTCTTTCAAAGAAAAACTCAACACACTGAAGGAAAATTATTTTCCGAAAGTTCATCCAAAGAGTGATTCAGATGATGAAGCTGATGGCTCCGCACAAGATGTTGATACGAGTGGTGCAATGAAGTCTTATATGACTGCTATCTCTCGTAACAAGGCACGTGCTAGTTAATAATTTTATAAATAGATGTAACAAAAAATAAAGGAGAAACAACTATGTTTCAAACAGAACATCTACAGGAAAAGTGGCAGCCAGTGCTAGAACACCCCGATCTACCTAAGATCGAGGATTCTTATAAACGGGCCGTTACCACTCTTATCCTCGAAAACCAAGAAAAAGCATTGAGAGAAGATGCTCAGTATCTTACTGAGGTTGCTCCTGTTAATGCTATGTCAGGTGGACAAATGGACACCTGGGACCCAATTTTGATTTCTTTGGTTCGTCGTGCGATGCCTAACCTGATTGCATATGACGTATGCGGTGTACAACCAATGACAGGACCAACTGGTCTTATCTTTGCTATGCGCTCTTCGTTTATCTCTCAAGACGGTGCAGAAGCACTTATGGACGAATCTTTCCCTGATATTTCTAACCAAAATGCCGCTGGCACTATTGGTGGTGGAGATGTCGGTGCTACTGAAACCAATCCTGCCGTATTGAACGACAGTCCTTCTGCTGGTACTTACACAAGTGCTACTGGTATGACTTTAGCTCAGTCGGAAGCATTAGGTGACAGTGGTTCTAATGCTTTTGCTCAAATGGCATTTAGCATAGAGAAGTCAACCGTAACCGCAGTTTCACGTGCTCTAAAAGCAGAGTATACGATGGAACTTGCCCAAGACTTGAAAGCAATTCACGGTCTAGACGCAGAAACAGAACTTGCTAATATTCTTAGTTCTGAAATTCTTGCTGAAATCAATCGTGAAGTAGTTCGATCTTTGTATGTAACAGCTGTTGCTGGAGCACAGGTCAATACGACTACTGCTGGTATTTTCGATCTTGACACCGACTCAAATGGTCGTTGGTCAGTTGAGAAGTTCAAAGGTTTAATGTTTGCCATTGAACGTGATGCCAATGCTATCGGTCAGCAAACTCGTAGGGGTAAAGGAAACATGATCATTTGTTCAGCAGACGTTGCGTCCGCTCTTCAGATGGCTGGTGTTCTTGATTATACTCCTGCTCTTAATAACAGCCTAAATGTTGATGACACTTCTACTACCTTTGCTGGTACGATGAATGGTCGTTTCAAGGTTTATGTTGATCCGTATTCTGCTAACGTAGCTGCTTCACAGTACTATGTTATTGGATATAAAGGTACATCACCTTATGATGCAGGATTTTTCTACTGCCCATACGTTCCTCTTCAGATGGTTCGTGCGGTTGGTGAGAATTCCTTTCAACCGAAAATCGGATTTAAGACCCGTTATGGTCTGGCCGCAAACCCATTTGCCGCTGCTAGTGCAGTCGCTGCTGGTGATACGGTTAACACCGATGCGTCACTCGATGCAAATACCAATGCTTGGTATCGTCGGGTTAAAGTTACTAACCTTATGTAAAATAAGGAACTACCCAAGTGAAACTAGAGAGGTCTTTGGACCTCTCTTTTTTTGCCTACTATATAATAGGTAATCAATTTAGATTACATACACACACAGACACACAGGAGATTACTATGACAGAATCAAAATCAGGATTTGAAATCCGAGCTGACCTATTAGGTCAAGCACAATCTATATTAACAGATAATGTTGATAGACGCCGAGACAGTCTTTTCGAACACAATAATATTCACCCAGAAAATAAGTTGGCCCCGCCAGCAGATGAAATTTCTGCTCAAGATATAATTGTAGTTGCAAAACAGCTATATGAGTTCGTAAATCAAAAATAATAGAGTAAGGGGGGTCTAAAGACCTCCCTTTTTTTATTATAAATAGAAGTATGGCAATTAAAGCAATAGATAGACAACCAACAAAGTTGGATTATGCAAGTCCTACACAATTCAAATTTGGTATAAACCAATTACCAAAAGTAGAGTTCTTTACTGTAGGTGCTAACATTCCAGCAATTAATATGGGAGATGCTATGTTTCCCACACCATTTAAGGACATTCCTATGATGGGAGATAAGTTGACATATGACAATTTGTCAATAACATTTATTGTTGATGAATATTTGGAGAATTACCAATCAATTCATGAATGGATGACAGCAATTGGGTTCCCTAAAAACAGAAAACAATTTAGAGATTTTAGAGCAAATACATCTAATGCTCCTGCTATAACTCTGGGACAATCTTTGGATATTGGTGATGTAAAACCAGCAACAGGAGTAAATGCTTTATTCTCAGATGCAACTCTTACCATACTTTCTAATAAAAACAACCCAATTCTAAATGTATTTTTTAGAGATATGTATCCTGTAGTATTGGGGGCATTAGATTATACACAAACAGCAACTGATGTGGAATATATAACTTCTACAGTTGATTTTGCATATCAAATATATGAATTTGAAGCATTATAAACAAAAGAGACTTGACAACCTCAAAATGATATGTTACATTAACTATGTGGTGGATTTAAGAAATATAATATAATGACCTTTCAAGAGTTACAAAACGAAGCAAAAGAAGATCTCAAAATTCTTGATCAAGAAAGATTAGATCAAGAATCTTTTAAAAATCAAAACATAAAACCTAAATGGTTAGAATATAGATCACATTATGATCAACTTCTTATAATGAGGAAGGCAGATCATCAAAGAATGTATCGTGCCAAATGGGAGTATTATGGGGGTAAAGCAGATGCAAAGGTGTATGTTGCAAAACCATTTGATTTAAAAGTGTTAAAGACAGATCTTCAGATGTATATAAATTCTGATGATGAGATTTTAGAATTACAAGGCAAGATCAGTTACTATGAAAGTATCATAAAATATATAGATGGTATTGTTAAATCTATCGATAATCGTGGATGGGATATTCGTAATGCGACAGAATGGAAAAAGTTTGAAGCAGGGATGATGTGATGGAAAAGTACATTGGATATTATGAAGAGGTTGTTCCTCATGTATTATGTAATGATTTAGTTAATTGGAATTTTAATTTTAAACCATCAACATATTCTAGTCACAAAGGAAGAACAGGAACTTCAGATGAACGAGTACGTATGGATGAAGTGTGGATAAAGGATGGCAACCTTTATTATAATGCTGTCAAGGCAGCTTTCGAATATGTAATTAAAAAATATTCAGAGGCACATCCTCTATTTTCTGTTCAACATATTACAGATTTTCGTATCAATCGATATCCTAAAGATGGGTTTATGTCAAGTCATGTAGATAATATACATCATAGTCATGGTCAACAATATGGATATCCACAAGCATCTATATTATTATTTTTAAATGATGATTATGAAGGTGGAGAGTTTGTAATTGCAGATAAATGGTATCAACCTACAAAGGGTTCTGCGATTATTTTCCCTTCTAATTTTATGTATCCTCATGAAGTGAAAACAGTAACTAAAGGTGTAAGATGGAGTGTTTTAGCATGGTCGATGTAGTAACTCATAAGTGTTTCCCTACACTAATTCATGAATTTAAATTAGATATAAATCATGACAAGATGATAGATTACGTATATGGTAAAGGAGAAGCAAAGGGTCAGATACATCAAACTCAGGATGATCTACATAAAGTACAAGCATTTGAACCTTTGGTAGACAAACTTACTCCAATACATAATTATATTATACAAAAACTTGAATATGAATATAAAGAAATAGAAATTACTAATATGTGGTCGAATCATTTATATATTGGTGATTCTCATCCACCCCATACTCATTCTAATAATTTCCTTTCAGGTGTTTATTATTTATTTTGTGGTGTAGACACATCACCAATACAATTTTTTGATCCTAGAGTTCAGTCTAGTATTTTAGTTCCAAGAAAAAAGAAAAATAATTGGAATAATTCTAGTATGTTACAATTTGATTCTATAAATGGTAGTGGGTTTATTTTCCCTGCATGGTTGCAACATTGGGTTCCAGCAACACATCATGAGAGAATTAGTGTATCATGGAATGTGTTAGTCCGTGGTTATTACGGAGAACCCAAAACTTTCCAAAATGCTCATATCTAAAAAGAATGAAGTTTATTTAACACTGTCAGATCTTTCTGCATCAGAAAAGCAGGAGTTGTCAGATTTTTTTACTTTTGAAGTTCCAGGTGCAAAGTTTATGCCTACCTATCGTAATAGGATATGGGATGGCAAGATTAGATTATTTAGTCCAGCATCTGGAGAAATATATGTGGGTTTGTTATCTCACCTAAAAAGATTTTGTGATAGTAATCACATATCATATATACTAGAAGAAGGAGTAGAAGATGACAAAGAAGTTTATCGTGAGGTGGTTAGTGGATTTATTAGATCACTCAAACCTAAGTCCAAAGGAAAAACAATCAAAATACGTGACTATCAGGTTGATGCTGTCTTCCATGCTATTCGTACACATCGTAGTCTTTTGCTTGCTCCTACTGCTAGTGGTAAATCACTGGTAATATATTCTCTTGTTCGTTATTATCAAATGGCAGGGCATAAAACTTTAATTCTTGTGCCTACTACATCCTTGGTAGAACAAATGTATTCTGATTTTCAGGATTATGGATGGAGTTCAGGTACATATTGTCAGAAGATTTATCAAGGACATGATAGAAAAGTAACTAAGGATGTAGTTATATCTACTTGGCAATCTATCTACAAGATGCCTAAAAAGTATTTTGAAAATTTCGGGTGTGTGATTGGTGATGAGGCACATCTATTTAAAGCAAAATCACTTACTGGTATTATGACCAAGTTACACCAGTGCAAATATCGATTCGGTTTGACAGGAACATTAGACGGAACACAGACACATAGACTTGTACTAGAGGGACTATTTGGTTCTGTAGAAAAAGTAACAACTACAAAAGAGTTGATGGACAAAAAGACCCTTGCTAATTTGAAAATAAAGTGCATAATATTAAAACACCCTAACATAAGAGAGAAGATGACCTATGCAGAAGAACTTACATACATTACAGGGAATGACAAAAGAAACGATTTTATTGCTAATCTCTTGGTACATCTTACTGGCAATAGTCTTTGTTTATTTCAATTGGTAGAGAAACATGGTAAAGTTTTATATGATAAAGTAAAGGAGAAAAAAAATGACCACCCCGTTTTTTTTGTATATGGAGCAACAGCTACGTCAGAAAGGGAAGATATACGAGAAATTGTTGATGGAGAAAAAAACTCGATTACAATTGCCTCTTATGGTACTTTTAGTACTGGCATTAATATCCGTAATATTAATAATATCGTGCTCTCAAGTCCAAGTAAGTCCAAGATTAGAGTATTACAGTCAATCGGGCGTGGTTTACGAAGGAGTGAAAGTAAAGATTCCATTTTGATATTTGATATAGCAGATGATATATCTTATAAAGAAAGACGTAACTTTACTCTCACACACTTCACTGAACGACTAAATATCTATAATGAAGAACAATTCGATTACGAAATTAGCAAGGTAAAATTAAAATGACTCCATCTTCCTATAAGATTGTCAAATTAATTAATGGAGAGGATATTATTTGTACAATTTCTCCATTAGATTGTGATAAGCACATTAGAGTTGAGTTTCCTTTAAAGATGCAAGTTGCTCCAAGAATGCAGCGGGATAGAGTAGTTGAATCTTTAAATCTAAGTCATTGGGTACATCCTGCTACTGAAACAACTATTTTTGATATACCCTCAACAAGTGTTATTATGATGGCAGATGTTTCCCCAGGCCTTTCAAAATATTATGAATATGTCTTAAAAAAGATGGATAGTTATGAGGAAAGTATAGAAGAAGTAATTCAAGAAGAAGACATAGATAATGAAGAAATTTATAATGAATTGTTATTAGAGTTGGATTCCGATTCCGATTCTATACACTAATTTCCAAATCTCCCTTGACATTTAACTATAACTACTGTATGATTTATATAAAGATTACTACAGAGGAGTGATCATGGCAAAAGCAAAAGGCGTCCATTATGTGGATAATAAGAAATTTTTACAAGCAATGATAGAATGGAAAGAACGATGTACAGAGGATGAACAACCCCCTGTTACAGATTATATTGGAGAATGTTTTCTAAAGATCGCAACCCACCTTTCATACAGACCCAACTTTATTAACTATACTTACAGAGATGAGATGATTTCTGATGGTATAGAAAATTGTCTTCAGTATGTGAAGAATTTTAACCCAGAAAAATCAAAAAATCCCTTCGCATATTTTACACAGATTATCTATTATGCTTTCCTTCGAAGGATAGCAAAGGAAAAGAAACAAACTCATGTTAAGAATAAAATGATAGAGAAGAATGAATTTTCTTCTTATACTGTAATGGATGGTGATGATACTGGTTATTCTGTACAAGGGTTTGATCCTAATATTATGCTTCCAGATGAAGATGTGTATAAACCAAAAAAGAAGGTTGTTAAAAAAATTAAGGGTTTAGAAAATTTTATGGAGCCCAAAGATTGAAGATAGCAATAATCACAGACACGCATTTTGGTGCTAGAAATGATAATCAAAACTTCAATGACTATTTTTTCAAATTTTATGACGATATATTTTTTCCTACTTTAATAGAGAGGGAAATTACTACGTGTATCCACCTGGGCGATGTCATGGATAGACGTAAATATGTATCGTATAAAACTGCAACAGATTTTCGAAAACGATTTATAGATCGATTTACAGAACTTGGTATTGATTTACATATCATTGTTGGGAATCATGACACATATTATAAGAATACCAGTGAAGTAAATTCTATGGAAGAACTTGTAGGACAGGATAGATTTAAAATTTATACATTCCCAGAGATTGTAGAATTTGATAGTCTTCCTATTTTGTTTATGCCTTGGATTAATAGTGCTAACTATGATTCATCTATGCAAGCATTATCTAAAAGTAAAGCAGACCTTCTTATGGGGCATTTAGAGATTAATGGTTTTGAGATGCATAGGGGTCATATCGCAGATGGAAATTATGATAGGGAACTTTTTAGACGATTTGATACTGTCTTTAGTGGACATTATCATCATAAATCTGACGATGGTCAAATTTTTTATCTAGGAACACCTTATGAGATTATGTGGAATGATTATGACGATCCTAAAGGATTTCATATTTTTGATACAGGAACAAGGGAATTAGAACGTATAGTTAATCCATATAAATTGTTTCAGAAGATATTTTATGATGATACTGATACTGATTATATTAAACATGATGTTGATCAATATAAAGAATGTTATGTAAAATTGATTGTAGTGAATAAAAAAGACCTTTATGGATTTGATCAATTTGTAGATCGACTTTTGAAAGCAGATGCCTATGAAGTAAAAATTATAGAGGATTTTTCGGAACTGGATGCAGATAATGTATCTGATGATATTGTTGAGAATACAGAAGATACTTTAACTCTCCTTGAGAAATATATTGATGAATTAGATGTAACTCTAAGTAAGAGAAGGTTAAAGAATACTATGAAGTCTTTGTATAATGAGGCACAGGATTTAGAACTTTGAGAATTTTAATTATGGGATTACCCCAATCTGGTAAAACTACTTTAGGGGAGAAATTATCAGAAAAGTTTAACATACCTTTTTGGGATGCTGACGTTGTAAGAAAAATTTATAATGATTGGGAGTTTTCTGTCCAAGCAAGAGAACACCAAACATTACGTATGCGAAGATTATCAGAACTTGATCCTATAAGCATTTCTGCATTTATTTGTCCACTACCAGGATTTAGAACTTTCTTTTTTCCTGATAAACTTATTTGGATGGATACTATAGAAGAATGTGAGTATGAAGATACGAATAAATTATTCTCTCCTCCTCAAAAATATGATGTAAGGATTACTAAATTAGGAGATGATACTGAGGCTTTTGATTTGGTGAAGAAATGTATGATTTAAATAAACCATTAAGTATTCAGTGGGAATTAAATAATATTTGTAATCTTATGTGTCCACAATGTGGTCGTAATGAAATTAAGGACGGTAAGTTACAATGGAGATTTGATAATTTAAATACTGTTGATACTAAACTAACAACATTTAGAACTGCATATAAAAATATTCGACATCCTGTAAGTCATATTAGATTTGTTGGTAATTTATCAGAACCTGTTTTAAGTGAAGATTTCCTCCCTATATGTGAATTTCTTGAAACAGAAACAGATACTGCTTTTCAAGTAAGCACACATGGGTCAGTGAGAACCCCTGATTATTGGAGAAAATTAGGAAAGATATTTAATGGCAATCCTAGAAATATAATATTTTTTTCGGTTGATGGTGTTGGGAATGAGTCTTTACAGAATTATAGAATAGGTGCCAATTTTGATAAGATTATGGAAAATGCTAAAGCATTTATAGAAGGGGGTGGCAAGGCCGTTTGGAGAATGATTATATTTAAACATAATCAGGATCAAATTGAAGAGGCAAGAGAATTAGCAGAGTCACTTGGATTTTGGGAATTTATGACTATACAAACAAACCGCCGACATAATATGGATGAAATATATGAATATAGAGGGAGAAAACGAATATTAGAAAATCAAGATATAACATCAGAATGGAATGATAAAATTGATAAGAATCGTAAACCAACAGAAATTTTAGATATCACATGTAAATATAAGGAAATAAATTCATTTTATGTAGATTATCTTAAAAGGGTGTGGTTGTGCTGTTATATTCCTAATAAAGCACATGTTGCTCGGCAACATGAATGGTATGCAAAATATAATGATGATATGACAAATTCTCTGGTACATAAAACATTTGATAAGATTATGGAAAATGAATTTTACGACACCATCCAGAAATCGTGGAATGATAGTAAGACTTGTTTATCAGACTGTAAGAAATTTTGTTCTTTATCTACAGGTTCTACTAGGCAATCGAAATGGTTTTTAGGGTCTTTGGTACAGTCAAAAGCATCTCCGTTAACCAAGAGATATTTACTTAGAGGTTCAGAAAATGATAATCTTTAAGAAAGTAAGATGGAAGAATTTTCTTTCTACTGGTAATACCTTTATAGAAATAGATTTGGATCGAACTTCTTCTACCCTTATTATAGGAGAGAATGGTGCTGGTAAGTCTACTGTTCTTGATGCTCTCTGCTTTGGTTTGTTTGGTAAACCATTTCGTAATATTAATAAACCGCAATTGCTTAATTCTATTAATATGTCTGAATGTGTGGTGGAGATAGAATTTATTATTGGAACTAAAAAGATTAAAGTGGTTCGTGGTATAAAACCAAATGTATTTGAGATTTATATTAACAAGAAGTTATATAATCAGGACGCAAATCAGAGAGATTACCAGAAGTATTTGGAACAGCAAATCCTTAAATTGAATTATCGTAGTTTTACTCAAGTTGTAATTCTTGGGTCTTCTACCTTTGTACCTTTTATGCAATTAAAGGCACGACATCGTAGGGATGTAGTCGAGGATATTCTGGACATACAGATTTTTTCTTTGATGAATATGCTTTTAAAACAGAGACTCAAAGGTATTACAGAAGGGCAAAGAGATGTTGAGTATAATTATGACCTTACTGCTGAGAAAATTACCCTACAGGAAAAGTATATTGATGATGTAAAAACAAATAAAGATAAATTGATTGAAGAAAAAAATATTCTTATGTCAGGTAATGAGGAAGAAATATATAAGAAAAAAGCATATATTACTATGCTTACAGGCAGTAATGAAGAACTTTTACTTGCTATAAAAGACAGTATTAAAGTAGATAAGGATCATGCTAAACTAAAAGATATAAGAAGTACTTTAACAGAAAAGAAAAATAACAACTCTCGTATGGTTAAATTCTTTGAAGATAATAATGATTGCCCTGCTTGTGAACAACCTCTTCGTAATGCATCTAAAATGGTCAAATCTAAACAGAAAGAAGTAGATAAATTTACAAATGCTCTGGTAGAACTTGAGCAAGCATTAAGAGTATCTATTCTTCGTCAAGGAGAAATTGGTAAAATAACAGATAAAATACGAGAGAATGAAGTTAATATTGCTAAAGAAAATAGTTCTGTTACACAACTTCAGAAATTTAATGCGACACTTCTTGCCGAGACAAATCAATTAGAATCTGGAGATGTTGGAGAGACAGATTATGAAGAACTAAAGAAATTAAATACTCATCTAAAATCTATAGACAAACAAAAAACGAAATTACGTGAAGATCAAACTTACGCTGAAGCAGTACGTAATATGTTACAAGATACAGGTATTAAAACCAAGATTATTAAGAAGTATCTCCCTATCATGAATAAATTGATAAATTCTTATCTATCGTCAATGGAATTTTATGTCAATTTTACTCTTAATGAGAATTTTGAGGAAACAATCAAATCACGATATAGAGATGAATTTACTTACGATTCATTTAGTGAAGGTGAGAAAATGCGTATCGATCTTGCATTGCTTTTCACTTGGAGAGCAGTCGCAAAAATGAAGAACAGTGCTAATACAAATCTGTTGATATTGGATGAAATATTTGATAGTTCATTAGATGGTGCTGGTACAGATGAGTTTTTAAAGATATTAAATACACTTAGTGCTGAAAATATATTTGTTATTAGTCATAAGCAAGATATGTTAGTGGATAAATTTAAAAGTACTATTAAATTTGAAAAGATCAAGAATTTTAGCCATGTTGTTGAATAATGGGAAAACGATCCGACTTTGAAAGAAAACCTAGAGATTTCTATCCTACACCGATAGAAGCTGTAGAACCACTTATACCCCATCTGCCTAGGGAATTTACATTTACAGAGCCCTGTGCTGGTGATGGTGCATTATGTGGTCATTTGGAACATTACGGCGGCACGTGCATGTGGGCGAGTGATATTGAACCACAACATGAAGGTATACATCCTAACGACTATAAAGAAATAGGCTATGATCAAATGGTGGAGTCAGAATTTGTAATTACGAATCCCCCTTGGGATAGGAAGATATTACACCCCTTAATAGATCACTACAGTATACTACATAAAAAATTAACATGGCTACTTTTTGACGCTGATTGGATGCATACTATTCAAGCAAGACCATATATAGAAAATTGCGAAAAAATAGTCAGCGTTGGCCGAATCAAATGGTTTGGTAATATGACAGGCAAAGATAACTGTGCTTGGTACTTATTTACTAATGAATATGTACCATTAGAAAAACCACGATTTTATGGGAGAATGTGATGGTAACATATGATGCTATATTGCTTACTGATATAAATTATTTAATTCCTTTTAAAACCGCTGGTGCATATCATATATCAACTCAATTAAGAAAACATGGATATTCTGTAAAAGTTATAGATAATTTCACTTGGTTGTTGAAACATCGTAAAGAAGAATTATTTAAATATATGGATGATCATATAGGTTCTAATACTTTATTTGTAGGATTTAGCACTACTTTTATGAATCTCTTTGAGGTACAAGCTGGTATGTTTAAAAAACATATAAAGTTTAAAACTTTATATAACAAAAAGAATCGGCCTGGGCAGAAAACATCAAAAGCACATTCAGTGGAAAATTTACAAGAATTTATAGAGTTGATTTTTTTAAAATATTCTCATGTACAAATTGTTGTCGGAGGCTCTGGCCCAACAACGAACAACTTTGTAGATATATATGAACAAGAAATTGATTGTTGGATTAAAGGTCTTGCCGAAGACAGTATTATAAAATATCTCGAATCTTTGAAAAATAATGAAGAAATACCTCGTATAATAGAAGATCCCTTTGCAAGTAATTTTAATTTTCATGAGTTGGAACCAAGTTTTTATCCAGAAGATAATGTATTTCAGCATGAAGTATTGCCGATAGAAGTTAGTAGAGGGTGTAGATTTAAATGTAAGTTTTGCTCATATCCCTTGTTAGGAAGAAAACCTTCTGATGAGTATATAAGAAGTGAGGAGAGTTTATATAAGGAATTTTTACATAATTATGAAAATTTTGGTACTACACATTATCAAATTACTTGCGATACTTTTAATGAAACTACAGAAAAATTAGAAAGGGTTAAAAAAGCAATTGATCGATCTGGAATCAATATCAATTTTTGGGCATATCTTAGAATAGAACTTTTACATACTTATCCAGAACAAATTTCTCTGCTTAAAGAAATGGGTATTAGTAGCACTTTTTTTGGTCTGGAAACTTTAAATGATGAATCAGGAAAATGTATAGGAAAGGGATTGACTAGAGATAAACAAATAGAAACATTGCAAAAATTAAAGGATTGTTGGGGCCCCGATGTTTTATTACATGGTAGTTTTATTATAGGACTCCCATATGAAACGAAAGAAACGGCTAAAGAATGGACAGATTTATTAATCAGAAAAGAGACAGCATTAGACAGCATTTCTATTAATCCTTTATATTTAGTCCCAGATTATATAATTGAAGGTGGAAAAACTTCAAGGGTTTTCTTTAGTGAATTTGATTTAAATTATAAAAAATATGGTTATATAAAAACAGGGAAAGGTTGGAAAAATGAACATTATACCACTCAATCAGCAGGAGAATTTGCAAGAGAGGTAATGCAGAAATTTGAAACAACATCTAAAGATCCTTTAGCAAATAATTATAGAGCAGCTATGCATCCAGTAGCACTTATGAATTCTAGAATTATAGACCCAGATTATTCTTGGAAAGATATTATAACACCACAGAAGAATATCAAAGAAACAAATAAATGGGTGCAGAATCAAAGAAAAATAAAACATGATATTTACAAAAAGTATGCAGAGAATGTCTTTATCCAATAAAATAAAACTACCAAGTTTAAAGATATTGAAGTATAGGTGGAAATATTTTTTGTCGAAATTTAAAAGAACAAAACGACAACCAGACCATGAATTTATATATGAGAAAGAAGAGTGACAGAGACAATAGGATTTTCTGAGGGGTTTCATGATGCTGGTATTTGTATTCTTAATGATACAGAAATCAGATTTGCATCTCACTCTGAACGATATAGTAAAGTTAAAAATGACAAATGGTTACATGATGATTTGTTAAAACGTCTTAGTTGTAAAGAATGTAAAAAAATAGTTGCATACTATGAAAATCCTTTTCTAAAAAATCTTCGAAGATTATATGCTGGTCAGAAATGGCAAAACCCTAGATTAAAGTATGATTTGTATTTTAGTCATCATGAATCCCATGCCGCTGCTGGATATTATACAGCACCATTTGATGATTGTAACATATTAGTTATTGATGCTGTAGGTGAATGGAACACTATTTCTATTTGGGACAATATGAAAAAGATAAAGACATGGAACTATCCTTATTCCTTGGGTCTTTTATATTCAGCAATTACAAAACGTGTTGGTCTTTATCCTGATGATGAATATATTACAATGGGTATGGCAGCGTATGGAGAACCCATTTATGATTTAGAACCTCTTTTGTTACAAAATAATCATAAGGGAGTTGGTGATATATGGAAGGGGGCAAAGAATGAAGACCTCGCCGCATCTGTGCAAGCATTATATGAAAGAAAACTCTTAGAGTTAGTAGAAAAATGTCCCAAGGAAAACTTGATTATTATGGGTGGTTGTGCATTAAACTGTGTTGCGAACAGTAAAATCAAAGATAAGAATATTTGGATCATGCCTTCGCCTGGAGATGCTGGTAGTGCATTAGGAGCAGCGGCATTGGTGTATAAGGAAAAATTAAAATGGAAACATCCTTATTTGGGACATAATATAGACAGAGAGATTTCTGCAAAGGATGTTGTTAGGGAGTTGTTAAGAACTAAAGTTTGTGGTGTTGCAAATGGTAGAGCAGAGTACGGACCCAGAGCATTGGGCAATCGTTCTCTACTTGGTGATCCACGTTATGATATAAAAGATACGGTGAATGATATAAAACGTAGACAGAAATTTCGTCCCTTCGCACCAGCAATTTTAGAGGAATATGCTGACGAATATTTCGAAGGTCCAATGAATGAGTATATGCAATTTGTGGCAAAAGCAAAACATGACTATAGTTCTGTGACTCATGTAGATGGCACTGCCAGAGTACAGATAGTGAAGAAAGATTGTGAATCTGCAATACGACAAATATTAGAAGAGTGGTATGAACAAACAAGGTGTCCCATGCTATTAAATACTTCTCTTAATGTTCAAGGTATGGCGATGGTGAATACTAAGAATGACGCAGAAAGATTTGAACGGATATATGATGTTAAAGTATTCTAGAGAATTTGCCATGCCTAGTGCAGAGACATTTTCGATTAAACCCATTAAGAAATTTGTTCATAGATATACATACGGTGATAAGGTTATAGTCGATCCTTTTGCCAGAAATTCTAAAATGGGAACGATCACAAACGATCTTAATCCAGACACAGATGCACAGTATCATATGAGGGCAGATGAATTCCTTGATATGCTTATAAATAAAGGGGTTAAAGCAGATGTTGTATTATATGACCCACCTTATAGTGTCAGACAGGTAAGTGAATGTTATAAAGGGGTTGGTATAGAAGTAACTCAGCAAGATACACAAGCATCTTTTTATACAAAAATTAAAGATAGAATTCGTCCCTTGGTTAAGTCTGAAGGAATTGTTTTGTCTTTTGGATGGAATAGTATGGGAGTAGGAAGAGAGTTAGATCATCTAGAAATTTTAATGGTGTCTCATGGGGGTATTCATAATGATACTATTTGTGTTGCTCAACGGAAAGGCATAGAATTAGATGTCTAAACTGATTGTATCTGGGTGCAGTTATACAGATAATGTGTATACTAGTCGCTTTGAGTTTACCACTTGGCCAGAGTTGCTTGCTGAAAAACTTGGAATGGAATGTATAAACTTAGGTTCATGTGGTTCTGGAAATGAGTATATATTGTCTTCTCTTATGGATATGATGTTTAAAAAAGAGATTGGGTTGATGATTGCAATGTGGAGTGAATTTCTAAGAATAGATTTTGAAATAGCTATATCCCGACGATGGACACATGCCAATAGATGGACACATGTTAATATGCGACGAAATGCTGATTCAGCACCTTGGAGAGAAGCGGCAAAGGAGCTTTTTCAGAAGGAAAATGTAGGGACATTACCAGCTATGATTTGCAAAGGTATAAGGGCATTTTATACTTTTCAAACAATGATGGAGGTACATAACATTCCTTATTTACAGATACAAGGATGCAGTCCTTGCGATCACCAAGACGAATACATTATTATGAAACAATTTTTTCTCAATCAGTATTTCCTGAAAATGAATGAAAATACTTTTGTTGGTTGGCCACCTTTCCCGGCTCTTGGAGGTACACATATAGATCAAGTATTAGATGATATTGATCCTGATAGAAAGAAATTAAGAATAAGTGAAGAAGATACACATCCAAATGAAGAAGGTCATAAAGTAATAGCAGAATATATATTTAAGGAGGTAGAGAGAGAATATGGCAATTTATAAATTAATTGACAGTGATAATACAATTTTACGAGTATCATTATCTGGAGTCAGTGAAGACTGCGATAGAGAGAAACTACAGGAAGACTTGATAGAGACTATGAAGAATTTCAACGGTCTTGGGTTATCAGCAAGTCAGTGTGGAATTATGGAACGAGTGTTTGTGATGTACTCTGATTTTGATAAGAGAGAAGGTATTGCTTGTTTTAATCCCAAGATATTAGATTATAGCAAAGAAGAAGTTATAATGGAAGAAGGGTGTCTATCCTACCCAGGTTTGTGGTTAAAGGTAAAGAGAGCACATAATATCCTTGTTGAGTTTGAGGATAGTAAAGGTGATAAAAAAGAAATTCCGTTAAGAGATGTGGCCTCAAGAGTGTTTCAACATGAGATGGATCATATGGACGGCACAGATTTTACTCAAAAAGTATCAAAATTAAAATTAGATATGGCAAAGAAAAGAAGGGCAAAACAGAGTAAGAAATCTAAAAGGATACTTGCCTGACCCCCCAAAAATGATAGTAGTGTTGCAAAAATGTCACACTAAACAACTAATTTGCAAAAAAGCGACATGATCGGTCTAAAATTGCAATAAAAAGTTTGACAAAAGTTCTTCTATAGTGTATTCTATATATATGATGAGAAATAAAGAGATCACTCCTATGATTAAGTTGAAAACAAAAGGTGTCAAGATTCCAATGAAGAACAAATCGACACTTGCAAAATTGCTTGCTGAAGAAGATGTTTATGTTGTACATAAACAGATGGAAACAGCATACTTCGATTCCAAAAAAAGAGAACTAGGTCTTCCTATCTGGAAAGATGAGGAAATGACCGCTGATATTTATGATCTTATGGTTTGCCATGAGATTGGTCATGCATTGTGGACTCCTCTTGATATGCTGGAAAATGCAAGACTTCGTAAGATCAATCATTCTTTCGTGAACATCCTTGAGGATGCTCGGATAGAGAAAAAAGTTAAAGAAAAATATGCTGGTTCGGTTGGTGTTTTCAATCGAGGTTATGTTGATCTTCTTAAAAAAGATTTCTTTGGTACTGCAAAGAAAGATATTGCTACATATAATTTGATTGATCGAATTAATGTATTTTTCAAATCTGCTGATACGACAATCCCTTTTTCTGATGAGGAAAAAGTTTGGGTTGATCGGACTGCTTCTACTAAAACTCCTGATGATGTTCTTGATCTTGCTGAAGAACTTTATAAGTGGATGGAAGAAAACGAGTCCGAAACTGACAAACATGATGATGGTAATTTAGAAATGTCATCTCCTGATGGTGAGTCTGGAGAAGGTGGAACTGCTGATACTTCTGCTGGTGATGGAGAATCCAGTGAAGGTTCAGAAGGTTCTGCTGGTGCTGATTCTGGTGATGAAAAAACTGAAGGAGAAGATGAAGGATCGTCTTCTGGTGATGAAAAAAATGATAAGGAAAATGAAAATGGAAATTCTGATAATAACAAATCTGGTTCTGAGTCTGAGTCTGACGATGATGACACTTCCAGTTCTGATGATACATCCGACGAGAGTGATCTAGAAGGGGGAAAAGATTCTTCTGGAACTGGTGGTGTTCCTAAAGCAACTACCGACTCTGCTTTCGGTAAGGCAATGGATGAACTTAGAGATAAGATCGCAGAAAATCGGATTTATGGAAATATCCCTAAAGTTGATTTAGACAAAACTATACTCAATCCTAAAGATCTTTTAGATGAATTTGGATCTTATTATACTACTCAGGCAAAAGAGAATGGACCTACTTATTGGGATTCTTGTCTTAAAGAAGTTGAAAATTTTAAGAATGAGTCAAAAAAGACTGTTTCTTACATGGTCAAAGAATTTGAAATGAAAAAAGCAGCTGACCAGTATTCCCGTGCCGCCACTTCTAAAACTGGTTCTTTGGATATGGGTAAACTTCACACTTACAAATATAACGAAGATTTGTTTAAAAAAGTTACTACAATTCCAGGTGCAACTAATCACGGTATGGTTCTTGTTCTGGATTGGTCTGGGTCTATGAGTGATAATCTAAGAGGAACTTTGTCTCAGTTGTATAACCTGATTTGGTTTTGCCGCCGAATTAAAATTCCTTTTGAAGTTTTTGCATTTTCTGATGCCTATGATCGAAAAGATCGTTGGGAATGTAATAAAGATGATTCTTTTAAATGTGGGGATCTCGCATTAAGAGGATTTAAACTCTTAAATTTCTTTTCCAGTGATATGAACACTGCCGAAGAAATGTCAATGATGCATATTCTTTGGATGTATGCTTCACGTTTTGGTGGATATCGTGATTGGTCTGTTGATGGTTATCCTTACTATCCTCATAAAAATCTTCAGTTGGGTGGAACCCCATTAAATGATGCGATTATCGCAATGATGGATTTTGTTCCCAAATATAAAAAGTCAACTGGTGTTCAGAAGATCAATACAATCTTTCTAACTGATGGTGCATCACATCGTCTTGAGGGTATACATGATTATAAGTTAAATGAAGAAACTGGTGAGCATGATGAAATTCTTACTCGTTGGAATTCAAATTGGTACTCTAATCACAATGATAAAGTAATTATTACTGATCCCGTAGTTAATAAGACTTATGAAATTGAAGATGGTAATATGACAAATGACCTTCTTAAAATGCTCAAGAATAGAGTTCATGGTATGAATGTAGTTGGTTTCTTTATTGCTGGTTCTGGAAAATCTGGTCGGGTTGATAAACGGACTCTTCACGGTCTTTTGCCTTCTGATGGTCGTGATAAAGTTTTTGAAATGATCAAGTTTGTAAACAAGAATAAATTTCTTGCTTTGAAACAGTTAGGTTATGATGAATATTATATTCTCCCAGGTGGTAATGCTCTTTCTATTGAGACAGAAACTCTTGATGATGAATTAATTGGTGCTTCAAAAGCAAAACTTAAAACTGCTTTTGGTAAAATGGCAAAGGGTAAAATCCTTAGTCGCCCATTGTTAAACAAATTTGTTGCAATGGTGGCATAGTGATAAAAATGTCACATTTGGTAAAAATCGACTTCAAAAGTGAAGTTCAGTGTTGACAAAAGTTATCCTATAGTGTATTCTGTATATATGATGAGAAATCGAAAAGTTTTAAAATTGAAAAAGGAAAGTTAGATTATGTATTTATCCCCTCGTAAAAAGTTGTTTGTGGATACCGCCTCCGAAATGTTCGGTGATGGTGCGGTTATTTCCAAGCAAAATGTTCGGGAAGCTGCTGAGAAAGCAGAGGTTCCGTTCCCAACTTGGTTTATGAAACCAAATTTCAAACATGCTTATGGTGTGTATAAACTCCCTTCTGAGGGTGGTTCTGTTGCACCTGTTGTTGCTAATGCTGTTGATGCTGTCCCTGACACTTCTACAGTGAATTTGGTTGCTACTAATATGGATAAGCAGAATCTTATTCCCTCTCTTTTTGATGGTTTTGTCTCTTGGGGTCATTTCAGTACAATTGAGAAGGTTGTAAAATCTGGTTTGTTCTATCCTATTTTCGTTACTGGTCTTTCTGGTAATGGTAAAACCTTGATGATCGAACAGGTTCATGCCAAATTAAATAAGGAACTTATTCGGGTTAACATCACTATCGAAACTGATGAGGATGACCTTCTCGGTGGTTTTCGGTTGGTTAATGGTGAAACCAAATTTGTTCCAGGTCCAGTGATTGAAGCAATGGAACGAGGTTGCACACTTCTTCTTGATGAGTGTGATTTAGGTTCTAACAAGATACTTGCTTTACAGCCTGTTCTTGAAGGAAAAGGTGTTTTCCTCAAAAAAGTTAATAAGTGGGTTTCTGCAAAGTCTGGTTTTAATGTAATGGCAACTGCCAACACTAAAGGTAAAGGTTCAGAAGATGGACGGTTTATCGGAACCAACATTTTGAATGAAGCATTTCTAGAACGGTTTGCTATTACTCTTGAACAGCCTTATGCTACTTCTACGACAGAGAAAAAGATCGTAATGGGTTCAATGGAAAAATATAAGAAAGTCGATGAGGAATTTGCTACCAACTTAATCACTTGGGCAGATGTCATCCGTAAGACTTTTTATGATGGTGGAGTTGATGAAGTCATCTCAACTCGCCGGTTGGATCATATTGTAAAGGCATTTGCCATCTTTGGTGATAAAATGAAATCCATAGAATTGTGTGTTGCACGGTTCGATGAGGATACTAAGGCATCTTTCATGGATCTCTACTCTAAGATTGATGCTGGCATTAATGTTGGTGAAGAAGAAGAAGAAATTATTTCTGAAGTAGAAGAAGAATCCCCTTTCTAATAACTTCTCTCTCATCAAACTATAAAGGACTTTAACTAGTCCTTTTTTTTAACTTGTGTTGTTCACGTTTTGTTCCTACTATCACAGCCAAGTCATTG